>Ga0214473_10006772_pt1 | contig 13651 bp, 10 predicted proteins | sample RVTome_7_FD_203509 | JGI IMG/M metagenome (GOLD analysis project Ga0214473, IMG submission 203509) | Soil microbial communities from uranium-contaminated site in the Upper Colorado River Basin, Wyoming, United States - RVT98D197 | ecosystem: Environmental > Terrestrial > Soil > Contaminated >... | reverse complement strand
TATGTACGGTTCTGGCGTTGGGCCTGTGAGGTGGCGCGGCGCGCCTCCGCGGGAGCAGTCGTCGCCATGGTGACCAACGGCTCCTTTCTCGACGGCCCCGTGCACCGGGGAATGCGCGCTGCGCTGCTGCGCTGGTTCGAAGGGCTCCACATCCTGGATCTCGGCGGTAGCGCCCTGGTCGCGCGCGCGACCGGCCCCGACGAGAACGTATTCGGAGTCCGCCCGTCCGTGGCGATCACGCTCGCGTGGCGTGGCGCGATGGCGCGCGAGCCCCTGCGTGCACGCGTGGCGTTCGCCCGCCTGCGCGGGCGCCGTAGGGACAAGCTGCGGGCCCTCCTCGCCTCGGCTCCACCATCCGAGCAGTTCCTCGACTGCGTCCCTCCCGCCTTCCTGTTCCGCCCCTCGTCGGCGGTTCACGGGAGCTATGCCACGTGGCCCTCCCTGGCCGAGGCCATGCCCTTCCACCGCGAAGGCGTACAGACGAACCGCGACGCGGTCGTGGTCGATCGCGATCGGGACCGGCTCCTCGAGCGCCTGGGGCGCTTCGCCGCCGGTTCGCGGGACGCCGATCTGGCCGTCGCCTGGAGGCCGCTGAGGCACTACGATCCGGCCCGGGCCCGCAGCGCCGTCGCCCGTGCCCTCTCCGGAGACCCGGGCGGCGAGGGCCGGCTCGCCCTGCGCCGCATCGCCTACCGTCCCCTCGATGACCGGTGGTTCGCCCCCCTCGCCCCCCTGTGCCATCGTCCCCGGCCTGCCCTGCTCGACGCGATCGACGTCTCGAGCGCGGTCCTGCTCACGGTGCGAAAGGACAGGGGAGAGACTCCCTGGATGCACTTTGGGGCCACCACCTTCGTGCCCGACAACTGTTGGCTGTCGAGTCGCTCGTCCTGTCGCACGAGGGCTTTCCCCGCGCGGATGCCCGACGGCACGGCCAATCTGGATCGGCTCCTGGCCCGGCGTTGGTCGGACGAGCTCGGTGTAGAGGTCGAGGTCGAGGGGTTCCTGCCCTACGCCCTCGGGGTGCTCGCTGCGGCGTGCTACAGGCACGCCTTCGACGCGGCGCTCCGGACCGACTATCCGCGGATCCCGCCGCCGCCCAATGCCGCTGCCTACGTCCAGATTGGGGAAGCGGGCAGGGCCCTCACGAAGGTCCTGGCGCAGGGGTCTCTCGGACGGGTCGGCCCCGCCACGGCCCTGGGACACTGGGATGTGATGTGCTCGGGTCTGAGCGCAGCGATCGCGCAGGCGTCGGATGCGGTTGCGCGCTCGATGGCGCTGGGATCGGTCAGTTGAGGGCGTGGGGGGCGGCGAGCACGAACGCGTCGATTTCTGCTGTGAACTCGGCCCCGTCGTCGCGCCTCATGAAGTAGCTACCCTGCATGCTGCCGACAGGGGTGGGGAGCGGGCAGAAGCTCACGTAGGTGAAGTGCTGGCCCGGCTCGAGCCGCGGCTGTTTGCCCACGACGCCCGGACCTTCGACCAGCTCCTGCCGGCCGCTGCCGTCGGTGATGACCCAGCGCCGTGAGATCAGTTGGGCAGGTTCCTGTCCCATGTTCGTGATCGTGACCCGGTATGCGAAGAAGTGGATTCCCTCCCGCGGGCTCGATCGCTCTGCCACGTAGGTGGGTTCCACCTGCACGCGGATGCCATCCGTGGTCGTGTCGGACATGGTCCCGATGGTCGCAGTGTAACGGATCGGAAAGCGGGCGTGGGCCGCGGGGTGGTGCATTGACGCCGCACACCTCTCGGTGCCAGGCTCAAGTAATGGCCGGACGCCGAACAGGCCACCTCTCCGTGCGCCTGCGCCGGGCGCCCACGCGCTATCGGCCACTGGAGCGGCTCGCGGCCGGCGGCATGGCTGAAGTCTGGCGCGGTGAGGCCATCTTCGAAGCGGGCGATTCCTTCCCCGTCGCGATCAAGCGAGTCCTCCCCCATCTGGCGAGCAACCCGCTCTATCGCTCCATGTTCGAGGACGAGGCGCGGCTCGGAATGCTGCTCCGGCACCCCAACATCGTCCGCGTCTACGACGCGCGCGAGGTGGCTGGCACCTACCTGATGATCATGGAGCTCGTGGACGGCACGTCCCTCAAGGACCTGCTCGACGGCGCCCACGCGCGCGGCGCCTGCATGCCGGTGGCGACGGCCCTGCACATCACCCGAGAGCTCGCCCGGGCCCTGGACTACGCCCACGACGCCAAGGGCCCGAAGGGAGAGCCGCTCGGGATCGTCCACCGCGACGTGTCTCCCCACAACATCCTCTTGGGCAAGACCGGGGCGCTCAAGCTCACCGACTTCGGCCTTGCGGACGCTCAAGTGCACCAGACCATCCGTTCCGAAGATCTGGTGGGCGGCAAGATCGGCTACCTGGCGCCCGAAGTGATCCTGCAGAAGCCGGCCGATGGGCGCATCGACGTGTTTGCTGCGGGCATCATCCTGTGGGAGTGCCTGTGCGGGCGCCGGCTCTTCCGGGGCCACGACGACTCCGAGACGCTTCGCAACGTCGTCCGCAAGCCGGTTCCGCCTCCGTCGGAGATCGCGCCCAACGTGCCGCCCGAAGTGGACGAGCTCGTCCTGCAGGTGCTCGACCGCAACCCCGAGGCACGCATCCGTACGGCCGGCGATCTCGCGGAACGGCTCGACCGAATCCTCACCCGCATCGATCCGAAGGTGGGCGCGAGGGACCTCGCCCTGGTCGTGGGGCTGCACCTCGCCAAGGTCGGACCCAAGCTAGAGAGGCTCGACGGGCTGGCGCTGCTGGCGCAGGAGCTCGAGGCCTTCGCTCAGGGTGGCGCCGACATGACCCTGGACATGGGCGCCGCGCCGCTCGACCCGGCGGATTTCGGCCGGCCTGTCGGCAGCGGTGTGAGGGAGCGCCCCAGTGATCCTGGCGGTGCGGAAGATCCCCAGCGCAAGCGACGGTGATCGGCGCGCGGGCCACGCTCACGGGATCACGGCGGTGGCCTCGATCTCGACCATCGCACCTTCCTCGAGGAGCGCCGCCACCTGCACGAGCGTCATCGCCGGGTAGTGCTTGCCCACGAGGGCCCGGTAGTGCTCCCCGACGCGCTTGGCATCGCGCGTGTACGCGGCCACGTCTGTCACGTAGAGGGTCATGCGCCCGATGTGCTCCGGCTTTCCTCCAGCTTCGCGTACCACTTCGAGGACGTTCCGCAGCGCCTGCTCGAACTGCCCCGCGAACGTCTCCGACGTGATGCGCGAGCTCGAGTCCCAACCGACCTGCCCGGCCACGAACAGGATGCGACCCGGTGAGCAGAGCATGCCGTTCGAGTAGCCACGGGGATCGCTGAGGGTCTTCGGATTGATGATGGTGTGCATCATGTGCGGCTCCGTGGAATTCTCCGCGTCATCACGCCGCGGGCGCCAGAGCGTACCTCAGATCGGCGACGCTGGGCCGTTGGTCGCGAGGCGGTGCCACGCCGCGTACGGGGAATATGGACCTCGAGGTCCAAACCGGGGCCCATACGTGTTATGGCTGTCGGGCCATGGCGAAGAAGAAGAGCAAGGGCAAGAAGAAGAGGGCGAGCGCCACGTCGGACGGTGCTCATGAGGCCGGAGCGGCTGCAGCGGATGCCGAAACGGTGGACGACGACGAGCAGTCGGAAGACTCAGATGGTGACGAGGGATCGGGCGAGCCCGAATCGGCCGCGCGCAAGGCGCAGCAGGATCCCGGTGCCATCATCGATTCCACCATTCCCAGGCCGGACGGTCGTCGCTCGGACAAGGGGGGCCTGATCTTCGTGCTCGTGATCCTCGGGCTGGTGGCGCTCGCGATCGTGGCCCAGCTCTTCATGGGCGGCTGAACGCACGTGAACACCGCCGAGCGTGACACCGTGGAGTGCGCGATGTCGCGTCACCGTCGCCTCACCCGTTGGGCAGCGCGACTGTTGGCGCTCGCCGCCTTCCTCGCTGTGACGGCCCCTCCCGCGCGCGCGCCTGCGACGATCGCGGAGCAACGCGCTCGCCTGCCCCCTCCGGCGACGTGCGTCGATCCGGTGGAGGGTCTTTGGAAGAGCCACCTATACGATCCGATCTACCGGGATTGGACCGTGTTCATGCTCCACATCCAGCGCGTCCCGGGCAGTGAGACGGAGATCACCGGCACGATCACGAATCACAGCTGGGATGGCCCCCCGACGCAGCAGGAGCCGGGCCCGTGCACCCCGGGGCTCACGCAGTGGGTCGTCTCCATGGATGCCCGCGGCCATGTGCAGGCGGATGGTCAAATCGAGTTCGGCGGCGCCGGGCAGTGGCGCCTCGATCGCGTCGTCTGCAACGGGGGTCCGGGAGGCTACAACCTCGACAACTTCTCGGGCGTGATCGACCCCGCCCTGCAGGAGTTTCAGTCGGTCAACAACGACGGCGGTCGTGCTGTGAACGATCCGACCGTGTTCCGCAGGATCTCTTGCTTCGACGCCCCGCCAGCTCCCCACGTCGTGACCGAACCGCCGCCATTTTACCCGCACATGCCCGGCGGTGGCTGTGGCCGCTGATCGTTCACGCGCGCAGCACCTCGGGAGGATCGTCGCCCTCGCGTGTCCAGCGCACCGTCCCGCGCGGGGCCGGCGCGAGTGAGCGTTCGTGCTTCGCTGCGCGCCACGCGCCCCCCGGCCCATCCACGGTGTGGCCGTCGTCGATGATCGCGCCGCGTTCGAGGAGGTACAGCGTGAGCTCGCGGAGGAAGGGAGCGACGTCGTTCGGGTCCACGTCGGTGGGGCGAAAGCACGCTTCCTGGTCGGTCACGGCCACCTGCTCCATCCCGATCGTGTCCATGAACGCCCAGCCCCCGTCCACGGAGAACATCCGGACGTTCGCCCACAGGTCGAGCGCCGGGAGACCGGCTTCCGCGTTGTGGTCGCGCGAGCGCTGCACGTGTGCCGCGCCCAGGAGCACCTCGCCGTTCGGATCGAAATACGCTAGCGCGCCGTCCAGCCCGAGGATCGCGGCCGCGACCTCGGTCACCGCAGTCATCTCCGCGATGGCGTCGTAGCCCTCGGGCAGAATCGGCGCGTGCTGCCCGGCCCCGAGGACCTGCGACGCGCGCACGCGCGCGAAGGCCCCGTGGCCCTCCGCGACCGAGAGCGCCTCCGGCCAGCGCGTCGCGTGCCGCGCCGCACGGTCCAGGCACCCCGGGAAGACGAAGGGGCCGAACCCCCCCATCACCCAGGCGGCGAAGAGATCCGGCTCGTCCTTGGCGTTGCCCATGGCGTCCGGCCACGGAGCGTCCACCAGGTCCACGAGGAGCTCTCCCGGGGCCCCGCCCGGCATCCCCAGCACCGCGCAGGCGCCGCCGGCCCAGCGGCTCGGCCGCGGTCCCGGCTCGAGTCGACCTCGCGGCTCGAAGGCATCGAGGACCGCCTCGACGGCGCCCCACGGCGTCCCGGGCTCGAGCAGCACCGCCGTGCTCGCCGTGTACAGGCCCTTGGGCACGGGCCAAGCCTAGCACCCTGTGGCCGGGGCGCGGCACCGAGCAGGCCGGTGGGTTCGAGGCAGCAGTGGCCGACGGCGGGCCGGCGCTCTACACTCGCCCGCCCCATGAAGCGCGTGCTGCACATCGCCAGGATCGTCCTGCGGCGAGCGAGGGACCTGTTCCCGCTCACTCTGCTGGGGCTGGCCATCGGCGGCGGGTCCGCGCTCGCGCTCTTTCACTACGGCCTCGACCGCATCGATCTCGTGCTCCTCGTCGTGGGCGTCGTCGGGCTGGGCCTCGTCTCCGTCTGCACGCTCTTGACCCTCGTGGTGACCCTCGTCATGTGGCTCAAGCTCCGGCGCATGCCGGAGGCGCCGCTCGTCAACCTGGAGTGCGGCTTCCCCCGCCGCACCGGCTTCTCCGTCGGGAGCCCCTGGTTCGTGCCCTTCGTGCGCGTGGGCTGGACGTGGATCTCGCCCGAGGCCCGCGTGCGTCACCACCGAAGGGGGCTCCGCGTCGACGAGGAGGTGATCGCCACGCGCCGCACGTTGCGCGACAACATCGTGAGATGCCTCGAGGTCAGCGACTCGTTCGGCCTCACGCGTGTCTCCTTCCGGATCACCGAGCCGCGACCCCTGCGCTTCGTGCCCTCGCATGGTGCGCTCAGGCAGATGCACGTGATCCGGTCCATGGCGGCCGGCGAGGAGTTGCCGCATCCGGATGGCCCGGCCGAAGGCGAACGCGCCGACATTCGCCGATACGTCGCCGGCGATCCCGTGCGCTACATCTTGTGGAAGGTCTTCGCCAGGACGCGCGAGGTCGTGGTGCGCACGCCCGAGCGGGCCATCGGTCCGGTGCACCAGACCGTGGCCTATCTCGTCACCGGCGAGGGGGACGAGCCGGCGGCTGGCGCGGCGCGCGTCGCCGTCGAGTCGGGTGCGCTCGGCGGCGGCTGGGTGCTCGGGGCGGACGGGGCGGAAGGCCACGTGAGCTCCTCTCACGAGGCCCTCGACCTGCTCGCGCGCTCGGGTGACGCGCCGCCTGGAGAGGGCGGGGTTGGTCTTGCGGACTTCCTCCGCACGGCAACACCCGGCGGCCGCGGCCGCGCGCTCGTGTTCGTCCCTGCCCGCCCCGGCCCGTGGCTGGACCGCGTCCTGGCCACCGTCGGTGCCTCCCGCGGCACGCTCCCGGCAGTCGAGTTCATCGTGTGCGCCGATGGTGTGAATCGCTCCCCCGGCCCGCGGGCCATTCGACGATTCGCGCTGCGCTCCGACGAGCCCTTCGATCCACGGCGAGGCATCGGTCCCACGTCGGCGAGCGACCTCGCCCAGGTCTGCAAGAAGCTCGCGGCCACGCGTGCCGGGGTTCTGGTCCTCGACCGGGTCGAAGGGCGCGTCTACTCGCAGGCTCACCAGAAGAGCCTGGAGGCTGCGTAGGCATGGAACCCGAGAACCGCTATGCCGAGGAGGGGACCGTCGGGCGACTCGTCCGCTGGACCCGTCACCCCCTGCGGATGGTGGCCATGGGTCTCGCCGCCCTGGCCATCGGGTGGGGCATCGCGCTCACCTCCGGGCTCGTCGCGTCGGTGATCGGCGCCGTGGCCGGGGTGCTGGCGGGCGAGCTCCTCGCGCGTTCGCGCCTGCGCCTCCCCGCGACCCTTTCGGGTCTCTTCGTGTTCGCGCTGCTGTGCTGGGGCATCGCGGCGCTCGCGACGGGGACGGAGGCGATTCCATCCGCCGTCGGACCCGGCGGGGCGCTCAAGCTCGCCGGAGTCCTGCGCTACGGCTCATTGGCCCTCGTGCTCACGACGGGCATGCGCATGACCGCCGTGCGCAAGCCCTCGGCGCTCGTGCTCGAGGCGGTTGTCGTCGTTGTCTGCGTCGCCGTCATGTTCGCCTCGCACCGCGACGGAGTGATTGCCCGACCGCTGTGGTTGAGCGACTGGGCGTGGCAGAAGGGGATCGACCCGGCCGACGTGTTCCTCACGCTCGGCGCCATTTCGGCCGTGCTGCTCGCCGTGCTGCTCTTGTTCGAGACCCGCGGCGGGCGCAGCCTGTCGTCACTCCTGGGTCTCGCGGCCCTGGGCCTCTTGGCCGTCGCTTGTCTCGACGTCGTCGGTCGGCCCGAACCCGGGGTCGATGACGGCATCGGCCTGACGACTGACGAGCAGGGCGAGCCACCCAACCCGATGCCCATCTCGCCCGACGGGGGGCGCGGGCACCAACCGGACCAGGAGGGAGACGGCGGGAGGGGTCCGGGCGGCACCTTCGACGGCGGCGGCGGCACCGGTGGCCTCGACGGCGGCGCTCGAGGGTCGCGGCTCGACGGCGCGACGGGCCACGGTCCCGGCTTCGACGGCGGGGGCCAGGGACAACGCGAGGGGGGAGCCGGAGGTGGCGGCGGCGACGGTGGCCGTGACGGCGGCGCCGGAGGGGGCGGTCGCGACGGCGGAGCCGGAGGCGGTGGCCGTGATGGGGGCGGAGGAGGAGGCGGCGGTGACGGCGGTCGCGATGGAGGCGCCGGGGGCGGCGGTCGTGACGGTGGAGCCGGAGGCGCGGGGGGCGACGGCGGTCGCGACGCGGGCTCGGCAGGGGCCCGCGACGGCGGCGGCGGTCTCCCGCCACCCACGCCGCGCGATCAGCGTCCGGATCAGCCCCCCGAAAATCAGCAGCAGGACGACCAGGGTGAGCAACAGCCCCGCGAACAACGCCTCGAAGATCAGTCCGACCAGGGGCCCAGCAACTCGCCCGCGCCCATGGCGGTAGTCGTCCTCGAGAACGACTACTCGCCCCCGGCCCAGTCGTTCTACTTCCGCCAGGAAGTCTGGAGTCAGTTCAACGGAACGCGCTTGGTGCCCAGCACCACGGCGGGCGCGGACGGGGACGTGCTGATGGCCTTCCCGACACGGCCCACGCCGGTGCAGGGTCCGCCCCCCGCCGAGCGCGCCCGCGTCCGGGCCACCGTCGCGCTCCTGGTGGACCACCAGCATCCCTTCGCTCTCGAGACGCCGACCGAGTTCGCTCCCCAGCCCAATCCAAACTCCGACCGCTTCGTCCGGGCCTATCGCTTCGATTCGCTCGCCCAGGTGACCGACTACAGCGAGCTCATCGGCCGCACCGCGGGCGACCCCGCGTGGTCCGCCGAGCTCTCGGAGTTGTACCTCCAGCAGCATCCGGACCCGCGCTTCGCAGAGCTCGCCCAGGAAGCCATCGACGCCCAGGTTCCGCCCCGCCTGCGCGACGATCCCTTCGCAAAGGCTCTCGCCATCAAGCTGTACCTCGACCACGAGCTGACCTACTCGACGGGCGAGCGTCACGCCGACGTGGCCGACCCGACTGTGGACTTCCTGTTCGGCAACCGAATCGGCTACTGCGTGCACTTCGCGCACGCCACGGCGTTCCTGTGGCGGTCGGTGGGGATCCCGGCCCGCGTGGGCACTGGCTACATGGTGCCGGAGGAGAACCGCCGCGGAGGCTCTTCCATCATGGTGCGGGCCGGTGACGCTCACGCATGGCCAGAGCTCTACCTCGACGGCGTGGGTTGGGTGATCCTCGACATCGCTGCCGAACGCAACCTGGACGAGCCCGGACAGCCCCTCGACGACGACCTGCAGCGGATGCTGGGCGAGATGGCGCGCGAGCAGCCCGCCGACCCCGAGGAGGAGGTGCGCGAGCCCGAAGAGGATCGTGGGGGCGGCCTCGGCGTGGACCTCTGGGTGCTGGCGCTCGTGATGGCGGGAGTCATCCTGCTCGCGCTCTACGGAATCAAGACGTGGAGGCGGGTCGCGCCGATGTTCGCGTCGGGTCGGGCCATGCCACGCGTTGCCTATCGAGCGCTGCTCGACCGCTTCGCGGAGGTGGGGATCGCCCGTGAGTATGGAGAGACGCGCGAGACCTTCGCGAGCCGCGTCGGGGAGCTGTCGCCGACCTTCGCAAAGGCGACGGGCCTGCACGTGGCGGCCCTGCTCGGCAATCCCGCGGTGAGCGCCGCCACCCGACCCGAATTCGACGGCAAGCGCTGGCGCGAGGTCGCCCGCGCCGTACGTCGTGAGCTCCGTGCCGGCACGCGGCTGTGGCGCCGCCTGCTCGGACTATTGCACCCCGTGTCGTTCCTGGACTCGAGGTAGAGCCGATGGAGAAACCCATGGAATCGGATTTCCAGCAGAGCGAGCACATCACGTACGAGCCCGCGCCCCGCATCACGGACCTGAATGGCGCCTACGGTGTGGTGCAGCGCATCCGGCAGCGCCTTCAGGCCGCGGTCCGGGGCCGTGATGACGTGATCGAGCTCATCATCACGGCGCTCCTCGCCGACGGGCACGTCTTGCTCGAGGACTACCCGGGCTCGGGCAAGACGACCCTGGCCAAGGCCCTCGGAGACTGCATCATCGATGACCTGCCCGACGATGTCATCGTGACGATCAGGCGTATCCAGTTCACGCCCGACCTCCTGCCGTCGGACGTGACGGGCACGACCGTGTTCGACCCCAACACGAACAAGTTCTTCTTCAGGCCCGGTCCCGTGTTCGCCCACGTCGTGCTGGCCGATGAGATCAACCGCACCTCGCCGAAGGTGCAGTCGGCGCTGCTCGAGGCCATGGGCGAGAAGCAGGTCACGGTCGACAACCGCACCCGCCGGCTCGACCCGTTCTTCTTCGTCATCGCGACCCAGAACCCGCTGGACCTGCATGGCACATTCCCCCTGCCGAGCGCCCAGCTCGACCGCTTCCTCTTCAAGATCCGCATGAAGCACATCGACCGGCAATCCGAGCTCGAGGTGCTCGCGAGCATCAAGCAGCGCCGTGCGGGCGCCGGCTCGGACCTGCCTCGCGTGACGCGCACGGAGATCCTCGACGCCCGGACCGTGGTCGAGGAGCAGATCTACGTGGCTCCCGAGGTGCGCGAGACCCTGGTCGACATCGCGGGCCGCACCCGCAACGACCCGCGAATCCTCCAGGGCGTATCCACGCGTGCCCTCGTGCTCATGATCCCTGCGCTTCAGTCGCGCTCCCTCACGTGCGTGCGCGATCACGTGTCCGCCGAGGACATCTACGCCATGGCGCCCTACGTCTTCAGTCACCGGCTCGAGCTCGCCCCGGGGTCGGATCCGCAGGACATCGTCGTGCGCGAGTGCTGCGCCGGCCCCCTCGATGTGCTCGCCCGCGCCTCCCTGCAACGACGATGAAAGCCTCTCGCCGAGCCCTGCTGCTGCTTCTGTGCCTACCCGTCCTGGGCTGGGCGCTCTCGGATCGGTCTGGCGTCGGGGCCCAGACCACGGGGTCGGCGTCCGCGGCCCAGACCCCGGCCGAGCAGGAGGCGCTCGACCTGCTGTCCCAGGAGCAGATGCTATCGGCGCGCACGAAGGCCGAGGAGGCCCTGACCGCCAATCCCAACTCCCTCGCGGGCCACTACGTGCTCGGGGTCGTCTTGCACGAGGCCGAGGGCTCGCTGGCGCGCGCCATGTATCACCTGGGTCGCGCGCGGGAGCTGTACGAGACCACTTGGGCGGCCTCGACGCGTCCGGCGGGCGCGCCCTGGGAGATGCACCGCGACGTCCTGTATCGGATCCAGCAACTCGCCGGTGAGATGGAGCTCTACGACTACCAGCTTCATGTTCTGGGCTACCACGACTACCTCTACGATCCTGATCTGCTGGGTCAGGCGGCTTGGCCCCTGATGCAGCTCGGCCGCTACGACGAGGCGCGGTCCTTCGCCCAGAGAGCCATCGACACGCGGGACGAATGGCAGCGATCGGTCGGTCTCAACGCCCTGTGCGCAATCGAGGGTGAGGCTGGGCGGCGCCAGCCCGCGCTCGAGGCGTGTGTCGCGGCGCTCGACAACGCCCGGGCAGCGGGAGCCGAAGAGGAGCAGCCCCTGGCCGTTCACGCCTACAACGCGGCGCTCGCGGCTCGGGCCACGCTCAACTACGAACAGGTCGAGCAGCTGTGCCTCGAGGGGGCGCGCCGTCTCGAGTTCACGCCGGCCAATCCCTGGCGGCTGCTCGTCGCCCAGCATGCCTCGGGCGGGCGCCTCACGGACGCGGTCGAGGCGCTTCGCGAGATGCAGCGGTGGCGTCGTCGGCAACCCGCGTACCTTCGTGATCAGGACCGCGCCGAGACCGACGCGATCTTCGCCACGCTCATGCTGGTGGCCGGCGAGACCGAGATGGGCCTGAGGGCCGTGGATCGGGCTATCGCGCAACCGGACCGGCGCGGCCTGACGTCGGGCAAGCCGGAGCAGGCCCTCGGCGCGCATGCGCTGCTGCGGCGCGCGCTCCAGCGCACGTACGCGGAGCAGACGCTCGAGCAGGCGAGCTGGTCGGGCTTTGCGAGCCACTTGGCCGGTCACTTCGAGGCCGCGTCCGAGCGCATGTCGGCCTGGCCCGACGACGAACGCATCGCGAGCGTGCTCGCCGACGACGAGCGGCTGGTAGCGACGCTGCGATTCTACGTGCACGGGGGTATCGAGCCGGTGCCGTCCTGGCTCGTGGGCGACCTGATCGAGATCCTCGGCGCTGGTGTGGTCGCCGTGGCGCTGCACCAGGCGCGGGCGGTCGAGGGTGCGGCAAGCCCCCTCGTTCCCTTCTACGACGCGCTCGAGGCGGAGATCGCGCTGGCGCGTGGCGATGACGGACGCGCGTTCAACATGGCGCGTTCGGCCCTCGAGCGGCTCCCGGCCCCCGAGGCGCTCTTGCGCGCGCGCATCGCTGCCGTGGCCGCCCAGGCGGCACCCTCCTCGGCGGAGGCACTGGCGTTCTACGAGCAGGCGATGCAGCTCGATGCCGGGGTCATCAGGCGCATGGGCCTGTCCATCCCGGCGACCGTGCGCGCGCGAGACGGGGGCGCGCTCGCCTCGCGCGTCGCCGACCTGATCGAGAGCTCGCCCCGGCTCACCTCTGGGCGCGGCTTCGAGGTCGTGGTCGGGAGCGCCGGCGATAGCGCCGTCGAGGCCTGCCTGCTCTCGCAGCACGGCGCGCGTTTGGCGTGCGCGACCGTGGATCCGGAGCAGCTCCTCCGCGAGCAGCAGGACCGGGAGCGCGAGCGCGCCGAGGCGGCGCGCGAGGGTGAGCCCTCCGAGGGCGACGAAGAGGAGCCCGAAGAGATCGACCCGGCGGAGAGGCTCGCCGAGGAGTTTCACCGGGTGGTCTTCGCGGCCCCGGTGGCCCTCGACTCGGCGGACCTGAGCTCCCTCGACGGCCGCACCACTACGGGCGCCGAGGCGGCCCGAGAGCAACTACGCAACATGCTCGAGCAGACCACCGGCGGGCAGTAGCGACGACCAGAATGTGGACGGGCCGACGGCACCCGAGCCCGTGATCCGCAAGGAAGGTGCGGACGCCAGTGCGCGATCGAGCCCGGAGCGCCCGACAGGGCGTGGCCTTCCGTTTGCATGACATGAGACCCGTGCCCTCGCCCCGGATCCGCCCCCTCCTCTCTTCTCTGGCGACGCTCGCCCTGATCTCCCCCGCCTGCACGACTTCGGTCGGCGGCGGTCCTGTGGTACCGCCGGATGCGCGCGCGGTCGATGGTAGGGCGACTGACGCGCCGCTCGGGCCCGACTCGGGGCCCGGGCTCGACGGAGGGATGGCTCCCGACGCTTCGGGAGCGACTGACGCCGGTCCCACGCCGACCCCCCGCGCTCCCTGTGACGTGGGAAGCTGCTGGTCGAGCTCCGCGTCGCCCGTGAGGTGCGCCTCGCGCGACATCGACGAGGACTTCGCGACAGGGCGCTACAACGTCCACGTGTACACAGTCACCTTCCATGCGGACACGACGACGCGGATCACCGCGCGCAGAACGGCCGGAGCGTTCGAGCCCGCGGTCATTCTCCTCGACGCGGCAGGCAGCACGCTCTACGACGGTGCTGTCGGGGTTGTCGACCCCGGCCTCGAGATCACGGCCGAGGCCGTAGGCGACGTGGGGGACCTGGCGCGCGTATCCATCCGCACGGACCGGGACATCGCGGGCGCCGCCGTGGTGACAGGATGGGAAGTCATCGGCTCGGGTTTCTCCACTTTCCTGCCGACCGACGTGGCCTACCACCTGACGGTCGCGAGCCAGTGCGATGGTGTCGTGACCGTGCCCTGCGTCGTCAATGGCCACACCGTTCCGGAGCCCGCCTGCGGGTGGCTCCACCACATCGCCCGGGACGTCGTGCCGCGGCTCGAGGGCGCACGTGACGAACGGTTGACCACGGCCGCCCGCGTGGCCTGGTGGTCGCTCAA
>Ga0214473_10006771_pt1 | contig 13654 bp, 3 predicted proteins | sample RVTome_7_FD_203509 | JGI IMG/M metagenome (GOLD analysis project Ga0214473, IMG submission 203509) | Soil microbial communities from uranium-contaminated site in the Upper Colorado River Basin, Wyoming, United States - RVT98D197 | ecosystem: Environmental > Terrestrial > Soil > Contaminated >... | reverse complement strand
CATTTCCAAAGGAGTATCATGACAGCTTATCCCCAGCATGGGTTAAACACTACGGGAGCTATGATAATTATACATACACTACATACAACTCAATTGCCATTGATAATCAAGGTGACATTTACACATTTGGTTCAACTGAAGAACCATTCCCAAGAATGTGGGTGCCGCTTCGCTCATGTTATGATAATGATGGTAATTTAAAATGGATAATCAAGGGTGAAAATACTACAATAGATGCAATTGCTTTTGATTCTCTTGGTAACATATATGAACTGGGTTCTGACTCTATCGGCGGATTCATAGCTAAGTTAAATCCGGATTGGTCGAAAGTTTGGAGAATAGATACTTGGGGACCAATGGATGTTGATTTAGGAGGAAATATTTTTATTTCCAGAAATATCGATGATTATACTATTGCCACTTCAAAATATAATACCGAAGGTGTAAAGGAGTGGGAAGCTAGTTGTAAATGGGTAGGATACAATAACAGTGCTATTAATATTGCAGCAGATAGAAAAGGTGGTGTTGCCATCCTGGGACAAAGTTATGCTCCTCCAAATTATCCAAATCCAATAGTTGTTAAGTATTCTGCGGATGGAAAGGAGGAATGGAAAACAAAATATTTCGGGGCAGTGATGCATTATTGGCCTTTTGGATTTGCAATTGACGACTCAGGTTCGGTATATATTTCTGCTCCCAATGGTGACTATCCTAATATTACAGCTCATACTGTGAAATATAATAAAGCTGGGGTACAACAATGGGTGGTGACAAAACCAGGATTTCCGCGAGGACTTGCTCTAGATAGTAAAAAGAATATTTTACTTTTACTTGACGATATGAAAATCGTCAAATACAATAATAACGGAGTTCAGAACTGGAGTAATCAATTCTCATCACCCAATAAAAATCTTTCATCAATGGGATTGTCCATCGACCTGAACGATCAAGTTTACCTCATTGGAACTTCGGATAGTTCAGGTCAATCTGGTTTTGTTATTATCAACTATAATCAACAGGGAAATACTAATTGGGTATTTAATTATCCGGGTAATTCCAGATCATCTTCTTTAAATAGTTTCAAAGTAAAACCTAATGGTGAAACTTTTGTTGTAGGGAGTAATGATCAGGGAGAAGGAATTCTAATTAAAATAAATCCCAACGGTGTGCAAGACTGGCTCTCAAAGATTGAGGCAGTTAAATATCCGATGGATTTTGCTGCTGATATGGGTATGGATTCGCTACTAAATGTTTACGTCTTCGGAACAAGATATTATAATGGAGGATATAATATTCTGAAATATGATAGCTTCGGAAATCTTCTTTGGAAGCATGTTGATGATTCGACCAATATAAATGGAACACCGGTTATGAAAGTTGCACCAAATGGGGCAATGTTTCTTCACTGTTCTACAATTAGACAAGAGGGCGATACTTCCTACGTAACCTTATACCTAAAGAGTTTTGATACGGGCGGAAATCTAAAATGGTCTGTTGAATATAAGCCGCCTCCTAATGTATGGTTTACCCCATGTGAAATCCTTCTTGACCAGTCTGGTAATCTAATTGCAATAGCAGGAAGAAGCGGTCTATTAGAGACAAGTTCGATCCTTATTCAAAAGTTTTCATCAGGGGGAAATCTCGTATGGTCAAAGCAAGCTGAAAATAAACAATCATTTCAGAAAGGATCGACGACTCTCGATAATGAAGGAAATATATACATTGCAGCAAGTCAGCCTGATGTTGCCGATTCAATTTTTATACTGAAGTATGATTTAAGCGGACAGCAAACAAAGTTCGCATCTTTGTTTGGTAATCCTTACAATAACTATATAGTTAAATACAGAAATGATGAAAGCGGATCTATTTATGTGGCAGGATCGTTTGTGAAAAATGAAAATAGGGACTTCTTAACAATGAAATTTGACAAGTATGGAACAAAGCAATGGACGACAACTTATGATGGAAGTGCTCACTCAGACGACATTGTTACAGATATATTTTTTGATCAATATGGGAATGTATTTGTTGGAGGTGTAAGCTCCGAAAGAGATTATTATGATTCATTTGCAATAGTCAGCTATGATGAACAGGGTAATCAGCTTTGGGTTATTAAAGAAAATACCGGATGGTGGAATGGTGTCATGTTCGTTGACGAGCTCGGAAATGTTTATATCACCTATGGTGGAAGTGATTTTATAACTTGCAAATACTCTAAGGAAGGCGCTTTAATCTGGCGTGATCAGTTTAGTAATTGTCCTTCTGATTGGATAACTGAATTGCCAGTTGCAATAGCCATTGATGATCAAAATCATCTTTATGTTACAGGCACGCTTAGACAACCAGGATGGCATGGTAGCACTATGGCCAGTATGATAACTACACTTCAATATGATCTTACAGCAACAAGTATAGATAATTCACTTTTAACTCAACCAGAAAGATTTTTGCTTTCTCAAAATTATCCTAACCCATTTAATCCAAGTACAACGATCAGTTGGCAGTCTCCAGTAGGCAGTTGGCAAACTCTGAAAATTTATGATGTACTTGGAAGGGAAGTTATAACATTAGTTGATGAATATAGACAAGCTGGAAAATACGAAATTGAATTCAAGTCCTCAGTTGGCAGTCTACAGTTAGCAAGCGGAATATACTTTTATAAAATACAAGCAGGAAGTTTTGTGTCAGTCAAGAAGATGCTTCTGTTAAAGTAAAGGTGATGAAATGAAAAAATTAGTTTTAACATTTGTATTCTCATTCTCCTTACTTACTAACCTTAACGCCCAATGGGAAATATTAAATGAAGGCTTTAAAGGTGGTCTTAACACGATAGATTTTGTAAATGAAAATGTTGGTTGGATCGCCGGTTGGGGTGGAACTTTACTGAAAACAACGGATGGTGGTGAAAACTGGAATATCACATCGATAAATGAAAATTGGTACATAAACCAAATTGATTTCATAAATGAATTAATAGGTTGGGCTATTGGGTCGATGTATGACTCCACAGGAGGCTATGCAATTATTATCAAATCTTCAGATGGTGGATCCAATTGGTTGTTACAAAAACAAATATTAGATGAAGGATTAAATTCACTTTATGTAATTGATGAGAACAATGCCTTTACCGTTGGAGGTAATAAGATATACAAAACTATAAATGGTGGAACCAATTGGGTAAATGTTTCTACTAATCCTACTAATAGGAATTACAATTCAGTATGGTTTCAAGATTCACAAACAGGTGTAGTAGTTGGTAGTTTCTATAACGGAAGTTTTGACAGAGGAGCGATCACAAAGACCACTAATGGCGGCAGTACTTGGATTGAAACTATCACGAGTCAATTTAATAACATATATGATTTACAATTTTTAGATAATACAAACGGATATTTCAAGGCGAATAATGACTCAATAACATTCTTGTGTAAAACAAAAGATTTATACTCTAGTTGGCAAATAAAAACACAAAGTCAATTCGGAATCGGATCATATCATTATATTGATAGTAGTATAGTTTACGCAAATATAGCTGATAGCATAACCTACGACAATATAATGAAAAGTACCGATGGTGGTGTTAACTGGTATAACCTCGGATCACTTCAAACAGGGATAAATAAGTTGTACTTCATTAATATAAATGATGGATTTATACTCGGTTCTGCTCGTGTGGGCTCGATGCTCTTCAGAAGTAGCGATAGCGGTTATAATTGGATAATAAAAAAATCTTCATACCCACTTATGGATATTTGTTTTGTTAATCAAGATTTAGGATTTATGGTTGGAGGTGGTTTTTGGAAGGCCTTGCATATGGGTTTCTCGGAGGGACGAATATTTTTTACATACGACGGCGGTAAAACTTGGATTCTTAAATATGGAACTGGGAATTTTCTCCCATCATGCTTTAGTGTGAATAATTCTATTGCCTTTTCTGCAGGTGGTTCAGAAATAATTAAAACAAGTGATGCTGGAAATAGTTGGTCCACTGTGTACCCAAATAATTCTGACTTTACCGGTTATAATTTTTGGGGAAATGATATTTGTTTTATAGATGAGAATATTGGGTGGGCAGTAGGAAATTATTGTGGTACAGATACTTGCGGAACTGGGATTTTAGGCACTCCGGATGGCGGAGAAAAATGGAATTTAGTTTGGAAATATCCGAATAGAAATGATTTCAACTATTATTTAAATTCTATCAGTTCTGCTGACACGACTTGTTGGGCTGTAGGTGAGAACGGAATGATAGTTAGGTATATACCTCAGAATGGCTGGGAAAAACAAATCTCAATAACAGATCTTCCTTTAACTAAAGCGTTTGCTTTAGATGATAATTATTGTTGGATAACCGGCGGATATCAGAATGAAAATGATTTTCATCCGATCTTATTAAAAACAATAAATGGTGGAGCAAATTGGGTACAAGTTTCAGGTGTTAAATACCTATTTAATGATCTAAAGTTTTTCGATAAGAATTACGGCTGGGCAATTGGCTATGATAGCAGTGGAGTTGGCGGTATTCTTAAATCAACAGATGGAGGCATCACTTGGACAATTGATAATGGCAACTTACCTGCACAACTTAATGCTCTGCACATCAAAGATGGTTATGGTTGGGCAGTTGGTGAATACGGGCTGATACTAAGAACAACAAATGCTGGTCCAACTTGGGTAAAGAATGAAAACCAAACATTACCCAAAGAGTTTGTGCTTGAGCAGAATTACCCAAATCCATTTAATCCAAGTACAAAAATAAAATACAGTATACCGTCATTCACTCTTCGACAGGCTCAGAGTGACATTCACGTGACATTAAAAGTTTATGATGTACTGGGAAGGGAAGTAGCAACATTAGTTAATGAAGAAAAACCAGCAGGTGAATATGAAGTTGAATTCGATGCTGTAGAAACATGCCATGGCATATCTCTACCAAGCGGTGTATACTTCTACCAACTTTCCGCCACAGGCGGAGATGGATATTTTATTCAAACAAAAAAAATGATTAAAGTCAAATAGTATTAATCCAATTGGCTTAAACAAATTAAATATTTGTTGGAGATCAAATGAAAAATAAATTCTTTCTATTGTTAGTGTTTTTTCTATTCCAGAGTCTTTCTGCTCAGCAGAGCTATAGAATATTTGTAAATGAGTTTCTTGCCTCAAATGTTTCCATAGACGTAGACATTGTTGATTTTGACGATTACTCTGATTGGGTGGAACTTTACAATGATGAAAACACTGATGTTGATATCGGTGGCTATTTCCTCACAGATAATTTCAATAATTCCACCCGCTGGAAAATTCCTTCCGGTACAATAATTAAAGCTAAAAGTTTCCTAAGATTCTGGGCAGATGGATATGACGATATGCCAGGACACACCTATAGAAGAGATTACTATCCAAATGATTATTTCACAACAAAATACTATCATCTTAATTTTGGTTTAGATCGCTCTAAAGAAGAAATTGGATTATTTAGTCCCGATAGTATTCTTGTGGATTCAGTTTCATATAATTATCAACTATCTGATGTTTCAATGGGTCGCAAACCTGACGGATCTGCAAACTGGTTTTATTTTGGAGAACCAACGGCTCAAGTTTCAAACATAACACAAGGGACGCTTAACACAGCATATTCCGAAGATCCCGTAATTTCACTCGAAAGCGGATTCTACAATGGAACTCAATCGGTTACAATTACTACAATCAATCCCGGCACTGCAATTAAATATACACTTGATGGTTCAAAACCTTCAAGCTTATCTGATTCTTACACAAGCTCACTTTCAATAACTCAAACGGTTGTGCTCAAAGTAAGAGCATTCGAACCAAATAAACTTCCAAGCAATGTTATTACAAAATCTTATTTCATTGATGAGAATATTTCGCTCCCTGTCATATCGCTTGCAGTTCAACCGGATGTAATGTGGGATAACTCGTATGGAATTTATGATAACAACTTTAAGGAAAGAGAAATCCCTGTTAGTTTAGAATTTATTGAATCAAATGGTGAAGCAGGATTTAAGTTAGATGCTGGATTAAAATTATCGGGACAAGCATCTTTATTCTATCCTCAAAAATCCTTTACAATAAGCACAGACAATCGGTTTGGAACCGATGAGATTACTTATCGCATATTTGAGCAGAGAGAATTAAACGTCTTCAACTCACTCTATTTACGTAACTCCGGAGTTCCGGATAACCGCAGCACTTTCTTCAGAGATGCAATGCAGCATAGTTTGCTAATAAACAAAATTGATATTGACCTGCAAGCTTATCGTCCTTCCACTGTATTTCTTAACGGTGCTTATTGGGGAATTTATAACATCAGAGAAAAAATTGATAAAGATTATATAGCAGCGCTCCATAAAATAAATCCGGATGATGTAGACTTACTTGAATACAATGCGGTTTCAACTCCCGAAGTTATGGAAGGGAATGCCGATAACTATAATCTTTTTTATAATCACATAAAAAATAACGATATGTCTGTCGAAGGAAATTACAGATATATAGACGGATGGATGGATATTGATGAATACATCAATTATCAGATAAGCGAAATATTTTATGATAATGTTTTCTGGCCCGATCAAAATATGAGGATGTGGCGTGAGCGGAAAGATGGTGCAAAATGGAGATGGATTCTGCACGATCTTGATTTCGGTTTTGGTATGCCGAATCAGCGTTCAATCGGCTACAGAAACAATACACTAAAGTTTGCAACCTCTTCAAATATCGGCGATCCGTTCGTTCCGCCTCAATGGTCAACACTTATTTTCAGAAAGCTTCTTACCAATAATGAATTTAAAATAAAATTCATACAACGATTTTCAAGTTACTTAAACTCTATTTTTCATCCTGATACAATCACAGCTCTAATTGATCAGATTCAAAATAATATTGGGCAGGAAATGCTGCGTCACATCACAAGATGGCGTAACGGCGAATTCTATTATGGATATCCGATACAAAATTATTCAGAGTGGTTAAGCAATGTAGCTGTGATGAGAGATTTTGGGAGAAACCGTCAAACATATCAAAGACAGCATATAGCTGATTACTTTGGCTTAACAGGTACTTCTAATGTTTCTATGAATATTGAAAATCAAAATATGGGGAAAATATTAATTAACAATGTTGAATTGATCAAACAGAATAAAACTGGAATTTATTTTAAAGATATTCCCATAGAACTTAAAGCAATACCCGAAGTCGGTTATAGGTTCGTTAAATGGGTGGGTACAGCAAATGAATTCGAGAATCCAACCAGTTTTTTACTGAGTGCAGATACTTTGACTATCACAGTTCAATTTGAACCTGTGTCAGTTAATATTATACCATCTGTAATTTCAGTAAACACAACTCTCCAGCAAATCAATTCACCGTTTTATGCAGCGGGTTATATTAAAGTTGATTCAACTGTCACCTTGACTATTGAAAGCGGAGTGGAAATTCTTATGCCCGAAGAAGCAAGCCTATTGGTTAATGGCAAAATAAACATTGAAGGCACACAAGAGAATCCGGTTATCATAAGACCTAATGAAACATCAAATAATTGGGGTGCTTTATGCATTGTTAACTCAACAGATTCTTCTGTCATTTCAAATTTAAAAGTAATTGGTGCGACAAAAGGAATAGACTATGCACGGGACAGAGCTGCAATATCATCATATAATTCGAACGTTACTCTGGATGGAATAACAGTCGAGGATGTTCAAATGCCAATATTTATACAATTAGGAAACGTGGCTGTAAAAAATTGTACGCTGTACAGTAAAGTCTCGGGAGATTTAATAAACATTAAGCGTGCGAACTTCGCTTTAGTTGAAAATTGTGATTTAAAAGGAAATGATGAGTTTGATTCTGACGGAATTGACTTTGATAATATTAATAGCGGCGTTATCAGAAATAATAAAATCTATAATATTTACGGCTTTAATAGTGATGCCATTGATTTAGGTGAAAACGCAAAAAATATATTGATAGAAAACAACATCATTTATAATGTGAATGACAAAGGAGTTTCAATTGGAGGTGCTTCAATTGGAATAGTAAAAAGAAATATAATCGCAAACTGCGGGATGGGTATTGGCGTTAAAGACTATATTTCGTATGGATACATGGAGAATAATACTTTTTATGCAAATCAGTATGGCATAGAAAGTTATGAAAAGAATCCCGGGCACGGCGGCGGAAGTGCCGATGTGGTTAACTGTATATTTGCAAACAGCAAAAGCGCTTCTTTGCGGGTAGATAATTTATCTTACATAAATACTTCATATTCACTTTCCAATACAGATATTCTTCCCGGGTTGTACAATATCAACAGCGATCCACTATTCCTAAATAATTTGCACTTATCGTTCGGATCACCGGCAATAAACAAAGGTAATCCATTACTTCCTTACGATCCCGATGGTACAATAGCTGATATTGGTGTTTACCCATTTGATCAGTACAAACAGACTAATCTTATAATTAATGAAATACATTACAATCCAACGGAGGGGAAAAATTATCAGTTTGTTGAATTAGTTAATGCGGGAAGTTCATCTATCAATGTTAATAACTTCAAATTCAACGGCGATATATCGTATCAATTTGGAAACGAAATTATAACAGCCGGTGAATATTTTGTTTTAGCAAAAGATAAAAGTCTGTACGAAGGAAAAGGTTACAAAGTATATCAATGGCAAAGTGGAAATTTGCAAAGTGATCTCGCTAATCTTCTTCTCTATGATGATAAAGGAAATACTTTAGATTTTATAAACTACGATAGCAAATACTGGTGGCCAAAAGAGCCAAACGGATTTGGACCGTCTCTTGAGTTACAGAATACTAAACTTGAAAACATGGTATCAAATAGCTGGCGAAGCAGTTACAGCAATGGCGGTACTCCGGGCAGAGCAAATAATTTGTTTCAAGTAAGCAACGTATTCATAAATGAATTTCTTGCAAGTAATAACAACGTAAATACTGATGAATACGGTGATCATGATGATTGGATTGAATTATTCAATAACAATAGTTATCCCATAAACATTGGCGGATTTTATATTACCGATAATTTAAGTAGTCCTTATAAATATCAGATTCCATTTTATGATGCAGCAAAAACAACTATTCCGCCTAAAGGTCACATATTGCTTTGGGCAGACGATCAGGTCTCGCAAGGTATTCTTCATGTAAGTTTTAAGTTAGACAAAGCCGGTGAAGAAATTGGAATAGTGCAAGTTTTGGAAGGGGAAACTCTGTTCATTGATTCTCTTACTTACTCTGAACAATCAAATAATATTTCCTATGGAAGATATCCGGATGGTTCAAGTAATTGGAATTACTTTAACAAACCAACACCAGCGGACAGCAATAAAACTGTAACCGATATCCAGGATGAAATTAATTTACCGACTGAATATTTACTGTCACAGAATTATCCAAACCCGTTCAATCCTTCAACAAAGATTAAGTACAACATCCCAAATGTCACTCTGAGCTTGTCGAAGAGTGGGGTAAATGTGACATTAAAAGTTTACGATGTGCTTGGAAGAGAAGTAGCAACCCTTGTAAACGAAGAAAAACCTCCCGGAGTTTATGAAGTTGAGTTTTCCGCCAAAGGCGGATCTGCCTCTGGCAGAGATGGAGCCAACCTCTCCAGTGGAATTTATTTATACAGACTGCAAGCCACGCCTATCGGCGGGCAAGCCGGAGACTTTAACGCAGCTAAGAAAATGATCCTTTTAAAATAAAGGTGATGAAATGAAAAAAGTAATTTTGTCTATTGCTTTATCGCTTATCTTGCTTACAAATAATATTGCACAATGGGAGATATTAAACGAAGGTTTAAATGGCCGAATAGAAACAATAGATTTTGTAAATGAGAATGTAGGCTGGCTTGCTGGATGGGCTGGAACTTTATTAAAGACCACAGACGGCGGAGAAAGCTGGAACTCCATTCCAATAAATGAAAGTTGGTATATTCGTATGATTGACTTCCTTAACGAATCCATTGGATGGGCATTAGGAAGCACTCGTTCGCCCGATAATTTCTATATATGGAAATCCTCAAATGAAGGTATTTCTTGGACACAACAGTTTTCTTCATCTTCAGTTGGATTTAATTCTTTGTATGCAGTTGATGAAAATAATGTATATGCAGTTGGAGAAAATAAGATATACAAAACAACAAATGGAGGGACAAATTGGAATGATATATCACCCAACTTACCAGATAACCATTATAATTCAGTGTGGTTTCTTAATTCGCAAACTGGAGTGGTAACAGGATATTATTCAGTTGGTATGGGAGGGTTTGGTAGAATTCTCAGAACTACAGATGGTGGCGCTTCCTGGAATGAAACAATAGTAAACGAATTTAATGACATAAATAGTTTACAATTCCTGAATAGTACAATAGGATATTTCAGAGCAAATAATGACTCGGTGAGTTTTCTTTGCAAAACAGAAGATATGTGCTCAAGCTGGACAGAAATCATACAAAGCCCTTATTTGATTGGCCCATATCAATTCCTTAACAGGGATACAGTGTATGCTATAATAGGGGACAGCATTAGTTCAAACATTATACTGAAGAGCATTGATGGTGGTGCCAACTGGCAAGAATTTAAATCCTTTGCGCATTATGGTCCTTCGTTTCAGTTAACGAATATGTTTTTTAATAAAATAGATGTGGGATTTATAATTGGCCGATTTGGATGGTTTAATAATACTAGCTGTATCGTTCCAAGCAACATTGGATGGAGGATACAAATACTATCTTACCAAATTAAGGATGTAATTTTTATTGATAACGATAACGGACTTTTATTAGGTACTGATAGATCCGGTATTGGAGTGCACGGAGATTGGAACGGACATATATTTTTAACAAGTGATGGTGGAAAAAGCTGGGATGTAAAATTTTTTACTCTTGGAATAATGAAATCCTATGAATTTGTAAATGAGTCAATTGGTTTTTCTTTAACTGATAACGGGATTTATAAAACGACTGATAGTGGAAATAATTGGGTTCAAGTAAATGAATGGCCAGGAAATGATATTTGTTTTATGGATGAAGAAAATGGATTTGTAGTAGGAAGATACGGGGATTCACTTTCTAATGGTGCAGGAATACTTAAAACTACCGATACAGGAGAAACCTGGGATCTAGGTTGGCAAATTCCTGATACAAATAACTATGAATATAATTTAAAGTCGATACAATTTACTGCAACTACAGGCTGGACAGTCGGCGATGGAGGAATGATAGTAAAATATACTTCACAAACCGGTTGGGTGAAACAAACTTCGATAACCGACCTTCCACTAAACAAAGTATTTTTCTTTGATGAAAATCATGGCTGGATTGCTGGCGGTTATCAAACTGAAAATGATTTTCAGAAAATTTTTCTAAGAACAACTAACAATGGTGTAAATTGGAATGCTGTCCAAGACATTCCTTACCTCTTTAGAGATATTGCATTTGTTGATAACAACATTGGCTGGGCAATTGGATATGACAGCAGTGGAGTTGGTGGCATTCTTAAATCAACCGATGGAGGGAATACTTGGCCAATTGACACTGGTAACTTGTCAGCTCAACTTAATGCACTGCATATAAAGGATAATTACGGCTGGGCAGTTGGCGAAAATGGATTGATACTTCGTACAACAAATGCCGCTCCAACTTGGGTTGAGGATGAAAATAAAACTCTCCCCACTGAATTTGCACTTGAGCAGAATTATCCGAATCCGATTTCCGCCAAAGGCGGATCCGCCTCAGGCGGAAATCCAAGCACAAAAATTAGGTACACAATTCCAACCCCTCCTTTATCCTCCCCTTTGCCAAAGGGGAGGAACGAGAGCTTGTCCCGAACTTCTTTCGGGATGGGGTTCGTTTCCTTGAGAGTTTATGATATCCTAGGCAGAGAAGTAGCAACACTTGTAAATGAAGAACAGCAGCCTGGAGTTTATGAAGTTGAGTTCCCCGCCAAAGGCGGATCTGCCTCTGGCAGAGATGGAGCCAACCTCTCCAGCGGAATTTATTTATTCAGACTACAAGCGGGAGACTATAACGGAGTTAAGAAAATGATCTTCTTGAAATAAGGGTGATAAAATGAAAAAATTCATTTTTACATTAATAATTTTTGTTTTCTTTCTTACGAATCTTTCCGCACAGTGGGAAATATTAAATGAAGGATTTCGGGGGAGTGTAAATACAATTGATTTTGTAAATGAAAATGTAGGCTGGATTGCAGGTGGCAATGGAACATTATTAAAAACCACTGATGGAGGAGAAAATTGGATCAATATTCCAATCAACGAAAACTGGCATATAACTCAAATTGATTTCATAAATGAATCTATTGGCTGGGCAATTGGGCTTGCATATATAGATCCAAACTGGACTAATTTTATCTGGAAAACCTCAAATGGAGGTAATACCTGGATACAACAATTTTTTTCTACCGTATTTGGTTTCAATTCTCTTTATGTTATTGACGCAACTAATGTTTTTACAGTTAGCGGAAATCAGATATATAAAACTTCAAATGGAGGGACAGATTGGATAGATGTCTTTCCAAATCTTCAAGGCAGAAATTATAATTCGCTATGGTTTCAGGATTCGCAAACAGGTGTTGTAGTTGGAAATTACAATGACGGAACTGCAGACAGAGGGATAATTTTGAAAACCACTAATGGCGGTACTACTTGGAGTGAAACTATTCTAAATGAATTTAACTCAATATACGATTTACAATTCTTAGATAACACGAACGGTTATTTTAGAGCAAATCTGGACACTACAAATTATATCTGTAAAACTGAAGATATGTTTTCAAGCTGGACGGTAAAAACACAACATCCCTATTCAATTACTTCATATCAATTTCTTGGTAATAACACGGCTTATGCAATTATGGCTGACAGCATAACAGCTAACAATATTATGAAAAGTATTGATGGTGGTATTACCTGGCATAATATTCAATCCTTTGATATAGAATATTTATCTCTATCAAAAATATTTATTAATAATTTAGGTACTGGATTTATTATTGGAAATTACGATTGGGGACTGGGACTAATAATTAAAAGTAATACTGAAGGACTAGAATGGAGCCTAAAGAAATTTTCATACCCAATTAATGATGTCTATTTTATTGATAAAGAAAAAGGATTTTTAATTGGAGGATTGTGTTATTCACCTCTGAAATTTAGTACTGGAGCAATGCATTGTTCTCCAGAAGGTCATATATTTTCTACAGATGATGGAGGAAAAATCTGGAACATTGTTCATGGTTTAAATGTAATTTTTCAATCATGCTTATTTACTGATGAATTTACAGGATTTAGCGTGACTGGTGGAGATAGAAGTTTATCAAGCATTTATAAAACGACTGATAGTGGAAATAACTGGGCTCAAGTAAATGAATGGCCAGGAAATGATATTTGTTTTATGGATGAAGAAAATGGATTTGTAGTAGGAAGATACGGGGATTCACTTTCTTATGGTGCAGGAATACTTAAAACTACCGATACAGGAGAAACCTGGGATTTAGAATGGCAATTCCCTGATATTAATAATTATGAATATAATTTAAAGTCGATTCATTTTACTAATTCAACAGGATGGGCGGTTGGTGAAGGT
>Ga0214473_10006770_pt1 | contig 13655 bp, 10 predicted proteins | sample RVTome_7_FD_203509 | JGI IMG/M metagenome (GOLD analysis project Ga0214473, IMG submission 203509) | Soil microbial communities from uranium-contaminated site in the Upper Colorado River Basin, Wyoming, United States - RVT98D197 | ecosystem: Environmental > Terrestrial > Soil > Contaminated >... | reverse complement strand
TGGTAGAGATTCTTGCCGACTCGCCGGCCCAAGTGGTCATGGTGGGGGGGAACTTCGACGACACCATCACCTATCCGCCCTTCTTCAAGGAGCACATCCTGCCCTGGACCCAGCGGTGGGCGGACATGCTGCACGCCAAGGGCAAGCTCTACCAGACGCACTGCGACGGCGAGAACGACGGACTCCTGGACCTCCTGGCCCAGACCGGCATGGACATCGCGGAATCCGTCTGCGCGCCGCCCATGGTCGCGGTGTCGATGGGACGGATGCGCGCCGCCTTCGGAGGGAAGATCACGATCTTCGGGGGTGTGCCCTCGGTGGCGCTCCTCGAGGAGAGCATGTCGGAGGACGAGTTCGAGACCTACATGGCGAACCTGTTCCGGGAGATCGCGCCCGGCGATCGCTTCATCCTGGGGGTCAGCGACATGGTCCCGCCCGATGCCAAGTGGGACCGGCTCGTGCGCATGGCCGAGATGGTGGAGCAGTGGGGCGCGCTGCCGCTCCGGCGGCCGTGAGCGGCGAGGCCCCAGGATCGTAGAGAGACCGGCGATGCTGAACAACGAGGAGGCCCTGAGGGAGGCGGTCATCCGCGGCGACCGTGACGCCGTGCGGACGCTGGTGTCGGACGAGCTGGCGGCGGGGGCCGATCCCGCCGACGTGCTGAACCAGGGCCTCCTGCCGGCGATGGACATCGTGGGCCAGCGGTTCGGGGCCAAGACGATGTTCATCAGCGAGGTCCTGCTGACCGCGCGGGCGATGCACACCGGGCTCGAGGTGCTCAAGCCGGTCCTCGCGCATGCACCAGGCCACGCGCGCCAGCGGCCGGTCGTCGTCCTCGGCACGGTGAAGGGGGACCTTCACGACATCGGCAAGAACCTGGTCGCGATGATCCTCGAGGCGGGCGGGTGCGAGGTGATCGACCTTGGCACGAACGTCAGCACCGAGCGGTTCGCCCAGGCGATCCGGGAGCACCGGCCAGCGGTCGTCGGGCTGTCCGCGCTTCTGACCACGACGATGCGCCAGATGCGGCAGACCATCGAGGAGCTGCGCCGCGCCGGGCTGGCCGACGGGGTCAAGATCGTGATCGGCGGGGCTCCGGTGACGCGGGAGTTTGCCGAGACGATCGCGGCCGACGGCTACGCGGCCGACGCGGCCGAAGCGGTCGTCATGGTCAAGCGATTGCTCAGCCCCAACTGATCACGACGGCCCTCGGACGATTCCCGTCGGCCTGGCGGCGAACATCATGACCGGGAACATCCAGCCCGGCCACCGGTCCATCCTGATGGCGGCGTCCATCGTGTCGTCGCTGCCACGGGTTCGACGATCTCGACAAGAGTCACGTCACCGGCGCTCTCGTCGTGTTCGATCGTTAGCTCAGCGAGGCGCACGCCTCAGACGACCGCCGCCACCGTTTCCTGGCTTCCGGTCCCGGTCCCGCTCCCGGACCCCTGACGCCCGGGAAGCCCTGACCGACGATCGGCTCACTCGGCTGATGCGATTGGCTCATGACGACGTCCCTTCGGAGGGGGTGAAATGAGCCGAGCGTTTAGGGTCGGGAGCGCGCCGAGCCCGCGGGCCGGCGCCGGTGGGGCACCTCGGGCAGACGCGGGAGGAACGATGGGCACCGCAGAGTGGTCGCCGGACCCCCAGTTCAATCGTTTGCGCACAGCTCTCCTGCGGTCGGGCGAGCCGGACCGCATCCCCATCCACGACAGTGTCGACGTGTTCCTCAAGAGGCAGTTCCTTGGTCTTTCCTCCGTCGAGCTGGCCCGGTCCGCGAGTCACATGCAGTCGGGAGCGCGCCTGCCGCTCGAGCTCGAGGTGGAGTTTTCCTATCGCGCCGGCTACGACTTCGTCCCCATCGGGGCGAGCATGCACTCCCGCATCGAGGGCACGTCCACCGTCGTCAAGGCCCGCTACGCCGCGTTCGGAGACGAGTATCAGGAGCGCGGCTGGGCGAACGAGGGCAAGGGGATCATCACGACCCAGGCCGAGTTCGACACCTTTCCGTGGCCCGATCCGGACGAGCTTGACACGACGACCTTCGAGCAGGTGGGGCAGTTTCTGCCGCCGGGGATGAAGGTCCTGGTCGATCACGGCAAGATCTTCACCGGCGTGTGGTGGCTCATGGGCCTCGAGTCGTTCTGCGCGGCAATCAAGCGCGACCCCGACCTCGTCGCCCGGATGTACGAGAAGGTCGGCGCGACCCAGTACCGGATCCTCGACATCGCGACCGACTTCGACTGCGTGGGGGGCGTCCGGTTCGCCGATGACCTGGCGTACGCGGAAGGACTCATGGTCTCGCCCGCGCACCTCCGGAAGCACTTCTTTCCCTGGCTCCGGGCATGCGTCGAGCTGGTCCACCGCAAGGGCAAGGTCTTCATCGAGCACACCGACGGCGACGTGAGCCTCGTGCTCGAGGACATCATCGCCGCCGGCGTCGACGGCCTCCATCCGATCGAGCCGAAGGCGATGGACATTGTCGAGTTGAAACGGACGATCGGGCACCGAATCGCCCTCTGCGGAAACATCGACCTCGGCTACACGCTGACGCGCGGAACTCCCGAGGAGGTCGAGGCCGAGGTCAAAGAGCGGATTCGCGTGGTGGGGCCGGGGGGTGGGTACGTGCTTGGGAGCTCGAACTCGATTCCGGAGTACGTTCCCCTCGAGAACTTCAACGCCATGCGCGAGGCGTGCTTCAAGTACGGACGCTATCCCATCGCGGTGTGACGCTGGCCGGGGCGGGCGCGCAGGCCTTCTCGCCCGCGCCCAGGGGGGACGAGCGTGATCGATCTGGCGGAGCTCAAGCAGAAGGTCATTGACGGCGAGCAGGAGGCCGCGGTGGAGCTCACCGAGAGGGCGATCGCCACCGGATGCGCCCCGGATACCGTCTTCAAGGAGGCCCTCTTCCCCGCCATGGAGGAGGTCGGTCGGCGGATGCAGGCCCAGGTGTTCTTCATCCCCGAGGTGCTGATGTCGGCGCGGACGATGCAGGCCTGCGCGGGGGTGCTCCGCCACCTCATCGTCGGAAGCCCGGTCATGAAGCCGGTCGGGAAGGCCGTGGCCTGCACGGTCTCCGGCGACCTCCACGACATCGGGAAGAACCTCGTCTGCCTGATGCTCGAGGGGGCGGGCTTCCAGATCATCGACCTCGGGAACGACTGCGCGCCCGAGAAGGTCGTTGCCGCGGTCCGGGAGCACCGGCCCGACGTGGTGGCGCTCTCGGCGATGCTGACCACGACCATGCTCAACATGCGACACGTCGTCGATGCGCTGAAGGCCGCCGGGCTCCGCGATCGCGTCCACGTGATGGTTGGCGGCGCCCCCGTCGATGCCAAGTTCGCGCAGGAGATCGACGCCGACTTCTACGCCGAGGACGCGCCCGGCGGGTCGGCCTATGCCCGTCGGCAGGTCGGGGCGGTTCGAGGCGACTCATGATCATCGTCGGGGAGCGCATCAACAGCACGCGGAAGCAGATCGGCCCGGCCCTGGCGGCGCGGGACGAGATGGTCCTCCTCCGCGAAGCGAAGGCGCAATGGGCGGCGGGGTCGCACTACCTGGACGTCAACACCGCCACGATGCTCGAGGCGGAGCCGGAGTGCATGGCCTGGATGGTCCGCCTGGTCCAGGAGGCCATCCCGAGCGCGCTCGTCTCGATCGACAGCCCGAACCCCCGGGCGCTCGAGGCCGGGCTTGGGGCTCACCGCGGACAGGCGATGCTCAACTCGATCACCGGGGAGACGAGGCGGATCGAGGAGGTCCTGCCCCTGGTCCGCGAGCACCGCCCTCGCGTGATCGCGCTGACGATGGACGACGACGGCCTCCACCGGGATGCCCAGAAGCGCTTCGAGATCGGCGCGCGGCTCATCGAGCTGGTGACGGGCGTCGGGACGGCGCCTGCCGACGTCTTCGTCGATCCGCTCATCTTCCCGGTCAGCGCCGAGGAGGACGCCGGGACGATCGCGCTCGACATCATGGACAGGCTCAAGGCCGCCTACCCCGGAGTCCACACGATCTGCGGGGTGAGCAACGTGTCGTTCGGACTACCGGTCCGGAAGCAGCTCAACCGGGTCTACATGCTGCTCGCGATGGCTCGCGGGCTCGACGCCGTGATCGTCGACCCGCTCGATTCGTGGATGATGGTCAACATCGTGACCGCGAGGATGCTCCTCGGTCAGGATCCGGGCTGCCGGGAGTACCTGACCATGTACCGGCAGGGCCGTCTGAACCTCGACGGCCCGATCGCGGCGGCAGCAGACGCGCGGGCGGCCCCGCCGAGCCGGCAGGGGATCAGCGTGTGAGGGTCTCCGCGGCACCGGAGCGACCTGGAACCGTACGGCGCCTCGTCCTCGATCCCCCGGCGGTGCCGGCGGAGCTCCTCTTGCGCCTGGTGAAGTACAAGAATCTCGCGCGCGTCCCGCCCCCCATCTGGGAGGCCGCGCGGCAGGTCGCGGCGGAGGCTGGCCGGCTGGCTGTGCCCGAGGCCGTGCTCTGGCGTGGCCCGGTTGCCGCGGAGCCCGACGGCGTGGTCACCCTGGCCGGGACGGCCAGGCTCCGGAGCCGCGTCCTCGCCCGGATGCTCGCCACCTCCCGGGAGGCCTTCGTCCTGGTTCTCACGGTCGGCCCCGGGATCGAGGAGCGGGCCCGGGTGATGCTGGAGGCACGGCTCCTGCTCGAGGGCTTCTTGATGGATACCGCGGGCTGGGCCGCGATCGAGCTGACCGTCCGCGGTATCCGGCTCGGGCTCCGCGAGGAGGAGCGCCGGCACGGGCGGTCGGTCACCCACCGGCTGGGGCCCGGGCACTGCGACTGGTCGCTGGAGGAGCAGACGACGCTGCTCGCCCTCTTCGGCGACGCCCCGCTCCCCGTGACCCTGACCGCCGCCGCCTGCATGCAGCCGCGCAAGTCCATCTCGGCGGTCTACGGTGTCGTGCCCGGTGAGCGAGGCTGACGGGAGAGCGCCGGCTCCACGACGGCGCGTTCCGGCACGGGAAGGAGGTCCGGTGTGAGGAACCCGCTTCGCGAAGCGCTCGGGAAGGGGGAGTTCGCCATCACGGTGGAGGTGGTGACCCCCGAGCGCGCGAAGCCGCTCGACGAGGCTCTCGCCCCCGCGCGGAAGCTCGGCCGGGGGCTGGCGCACGATTCCCGGGTGGCAGGCCTCTCGGTCACCGACCGGGTCAAGTCAGACGACGACCACGATCCGGTCCTCGTCGCCGCCGACCTCGCGGAGGCGTCCGGCAAGGCGCCGGTCGTCCACCTCTCCGGCAAGGACCGCACCCCGGTGGACTTCGCGCGCACGCTCGGGCGCCTGGCCGGGGCCGGGCTCGAGAACATCCTGTGCGTCACCGGGGACCGGCTCAAGAATCCCCCGATCGACCGACCCGTCCGGTACGTCGACAGCGTCAACGCGGTCCGCCTCGCGCGCGAGCTCGTGCCCGGGAGCTTCGTGGCCGCCGGCGTCTCGCCCTTCAAGTACACCGAGGAGGAGACGCTCAACCAGTACCTCAAGATGGGGAAGAAGCACGCGGCGGGGGCGGAGTACCTGATCACCCAGGTGGGCTGGGACATGCGGAAGCTCGCCGAGCTGGCGCGCTACCGGGCCGAGCAGGGACTCGCCCAACCCGTGATGGCCAACCTGATGGTGCTCCCCCTCGGCGGGGCCCGCTTCATCCACAAAGGCGCCGTGCCTGGCGTCGTCGTGACCGACGACCTTCTCGCGATCGCCGAGTCGGAAGCCCAGGCGCCCGACAAGGGCAGAGCCGCGCGTCTGGCGCGCCTCGCGCTCCAGCTCGTGGGGGCCGAGCGGCTCGGCTACGGCGGGGTCCAGCTTTCCGGGCTCACCGCCTACGAAGACGTCTGCCGCGTCCTCGATCTGGCCGCAGAGCTGAGGGCAGGACTCCCGACCGTGCGCGCTTGGTGGCACGCGTGGGACGAGAGCGTCCGCCTACCGAACGGCGCTCCCGCCCGCCTTGGGCGGGACCCCGGCTTTCGCCTCTACGAGGGCGACCCCTCGGCCGGCGCCGCGGGGAGGCCGCCGGCCGGCGCGCGCCTCCGGCTCGCGGGGCTCCGGGCGGTCCACGCCGTCGCCTTCAACCGCGCCTCGCCGATGTACTGGCTCCTTCGGCCGCTGGCGCGGCACATCCCCCTGGACTCACCGCTCGCGGCATGGCTGGCGCGGGCCGAGCACCGGATCAAGGGGCCGCTGTTCGGCTGCCAGGTGTGCGGCTTCTGCCGGCTGCCTGACACGTTCTACGTCTGTCCGGAGACATGTCCCAAGGGCCTGGCCAACGGGCCCTGCGGTGGCAGCACGGGCAACCTCTGCGAGGCCGGCGACCGCGAGTGCGTCCACAGCGTCCGCTATCGCATCGCCAAGGCGTCCGGCCGGCTCGACCAGCTCGCCCGGACGCTGATCCCTCCCGTTCCAGAGCCCCGTGGCGGCTCGTCCTGGCTGACCCATTACGCGGGGCGGGGCCCCGAGGTGATCCGGACGCCCCCAGAATCCGCCCGGACCATGTGGACCGAAGGCGTGGTCATTGTCCGCCGGCCCCCAGGGCGCGCCCGAGAATGGGGGTGATGTTGACTGGCCGTTCGGCGCGATGTGTGGTATCACCCATGGCTGGAGGTGAGTTATGGAACGGTGGCTCTGCAGAGCGTCAGGGATTCTCGGCCTCGTCGTCGCAGCAGTTCTGGTCCTGATCATCGCGTCCGGTCCCGCCCCTCTGATCGCGGTGAGTCCAGCGGCGGCGCAGACGCCCACGGCCAAGCCAGCCGAACCCTTCTACCTGAAGGCCAGTGACCACGAGAAGGCCAAGCGTGGCGGCACCCTGAGGCTGGCGGCGCACGGGCCCCCCTCCATGTTCGACATCTACGCGTCCGGGACCATCGCCAACGTTGGCGCCCAGGCGCCCATGTACGACCTGCTCGTGCGACAGGATCCGAGGGACCCCAAGCTGCCCATCATACCGAGCTTGGCCACCAGTTGGACCATCTCCCCCGATGGGATGACCTACACCTTCCACCTGCGGAAGGGCGTCAAGTTCCACGACGGGACGGACTTCGAAGCCGCAGACGTGAAGGCGACCTTTGACCGTATCGTCTTCCCGCCGGCCAATCTGCTCAGCTTGCGGATCCTGCCCATCAAAGAGACCGTGGTGCGCGACCGCTACACCGTCGAGATGAAGCTCTCCGAGCCCCGGGACTCGTACACCTTCCTCGCCTCTCTCGCCGGGGGCTGGAACGTCATCACCAGCAAGAAGGCGCTCGACCAGCACAAGGGCGACCTGAAGCAGGTGGACAACTTCCCGGGCACCGGACCCTTCATGCACAAGATCCGCACCACCGAATCATGGGAGCAGGTGAGGAACCCCAACTACTGGAACCCTAACGCGCCCTACGTCGACCGCATCGTCCACGTCTGGCTGAAGGCCTGGACGCCCGAGCTGGCCGCGGCGCTGCTGGGCGGCCAGGTCGACTGGGCGATGTGGCTCGACCCCAGCGCGTACCAGAAGGTGAAGGCCAGCGCCAACATGTCCGGCCTCGTCTGGCTGGCGCCGAACCTCTCCTCCTGGATCGGCTTCAACAACGACCGCGAGCCGTTCAACGACAACCGCGTGCGCCGCGCCCTGCACCTGGCCCTCGACCAGGACGCGCTGAGCAAGATCACCCAGCAGTTCGACCCGACAGCACAGATGGCTGACTACCTTCCGCCGCCGTACGGCAAGAGCTACGACGAGCTGATGAAGGAGTACCCCTACGCGCCGGCCACGCGGGAGAAGGCCATCGCCGACGCCAAGAAGCTCATGGCCGACGCCGGATACGCGAACGGCATCCCCAAGACCTTCAACTTCGTGGTCAGGGAATCCCCGCAGAACCGACAGCTGGCAGCCTACGCGCAGGCCGAGTGGGAGCGCCTCCTGGGCGTGAAGACCCGGCTCGAGGTCGTGCAGGTCTCCGCGATGGTGGACCGACAGGTCGCCGGGACGTTCGACATCATCTCTCACGCCACGTGTCTCGGCGGGGCCGACCTGAGCGCCACCATCCGGGCGTGCTACGGCGTCAACAAGACCACGGGCAAGAAGTCGGACAGCAACTTCACAAACTTCAAGAACGCCGAGTTCGACAAGGTCCTGAACCAGTTCTCCGTCGAGGTGGACCCGCAGAAGAAACTCCAGCTGGGCCGGCAGCTGAACCAGATCCTCAACAACGAGATGCCCAACACCGGCGTGCTCCAGAACGGTAGAGCGTACGGCTGGCACAACAACGTGAGAGGGCTGCCCAAGGTCGGCGGCAACTCCGACTACAACACCTACCAGTGGGACTTCGTCTGGCTTGACAAGTAGTTGCCCACGGGGGTGGCGCGTCCGCGCCACCCCCGGTGGTCACATCGCGTAAGGAGCCGTCAGGGGTGCGGACGTACCTGGCCAGACGCCTCTTGCTCGTCGTGCCCACCCTGCTCGGCGTCACCATGGTCATCTTCATCGCCATGCGCCTGCTCCCGGGCGACCCTCTGGTGGCCATCTTCGGCCTCGAAGGGGCGAGGAGGATGACCGTAGAGCAACGCGCGAACCTGGAGCAGGCCCTGGGACTCCGCGACCCGTTCGTGGTCCAATACGGCAAATGGCTCCGGGACATCGGCACAGGCGACTTCGGCAAGTCGTTGCTGCGGGGAGACAGCGTCACCCAGTTCGTGCTGCGCCGCGGCCCCATCACGCTGGAGATCGCCTTCCTGGCGACGTTGATCTCCTGGATGGTCGGCTTTCCCGTCGGGATCATCAGCACCCTCAGGCCCAACACCTGGCTGGATCACTTCAGCAGGACGTTCTCCATCCTGTTCGTCGCCATCCCCGGATTCTGGTTAGGCCTGGTGGCGGTTCTGGCCCTGATACTCTGGTTCGACTACAAGGCTCCGATTCTGCCCGTGTACCCCTGGGAGAACCCCTGGAAGAACCTTCAAATGGTGGCCGGCCCTGCGTTGGTTCTGGGCCTCGGATTTGCGGGGTTCGTGGCGCGCATGGTCCGCTCTTCTCTCCTCGAGGTCATACAGGAGGACTACGTGCGGACGGCGCGGGCGAAGGGCCTGCAGGAGCAGCTGGTCATCGTCCGGCACGCACTTCGCAATGCGATACTCCCGGTGATCACGTGGAGCAGCCTCTTCCTGGGCGTCGCTCTGGGTGGCTCGGTCGCCGTCGAGAAGGCTTTCGGTGTCCCTGGGCTGGGCTTGACCATGATCGACGCGATCCTGGACCGCGACTTGCCCGTGGTCCAGAACCTCGTGCTCCTGTACGCGGTCGTGTTCGTGGTGGTGAACCTGATCACGGACATGAGCTACGCCTGGCTAGACCCCAGAATACGGTACGACTAGGACCGGCCAGCCAAGCATCCCCTGCGACGGCTCTCCGCTGAGGGCGCCCTGTGGCACTCGACCACGGGGGATCAAGCAGGGAGATGCGTGGCCAAGTGAAGACCACCCGAGTTCTCACAGGACAACGAATTGGCAGTCCAGATCGGTCTTGAAGAGAGAGTCGTGAGGAAGCCCCTCGAGAGCGACCTCAAGTGGTTGCGGACCTTCGCCCGTCGCTACCCTCTTCCCGCCGCCTGGGGAATCGCGGCGGTGCTCATCACCCTGCTGGGCATATTCGCTGGGCTCGTTTCGCCCGATGACCCCCTTCGGCCCAATGTCTTGGCGCGGGCCCAGGGGCCAAGCTGGGGGCACTGGCTGGGGACGGATTTCATCGGTAGGGACGTGCTCAGCCGGATACTCCACGGCACCAAGTGGTCGCTGTTCGTCGCGGTCACGTCTGTGCTGCTGGGCACCACGTTGGGAGCGGTGTGGGGGGTCGCCAGCGCCTTTCTCGGCGGCACGTTCGACCTGTTAGCCGAGCGTGTGGTCGAAGTGCTGTTGTCCTTTCCGCCGATACTCCTGGCGCTGTTGCTCGCCTCGGCCCTTGGAGCGAGTACATGGACGGTCATACTGTCCATCGCCGCCACCAGAGTGGCCTATGGCGCCCGTATCATCCGGTCCCAGGCCTTGGCCGTGAAGGGGATTCAATACGTCGAAGCCGCCAGGAGCCTCGGATCCCCATCCTGGAGAATCATCTTTCTTCACATCGCGCCCCAGTGTATCGGGCCTTACCTGATTCTCGTCACGACGTCCCTCGGCATCGCCATTGTGCTGGAGGCCACGCTGGGCTTCCTTGGCGCCGGTATTCCGCCTCCCACGCCGACCTGGGGCAGCATGCTGGGCGACGCGGCCTCCATGCTGATCCCCCAGTGGCACCTGGTCGTCTTTCCGGGGGCAGCCATCGTCATCACGGTCCTGGCCTTCAACCAGTTCGGCGACGGCCTGCGCGACGCCTTCGACCCCCGGCTCCGCGGCACCAACATCTAGAGGGAAGTTCCCACCGCCCGCGCCCGCTGATCCGCGTCTCGCCGCAATTTCCGCACCCGTTCGACCCTCTCCGCGGGGCGCCATGCACGGTACAGGTCGTGCTCTCCCCGCGGGACAAGCCCCGCGCCTGTCCCGCCGCGGCCACCTACCGGCGCTGTTGCGCGACATGGGAAAGCGCGGAAATCCCGACCGGCTGCCATTCAACTCTCCGCGGTTGACCGCAGCGGCTTGCGCTTGGCCTCAGCGACCCGTCGTCGGTAGCTGTCGCCTTCAATCGTGATGATCTCGGCGTGGTGGACGAGGCGATCGATGAGGACGATGGCGCTACCGGCGTTGGGAAAGATAGTCGGGCACGCGCTGGTAGGACACGCGCGGCGCGGGAATGCCGTGCGCGTCGGCGAGCGCGGGATCGAGGTCGACGCGGTTCGCCGGCTCCGGCAGGTCCTCGCCGATGATGGCGACGGTGATGGTGCGGTCGAAGCGCCCGGCGTAGGCCCGCCGGTGCTCGCGGCCCCAGGGCCGCGGTCGCCGACCGGTCCCACGAGGTTGGCTGCCGTGGGCCGGCTATTTGAGGGGGCGACGCTTCCACAAGCGGGCGTGTCCCCGACGGGATTCGCAGGCTTGTGGAAGCAGGAATTTCGAGGACCTATCAAGATCGCCTGATCCCGTGGACCGGGGGGTGAAGCGCGTCCTTCTACCGCGGCGGTTCGAAAGGAGTTCTGGTGGCTGCGACCGCAACGGTCGTGTGTCCGCGGTTGCTCCCACCGGGGCTCCGGAAAGGAAACGGCCAGGTCGAAATCCGTTCGCTCCGCGAGGGGGCGGCAAATCGACGCAAGCGATCATACGGCCACCCGCCAGTGTCGCGCCGGGCACGCGCGGGACACCTGGGCGGGGTCCGGAATGGTGGGGCCTCGTTTCCGGGCGACGTGGTCTGGCTCGGGCTCGCCAGCGTGACCGACCAGCCGATCGTGCACGACATCAGCGCCTGGTCGTCCCCGGAAGCCCGCGAGGACCCGGGTGCCCGGCCCGCTTGCACGGCGACCGGAAGGTCGCCATGATCGGAACGAGCCGAGGCACGGAAAGGAGCGTCATGACCGAGCACGAGTACGACGCGATCCTCGTGGGGGCCGGCCACAACGGGCTGGTCACCGCCTACTACCTCGCGAAGGAAGGCCTGTCGGTCCTCGTCCTCGAGCGCATCGAGCGGGTAGGCGGCGGCATCGGGACCGAGGAGCTCTATCCGGGTTTCCACGTCCCCTACTGCGCCTACATCTGCCACATGCTCCACGGGAGGATCATCGACGACCTGGAGCTCCGCCGGCATGGGTTCGACCTCTATCCGGTCGACCCCTGGAGCTTCCACCCGTTCCCTGACGGCACCCACCTCCTCGGCTGGCAGGACACGAAGAAGTTCGTGCGGGAGCTCCGGAAACTTTCCGCCCACGACGCCGAGGCCTATCCCGACTGGGTCTCGTTCTGGGACCGGGCGTGCGGGATCGTCTACCGGTACTTCCTCGCCGACCCGCCGACCTTCGCCCAGGTCGCCGCCGATGTCCGCGGGACCGCCGACGAGGCCGTCTGGGAGACGATGCTGACCGTTCCGGTACGGGACCTGCTCGACGAGCACTTCGAGGACCCACGGGTCAAGGCGTACTTCGTCAACGCTCAGGACGCCGGCGACCCGAGCGTGCCCGGCAGCATCCTTTCCGTCGCCTATATCCGGAGCGGCATCCTCGGCAAGCCCGAGAACCGCGGGATCCCCAAGGGCGGCATGGGCCGGGTGTCCGAGGCGATGGCCCGGGCGGCCCAGGCCCGGGGGGTGGAGATCCGAACCGGCGTGACGGTCGACCGGATCCTGGTCGAGGATGGTCAAGCCCGCGGGGTGCGTCTCGGCGACGGACGCGAGCTCCGCGCCTCGCTGGTGATCTCGAACGCCGACCCGAAGCGCACGTACCTCTCGCTCGTCGATCCGAAGGATCTCGACGAGGGCTTCATCCACCGCGTCCGGAACCTGAAGACACGGGCCAACTGCGTGAAGGTCCTGGTCGCCCTGCGGGAGTTCCCGGATTTCAGCCGCTGGCTCGGCCCGGGCTTCGACCCGCGACTCGCCGCCTACGTGAAAATCTGCCCGTCCGTCGAGTGGTTCCAGGCGAGCTGCGATGCGGCGAAGGCCGGGCGCCTTTCCGAGACACCCATCATGTACGTCCAGTTCCCGACGGTCTACGATCGCACCCTCGCACCGAAGGGCATGCACGTGATGTCGAGCTGGTCCCTCTACTACCCGGCCCAGCCGGCCGCCGGCCCGTGGGACACGGCGAAGAAGAAGGCCCTCGGCGAACTCCACGTGGAGATCCTGTCCCGATACGCCCCGAACTTCCGGGATGCGGTCCTGGACGTCACGGTCGAGACGCCGCTCGACATCGAATCCCGGATCGGGATGACCGACGGCAACATCCGGCATCTCGACATCACCCCCCAGCAGTTCTTCGCGCGGCGGATGCCGTACCGTGCGCCGATCAAGGGCCTCTACCTCTGCGGCGGGGGCACGCATCCGGGCGGCGAGCTCACGGGGGCCCCCGGTCACAACTGCGCCCGTGCGATCCTGCGCGACCTGGAGGAGACGGCACCGCGCTAGCTCGGGACGAGCACGATCTTCCCGGCGACGTCGGCTCGCTCCAGCATCCGGTGGGCTCTCCCGATCTCGTTGAGCGGCAGGCGTGCTCCGACGACCCGGTGGATCTGGCGGCGCACGAGAAGGTCTACTGAGTCTCGCGTAATACAGTGACACAACGGTCAAAAAGAGAGCCCGGCATCCTTGAGGAAGGCCCGCGCCAGTGTGGGGCGCCGGCGGACCCGTGCCATGCCGGCCCTCAGGGCGGCCGCCACTTCGCCGAGATCGTCGGGACACAGGTTGGCGAGTTCCTGCCCTTTGATATTCCCCCAGAGGACCTCGACGGGATTGAGGTCCGGCGCATAGCCCGGCAACCGTTCAACGGTCAGCCAGCGCCGCTGGCGGGCGAGGTACGCGCTCATCTCGCCACTCTTGTGCGCCGGCAGACCAACCCAGATCAAGACCAGGCGCCGGCGAGGGGCGTGGCGCTTGAGGTCGTTCAGGAAGGCGATGAGCCGCGGGGCATTATAGCTGCCGGGGCACGTCTGGAAGAAGAGCTGACTGCGCCGGCCATCCCAGCGGAAGGCCAGGGTCGCCGCGACCGAGAGCTTCTTCCAGTTGAACGCGTGGATCAAGACGGGGGGTTCGCCGCGCGGC
>Ga0214473_10006769_pt1 | contig 13655 bp, 10 predicted proteins | sample RVTome_7_FD_203509 | JGI IMG/M metagenome (GOLD analysis project Ga0214473, IMG submission 203509) | Soil microbial communities from uranium-contaminated site in the Upper Colorado River Basin, Wyoming, United States - RVT98D197 | ecosystem: Environmental > Terrestrial > Soil > Contaminated >... | reverse complement strand
ATAAGGTGGTGCTGCCCATCTTGGCTGAGTTGCCCGTAGATAGCCCACTTGGTATGCAAGGGCAGCTCGTACTCGTCGTCATTTCCAGACTCAGTGATTTTGATGAACTCAACGCTGTTGGTTTCGTCCCATCACTGCTTCAGAACACGACCTGCGCCTCCGTTTACCGGGTCAAAGGCTGCCTGCTGAACAGGAGAGACTGATGCCTTCCTCAAAGGATCTATCCACTATCAATCTCGGCTTCGGCCGGCTTCATCGTGGAGTAGCTACGGCAGCCGCTCACCTCTTTAGTGAAGGTGGTGGCACAGCGACGATACTTTCGAGCCTTCTCGCTGCGATCAATCAAGAACTAGCGGCTGTGAACGTGACAGCCGACGTTACGCCTATTGTTCCTGTTCCTAGCGTTCTGATCTCTGGTGCGAATAACCCATTTGTGGGGGATAATGCGCTTGAGCCTCTCATCAACTTGTTCCGTCTCGTTGATACGCAAGATCAAGAAATCTACGATGCTGCGGGTTCAATAATCCGGGTTGCGTCTGTTGCTGGGGCCGCTATAGGATCCGGATTCACTACCAACAACATCACGCTGACGTTCACTAGCGCGATCCCTGCCTTTGTCGGGTACCGCATCTACTACGGCATTCGCAAGACACTAGGGGATCTCCGTAAGGACACATTCACATATCCAGCAATTCGCAGGTCGCCTCAGGTCGAACAGGAAGTCGAAGATCTTTTCAAGGCGTTGCAAGACGATGCTGGCATTCCAACTTGGAATAGTACCTGGCTCACTTCGGTTGGCAGCCTCACGCGCTCTGGCTTAGATGAGAGGTACCGTCGCAAGTCTGGGGCGGTCGTAGCGAACATCAACACTCCAGGTGATGGTGCGGTCATCACTCGTGACGGTCAGGCTCCTACGACTCAAGCCACTACGGCAGACCAGGATTACGCCAACGACTTCAAAGACCCGTTTTGGGCACAGTGGAAGGCTGAAATTCCGGGCGCCATCAGCAGCTATGCGTTTGATGGTCGTGAGGATGGTGGCAGTGGATTTATCTCCCTTATCAATCGTCGTAGCATCGATACAGCAAACGACAGGACTCGCCCAGCCCTGTCCGTAGCGGCCTTCTGGACCCTGCTGGAACGTATGAACAATCAGTCCAGCCTGGGTGGAGCTGATACTCGTACGCGAATTGACCCTGCCAACACCACGGGGACTGTTCTGAATCCGGATGCCGGAGTTACGGATGCCGATAGAAGCACCTTAGAAATCGGTACTGGCGATTTCTTCTACAACATCGCGCTCAAATCTGAGGTTGCTACTGGGTATGATGTTCTCAGGATCACCTACCCTGGCGGTAAGCCAGATGAGGCTTACGTCATCACAGAGATCGACCCGGGCGGACTTGGGAATGCCCGTCGCTGCATTGTCCGAACCCCTGGAGGGGGGCTACCGAATTTCCCCTCAGGAGTAGCTACGACAGGTGTTTCCTTCCAGCTCCTCAAGACTCTATTCAATCAAGGTGGGGGTGCAGGTACCTGGCAAGCCAACTTAGGTTCAAGCCAAGCCGTGCTTTTAGACCACTTCACAGTGGCTCAACCCGCACCGGTCACAGATAACCCTGCGGTAGAAGCTGTCGATTACCCGCCAGCCTTTTTTGCTGCGGGTCGTTCACTAGCTGAGGCAGGAAATGCTCAAGGCTTCACCGCTCTCATGTGGGGAGGGTACAATCCTGATTTGTGGCGGTACGACCCGCTGGGTGGTTTACGTGGAGATGGATCCATTGAGACCGCAGGAAGAAATCTTCTGGGTTTGACCTCAAATCGGACTCAGACGATGACTGTCTCCGCCACTGGTTCACAGCAGTGGGATATTGACTTCAAGCCCCGCCTAGCGATCAATGTCACGGTTGATGCTCTGACCTTGACGATGACCCTGCCAGCGGGAACTGTCTACACTCCAGTGGAGGGGGATCAGATTGAGGTCATCGTCAACCTAGGAGGGGCTGTCAGTACGTTCACTCTATTGTGGCCTTCTGGTGGCACCACAGAATTCTTCTTCAGTTCGGCTGGGGACAAGACTCCCACTCAGGCAGTGAATTCACGAACCCGCTACACGGGTTCGTACACAGCGGTGGGTACCAACGGGTACCTCCTGACCAAGACCACCTACCCGGCTGGTGGTGTGCAAGGACCGTAAACGAATGCCCACTTTTGATGACGCTAGTCTGCATCGGTTATTCAGCACTGCGGGAATAAGTGTCTACTTCCCAATGGTCCTGAAGACTGCTTCTATCGATTTGAACTCTCTAACGGTTACTGCGGGTGCGAACACCGATGACTTCACTGTGCTGGACATTCCTATTGGGATGCAACCCTTTGTGTCTCTATGGGCACTCACACGGGTGACCGTTGCTACTTTAGGAGATGTGATTGTCTTTGACTTCAGTGTGGGAACGGTTGCACCTTTTAATGATCTCATGGCTGTGTACACGGAAACCGGCCTCATCACAAATGGGGTTTATGGGCTGCTGGATAACCAGCAAGGAGTAGACCACTTCCAGCAAATCGTCACTACAGAGATCAACAAATTATCGGGTATAGGACTGGTCAACCCCTTTGCTTCACCCTGGGCTAGTAACACGGTCAGGTTACGCATCACCAACAACGCGACGGGTACGACCAAACCAACCGGTACGGCTCGTGTGTACATCGTGGGGTTTGAATTATGAGCACGCTGTATTTCTTCGAAGCTCACAACAACGTCTTAGCCAACTCGGGCATTGACGACACTGTTCAGTCCGAGGTGCCTGTCGCTTTCAACGGCAGTTTTGTTGTTCGTGTCCCCAACGGTGTGCGGCTAGATGGGAACCCACCAAGCACCCTCTCAGATCTTCTGCTTCAGAAATACGTGGGTCTTCTGGCTCTCTATCCAGGATTCACGAATATCGTCTATGACGAAATGACAGATGCCACCGGATTTGTTCCGGCGAGTCAGGCGGGGGTGACTCTCGGAAGTCGAGGAACCATCTCGATTTTGGGTACAGGTCAAGCTGAAACAACAATGGTGGTGTTGGCCTCGACACCCAATGATTGCATCGTGACCTGGGAAGCCTTCGACGTCACTGAGACAAATCCGGCTACTGGCACCGACAACCGGCTCATCCGTGAATACGACGAGGTTGATGCAAGTGACCTCGTCGTTCAAGCCAGTTTCAACAATGGTTTGAACTTCCAAGGGGTCTTAGATGGGACACTTCAAACGATTGCTCCTGGCGTTCAGGGTAACCAACTGATTCTGCGCATCACTAACAACGTTGCGTCACGGCGTTGGTTGGGATCTTGGGCAGTTATCTACTGAGGTGAGCGATGGCTATTAAGAGTCTGAACTACCTGAGCATCCCAGAGAGGCAACGGAAGCGGGTCGCCACTCAAGAGACCCTCAAGCTCAAGAATGCTCTGACTAACCCGGCCTTGACCCCCGAGCAAACCCAGAAAGTCAAGGACCGCATCGAGCATTTGAACCGGTGGGGCTCTGGCAGGTTAGAGTGATTTACTGATAGGCGTACAAGAGAGAAGCCTCAGGCGAGGCTTCCAAAACCGAAGCCTTCTTCGGACTAGATGGAGATTTAGCGGATGTCGAACAACTTTGGGACCGGCGTTTCCCGTGTTTTGGACCCTTCTCAGACGTCGTTCCTCGTCACGATCTGGCAACAAGGTAAGCCCCCGCTCGATTCTGAGCTGAACCTAATCCAGCAGATTGCGAACGAGTGGAACCGTCAAGCCATTCTTCGAGGAATTCCTTCCGGGTTCTTGGCGAATGACACGAACACGGACCGAGACTACGTGACCAGTGCGATCTGGTCCAATTGGTTCCAATTCGGTCAGCAGAAGTCCGGGGAGAAGCAGTCCATTCCGTGGGCGGTGGTGAACGGCTGGCTTATCCCCGTGACGGGCACCCAGACAGGCACTCCTCCTGGGTCTCCCAACAACACGGACACCTGGAACCGGGTCACGCTGAATCCTCCTCCGAACAACACCGGGGACGACCGGATCGACTTCGTGTTCCTGGAAGCCTGGTTGGCCCGGGTGCCCCCGAATCCTTCGACGCTCAATAAGCCGGCTGCGGCCAGTATCTATCGCTATGGTAACGTTGAGGGCGGCTACTCGTTCCTGGCGGATGATCTGGTAGATCCTGCCATCGGCTTCGAGACGTCCCAGCGGGTGCAGGTCCAGTACCGCATTCGAGTGGTCTCTGGCCTGGTGGGCCTGGCGAGCTACCCCGATGGGTTCGACCCTTCCGTGGTGAAGGCCCAGGGAGCGGCCACGGCCACAACAAGCTTCACCTTCACGAACATGAGGCAGGATCTTGGTGATCCTGGTCTCTGGAGAGCTGGGGATGGTACTGCCAACAGCTTGGGAACGGTGGACGGTTACACCTACGCCATCCCGCTGGCCGCTGTGTTTCGTCGGAACTCGGTGGCTTGGGATGGCGACCCCTTCCAGAACCTCAATGGCGGATTCAACCGGAATCCGACGGCTCTCGACCGGACCGGTTGGAAGACCTTCTCTACCACGCCGTCTTTGGCGGCGGGGATTACAGACTCGGCCTTGTTACTGACCTTAGCATCGGCCTCAAACATCCCTCTACCGACGACTCCGGCTACTCCGGTCTACGTCCAGATCGGTGACGAGGTTATTGCCTACTCGTCCATCACGGGAACGACGATGACTATCTCGGCCCGAGCCCAATTTGGCACGTTGGCTGAGGCACACTACACGGGAGACACCATCAAGGTGTTGTCGGGGCGACCGGACGGTCTTTACAGTGACCAGGTGGCCAAGACCGACATTCTGGACCTCCGACATGCTGTCAACCCGAATGGCTTCGACTACACAGCTCTCCTGCACCAAAGCTTCGACAAGCTCTTACAAGGGCAGCTTCGGTCAAACTGGAAGCGTTCCGGGGGTGGTCCGCAGGGTTCCTTCGTTTTCTACGAAGACAAGATCGGTACCTCGGCAGCCTTAGGTGTGACCAAGCTCGATGCCCCGGACAACATCCGAATGGTCTTCTCGGATGCTGCTATGCTCCAGAAGGTCGAGGTCGTGATCAAGGCCGCGACACTGATAGGTGACCCTATTTCAGAAGCCGTGGACGTCGCATGGGGTCTTGGGCTGTTGGTGACCGCGACTAAGAAATCGGCGACTGCTGGATCTTTCAAGGCTGGTGACAAGTTTCAAATCGACATCACTCAATTCAAAAATACCTTCCCCGGTGGGGATCAGGATCAAATCCATTTCGTCAATGACGGTATGAGTGCCGTCGAAATGAGGATCGATGGGGATCCTACTCTATTGGTGCAGGGTACTCATTTTGATGTGTCCCCCGCCAACCCAACAGACACGGACGATCTGACGATTGAACTCCTGACAGACTTCCCTACAACATCGGATGAGAGTGGAACTCGGCCGCTCTACATCACTGTTGCTGTGCAATACGGTGGAGGGCGAGGTCTTTCTCGTCGGCCGGATAGCATTCACAGCGTGTCCTTCCTGAGTCCCTCGACGGATCTACTGACTCAGCTTTCTGGGCAACCTTTGAACAACATCCCGATGCGGGTGAGCTATGCTCCTCTCTGGAGTAAGTATCGCAACGCAACCCTTCGGAGTCTCTTACCTTCGACGGCCGAAGCCTATGCTGACCTCGGGAGCAAGTCAGTCTTCCTCACGCCGTTCCGTAGGATTGACCTACCAGACAAGGTCTGGGCTTACGACGGGACGAACATCAACGCCAACTCAGAAGCACCGATCGTCAGTAGTGCAACTGGGTCTTCTGTTGGGACTACGACATTCACAGATCTCTCAGCGAACTTCCCTCTCTCGGGGGTTATTGTTGGGGACACGTTGATCATTTCCTCTAGTCCAGGTGCGGGCACTTACAAGGTTGCGGCAGCAGTCACGCCAACAACCTTCATAGTGGATCACGTCATCCCGACCGACCCGACGATCACGTACACCATCTGCCATTCGCAGGGGCTCATGCCGTTGAACAGCTTGAGTGGTGCGGTGAAATGGACCACGACGGATCCACTCAATCTATTCAGTGGTACGACCTATGGGTCCGCTACTCGGAAAAACATCTTTGTCACATTCCCGAGGCATCTCATTCCAGCTTGGGGCGAAGTCAAAGTTCCGATCCTCTACAGTAGTTCTCCAGGAGTAACTTTCAATCGTGGGGTCAACTACACAATCCTCTCAAAGGAAGGGGCCACTCCTCCGGCCGAGCAGAAAAACTACGTTGCATACTCCAATGGTGGACTCTCCTACGCCCCGTTCTCGACGGTAGACTTGAATACTCTTCTGCCTTCGACCTACAATGCGGCCTTCGTGTTCAGTGGCAATTCCTTCGCTGGAATGCGGAAGTTCACGGACACCCGCGGTTTAAGCCGTGAGGGTTTGGAACTTCCTCCGTTCTATGGTGTTGCTCGACTTTTTGGTGTCTACGAAGCCGGAGACTACAAGCTCAATGGCTCAGCCTTCGTGAACACCACTCGGGCTCCAGTTTTGGGAGGTGCCGCCAATCTCTTGCGACAAAACTTCGATGGTGCGACCTTCTGGGTTGAGCTGGATGCTGATGGAGACTCGACGTTCATTCTGAATGCTGACGCCATTGACATCAAAAAATCGCTGGTCAATCCGATCGCAAACTTCGCGGTTGGAGACTATGTCATCGAAGCCAGCATCTTTGGCTTCGACCGAGGAACGTTCAATCTAGATCAGCAGCCCCGCATTGTGTTGACTCGGGAGCGAGCCAACAGTGAAGCTGGAGACCCGGCTGTTAGGACAGAGAACTACAAGGTTCAATGGGACGGCAGTCCTACGGCTGGAGGCTCCTCGGGAATTTCGGCTCCAGATCTCGTAGTTCCTGGTCCGACACCATCCGGTGATGAAGTAGGTATCACCTTTTCCAGGCAGCCCTACCAGGGGGATGCTTGGGGCAGCCAGACGGTCTACCAAGACACTGGCTATGCTGCGGGTCCGCTTACGACCGGTACAATGTATCAGCTTGTCTCGACGACGCTGGATCAAAGCGCTCTCACTCGACCCAACCAGAAGCCTCTAGAAGTGCTGGCAGCTCTCCGCTTCACGACAACTCTGGGTACGGGTCGTCTCTCTGGAGACTTCGTAGCCTCCACCATCGTGGACTTTCGGAATGTTGGCTATGAGGACTTTGGGGCTTTCCCACCTGCAAGCGGAATTGATCCTCGTCCCCGTACCATTCCTGGTGTTGATCTCAATTCCGAGTTGGGGACGGCCTATCTAGGTCTCACGGATCGTCTCCCATTGGGAGCGACCTTCCGGGACAAGGATTTCCGTGGTGAGCCTTGTGGAAGTACCAGAGAGCCTTTCCAGTTCCATGGTGAAGTGACGACAGGTAATTTCTTCGTTAGCCAAGCCGTGAACAAGTTTCTGGAACAGGACGAGATCAATCTCAGCACATCGTCGATCGGTTCTGGGGCTCCCGGGGAAATCGTAGTTCAGGTAGACGGTGAGCCAGGGAACTACGGTGTTCTGACGAACTTCCGTACTAACCGAGGGGGATCGATGTTTCTTGCTTCCGGGGCTCATCCCGGAGGCGAGATTGCTCAAGTCTTCGAAGCTTTCACTCCACCAACGACTCCTCGGAACTTCTTGGGAGGTCTAGCTCTCTTGGTGCGTAACCAAGTGACCAGTATCGGAGCCACCGAAGTCTCGGCCGGCGATGAGCTAATGATGGCCATCGTGACTACTTGTATTCGAAGCATCAACCCCTCAAGTTTCTCGTTCACGGCCATTTCTACAGCCGGATCCGCCGAAGGTCTTTCGGCTTCGGATCTCTATCGGGTGCAAGGTCGCCCGTTGCTCCGAGACAACGAAAAGACCGAAGTGGATCCAAATGATCTCGATCTGTCTTTGGCCTTTTCGATGGTGAACACTTTGTATTGAGGCATACACATGGACCAGTTTACTACTCAATTCCTCACATTCGGGACCGGGCTCCTGGCAGTCTCGATCTTCATTTCGACCTTCTTCACTCGGAGGTTCGTCGAGCTTCTTCGACCCGGTTGGAAGAAGCAAGCACATGAGCTGGAAGCCAAGGCAACCTATCGAGGTCAAGCGGGCGTCTGGTGGAACGAATTTCTTCTACCTCTCATTCCAGTTCTCTATGGAAGCGTGGCGGCCTTCACGAATGTTGAGCTTCTCTTTGGACCTCTGACCAAAGAGAAGCTCTTCATCCGCTTCATGTGGGGCGGTGGTATTGGTTGGTTCTCGGGCGTGCTTTACAAGGGCATTTCGAAAGCAATCAAGACCAAGATTGGGGTCAACCTCGATCCTAACGCTTCTTCGGATTCGCCTCCCCCTCCTCCGGTCGCATGAAAACCATCTGGACTACCGCCTGGGCTTGGATTCGCAAGTATCTCCTGGCCCCCTTGCCAGCTTTGCTTCTGGTAGCGGTAGCCATCTTCCTCATCATCCTCGGTTTCAAGAACGTTCAGATCGGCGGCCTCCTTGCCAAGCTCTTTGGTAAGCCCGAGGGCAAGAAGGTCGTGGACGTGGCCAACACGATTCCCGAGGACCGTGTAGACAAGGATGGAAGGCTCATCCAGCCAGGGACTCCTGACTCAAAGGGCATCACACAGGCAGTTGTAGTCCCAATCGAGACGGGTGGCCTGTTCTCGGATCCAACCATCGTCAAGGTGACCCCGCCTGGGGAGAGCAAGCCGGTTGTCATTCATCTTCCGGATGGAGTGAAGGACACGGACGTAGATAAGGTCATCATCGTAAAGCCTGACGTCTACGCGGTAACTGTGAAGGATACGTCCAAGGTGACTGTCGAGAAGGTCGATGACCTCTTGGCGAAGTATGGTCCATGAGGTCTGTTCTAGGACTCACTGTCTTTCTCATGGGCTCTGTTGCTCATGCAGAAGAGTGTGCTCAGGGCTCGACGTGTGTTCCTCCTGAGGACATGAAAGTTTTCGTTCAGTTACTCAAAGAGAAGAAGTGCCTTCAGACTGAAGTGCCTTCCTTCGAGCTGGACCCGATCACGATCATCGTGGATGAGAAGCAACGGGTCTTTTTCTCGGGAGCAGATCCCAACCCGTACCAGCTCAAAATGAAGTGGTGCAGCTACGAGGCTGTGGGGACTGGTAAGGTCAAGGTCGTGGCAGCGATGAAGGAGCCCGAAACTTGGGGCTTCCGGTTTAGACCCAAGGCATACCTAGGTTATCTTCCTCTAGAACCTATCGCATACGACAAGGAACCAGTGGGTGGGGTAGATGCTGGTCTCATGCTTGACTTCTTCCACGTTCAGTTTGCCAATGTGGACCTAGCTGTAGGGTTCAGGTCGTTTGGCTTAGGAGCAGGCGTAGATATCACCCAAAACTTTGGGGCCTACGCGGGCTACGGGATGGGCTGGAACGGCTGGAACCACAATCTGAACGCAGCACTTTGGTTTGCGTTCTAAAGCACTCCAATGGATCGATACGCTCTACTCCTTGTCTCCATGAGCCTGGCAGATGCCAAGGTCACTCTTGGTTTTCCACCGGATGCTGAGCCTACTCCGGACGAGATCCAGAAAGCGTGGCGTGAGAGGGCCTTCAAGAACCACCCCGACCGGGGAGGTGATCCGACCAAGATGGTCGAGGTCAACGTTGCCAAGGACGTTCTGGAGGGCAAGCAGCGTCCGACCTATGAGAGGCCGGCCCCTGGAGCCCAACCCGATTGGGGAGCCCCTCAGGGTCCAAGGAGAGAGCCTCCGAAGAAGCAGGAGGTCACGTTCGAGGAAGCCGAAGCCAAGGCTGGCGTTCCGAGCGGAGTGAACTGGATGTTCGTGACGGACTCGGCTGGCAGTGGCTACAGCTCAGACGAACACATGCGTCGAGTGACGGGCTACGTGGTCTACGGTCAGACAGACCAAAAGCACGTGTTCGTTGCGGTCGAGAACCTCCAAAAGGAGGACTACTACATCGGGGCAGGACCAGGTATCGACATCTGGTCGATGAAGACCTTCACCTATCCCCGAAGCGAAGGTGAAGTGCTCCAACCTGCATGGCTCTACGGGAACATCGTCAAAGCCTTCAAGAGCTTTCAGTACGTCGAGAAACGATTCAATTCGAAGGTCGTTTCGCTTCCTGAAGGTTGGCATTTCGGCAAAAAGTTCCCTCATGGGAGGACGATCAGCATCAAGCATTGGCTGGTCAATCAGGGCCTTGTGTCCGGAGATGACCCAAGCGTGGTCACCCGAAAGAATGTCGTTGAGCTGACCTTCCACAGCACCGGCTTTGGGGAAGACGAGAAAATTGGGTTCGTGCTCACCATCAATGGTAAAGACTATGAGTTGTCCGCCACGGACTCTAGGAAGTTCGTGTACCCGAACAAGTATCGAGGAGTCGTTAGCGTCATCTTTGGAGACTACTACTACGACGGTTCGAAGAAGATGTTGACGCGCATCCCAGCCGCAAAGAAGGGTAAGCTCTTTGCCTGGATGAGCCAGAACTTGACGGATCTCCCGGCCCCAGCGAAAGCCGTGATCGACGCTGAGGCTGCGAAGGCTACTTCTCCATCCCCACGATAGCGTTCTTTGAGCTGCCTGGGCCACTGAACCCGAACACACACGAGCTGTTGAACACGGGGTACCTCTGGGGGTAGATAATGGTGCCGATTTGGATCGGACTGCCTCCGTTCACAGAGATTTTCATGACCTTCTGAGGCTGAATGCTCGGGATGGTTATCCCTGTGCTGTCGAACCAGTAGATCCAAACCCCATCGGTCGAGATCCAAGTCCCCAGTGTGTTGGTTGCAACGAGTTTGGTTGCAGCCCCACCCGAGATCGGCTTCTTCCAAATCCCTACGTCGGCTACTGGTGCCGTGATCATGTAGAAGATTGAGGCGCCATCCGTGATGGGGCTCAGGTACTTCTGGCCAAACACGGCTTCGAATGTGGTCGCGGTTCCGCTATACAACACGGATTTCTTGATGGATGTCGGGTCCGGATTGTTGGCGAAGTAAACGGAATTCCCGACGAAGGCCGCTCCGTATCCCCCATTTGGTACCAAGGGGGCGGCACCGAGCGCTTGCGGATTCGGAGTCCCGCGAAGGGCTCCTCCATCATCGACCCAATAGAAGTTCGAACCATCCCAACCCGTCCACTGTGCTGAGTTCGTCCATGCGCTGAGAGATGTCCCGTTGAGATAAACACCTCCGCCGCTGTACATCCCGTTGTTCCATGTGCCATTGTTTGACCAGAGAAGTCCTTGGGGTGTGACTGTGATCCAAGAGACGCTTTTCTGAGCCGCAGCGAAAATCACCGTGGTCCCGCCGTAGATTGGTCGGTACTTGATGGTGCTGCTATCGTCTTGCCAGTAGATTGTTGAGTCGCTGACATCGAAGGCTCCAGTGCTGAGTGGGGTATTCAAGGTTGTTGCCGAGACGCAAGATCCCGTCGAACAAGCTCCACAGCACTTCTTCCCACAGGCCCCGCAGTTCAGGACTGATTGGAGATTGTCCTCGCAGCCATTCACCAGGATGCCGTCGCAATCCGCAAATCCAGAAAAGCACGAGGTGGTGCATCCTTGGCTCTGGCTCGTGCAGATGCCCTGGGTGTTTGGGCCACCTGTCGAGCAGACATCCCCACAGGACTTGCAGTTGCTCGTTGTCCCGAGCTGGGTCTCACACCCGGCCGAGGCGTTGCAGTCGGCGTACCCTGAAGTGCAGTCGAAGCTACAAGTCCCGGTCCCGACGCACTTGGCAGTCCCGTTTGGGACGTTGGGGCACGTTTGAGAGACAACCCACTGCCCTGAGGCGCTACAAGTCTCGACGTTCGTCCCGTTGCACTTGGTGGTCCCTGGAGTGCAAACCCCGGTGCAAGCTCCGGCTGAGCAGAGGTAAGGACACGCCACGGTCGAGCCCCATTGGCCCAACGAGTTGCAGGTCTGGGTCCCGTTGCCGACGCACTTGGTTGCCGTTGGAGTACAGACCCCGGTACAGCTCCCGTTGGAGCACGCAAAGGGGCAAGTGCCTGTCGTGGTCCACTGTCCGAGCGGGTTGCAGAATTGGGTCTGGAGCCCGTTGCATTGGGTCGCACCGTTCTTGCAGACTCCGCTGCACATCCCCGGGGGATCCACGCAAACGTAGGGGCAAGTCTGCTCAGGATGCCAAAGACCATCCGTGCCACATTTCTCGACTCCGACGCTTCCACACTTCAGTGCTCCTGGGTTGCAGAGCCCTTTGCAGTCACCGGCCATGCAAGTGTAGGGACACGGAGCCGAATAGACCCATTCGCCGTTGGTGCCGCACGTTCGCGGGGTTTGAGCAACGCAGCTCTTCGAGCCCGGGACACAGGAGCCACCGCATGCGTTGTTCGAGCAGACGTAGGGACAGGTCTGGGTGAATTGCCAGGAGCCCTTCACGCAGGTTTCGAGGTTCGTCCCCGAGCAGTGGGTTGCACCGTCGGAGCAGGCTGCATCGGCGGCATCAGGGCCAATTGCATCTTCTGGGGCATCCAGGGCCGTGTCTACGGGCTCCGGAGCATCGCCAACGTCCTCGGTAGCGTCTGAGCCAATGTCGGCTCCAGAGTCATTCTGGGCCTTCTCATCGCTTGCGTCATCGAGAGCCGAGTCTGTGGGGGATCCTGGGGTTTCATTCGTGGACGTGGACGAGCACCCAATCACAGCCAAGAGGCTTAGAATCAAAATTCTCATGGTCTTCTCCGCTTGGAGTACGTTGAGAACCGAGTAGGATCAACCAGTCTAGCTCAAAAGGCTCGTCCTCGAAACGAGAGTCGTTTTGTCGGTGTATCCATACAGTTATGCCGCCTCCCGACCTCAAAGCTCGTGCCGAAGCCCTGGCCAAAGCCCATGAGCAACTCAAGAAAGTCCGTGCCTCCAAGACGGTGGCGTTGAAGCCTATCGCCAGGCTGAAGGACACGATCGTTGGGTTCGACGGGAAGCCCCAACCGTTCAAGTTACGCTACTACCAGGTGCAGGGGGCCTACCACCTGATGCTGATGAAGCGCCTGGTGCTTGGTGATGGCACGGGTCTCGGGAAGACGATCGAGATGGTGGTTGCCTTAGCTTACCTTTGGGAGAAGGAGCCGAACAACAAGGTCATCGTGGTCGCTCCGAAATCGGCACTCCGTCAGTGGGCCTCCGAGATCAGACGTTTCATGAACGATGTGAAGCCCATTGTAGCTTCTGGGACCGTCGAGGAACGAAAGGCAGCCTACGAAGCCTTCCGAAGAGCACCAACAGGACCGAATGACCCTAAAGTCGTTCTGATTATGAACTATGCCATCTTGATTCGGGATTGGAACCTGGACGGTTTCCAGCCGCCAGCATTACCCAATGGTAGACCGGATCCAAAAAAGCCTGTGATCCCTGGCATTCTTGATCTGATGACAACTCAGATCGGGGAGAACCTTGTCGTGGTCTACGACGAAGCCACAGCCTTCAAGAACATGCGAACCAAGACCTGGGAGGTTGCCAGGTTCCTCGGTGACAAGGTGGGTCGTTGCTACGGTCTGACGGCCACGCTGCTGAAGAACAACTTGATGGAGGGCTACTGCATCTACAAGGCAATCAAGCCCGACCTCTTCGGCACGAAGACCAGGTTCTACGAGG
>Ga0214473_10006768_pt1 | contig 13655 bp, 11 predicted proteins | sample RVTome_7_FD_203509 | JGI IMG/M metagenome (GOLD analysis project Ga0214473, IMG submission 203509) | Soil microbial communities from uranium-contaminated site in the Upper Colorado River Basin, Wyoming, United States - RVT98D197 | ecosystem: Environmental > Terrestrial > Soil > Contaminated >... | reverse complement strand
CCCCTAGGCGGCGCCGGGACATCTCGCCCGCGCCCCGCAGGGGATCCCGGCGCGAGGATGGCGAGTCTCCTCCCTGGGGGGACCGCCTCGCTCCGCCGCCGGGGCTTCGACTATACCGAATCGATGAAATCCTCAGCGGCGTCGGCCGGCTGCGCCTGTTCGCCACCCGGTCGGCTTCGCAGAAAGTGCAGGTGGTCCATGATCCACAGGTAGAGATCGGTCGTCGTCCGGCCGGGGAACTCGGGGAGTATTCCGGCGCCCTCGACGATGGCCGTGACCGGCCGGTATAGGGTGTCGTACCAGTGCGTCACGGCTTCCTCCTCGGACACGGGCCGTTTCAGATCGAGCCCCATGAAGTAGCGGTGTACGCAGATGTGCTCCAGGAGGCGATCGTAGCCGCCCAGGACGCTGGGTTCGATGTTCGCCTCCGGATGCACGCGATCGAGTTGGGTCCGTTCCAGGAACTCCACCCTGTCGCCCAGCAACTGGAGGTCTTCCGCCCGGATATCGGGCGTGACGGGGACGCGTGATTCGACTTCACGGACATCGGCATCGATGTTCAACTGGCCGCGTTCGCGCGCCACGGAGACACGATGGTTGCCGTCGACAACGAAATAGGCTTCTCCGATCTTGTAGAGCAGCACCGGTGGCAGACTGACGTCCTCGTACCACGCCCGGTTGATCCTGCGCCAACGATCTTCCGTGTGCGATTGGGTCGGGAGGAACCGCCGGTCGAAATCGCGGTAGCGGTCGACGCTGCCGATGATCTGAGCCAGGGGGACGCTCTGGACGCCGCGGTAGAGCGGGCCGCCGAGGTGAAGCTTCTCGCGGACCTGGTCGAAGTCCAGCAGACGGCGCGGGTGGCCCGATAGGGCCGAGCGGATGAGGTTCAGGAACGAGCGGGCTCGGGCCCTCTGGAAATCCGCTCCCGAAGGATCAAACGCATCCGACACGGCGTCTCCCGAAATTCAATCTTGCCTCATGATCGAGGCCGGCACCGGCAGCCTTTCAGGCCAAGACGGTGGACCGGCGTTGCGTGGGGCGGCCCCCCCGGACTGGTTGGCCGACATTATGCTTCAAACCGGGTTCCCCATGGAAGCCAGGGTTTGCAGTCCTTCCCGCGCTTGAAGGAACAAGGAGGTGGAGGTACTATGTAGGCTACATCGCGCCCTCGAGGCTGCCAGAGCCATGAAGCATGCCGGAGTCGGGCTCCGGCGGACTCCCCCGGCGTAGAATCGCCGCCAAGCTCCCATTCCGTTTCTCCCGTCTTAAGCCAGACGCCAGCCAGAGTGGGCGCGCGGTCTTGGCCGGTAACGTGAAAGCGAGGTCGTCCCGTGGCCAGTGTGACCTACGAACATGTGAGCAAGCGCTTCGGCGACGTAGCAGCGATCGACGACCTGAACATCCACGTAGAGGACAAGGCCTTCCTGGTGCTGGTCGGCCCATCGGGCTGCGGCAAGACGACGGCGTTGCGGTTACTGGCCGGCCTGGAGGAGATCACCGAGGGGAAGATCCTGATCGATGACCGCCTGGTCAACGACGTGGCGCCGAAAGACCGTGACATCGCCATGGTGTTTCAATCCTACGCGCTCTATCCTCACATGAGCGTCTTCGACAACATGGCCTTTGGGCTCCGCTTACGCAATGTACCGAAGGCCGAGATTCAGAAACGGGTCAAGCAGGCGGCCGATATCCTGGGGATCGAGTCGTTCCTCGACCGCAAGCCGCGCCAACTTTCGGGCGGGCAGCGTCAGCGCGTGGCGCTCGGGCGGGCCATCGTGCGCGAGCCCAAGGTCTTCCTGCTGGACGAGCCTCTCTCGAACCTCGACGCCAAGCTGCGCGTGCAAACCCGGGCCGAAATCAGCAAACTCCACCAGCGCCTGGCGGCCACCTTCATCTATGTGACCCATGACCAGACGGAGGCCATGACGATGGCCAACCGCATTGCCGTCATCAAGGGCGGGCGGCTGCAGCAGCTTGACACTCCGCAGCACCTCTACGATTTCCCCGTGAACGTCTTCGTGGCCGGCTTCATTGGCTCGCCGGCGATGAACTTCTTCAACGCTACGCTGGCCCGGTCGGACGGGGCCGTCGTGGCCGATGCCGGCGCCTTCCAAGTCCGCACGCCGGCTTCCCGCCGTGAGGCTTACGACAAACACGTGGGGAAGAAGGTCATCCTCGGAATCCGACCGGAGGACATTCACGATCCGGCCCTGGCTCCGACGCAGGTCGTCGGGGCGCCCGTCGGGGCGAAGGTCGATGTGACCGAACTGATGGGGAACGAGGTCTTCGTCTATCTGAAGACGGGGGATTCGAGCTACGTCGCTCGCGTCGATCCCCGTACAGGCTTCCGTATGGGGGCGGACGTCCAGGTTTCGTTCAACACGGACAACATTCACCTTTTCGAGCTCGAGGGCGATCAACTCGCCATCCGCTGAACTTCCATGTCTGTGGGAGAAGCGTACGGTGGATTCTCCGTCCATCATCACCCCCACGGAGCTCGTCGCAGCCTCGCCCAGCAAGCAGTGCCCGGTCCAGCCGGGGCTGGCCTCCGCCTCGACAGGCAGCCAGGACCGGATCGCGATTGGACCCTAATCTGCGCTAGAGATCCTCTTGCCGTCGGACGGCGCGGGTCCCCTCAACCTTTGGAACAGGGATAGATAATCGAGCAGGTTACGTGTGACCAGGAAGTGTTCCCGGACGTGCTCGTGCCCGGCCTCTCCCATCCGCCCAGCAAGGGCAGGATCCCTCAGCAGCTCGAGCGAACGCGCGGCGCAGGCCTCCATGCTGTCCACCAGGAAGCCGGTCTCTCCATCCAGAATCTGGAGCGGGATCCCACCGACCTTGCCCCCGACGACGGGCTTGCGCTTCCAAAGAGCCTCACTGACGACTAACCCGAATCCTTCGCGGGTCGATTTTTGGATGACGATATCGGAGGCCGCCTGAAAACAGCCGACCTCGAATCCTCCCACCCCCTGGAAGTTGTGCAGGATGTGGATGTCGCTGTCGGCGCCGGCATGCCGGCTCGTCTTGTCCAGATAGAACCAGCCCTCAGGGTCGTCCGACGCCATCGATCCGATGAGCGCCAACTGGACTTCGGGCAGGGACTGCTTGACCAGCCGATAGGCGTCGATCACTCCCAGGGGGTCTTTCCATGGATCGAAGCGGCTGACCTGCGTCATCAGGGGGCGAGTGAGATCTACTCCGAACTTGGCTAGGACCCGGCGCGCGTCCGCGGGCGGGATCGCATCGTTTTTGGGAGCCAGGGGATCGATCGCCGGCGGGATGACGGCGACCCGCCGGCGATCGATCCCCGGACCCACGTAGTCGGCCATGGTGAAGATCATGGCATCATAGCCATTGACGAACGGCGCATAGAAATCCCAGAATTCGGGGGTGGGACGGGAGGTGTCGATGTGGCAGCGCCAGATCCAATGCGCACCCGCGGTCCGGCCGGCACAGCTCAACAGGCCCGACGGCTGCGGGTCGTGAACGATGATGAAATCGTACCTCCCTCCCAAAGCTTTGGCGTTGGCCTCGTTGCACCGCCGCCAGACGGCCTTCATCTCCTCCGTGAAAGCCAGGTTCATCCCCTGCAGGCCGTTGTGGCTGGCCTTGCTGACGGAGAAGAACTCATGGTCGCCCTCGATCACCTGCCACTCGGCCTGCAGTCCGGCATCGCACATCAGCGGGACGAGTGTGGCCAGGATCTCAGCAACACCCCCGCCGAAAGCCGTGGCATTGATGTGGAGCACGCGCGCGCCTTGGAGAGGCTCGGCCATCCGGCGGATCAGCTCGAGCGGTTGATCTCCTAGGATCGAACGGTAGGCCTCGAGTTGCCGGGGGACCACGTTCACGGGTTGCAACATGATGGACGTCCTCGCGGTGGGAGCAGAGTCGGGAAAAAGTGGGTTGCCGTGAGGCGAGCCCGTCGCGTGTCAGCGATCGAGCCTAACTTCAGGGCGACAGCGAACCTGCGGACGAGAGGCGCTCCTGGAGGAAGGGGTTGGACTCAGACGGATTGCGTGCAGTTCTTCCCGAAGGCAAGCCCCAGGTTTGGCGCCCAAACCGGGAAGAAACCGAAGCCACATTCCGTCCTGGCGGACTGCTTGACAGGGGCAGCCTACCCGGGGATAATACACCTGCTGACACGTGTTAGCAACCTCCGTTATGAGCAGGAACAGTACAGCGAGAGATGTGGCCATACGGGCCGGGGTGTCCCGGACGACCGTCTCGTTCGTACTCAATGATGTCGCCGGAATGCGGATCAGCGAAGAGACTCGGGACCGTGTCCGTGACGCGGCGAAGCAGCTCGATTACCACCCGGATGTCTCGGCTCAGCGGCTGGTCACAGGAAGGACGGGGATCCTGGCGTATGTCGAGCGCCAGAACCCCGAAGACGCTTTCAGCGACGCATTCCTACCCCAGGTGTTGCGTGGAGTCAACGACGCCGCCAAGGCCGCCGGTTACGAGACGATGTTCGCCCCCGTTCCACTCGCAGAAGGCGCTGGCCGCATCGAGAGGTTGTTGCGCGGGAAACATGTCGATGGGATTATTCTCTCCGGGCCCAGGGCCGACGACCTGCCCCTCGGTCGGCTCCTGGATGAGGGCGCTCCGATCGTCCTTCAGGGAAGCTGGCCAGGGCGATCGGCCGCCTCGGTTGACATCGACAATGTCGCCGCGGCCAGCCGCGCAGTCGATCACTTGCTGGCGCTCGGCTACCGCGGGTTGGGGATGATTGTTCACGCCCCGCTCGATTTCACCGCCGCCGCCTCCCGACTGCAAGGCTACCGTGAAGCCGTCGCCGCGGCCGGTCGGGGTGACCTCGGCGACCGCTTCACGGTCGCGGCGTTTACACCGCTGAGCGGCGAACTAGCGATGGAGGCTCTGCTCGATCGGGGCTCTCCCCTGGAAGCCGTGTTTGTCAGCAGCGATACCGTCGCCGTGGGAGCGCTGCTGAGCCTCAGGCGTCGAGGGTTGCGTGTCCCTGAGGATGTCGCCGTCGTTGGCTTCGATGACATCCCGATGGCGATCTACCTGGACCCTCCCCTGACAACGGTGCGCCTGCCGGCCTACGGATTGGGCTGGGGGGCGGCCGAGCTGGCCATACGTCTCGTTTCCGGCGACCAGGTGCACCAGCGCCATCTCATCCTGGACAGCGAGCTCGTGGTGCGCGCCTCCTGTGGTGCCGCCGGCCGGAATGCGGCCACGGCCCATCCGCCCGATCATCAACCGACGTTGCTGGGAGACCTTCCATCCGGAGGTCCCTGCTGATCTCGAAAGGAGGTGAGGCCAGCATCTCGTGAGTACGTATGGACTGCGATCGACCTTTCTGATCCAACCGAAGAATCTCTGGAGGAGAAAATGAAGTCGAACCTAGTTCGCGGAATGTCTCTAGCCGTCGCCTTGTCATTGTTGCTGGCGGCTTGCGGCGCTCCTGCTACACCCACCGCAGCTCCGCCGGTCGAAGAGGCAACCGCGGCCCCGGCCGTGGAAGCAACGTCTGAGCCCGCCATGCCTTTCGCGGGAGAGACGGTCACCGTTTTCACCCCCGCCGGAGACGAACAGGCGCGGGTCTTCGAGCAGAACTTCGTGAACTTCGAAGCGGAGACGGGCATCGACGTGGTGGTCGAGATCACGCCGGACTTCGAGTCGATCGCTCGCGTGCGATCGGAAGCGGGTGACCCCTACGATATCCTGAACTTCCCGCAGCCGGGTCTGATGGCCGACTTCGCGCGGGACGGGTTCCTGGTGGACCTGTCCGGCTTCATCGACATGGGCGACATGCAGGGGCAGTATGCCCAGTCCTGGATTGACATGCTGACGGTCGATGGAGGCGTGTACGGCGTCTGGCACGGCGTGGATGTCAAGAGTCTGGTCTGGTATCCGAAGGCTGCGTTCGAGGCCGCCGGTTACGAGGTTCCCCAGACCTGGGACGAGTTGCTCGCGCTTTCCGACCAGATCGTGGCTGACGGTGGTACGCCCTGGTGCATCGGCATCGAGAGCGGTGGCGCGACCGGCTGGACGGCCACCGACTGGGTCGAAGATGTCATGCTCCGGACGGCAGGCGCTGAAAAGTATGATCAGTGGGTGGCTGGCACACTGAAGTTCGACTCGCCGGAGGTCCGCAATGCCTTCGACGTGGTGGGGAATATCTGGTTCAACCCCGACTATGTCGTGGGCGGGACGACCGGTATCCAGACCACGTTCTTCGGCGATGCGCCGCTCGGCCTGTTCGAGCCGCGCACCTGCTACCTGCATCGCCAGGCGAGCTTCATCCCCAACTTCTTCCCCGAGGGGTACGAGATGGGAGCGGACGTGGACTACTTCTACCTCCCGCCCATCGACGAAGCTCTCGGGAAGCCGGTGCTGGTCTCGGGCAATCTGGTGAGCCTGGCCAAGGACACGCCGGCGGGCCGGGCGGTGATCGAGTTCATGATGAGCGCCGCATCGGTCGAGGCTGAAGTCAAGGCCGGCAATGCCATCGGGCCGATGAACGGTGTCTCGCTGGACTGGTACCCCACTCCCGCGCAGCGCGGGTACGCCGAAATCTTGGCGAACGCGGACACCTTCCGCTTCGACGGCTCGGACCTGATGCCGGGCGCGGTGGGTGCCGGGAGTTTCTGGACTGGAGCCACCGACTGGGTCGGAGGCAAGAGCCTGGATGAGGTACTGCCGGCTATCGACGCCACGTGGCCGCAGTAGGAGCTCGCGATGAGGCTGGGTAAGGGAATCCTTCCCCGGTAGCCTCCCCAAGGAGCAGGGCGGCCGCCCTCGGGCTGCCCTGCTCCTGCTCTCCGGTCTTGGGAGGAGGGCCGCATGACAATCAGCGCACCCGCTGAGTCACCCCGAGTTCCGGCGCTGAAACGGCTGGTCGCTGGCGCGCTACGAGTTCTGATCTCCCTCGTCGTGCCGGTCATCACCTTCCTGGCCCTACGCTGGGCGTTCATCTTCATGCGTGACGCCGAGGCCAACAAGCTTTCGGTGGGCGCGGTAGGGCTGATTGTGGGAGTCGGCGCGGTCTGGGTGCTGTATCTCGTCACCGACAACCTGGCCTCGCTCCTGCCCGATGGCATCCGCGAGACCGTGCGCCCCTTCGTTTTTGTGGGCCCGGCGCTGGTGATCCTAACCGTGTACTTGGTCTATCCCGCCGTCCGTACGATCTACTTCAGCTTCATGGGCCCGCGGTCGGAGGAGTTCGTCGGCCTGGAGAATTACGCCTTTGCGCTGACCAGCAGCGACATGTTGATCGCCCTGCGCAACAACGTGCTGTGGCTGGTCTTCGTCACCACCTTTGTCGTCTCGCTCGGCTTGATCATCGCCGTGCTGGTGGACCGAATCGGCCGATGGGAGCCGGTCGCCAAGTCCTTCATCTTTCTCCCTATGGCCATCTCAGCCGTGGGCGCCAGCGTCATCTGGAGATTCGTGTACAGCTTTCAGCCGATCCAGCGGCCGCAGATCGGCCTGCTCAACGCGGTCTACACAGCGCTGGGTGGAGACCCGCAAGGGTGGCTGATCCTCAAGCCCTGGAACAACTTCTTCCTGATCGCCATCATGATCTGGATCCTCACCGGTTTCGCCATGGTGGTGCTGTCGGCCGCTATCAAGGGTGTGCCGGCCGAGCTCCTGGAAGCCTCTCGCATCGATGGAGCTACGGAGATCCGCATCTTCTTCGGGGTGATCATCCCCTACATCCGCGGAACGATCATCACGATCGGCACGACCGTCTTGATCATGGTGCTCAAGGTATTCGATATCGTGTTCGTGATGACCGCCGGCCAACACGAGACTGAAGTGATCGCCAACCGCATGTACCGTGAGATGTTCACCTACGGCAACTTCGGGCACTCCAGTGCGCTGGCTGTGGTTCTCTTGATCGCGGTGATCCCGGTCATGATCTACAACGTCCGCAGCCTCGAGCAGTCCAGGAGATAGGGCCATGAGCGTCGGCTATCAGTCCCCCCAGAACATCTCCAACGATCGATTACGAAAGTTCTTCTCCGGCGTGCCGGTTCGGGTCGTCGTCTTGCTGATCGCCCTGGTCTGGACACTGCCTTCGGCCGGCTTGTTGGTCAGTTCCCTGCGCCCGCCCAACGATATCGTGTCGTCGGGTTGGTGGACGGTGTTCACCCATCCCTTCGAGGCCTCGGTTTGGACCGTCGACAACTACCTGCAGGTGCTCACCTCCCACGGCCTGGCGAACGCTTTCCTCAACAGTGTGCTGGTGACGGTGCCCTCGGTGGTCATTCCCATCACCATCGCCGCCTTCGCCGCCTACGCCTTCGCCTGGTTGGAGTTTCCGGGACGGAGGTTTCTATTCACGGTCGTGGTCGGCCTCATGGTGGTGCCGCTGCAGATGTCGCTGATCCCTCTCCTTCGTCTGTATACCCAATTGGATCTCAACGGGACGTTCCTTGGCGTGTGGCTGGCCCACACCGGGTTTGGGCTGCCGCTTGCGATCTTCCTCCTGTTCGGCTACATCTCGACCCTTCCCGGCGAGATCATCGAAGCCGCCCATGTGGACGGCGCCTCTCCGCTGACCACGTTCACCCGCATGGTTCTTCCGCTGTCGGTCCCGGTGATTGCCTCGTTTGCCATCTTCCAGTTTCTTTGGGTGTGGAACGATCTTCTGGTGGCGCTGGTCTTTCTGGGGACCAATGAAAACGTCGCGGTTATCACCGCCCGACTGGCCGCCCTCGTCGGCCGACGCGGCGAGCAATGGCAGGTGCTCACCGCTGGCGCCTTCGTGAGCATGGTCGTCCCGCTCCTGGTCTTCTTCCTGTTGCAGAGGTATTTCGTTCGTGGTCTCACCGCGGGTTCCGTCAAAGGATGATCTGGAACCTCTCGCCGTGCTTCTTGCCTTGCCCCTTCGTTTCCAGGATCGTCCTTAGCCGAACGCCAGGGACCCAGCCGAAAGGCTGGGTCCCTGTTACAGGTTCGCGGGCCTCGAGGCTAGTGATTGCCCGGGCGGCCGTTGTCTCCTTTTAGGGTCTTCCTCACGCAGCCCCAGTCGCCGCTGCAGGACCCGTTGTAGATCGACCACACTCGATCGACGCTGACTCCATACTGGCTGGCGATTCGCTGGGCCGTGCCATCGTCTTGGGCGGCCGTCGCGCCGGTGGCCGGCTGGTTTCGCAGCCGGTCGCGGACGCAGCCCCAGTCACCGCCGCAATCGGCCGCCAAGGCCTCAATCTCCGCAACACTCATGCCATAGCGACTCGCCAGCTGCTCTGCGAGATGGGCGTCCTGACCCGTCGCGTGCTCGTCCGAGGTCGTCTCCTGTTGCTGCCGGCGGAAACTCTGGATGCCGGCGGCCAGGATTTCCTCGGCGCTGGTCTCGTCGTCCGCCAGGCGGAAGGCCTGGCTGATCTCGCCCCAGCTGTGGCCGGCGGCTTCCGCGTCGACGATCTCGTCCAGCCCTACACCGAAGCGGGAAGCCACCTGGCCGGCGTGGCTGATGGCGCTGAGGTCGAGGCCGGCGTCCAGGTAGGCATCCAGGCTGTCGGGGTCAAGGCCCAGATCGTCCGCCGTTCGATAGAAGCGAAGCAGCTCGCCCGGAGAGGTTCCATCGGACAGCCGAGCCAGTGCCTCTTCGAAATCGGCCTCGGTTTGAACGGTAGCTCGGGCGGCCGTGCGGATGTCCTGAACGCTCGCTTCGCCCGACATGACCATCTCGTACAGTTGTCGAGTGTCGAGGTCGTCCAGCACCTCGGCGTATCGGTCGATCTGGGCTAGCAGCCCCCAGCCGTTACCGCCCAATTGCCAATCGAGAATCTCCTCCCACGTCAGCTCCTCGATGCTCAGCGCCATCTGGTAGGCATGCCACATCCGGCCGAAGCCGAGTTGACTGCCGGTCAGATCGCCGTTGAACATTCCAAAGATGTCCTCACATGTGTAGAGGTCGCCGGCTTGCCCTGGGAAGAGCGAGTCGACGGCCTGCGCGATCTGCTGAGCCCGAGGGTGGCAGGCCGCCTCGGGGTCGAAGACGACGACCGCCAGGGCATCGGTCGCTGAAAGGCCGCAGCCGTCGGTCACGATCACCGAGGCCTCGAACTTGCCGGCGCCGGTGTACGTGAAAGACGCCGTTGGAGACGATGGATCAGACCCCGGATCGATCAGGCCGTCGCCATCTAGGTCCCAGGCGAAGGAGTAGGGTGGGGTCCCGCCGCTGGGTGTTGCCTGGAAGGTCATGCTCGCCTGGCCGCCGGTGAGCGTGAGCACCGGTGGAAAGACGTCGCTGGTAAGCGTCACCGCCGGCCCGATGGCCAGGGTCCCGGTCGCGGTCCCGACGGCCTCGGGGGAGGTCGCATCCGTCGCCATCACGGTCCAGGCGTAATCTCCCGATCCAGGGAAGGCGTGGTCCACCGAGTGAGGGTAGGCCGCCACGGCAGCTTCGATCGACGCCTCTCCATCCCCGAAATCCCAGGTTAGATCGTAGGCGCCGCTTCCCCCGGCAACGTTGAGTACGAACGTCCCGGTCTCACAAACCGCGGTGGCTGTCGCCTCTACGGTCAGCCCTGCCTGGGCGTGACCGGCGATAGGCGCCGCCAGAGCGCCGAAGCTTACGGTGAGAAGGGCCAGCACGTGTAGGGCCTTGGTTCGCATGGGTCTTCCTCCGAGACAGTCAGAAAGAGACCGAATCCGGCTATCCGTCTACCGCGTAGAACGGTGGGGAAGGCCGTTCGTTTCTCCTGTTCGCCGCCGCGCCCCCGGTACCCAAGTCCCACTGCGCCTGTGTTATCCTGCGCTGGCCCTGTAACGGGCGCCCAATGGCATCGTTCTAATGGCTGGAAATGTGACGCCTTCATCACTCACGGACGGCGACTTGATCCGCCGCTTCCAGGCGGGCGACCGAGAAGCCTTCGGCGAGCTGTATCAACGGTATGTGAAGGCGATCTACGGCTACATCCGTTTGCGCGTCGACTCGGAGAGCGATGCCGAGGATCTGGCGGAAATCGTCTTCATGAGAAGCTTTGAGGCGTTGGGGAAGTACCAGGAGCGTGGAGCCCCGTTTGGCGCGTTCTTGTACAAGGTGGCCCGGCACCTGGTCGTGGACAGCTATCGCTCGAAAGTCCCCGTCCTGCCTCTCGAGGAGGCCGAGATCCATCCGGACGGTGCCCCCACGATCGAGGCGAACTTAGTGGAGGGTGAGCGGAGGAGCGAGGCGCTGGCGGCCATGTCCCGGCTCTCGGAGCGGCATCGGGAGGTCATCCGGCTGCGCGTCCTCCTGGGTCTGCCGACGGAAACCGTGGCGACATGGATGGGCAATAGCCCAGCGGGGATTCGTGTGCTTCTGCACCGTGCCCTGAAGGCCCTGCGAGCGGCGATGGAAACCGGACATGAGTAAGCGCGAACTGTCTTTGGAGGAAAGACTCGATCGAAGCCTCGCCGGCTCGAGGGGCGTCGAAGGTGACTCCTTGAAGAAAGAGCCTGGGCAGAACGCGGCGGAGATCCAGTCCCTCCTCGAGGCGGCGGCTGAGCTCCAGCGAGGCCTCCCGAAATTGGAACCACGGGCCGCCTTCGTCCGCCAGCTGGAATCCCGCTTGTGGAATCGCCTCCAGGCGCGCCGGCCCTCCGCCCAGGCGGGGCGCCTACTCCGAAAACCTTGGCTGGTCCGGGCTCTCCCGACCTTGCTGGGCGCCACGCTGGTGGCGGCCCTCGCGCTGGGTTCCTTGGGTGTGGCGCAGGCCTCGGCTGCGGCACTTCCCGGCGATCGCCTCTACTCGGTCAAGCGCGGCATTGAAGAGCTGCGACTGGCGCTCACATTGGATCCGTCATCCGATGCCGACCTCCTCGGTGAGTTCGCCGATGAGCGGTTGGTCGAGATCGAATCCCTGGCCGCGGCCGGCCGCACGGACGATCTGGAAACTGCCCTCGACGGTTACGTCATGGCCATCGGGCGACTGGCGGGGGCCGTCGACGTCCCGGCTTCGGGCGGTCAGGACCAGGTGCTGGAGAAGTTGACCCATCACATCTCGGTCTTGGAAGAAGTGGAGATGCTTGTCCCGGAACCGGCTCAGGCGGCGATCGAGCGCGTGATCGAACGCTCCATCGACGCCGAGACGTCCGGGCGGCCCGAGACCGCGACTCCCGTTCCAGGGGAGGAAGACTGTAGCGCCGGCTCGCCGCCTTGCGACCAGAGCGGCGGCAGTGAGGATCAAGACGCCCGGATGGCGGATCAAATCGCCAAGATCTACGGCGTCACCTCGGAGCAGGTTCTGACGGTGTTCCGCGGCGAGTGCCAGATGGACTGGAAGTGTGTGCGCGCTCACTTCCGGCCGGCCAAACCGAAGAACCCTCATCGCCCTTAGGGTCAGCCGCCAATTTCCGCCCGCCGGCCCGGACGAAAGCCTGCCCTCCCTCGGAGCCCTCCCCAGGCGCGGGAATCTCACTCAAAGACCTCGTACTTCCTGCGGACCTTCGGCCCTTACGCGTTCCCTCCCCCTAGATCTGTACACGCCCCTCTAGATTCGGACGACGGATTCCCCCGCCGCGCATGAGCGTCGCTGTAGAGCCGTGGCCTAGGCTTAAGCCGAGCCGCAGGTCCGATGGGTGGGAATGGGCTACGGTAGAATGAGCCGGCTTGCACCGTTCGTCCATTGGCCCCCCACATCCGAACTCGGCCTCGGAGACCCCTATGCCTGTCGACTTGCGCAATCGAAGCCTGCTGAAGGAGTTGGACTTCACACCGGACGAAATCCGTCACTTGCTGGACCTAGCGCGCGACCTGAAGGATGCCAAAGCTCGGGGCAAGGAGACACCGCGTTTGCAGGGCAAGAACATTGCGCTGATCTTCGAGAAGGCCTCGACGCGGACGCGCTGTGCCTTCGAGGTTGCGGCCTACGATCAGGGCGCGCATGTGACCTACCTGGGGCCCGAAGGGTCGCAGATCGGGCACAAGGAATCGATGAAAGATACGGCGCGTGTCCTGGGGCGGATGTACCACGCCATCGAATACCGCGGCTTTTCCCAGGATACTGTGGAGACGCTGGCACGCTATTCAGGAGTACCCGTCTACAACGGACTGACCGACGAATACCATCCGACCCAGGTCCTGGCCGACGTCCTCACCATGATGGAGCACACCGACAAGCCTCTCGAGAAGATCTCCTACTGTTACCTGGGAGACGCGCGCTTCAACATGGGGAACTCGCTTATGGTCATCGGCTGCAAACTGGGGATGGACGTCCGGCTGTGTGCCCCGCGGTCCCTGTGGCCCAAGGCGTCGCTGGTGGAAACGTGCCGGACTCTGGCGAAAGAGACAGGTGCGCGGCTCACGCTGACGGAGAGCGTAGCGGAGGGCGTTGGGGGCGTGGACTTCCTGCATACGGATGTCTGGGTTTCCATGGGGGAACCGGCCTCGGTGTGGGGTGAGCGCATCCAGCTGCTCAAGCCTTATCAGGTCAATGCCGAGGTCGTCCGGCTGACGGGCAACCCGGCGGTGAAGTTCATGCACTGCCTGCCGGCATTCCACAATCGGGAAACGAAGGTCGGCGAAGAGATCTTCCAGAAGTTCGGCGTGGAGGCGATGGAGGTCGACGACAGCGTCTTCGAGTCGGAGAGCTCCATCGTGTTCGACCAGGCCGAGAATCGACTGCACACGATCAAAGCGTTCCTCGTCGCCTCGTTGAGCTAGCTCGTGGTGCTGAGCCTTG
>Ga0214473_10006767_pt1 | contig 13656 bp, 12 predicted proteins | sample RVTome_7_FD_203509 | JGI IMG/M metagenome (GOLD analysis project Ga0214473, IMG submission 203509) | Soil microbial communities from uranium-contaminated site in the Upper Colorado River Basin, Wyoming, United States - RVT98D197 | ecosystem: Environmental > Terrestrial > Soil > Contaminated >... | reverse complement strand
AGCCCTTCACTACAGGTCCTATTTTTTTTCAAAGCACTAAAGTGTTACAAATCCCTTATGTTTCGTCCAACGGTAAGGGTATGGTTCGATCCCGCGCTTCGCGGGATTCACCATGATCCTTCGACAAGCTCAGGATGACCGGTCATGGTGAGCCCGTCGAACCATCGTCCTTGAGCGCTTCGACTCACCGTTCGCCCTGAGCCTGTGGTTCGACAAGCTCACCACGATCGGCGTGAGCCAGTCGAAGGCTCAGGACAGGTTTTTTTTCTCCCCTCGACACTAAACGAAACGGGCTTCGTAGCCGTAGCCGTAACCTAAGACCGGAGGCCATTTTCATGGTTCGTGCCTGCACACCGAAGTGCCGTGTTTCGGCACGCAGGCGTGGGTGCCTTCCGGGCATGGGGCATTACTTTATTATCTCCATGAACTCCTTCTCGCCTCGTAAGGGATCAAAGTCTTTATCCTTAAGAGCCTTTTCTTTATAGCTTATGTCTAAGGAAATGGCCTTTCTCAGATACTCGAGGGCTTTGTCTTTCTCTTTTCTTGCAGCATGGATACAACTGATATTGTAATAAGAGGTGGCAAAGTTCGGATCGACTTCAATGGCCCGATCAAACATACTGAGTGCCCTATCGGCTTCTCCTCTTACAAAATAACCTCCTCCAAGTAAATTCAGAACGAATTTAACATTTTCCTTTCTATCGAGATGGGCACTCCGTTTCAGAGCGATTTCTCCTTCCCGAATAGCCTCATCAATATCCCCCCGGTTAAAATAAGCTCTCCCCAAATTATGATGCACCCTCATCTTATAGGGGGACTTCTTCGCTGCATCACTCCAGAGGGTTAAATCGTTTTTGAAGGTATGATTTCTTTGGATGGTGATCGCAGAATAAAAAGAGATGAGAAGGACTGACAGCCCCGATACCACTCCAAAGGTCGTTTTTTTGGAGAAATGGCGGGCCAGGAATTGATAGAGATAACCAAAGGCCATAGCCACAATCAAACCAAAGGACAAGACAGGGAGATAGAGCCTGTACTCAACCATATAGTCCCAAAGAGGGACGATGCTCGAGGAAGGTAAAAGTACGATAAAGAAAAAGAAGATACAGAAAGAGATCAGCCTTTTCTTATTGATCAGATAGGCTGCCAGACCGAGAATAAACAAGAGAACGGAGATGGAGAGAAAGGTTGGATATTCAAACAATGATCGGGAGAGAGGAAAATCGTGATCGACGTTTAACCATTGAGGCAAGGGCAGAACGAGGAGCTTGAAGTATTGAATGATCACGTTGGCCTGGGTCAAAAGATAGTGCCAGGGGGTTACCCCTTCCTTGGATTTCTCAGCGAGCAGATGAAGTACTCCCCCTCTCAAAAAGAACAGGATGTAAATCATTAGAATAAGGGAGAGAGGTAAATAAATCCTCAGTCTCCTTAGTCGATCTTCTTTGCTCTTGCAGCGAAAGATGAAGTCGAAGAGAATGACTGTGAGCGGCACGGTGAATCCCGTTTCTTTCGAAAAAATGGAACAGAAAAAGGACCCTCCCGACCCCAGGAAGAGAAGGAATTTTTCCCATCCTTTCTTGAAAGACCCTGAGATAAACAAAAAAAAAGAAAGGAGGTAAAAAAAAGCGGCTAATCCTTCGTTCCTCTGGACAATGTAGGTTACGGTATTAACCTGAACAGGATGGGATACAAAAATGAGTGCTGAGAGGAACGATAAAAGATTGATTTTCGGCTGATCCGGGTGACCCTCTCTTTCAAATTCGAGGGACAGAAGCATCCTGGCTACGAGAAAGGCCAGGATGCCGCAGGAAATGTGGAGGATCAGGTTTACCAGGTGATAACCCCATACGTCGAACCTGTGAAAATGGTAATTGATGGCAAAGGAGAGCATGGTAAGAACCCTGGGGATGCCAACGTAAGACCTAATTCCTTCTAAAAATTGCGAAAAATTCTTCACGTTTCGAATGTGCGGGTTATCCAGAATATTTGGGTGGTCATCGAAATGGAAAGAGTTGTTCAGAGAATTCAGATAAAGAGCGACGGAAAGGAGAGAAAGCACAAGGACCGCGATGTATTGAAATCTCATGGATTTTGTCATGGAGTTGGATTCTCTGGTTGGTGAGATTTCTCTAAATCGGCGACCCGGTTTTTCAATAACACGACTTCCTGGGTCAGGACCTTGTTCTTTTCCGCAAGACGGGAGGTGATGACGCTCAATCCCATGACGATGAGAATGAGAAAGAGAATGCCGAAGAAGAAGAGGGCATTGGCGGGGACGGTGAATCCCAGAAAGCCGGATATACGGTCTAGAAAATCGGTTCGCATGGAAAGCAGGAGAAAGAGGAATCCCGACAGGATCCATATCAAAGCGTACCTTTCCCGCAGATACCTCCTCCGGATCAATTCGAGGATGATGAGGAGGAGGAGGATCGATCCAATAACGGCAAGGGGATTCAAGCCGGGGGTCGTCATCTCATTCTCCTGAAAAAGCCGACCGAGATCGAAAGGGTCACCTTCAGCATATAGTAAAAGGCACTTAAGATCCCTATTGAGGAGGTGCCCCCCTGGCGGTGTCTCATCATCGTCGGGATCTCCTGAAAGAGGAGCCCCTTCTTATGGGCCGAGATTAGGACCTCTACTTCCGGGTAGTCGGAAGGATACTCCCCGGAAAAGAATTCGAATGCCTTCCGGTCCATTGCCCTGAATCCCGAGGTGGGATCCGTCACCCTCTTTCCGGTGAAGACCCATACAATGCTCATGAAGAAACGGATACCGATCTTTCTTAGAAAGGTCGATTTGAAACCGCCACCAGAGAGATACCTTGAGCCGATGACAAGATTCGATCCACCCTCGGCAATGGGCTCAACCAGGAGGGGTAATGATTCGGGGTTGTGTTGCCCATCTCCGTCTATCTGGATAACAATATCATAACCGGCGCTCAATGCGTACAGGAAGCCGGTCTGCATGGTTGCTCCGATGCCCATGTTATAAGGATGGTCAAGGATCAATACTTTCTCCTCTTTCGCGATCGCGGCTGTTGAATCGGTAGATCCGTCATTGACGACGAGGATATCCGCCGGGGGCAAGAATTTGCGGATTCCATGGATGACGCCCCGGAGCGTCTCCTCCTCATTCAAGGCGGGTATGATCACAAGGGTTCTCATCATAAGAATGGTCAATTAACAATGGCTGCCAGAATTATTCCTTAAAAGCGATCTCTTTTGCGTTTATACCATATTTCTTGAAGAGATTGAAGACCTGCCAGGTGGATATCCTTCGCCTGTCCTGAATCTTCCTTCTCTTTTTTAGAATCGCGGGAAGCGCTCCAAGGCCGTTTGAAAAAGCCTTCAGCAGAATGAAAAGGAGAAGAAGAGGGGAAGACTCCGCCCTAAACCTTCCGGAAGCCCCCTTGCCGGTCAGGGCTCCCATCCCCTGGTAAAAGAGTCGCAAAAGCGTGTAATAAGGCCACAGACAGAGGAGTGGAAGGGGGAAATTCTTCCAGGCTACCCAGATCCGGTTCCTCTCGACAAGAAAGGCCTTGGTGGATGAGTAAATCCCAAATTTCTTGGAATGGTGATGGTAGACAACCGCCTCAGGCACATAGTACGCCTTCCATCCGGCGAGCCTCGCTCTCCATCCGAGATCGGTATCTTCGGCATAGGCAAAGAAATCTTCATCGAAAAGTCCCACATCTTCCAGCATGGCCTTTCGGTAGAGCGACGCGCAGCCGCTCCCGAAGAAAACCTCCGCTCCTCGCTGAAACTTCTCCTCAGGCTCTAAACGTCCCCTCCCGATGGAGAGCCCATCGGGATATATGGTCAGTCCTGCAGCATCGATGGTGCTTCTCTGGTCATAAAGAAGGATTTTAGGAGTCGTGACCCCAATCGTGTCATTTCTCTGAATCGCTTTCCACAATAATTGCACACAATCCTCCTGAATTTCTGTGTCGCTGTTCAGGATAAAGATGTACTCTCCCCCAGTCTCCCCCATCCCCCGATTATTTCCTCCTCCGTAACCCAGATTCTTTGGATTGACGATCACGCGGAGATCAGCAAAGAGATTCTTCATGAATTCAACGGAGCCATCAGTTGAGGCATTATCGACGAGGATAATCTCCATATTAGGATAGGTCTGTTCCTTCACTGACCGGATACAAGGGGCAAGAAGCTCTCTTCCGTTCCAGTTCAGAATGATGGTGGAGATCAGAGGGAGGTCCTTCATATCTTTTCGATGAATTCCCTAATGGTCCTTATAAGATTCGACTTCGCTACGTTTTTCATTGGCGCATACCTTGCACCACGCTCCCAAACCTCCCTGATCTTTTCTTTCAGGCGGTTCTCGTCGTAAACAACGTAAATATTTTCGTCCTTCCTTTCCTCCAGGGCTTTCACGATCTCAATCTGATGGTCATTGATGTGTTCCTGAAACTTCTTCCTTCTCGGCAAGATGATCATCGGAATTCCATGTTCCTTGCAGAGCATGATCGTTCCAATCCCGGCGTGGGAGACAACGAGACGTGACTCTCTGATATACTCAATGGCCTTCTCCATCGAGACGAAGTCGAAGGAGCGTGCGTTCACAGGCCTAAATTTCGAATAGCCCCGCTGAATGATCACCTCTTCGGGAAGGACCGGAGCGATTTCGTCCATCTTCTTCAGCAACCGATCAAAGCTCCGAAAATCGTTCCCCACCGTGACAAAGATCATATCAAGCCCCCTGCATATTTTGCCTTGGGACCATGACACTTAAGCAAGGGCTTCCATTGGACCAGGAAGAGATCCGTGATCGGATAGACCAGCCTTCCTGTAAGGGAGGGCTGGTAGACCTGGGCACTGCATTCCATATAAATCAGTTTCGTGCGGAAGAGGAACTTTCCGATATAGAATGGAGGGATAGCGATCTCAGCCCCCGTGGAGAAGAGGACTTTGGGTCTTTCCTTCAGAAAGATGAATAGGATTCTCAGGACTCCTGTGATCAACGAGAAGGGATTCTTTGCAAAGTTGGCGAACCGGTAAGCATTCTTCAGATTCACCGTGGTCTGCTCATCGTAAGTCATGAAGAAATACGGATGACCCTCAAAGGCCTCGAGCAACTGGAGTATTTCGACGAGATGGCCTCCCGGAGAACAGATGAGCCCTATCTTATGATTCACCTTCACCTCACAGTTGCCTTTTCAATGCAACGTTAAGGTTCATTGACCCTCTCGATGAGATTCAGCCATTCGTCATTGAACCGTTTGACAGTGAATTCCCTCGCAAAATCATAGCCCTTTTCGCCAAGTTCCGGATGCGCCAATACGTAATTCACTTTTTCCTTCAGGGCGTCGAAATCACCGCAAACGACCTGGCCCCCTCCTTCCAGCAATTCTCTCATCCCTCCGAGACCAGAACCGATGACGGGGGTCTTGCAGAGCATCGCCTCGTGAGCGGTCCGGTTCCAGCCTTCCTTGAATTTGGACATGGTGATCACCAGAGAAGAGGATCTCAGAAGAAGGAGGTAATCCCGATCATCTAAACTCAAGTTCAGAGCAGGAAGTTGCACTTCCCGCCGCCCACTGGTCACGAGGTGGACATCCAGGCTCTTCAACCGTTCGTAGGCTTCGACAACTCCTTTGATGCGCTGGCAATTTCCCAGGTAAACAATAGGCCTTCCCTCGAGATGAAACTTGTTTTTGAAATTCGCAATCTCTTCCTCTCTGAAATGGAATTGATCAATGTCAAAGGCATTATAGATCAGTGAGACATCGGGGTACTCTCTCTCCAAGAAATGATTCTGCCAGTACTTTGAAATGGTGACGATCGCATCGACTCTTTTCAGATGATGATAGAATATTTTTTCCAACACCATCCAGGGAGGCTTGAGATAGGGGGGTTGGAAGGATTGATCGATATGAAAAATCAAGGCAATATTCTTTCCCCGGGTACGATCATAAGGCATCGTGAGGATGGAATCAAAGTTTCTGATCCAGATCTCCTTTTCACCAGAAATCCTTACCAGACGATAGAGTATCCTTGGATAAAGATACTTCTTGAAATGATCGAGACCGACGTTGATCCTTGCGAGATCGTAATGTTTCGACAGGGCGGATTGAACCATATTCGTATAGGTCGTCTCACCATATACTTTCTTCAGTACTTCAATCCATCCTATCTCCATTCCGCGTTAGCCCTTTCAAAAACCTCCTCGATCCTTCCGATATTCTTCTCCCAGTTGAATCGGTCGATGACTTTTTTCCTTCCTTTCTCTCCCATCTCCTTGCAGAGGTCAGGACGCTCCAAAAGGTGAAGGATGGCCGAGGAGAGTCGATCGATATCTCCGAATTCGACCAGCAAACCGTCCTTCCCTTCATCGATGATCTCCGGAATGGCCCCCACCCTGGCACCAATCACGGGTTTGGCACAGTTCCAGGCCTCCAGGTAGACGATTCCGAAAGAGTCGTACCTGGACGGCATCACGAAGAGGTTGCACGCGCTGAAAGCCCCTCTTTTCTCCTCCTCGGAAACATACCCGAGATCGAGAAGCGGCCCGTCCCGAAAAAGATTTCTCTCTCTCTTCCATTCGAAGGTGGGTAAGCCAATGCTAACCAACACCACGTCATTCATCTTTTGCCTTAATCCCGGCAAGGCCCGCAAAAGATGGAGTGCCCCCTTATCGTAGCTTTTTGCCCCTGCAAAAAGGATGATCTTTTTCCCCTCCAGGCCATATTTTCTTCGAAATCTTTCTCCATCCGCATCTTCCCATTCCTGAGGATAGATGGCCATCGGAAGTACGACAACCCTCGAAGGATCTATTCCCATTTCCTCCATTTTTCCCTTTTCATAATGTGAGCAAGCGATGATGATGGCGGCATCGCGGATGATTTTCCAGAGGAGAGGGTTCCTAAATCTTGGATCTTCGAAGTGAGCAAACGGCGAGCAGACGAATGGCTTTCCCAGGGCCTTGCAGGCCTTCCACACCAGATAGACGAGCGCAAAAGGAGCGGGGGTGACGTGAATGGCTTCGTACCTTTCGCCCTCGAATTCTCCTTGCAAATTTGAAAAGTAGGGCCCCGCCGAAAGGATAGACACGAGGTTCCGAATCGCACCGGGAAGGAAGCGTCCCCCCGCGCGGTTCAGGAGATACATCGGGAAGGTGATCTCCCATTTCGTTCTCCCCCGTTTGACTCTCACGCCATCGATGGTTTCTTCCCTCCTTGGGGTGTATTTCCCGAAAAGGGGATCCACCCATCCCCTGCCTGTAATGGCGTTAACAGTCAAAACCGTGACATGATGGCCCTTGATTGCCAGACCCTTCGATATGTCTTGAATGTATTTGGAACTGCCGAAGAGCGGCCCCGGGGTGTAAATGGGAACGACGTGGCATATCTTCATACCGTCTATATAATGACTTATTTCACACCTTGTCAAGAAAACCGGAACGCCCGGAGAGAACTCTGAAAACTGTCAGAGGACTTGGCAAGAATCCCTCCTGTTGCCGGCATCTATTGTGAATGACTTGAGAAATTAGTCATTGCGAGGAGCCCCGCGCTTTGCGGGACGACGTGCCTGCGCGCTTAAGCGCTTCGGCGCGCAAGCATGGCAATCTCATGGGTGCTTCCCCCGGATCAAGTCCAGGTTCGCAATAATCATCTAAGGGGCTGTCATTCCTGCGAAAGCAGGAAATCCTGACTAATCAAGTAGCTTTGGGCAGTACCATCGGTCACCCTGGACAGTAAGGCTGATGCGTTATGGCCGATAGAATCCTGGTGGACACGAACATACTGCTTTATGCTTATGACCGGGGCGACGTCTAATAAATCAACCTCTTTGCTTCTAGAAAGTTCGAGATCTCTTCAACGCTCCGCTCGATACTCATCTTATCTGTTTCTATTACGATTTCCGGATTTTCGGGCTCTTCGTAGGGATCATCAATCCCCGTAAACTGCTTGATCATTCCCGAACGTGCCTTCTTATAGAACCCTTTGGTATCCCTATCTTCGCAAACCTCTAAGGAACACTTCAGATAGATTTCAACGAATTCGTCCACGCCAACGAGACTTCTCGCAATGGCCCGATCCTTCTTGTAAGGGGAGATGAAAGCCGTTATCACAACGAGTCCGGCATCTACAAAAAGCTTTGCGACCTCTCCGATCCTTCGAATGTTCTCTTCTCTGTCCTCCGCTGAGAACCCTAAATCCCTGTTTAGGCCCATCCTGACGTTATCTCCATCCAGTACATAAGTCCTGACTCCTTTCTTGAAGAGGCGTTCTTCTAACTGAGAGGCCAGTGTTGACTTTCCAGACCCTGAGAGACCCGTCAACCATACGATGATTGAGCCATGCTTGTTCAACTGATGTCGATCTGATTTAGTAATCATGCAAACGAACCGCTCCCTCTCTCCTCTTAGATGTGTGGGTGTGATTTGCCCGTGGTGAGATACCAATGAATCGTCTTCTTCAAACCGTCTTCAAATGAGGTTCGCGCCAGAAATCCAAATTCCTGCTCTGCTCGACTGACGTCCAGTTTTCGTCGGGGCTGCCCATTGGGCTTGGTTGTATCCCAAACGATCTTTCCTTCAAAACCCGTCGATCGTGCGATGGTTTCCAATAAATCTCTAATGGTAATCTCAAAGGCGCTTCCCAGATTGACTGGTGCGCTCTTATTATAGCGTTCCGTCGCAAGCAGAATCCCCTCCGCAGCATCTTCCACATACAGAAACTCCCGCGTAGGAGAACCATCGCCCCAGGCGACAATGTGATCTTCTCCTCTTTCTTTTCCCTCTACACATTTTCGAATCAGCGCTGGAATCACGTGAGAAGTCTCTAAATCAAAGTGATCTCCTGGGCCGTAGAGATTAACCGGTAGAAGGGTGATTGCGTTAAATCCATACTGCTGCCGGTATGCCTGGGCTTGAACCAAAAGCATCTTTTTGGCAAGTCCATAAGGCGCATTCGTTTCCTCAGGATAGCCATTCCATAAGTTTTCTTCTTTAAAAGGGACGGGGGTAAATTTGGGATAGGCACAAATCGTTCCGATCGCGACAAATTTTTCTATTCCAGCCTGTCTCCCCATCTCCATCAACTGAACGCCCATCATGAGGTTATCATAGAAGAACTTCCCAGGGTTGGCGCGATTTGCGCCTATACCGCCCACCACTGCAGCAAGGTGAATCACAATGTCCGGCTTCGCGTCTTGGTAGAGGCGCCTAACGGCTTCCATCTCCACAAGATTATAATTCTTACTTCTCGGGACAAAAATGTCTTTGCATCCCTGGCTCTGCAGCTTCTCCACAACGAAGGAGCCGAGGAATCCTGCCCCCCCGGTGACCAAAACGCGTTTGTCAAACCAAAAACTCATAAAATACCCTCTAAATCATTACCTCTATAAAGGGACAAGCCATCATGACCGGTAATCCCTGTGATTAATGCTTTTCTCATCGGTCACCCTGCTGATTTGTGTTTCGTGGAGTATGGATGGGTTCAGTGTGTACCAAAATATACCACATTTTCTTGGCAAATCAAAACTTTGAAGACCATTCAAAAAGTGAAAAAAGCCGGGATAGAAACCCAGTCCAGTTGCCAAGATCGAATAGGCCCAGAAATCAAAATGGATCTGCAAGGGATAGCCTGATACGCCTATGAACCTGAGCGAAGCGAATGGACTCAGGGTGACAGAGGCGAAGGGTTCAGAATGACAAACACTGACAATCTTCCCATTGTGACACAACTTCATGAGGGGGGAGCGTGGGGGGGGGCAGTTCGATAATTTTATGCTTCGTGGTGCCCTTGCTGGACATGGAGGAAAGATAGCACTGTCATTTTTTGGATGACACTGTAATTTTTGTCACTCATTTGGCAAGATGCGTATTATGCGCAATGGGAAAAAGCCCTTTAGAATCAACACGTTTTATGCTTATTGACTGTTGGAATATAAAATGCATAGACTGAGACTAGAGAAGTATTCCATTGGCGTTAATCTGTTTTTTCTTTGGATGCTTTCTTGACTGAACCAAAAGGGGCACGTGCTAAAACCACCTGGGGGAAAGGGTTAATCTTTCCAAAAAGATCGTCCGGGGTCAAGTCGGCGTGCGCGCTTTCTCTGGTGAAAAGCAAGATTGCCGAGCCCTTGGGGCTTGCAATGACACATCGGGTCAATTAGTGTGTTTTCCTTAATTAAGGAGGTGCCAAAATGATTAAAAGGTTGCTCAAGCTCAGTTGTGCGATCGTGGCCATTTGTCTGCTCTTCACCCAATATGCTTCGGCCCTGCAGACCGATGACGATCTGACCGTACTATCGAGGCTTGGGTATTTTACTCCGACGCCTTTGGAGCCGGCGCTTTCCAGCGATGGAAAGACCCTATACAACGCCCGGCCTCCGATAGTCGTTGTGGATAACCCCGATCCCTCTCATGAACCAGCGCAAATCCCGGCACCGTTTGATTTGCTTGGCCTGCCCGAATCTGCCACTGCGACTTTTTCAATTACCTATGTGCCAAACGGTGGCACAGACCGTTGGGGTGAACCGTGCTACACATTTCCCAGTCAGGCGCAAGCCCCTTTTAATGCCGCTGCCGGCATTTGGGCCAACATTCTTCAGTCGTCTGTACCGATAACGATTCGCACCTGTTGGGCGAATTTAGGCTCAAGCAGTATACTTGGATATTCCGGTGGGGGGCCTATCGTTAGAGATTTCAGCGGCGCCCCGATTGCGTACACCTGGTATTCGGGATCCCTGGCGAATGCCTTAGTCGGAACTGATCTGAACCCGGGTGAGTTCGATATGCACATAACCTATAACAGCAATTTTTCCTGGTATTACGGGACGGATGGCTTGACACTGGCAGGCCAGCATGACTTAATGTCAGTCGTTCTCCATGAAATAGGGCACGGACTCAACTTTACCGGCTCCATGAGTTATTCGGGAGGCTCTGGAAGCTGGGGCTATGGTGGTTATCCTGTCATTTATGATACCTTTATGAGAGATGGTTCGGGTAATCCGCTTATCAATACGGGTGTCTATGGCAATCCCTCTACATCGCTTGGCAATGCCTTGAGGTCGAACAACATCTGGTTCCATGGCAGCAATGCTATGGCTGCGAACGGCGGCCAGAGAGTTAAAATGTACGCTCCCTCGACATGGAGTGGAGGATCCAGTTACTCACACTTGGACTACACCACTTTTAACGAAACGGCAAATGAGCTGATGGTGTATGCCATTTCATCAGGTGAGTCCATTCACGATCCAGGTCCGGTTACCCAAGGACTGCTTAAAGATTTGGGTTGGCCTCTCGGATCATCTCCGACGCCGGGGGAGAGCTCCCTTACAGTGGTGAGGCACAGTGACAACACGATTTGGGCAATGGCGTGCGAGGGGACATCCAGTTGTTCCTCGTGGACGCCGATCTCCGGGATGTTCTCGGTCCAGCCCACGCTGACCTGGGACCCATCGATCCAGAAATATATTTTGATGGGAATCGGAAATGACCAGGCGAGTATCTGGAGGAGCACGTTCAATGCAGATGGGACGTGGAATAATGACTGGACGAAGATAACAGGTGCGTCACCGTCACCGGTGGCAGTGGCAGGAGGAGGGTTCAATTCCCCCGCTCCGCAATCGATAACGAACCTGACGGTCGTGCGTCATGTGGACAATACGCTATGGTCGATGGCCTGTGAGGGGACTGGCACATGTTCCTCGTGGACGCCGGTCCCCGGGAGGTTCTCGGTCCAGCCGACGCTGACATGGGACCCGGCGATACAGAAATATATTTTGATGGGGGTCGGAAATGACCAGGCGAGCATCTGGAGGAGCACTTTCAATGCGGATGGGACGTGGAATAATGACTGGACGAAGATAACAGGTGCGTCACCGTCACCAGTGGCAGTGGTGGGAGGAGGATTCAATTCCCCCGCTCCGCAATCGATAACGAACCTGACGGTGGTGCGTCATGTGGACAATACGCTATGGTCGATGGCGTGTGAAGGGACTGGCCCATGCTCCTCGTGGACGCCGATCTCCGGGGGGTTCTCGGTCCAGCCCACGCTGGCATGGGATCCATCAATCCAGAAGTATATTTTGATGGGAATCGGAAATGACCAGGCGAGTATCTGGAGGAGCACGTTCAACGCAGACGGGACGTGGAATAGTGACTGGACGAAGATAACCGCTGCGTCACCGTCACCGGTGGCAGTGGCAGGAGGAGGATTTTGAAACTCTTCCGCAACAGTATGTCTGACAGGATGTGTAACGATGGGTAACGTAGTAAGGGCCAAGGATGAAGGTACAGTTAACGTCAACCCAACGGGGACCCCTCTTGGACCATGGTTCCAGCGAATACCGATAAGGCACCTGTTCTGAGCACATTTTATAAAAATGTGCCAGAAGAACCCCTGACAGATGGTGGTCTCGTAAAAAGTCCCAGTTTGTCACCCTGAACCTTGTCCTGAACTTGTCCCCCCGGTGACCAAAACCCGTTTGTCAAACCAAAAACTCATCAAATAGCCCCCTTAAGTCTCTACCCTCTATCGTGGATTTCGATCCCAGCCTTCCCATACCAGAAGGCGGTTCCTTGTCACAAATCGAGGATACAACTTGAAATGTTCACACGCGCATTAGGGGTGGGCTTTTCCCCTGTAAGACTCGATGATCCTTGTCGGGTCTCCGTCCGCCATCAGCGTTCCATGGTCGAGCCATAGGGCCCGGCTGCAAATCTCCTGAATGACAAGGAGGTTGTGGGAGACGAGAATCGTGGTCGCTCCGCCTTTGATGAGTTGAAGCATGACTTCTTTCGATTTTCTCTGAAATTCCTCGTCCCCCACAGAAAGAATCTCATCGATAATTAGGACTTTGGGATCAGCATGAACCGCCACAGAAAAGACGAGCCTGAGATACATTCCACTAGAATATGTCCTTACAGGGCGATCGATAAATTCCTCGATTTCAGAAAAGTCAATAATCGAGCACATTCTATCAAGGACTTCCGACCTCGTTAATCCCAGGAGGACACCGTTTAAAACCACATTTTCCCTTCCGGTGAGATCCGGATGTAACCCAGCGCCGAGTTCTAAAAGAGGAGTAATTCGATCCGTTACTTTTACTTTTCCCTCGGATGGCAGGATGGTCCCAAGCATGAGAGAAAGGAGTGTGCTTTTTCCTGCCCCATTTTTCCCGATAATGCCCACACATTCTCCTCTCTCGATCGTTACCGTCAGATCTTTGAGAGCATAAAAATGACTATTCCTTTCTCTTCTCTTCTCAATAAATTTATGGCAGTTAACGAAGAATTCTTTAAATCCGGGCCTGTCCGTTTGGAGAGAGTATTTTTTCCAGACATGATCGAAATCGATCACAAACTCATTCATATGACCTCATCTAACCGCCTGTTTAGTCTTCGAAATATGAGCAGACCGACAAAGAAGATAAGAAGAGAAGAGAGCAGGGCGTGAGCGATCCAAATCCAGTCTATCCTATTTGACATGAAGAGTTCCCGCCATGAGCACATCAATGGACTCAGGGGATTCGCATATAAGGACAACGGCCGGTATGGCTCTGGTATGGTATCCAATTGATAGAGAATGGGGGTAACCCAGAAGAGCAAGTTCAGAAGGAAAGCGACGATAAACTGGAAATCCATGAAATAGACGTTGATCACCGATACGGCGAGGGAAATTCCCAT
>Ga0214473_10006766_pt1 | contig 13656 bp, 11 predicted proteins | sample RVTome_7_FD_203509 | JGI IMG/M metagenome (GOLD analysis project Ga0214473, IMG submission 203509) | Soil microbial communities from uranium-contaminated site in the Upper Colorado River Basin, Wyoming, United States - RVT98D197 | ecosystem: Environmental > Terrestrial > Soil > Contaminated >... | reverse complement strand
AGCGCGACTTTAGCCGAACCATTCGCGGTACAGCTCCGGTCTCCGGTCCCGCCAGAACAGCCGCCGCGCGGTGGACGTTTCGCAGCGCTTGAGGTCGAGGTCCGCCAGCACGAGGTCGTCCGCCAGCTTCTTGCCTCGCGCGGTGACCTGGCCCTCGGGATCCACCACGAACGATTCCCCCGCGAAGGTGAGCTTCTCCTCCGCCCCCACGCGGTTGCACAGGGCCGCGTAGTAGCCGTTCTGAAACGCGGCGGTGCGGACCTCGGCCTCGTACAGGCCTTCGGGCCATTCGTCCACGGCGCCCGCCTGGGGGATCGCGACCACCTGCGCGCCCGCGAGCGCCAGCGCCCGCATGTACTCCGGATAGTGCCGGTCGTAACAGATAGCGACGCCCACGCGGCCCGCACGCGTGGCATACACCGGCGCGCCCCGGTCACCCGGGGCGTAGTACGCCCGCTCGTGGAAGCAGGCGTAGTCGGTGATGTGCAGCATCCGGGTGACGCCCAGGAGCGCCCCGTCGGCGTCGAACACCGGGGAGCTGTCGTAACAGCGGCCGGAGCCATCCATCTCGTAGGTGTTGAAGACGGTGACGATCCCGAGTTCCCTGGCCTTGGCGCCGATGGCCGCGGTGGCGGGGCCGGGGATGGTCTCGGCGAGCGAGGCGGCTTCCAGCAAGCGCTGGTGCTGAGGAAAGAACCGGTGGATCGCCAGCTCCGCGAAGGTCACCAGATCGGCCCCGAGGTCGCGGGCCCGCTCCATGGCGTGGAGCGCGCGGTCCAGGTTGTCGGAACGGTCAGGCGTACAGTGCTGCTGGGCGAGGGCGATGCGCATCGCGGTCATTGCCCCACGATCTGATCCTTGAGCCCGGCCACGGCGGACAGCAGCTCCTCGCGGTCCCTTGCCGGCACGCCAAACGCCTCGAGGGTGGCCACGAGGTGCCGGACGCCCCTGGTCCAGTCGTCTTCCCGGATGTCCAGACCGGTGTGCGCCGTCTTCATGTCCTTGCCGACGTACACACACGGCCCGCCCGTCGCCTCGAAGTCGTCCACCACGGCGGCGAGCGCATCGTACCCGCCGAGCCGGTGGTACAGGGTTCCCGGCGATCGCGGAGCCACGGCCGGCGTCGCCGCAGGGCTGGGCGCCGGCCCGCCACAGGCTGCCGCGAGCGTCACCACCATTGCAGGGATCAGCGCGAACGAGCGTCGGCTCATTTGTCGGCTCCTCGTCGAAGATCGAACGTTGCGGGGCTGGACGCTGGGCATGCTACCGGTCCATTCCCGGAAGGGCGGCCCGCAACGCCGCCAGCGGCCGGGCCCACCAGGGCTGGAGGCTTTGATGCAGCGCCGCGGCATACGCCGCGGCGCTGGCAAACCGGTGGCCGGGGGAACGGGAGGCGCCCGTGGCGAGGACCTCCAGCAACGGATCAGGCACGTCGTTCCGGAACGCCTTGACGTCCGGCAGCTGGCCCATGGTCTGCCGGGCCACGACGGATTCGACCGAGCCTCCGCCGAACGGAGACTCTCCGGTCAACGCGAAGAGGCCCACCACCGACAACGCGTAGAGGTCGGCGCGGTGGTCCACCGGCTCGCCCAGCAGTTGTTCCGGCGCCGCAAACTCGGGCGTGCCTACCCGGGAGGACGCTCCGCCGTACCGCCCCTGACCCTGGAAGGCCAGGGCCAGGCCGAAGTCGGTGATGCGCACGCTTCCGTCGGCCTTTTCGATGAGCATGTTCTCCGGCTTGAGGTCGCGATGGACCACGCCCTGGTCGTGCGCGTGCTGGAGCGCCGAGAGAGCCTGCCGGAGCCATCGCGCCACCTGATCGAGCGGTTGAGGGCCCTCGCTCTTCACCAGTGTCGCGAGGCTCACGCCGTCCACGTACGCCATGGTGTACCACGACAGTCCGGCCCGGCCGCCGGTGTCGTAAATGCTCACGATGTTGGGATGGCTGAGCTGCGCCGCCAGCTGGGCCTCGCGGCGAAACCGCTCCACCACGGCAGGGTCGTTTGTGAGGAACGGATGCAGCACCTTGAGCGCCTCTTCGCGCTCCAGCTCCAGGTCGCGCACCAGGTACACGCGGCCAAAGCCGCCCGTCCCCAGCTCGCGCAGCAGCTCGTACTCGTCGCCCAACGCCCGCCGCAGCCGCTTCTCCCAGGCGCGCGCGTCCTCTGTCCAGGTGCCCCGCGGGGGCGACACGATGGCTTGCAGCTCGAAGTCTCCCAGGTCCGACAACAGGTCGTTGCCCATCTCCGACGCCGTGAAATACCGGTCTCGAGGGCGGGTCTTCACCGCCCGCATGATGATCCGCTCGAGCGCCTTGGGCGTGACTTCCCGCACGGTGCACGGCGGCACGATCGCCTGGGGGTCGCCCGCCGGCTCCAGGCCGGTGACGGCGAAGTAGAGCAGCGCGCCGGCGGTGTACAAATCGCTGCTCGGCTCGCCGGGCTCCCCGCGCCGGACCTCGGGGGCCAGGAACGGCTGGGACATGGGGTCCGTGTCCGGCACCGAGACGTCGAGGCAGGGATTGGCCCAGCGAAGGTCGGTCACGATGGCGTGGTCGTTGAGGTCCAGCATCACGCTGGTGGGCACGACGCGCCGAATCACGATGCGCTGGGCGTGAGCGTACTCCAGCAGGCTCAGCAGGTCGCGGGCCAGCTGGAGCACGGCCGGAATGGGACGCGGACCGCGCCCCACGGCGTCGAGCAGGCTCTCACCATCGATCCATTTCGACACCCGGTACGCCCAGTTGCCGCGGTAGCCCGCCCCGAACACCGGCCGCAGCGTGGGGTGATCGAGGGCGGCCAGCACCTCGGTTTCCCGTTCGAACCAGAGACGCCCGCGCGTCTCCGGTGCAAAGTGCCCCCGCAGGGCCACGCGGCGCTTCAGCACCACGTCACGCGCCACAAAGAGCGCGCGTTCGTCCGATGCGGCCACGAGACGTTCCGGCGCGTATTCGCCCTCGAACAGATCCTCGGCCTGCTGAAACAGCTCGACCGGGTTGATGTTCGCGGCGATGAGCGTGTGCGAGCCGGACGTGCGATGGATCATAAGGTGGGGGGAAACATAACTATGGCATGGCGGCATGGCGGCTACGCCCGGTGCGGGTCACCATCCGCCTCTCCCGCCTCTCCCGGCCCCGCGCTAGTTTAGCCCCCGATGCCCTTCCTCCGCCTGCGCGATCTCAAGTCCGGCGAGGCCCACGAGTTCGAGAAGTCCACGGTGCGGATCGGCCGGGACCCTGCCTCCGAGCTCCCGATTGGTGGCGAGGCCGCCAAGGTGGTCTCCGTGGCGCACCTGCGCCTGGAACACGACGGCGCCGCGTGGTGGGTGGAGGACCTGGACAGCCGGAACGGTACGTACCTCGACGGCAAGCGCCTGGCGGCGAGTTCCCGGGAGAAGCTGAACGCCGGGGCCGTGATCGGCTTGGGTGAGACCGGTCCCAGGCTCAAGATCGAAGCGGTCGCCGGCCAGGCGTTGGAAACGACCATGCGGGAGACGCCGCTTGGTGACGCTACGGTCGCAGAGCAGCCACGCATGGCACGGCCGTCAGCGGCCACGGTCCGGATGGAAGGGCTCGATGAGGCGGCGCCGCCGCCGGCCGCCCCGCCCCGCCCACCGCCACCTCCACGGGCACCGCCACCCCCGGCCGGCGCGCCGCGCGCTCCGGGCCCCGCCGGGGCTCCACCGCCTCCGCAGACCCTGCGCCTCGTGTTCCGCGAAGCCCGTACCGGTGAATCCTATGAAGGAACCGGCGGACGCCTCCGGATCGGCCGGGGGCAGGAGTGCGAAGTCCAGCCGGTGGCGATGGGCGACACGGCCGTCTCGCGGGTCCACGCCGAGATTGTGCTCAAACCGGGCGGCGCCGTGATCCTGCGTGACGCGCGCAGCCGCAACGGGACCTTCGTGAACGGTAAGCGCCTGGCCACGGAGCACCCGCTCAAGCAGGGCGATCGCATTCTGCTGGGCGAGGGAGGCCCCGAGCTGATCGTGGAGCGGCTGGAGACGCCCGGCGCCCCGCCGCAGGCGCGGCCCAAGCTCGCGGCGGCCGGTATCGCTCCGGCGGCAGAGGCGGCGGGCCGACGCAGCTTCGGCGGCAAGGGAGCGACGGTCTTCTTCAAGGAGATGATGGCCGAGACCGACCGCCGGGCCCGCGGACGGATCCGGTGGGTGGTGTGGTCGTTCGTGGGGCTCCTGGTGCTGGCCACGGGTGGGCTCTACCTGTGGAGCGAGGCCCGCGTCCGCCAGACCGCGCGGGCCCTCGAGGCCCAGCAGGCGGCGGCCCAACGGACGGCGGACTCGCTGCGCCAGGCGGCGCTGGCGGAATACGAGCACCTCCGGATCGCGCTGGACAGTGCGCGCGGAAACTCGGCGCCGGCCGCCGTGGTGGAGAGTCTGCGGACGGCGCTGACGCAGGCCAGCAGCCGCACCGCGGCGCTGGAAGCGTCGCTGCAACGGGCCCAGGCCTCGCTCGATCAACAACTGGCCGCCGGCGATTCGCTGCGCCGGCTGGCCCAGACCGACCTTCAGCGGCTTCGAGGCGAGCTGAGCCGCGCCAGCGGCGATCAGGTCTCGAGCGCGCTGCTCGACAGCCTTCGCCGGGCCCTCCGGGGCGCAGAGGAGCGGGCCAACAACATTGACCAGCAGCTCCGTGCGGTGAAGGGTGTGGACCTCGCGGCCATCTCGCAGGCCAACCAGAGCGCGGTGGGCCTGGTCACGGCGTACTTGGGCGCCGAGGCGTGGGACGGCTCCGGGTTCGTGATCACGCGCTCCGGGTACTTCCTGACCAATCGCCACGTCGCCGCGCCCGACGGGCACGCGGCCGATTCCGTGACCATCACGCTGGCGGACCAACAGGTGGCGAGGCGCGTGGCGGTCGTGGCGGTCGCTCCGCCCTCAGGTCCGGACCTCGCGGTGCTCAAGATCCCCAACTACGCCGGCCCCTACGTCGCCAAGGCCGACTGGACCGGCACCCGGGCGCGCCAGGGAGAGCCCGCGGCACTCATCGGGTTCCCGACCGGCGCCGGGTTGGCGTACGACCGGACCCGCACCGTACGTACGTCAATGAGCGCCGGGATTTTCAGCAAGGTCACGGAGGACCGGATCCAATTCGACGGATTCACGGTTGGTGGCTCCAGCGGCAGCCCTATCTTCAACGCCAACGGCGAGGTGGTCGCGGTGCACGCGGCGGGGCTCAGGGAAGCCGCCGGCCTGGGGCTCACCGTGCCGATCCGGCTGGTCATCCCGCTGCTCCCTCCGGACGCCAGGGCCGAGTTAGGCATCAGCTAGGCGTGCCCGGGCCTTCCCCGTACAACGTCTGCGCTCGCGCCCCGCTTCGGGTGGACCTCGCCGGCGGTGGGTCGGACGTCCCGCTGTTCGCCGCGAAACACGGCGGCGCGGCGGTCGGCGCGGCGATCAGCCTGAGCGTCCACGTGGAGATACGCCTCGGCGGGAACAGTATTCGTCTGCGGTCGGAGGACCGCGACCGGCGCGCGACAGTGCCGCAGCCCTCGGCGATCACCTACGACGGGACCCTCGATGCCCAGAAGGCCGCTCTCAACATGCTGCCCGTGACCGGAGGCATCGAGATCCTCACTCGGAGCGACGCGCCCGCGGGCGCCGGCCTGGGCGAACGCGGCGCCCTGGACGTTGCGGTTCTCGGCGCGCTGGCGAACTGCCGGAACGAACGATTCGACTCCGGCGAATTGGCGGATTTGGCGTTTCAGCTCGAGACCCAGGAGTTGCGGCGTTCCAGTGGCCGGCAAGATCCGTTGGTCTCGGCGCTGGGCGGCGTGCAAGTGTTGGAAGCCGGCTCGGCTGGGGTCCAGTCGCGCTCCGTGTCGCTCGCCCCGGATCGGCTTGCCGAGGGCAGTGCACACCTCCTGGTGGTGTACCTCGGGCGGGCGTACGGCGCCGAGTCCGCAGCGCGGCGCGTCTGGGAGGCGGTGGCCGGCGGTGAGGTCAGTGTGGTCGAGGCGCTGACCGGGCTCAGAGACCTCGTGGCCCCGATGGTGGAGTCGTGGCAGCAAGGTGATTGGCGGCGCGCCGGCGGGCTCCTAGATGACGCGGCGCGCTACTACGCCGTGCTCGACCCCATCTGGTCCGCACCGCCAACCGTGAAGCTGGTGGCCGCCATGCGTGAGGCAGGGGCCTGGGGGGTCAAGCCGGCGGGTCCGCGCGCCGGGGCCAGCCTCCTGGCGTTGGGCCCGCGGGAGAGCCGGCGGAAGATCGCGAGCGCCGCGATGGACCACGGCGGAGTGGTCTTGGACTGCGCCATCACCACCGAGGGCGCGCGCGTGTGGCGCGAGGACCTCCCGGCGGCCTGACGATGTCTCTGGTCGTCGTGCTCCACCGGCCGCAGGACCTGGTAAACGTCGCCAGCGTCATTCGCATCATGAAGAATTTCGCGCTTCGCGACCTGCGGTTGGTGGCCCCGGTCGAATACGATGCCTATCGGGTGGAGGGCATCGCCCACAAGACGGGCGATGTGTTGAAGCGGGTGCAAGTCTTTCGCGAGCTCGATCCGGCGTTGGCCGACTGCCATCACGTCGTGGGCTTTACCGCTCGACAGCGGAGTGCCAAGCGGAACGCGCAGCGCCCGCGCGAGGCGGCCGGCGAGATTCTCGCGGTAGCCGAGGTGTCTCTGGTCGCCCTGGTATATGGGCCGGAAGACCAAGGCCTGAGCAATGACGAGCTGGACCGGTGCCACCGGATCGTGACCATCCCAACCAGCCCGGACTATGCCTCGTTGAACCTGGCGCAGGCCTTTACGGTGATGGCCTACGAGTTGTTCCTGGCTCGGGGGTCACCACCCCTCAAGGTGCCGCGACGGTCCGCCGACCCGGCCACCCAGGAGCAACTTGAGCAGCTGTTCGCCGACGCGCGCGACGCCCTCGAGGCCATTGATTTCTTCAAGACCCGGAATCCCGAGCTCATCATGCGCACGCTGCGGGAAATCCTGCACCGGGCCCCGCTGGATGCCCGGGAGGTGAAGTTGGGGAGGGCAATGTGCATCGAAGTGAAAAAGGCAGTGAGACGTGAGACGTAAGACGCGGGACGGCGCCCAGCCCTTCTCACGTCTCACCTCCTACGTCTCACTTCTTGCCGGCTGTCCCGGGTTGTCTTGCGGAGCCGACGCTGTATTTTATGTGGCACCGCATGTGAATTATTTCACGAGCCTCTAGCACGGGCGACCTCGGCCCGGTGGACTTGGAGTGGGTCACATGGGCGGCAGCGGGCGATGACCATGAAGCAGCGGCGGGCTCTCCGCGTCGCGGCGTTCGTCATCGCCACCATCCTCGGTGGGGCGGGTGCGCTCGACGCGCAGCAGCCGCCCGCGGCCCAGCAGCCGCCGGCTCCTCCCTTTGAAGCACCGGAGATCACGGACACGGCAGGCCTGAAAGGGCCCCGCCAGCCGGTCTTTTTCCGGCACGATGTCCACGCCGGCCAGTACCAAATGGACTGCAGGTATTGCCACTCCAGCGCCGAGACGGGACCGTTCCCCGGCATGCCCAGCATGAAGACGTGCATGGGCTGCCACCTCATTGCCGGCGCCGCGATCCCGGAGGTGGCAAAGGTCCGCGAAGCCGCGACGGCTAACCAACCGATTGAGTGGATCAAGGTGCACCGGATGCCGCCGTTCGTGCATTTCCCGCACATGCGGCACGTAAAGGGGGAGACCGCGGTCAAAGCCGAGATCACCTGCCAGACGTGCCACGGGCAGGTCGAGCGGATGCCCCAGGTCTACCAGTTCTCGTCGCTCAAGATGGGCTGGTGCCTGGACTGCCATAAGACGAACAAGGTCACCACGGACTGCTCGGCATGTCATTACTAGACGCCTCTGCCGCCGTGGGTGGGGATGCGGAAGGTGTGACCCGGCGCCGGTTTCTTAAGGTCCTGGGCGTCGCCGGCGGGGGGACTCTCGCGGCCACCGCCTGCGGCAGCTCGTCGCCCGAAAAGCTCATTCCTTATCTCATCCCGGTGGAAGACCAGGTTCCCGGAGTCGCCACCTGGTACGCCACCACCTGTCGCGAGTGTCCGGCGGGATGCGGGGTTCACGCCCGGGTCCGTGAAGGCCGGGCCGTCAAGCTCGAGGGCAATCCGGACCACCCCATCAACCGCGGGAAGCTGTGCTCGCGGGGCCAGGCCGCGCTCCAGGGCCTGTACAATCCGGACCGGGTGCGCGGGCCGATGGTCCGGAATGCCTCGGGCACCTTTGAGCCGATCTCCTGGCAGGACGCCATCACCCGGGTGGGTGAGCGGCTTGGGGCGGCTCCTGGGGCCCAGGTCTGGTTCGTCACCGGCAACGAGGCAGGCACGTTCGATCGCCTGGTGAGCGACTGGCTCACCACGCTCGGATCCTCCGGCCGCGTGGTGTACGAGCCGTTCGGGTACGAGGCGCTGCGCCACGCGACGCGCGAGGTGTTCGGCACCGACGAGCTACCCTGGTACGATTTTGGCGCCGCTCGTTACGTGCTTTCGTTCGGCGCCGACTTCCTGGAGACCTGGGGATCGCCGCTGGAATACACCCGCGGTTTCGTGGCGTCGCACGCCTTCGCCGACGGCAAGATGGGCAAGTTCGTGCACGTCGAGCCGCGCATGAGTTTGACCGGCCAGAACGCGGACGAGTGGATCGCGCCGGTGCCCGGCGCGGAGGGCGTTCTGGCAATGGCGTTGGCCCACGTGATCGTCCGTGGTCGCCTGGGATCACCGCCCTCGGATGTCGCCCGTGTGCGACCGACGCTCCAAGCGTACGCGCCCGAAGCTGTCGCCGAACGCTGTGGCGTGGGCGCGGAGACCATCGAGCGGCTGGCGCGGGAATTTGCCGCGGCCCCAAGCGTCGCGGTCGCCGGGGGCATGGGCGCACAGCACGCGGACGCGCATGCCACGGCGGCGGCCGTCCATCTCCTGAATTACGTCGCGGGGAACGTGGGCCGGACGGTCCAGTTCGGCGTGAGCCCCAATCTCACGGGCGGGAGCCGGTACCAGCGTCTCGCGGAGTTGTCGCAGGCGATGCAGGCGGGTCAAGTCGCGGTGCTGTTCGTGCACGGCGCCAACCCGGCCTACGCGAGCCCGTCCGGGCTGGGCTTCGCATCCGGCATGGCCAAGGTCCCGTTCAAGGTGAGCTTCGCGCGGTTCCTGGACGAAACCGCGATGCTGGCGGACCTGATCCTGCCGGACCACGACCCGCTGGAGCAGTGGAACGACTTCGAGCCCCGCACCGGCGTCAACCTGCTGCAGCAGCCGGTGATGCAGCCGGTATTCGACACCCGCCAGGCCGGTGACGTGCTGCTGGAGCTTGCCCGCCTGATGGGTGGCCGCATGGCCCAGCGATTCACCGCGGCCAACTACGAGGACCATCTCCAGGGCGCATGGCGCCGGCTGCATCAGCAATCAGGCAGTCGCCAGACGTTCGAGGCGTTCTGGACGGACGCGCTCATGCGGGGCGGGGTCTGGTCGGAGCCGCGATCGCGAGGCGCCGCGCTCGCGGCCGGTGCAGCGCGGGTCGCGGTCACGCCGCCGGCCCTGCCGGAAGGACGGTTCACCCTCATCGCGTATCCGTCGTCCGTGTTGTACGACGGGCGTGCGGCCAACCGTCCCTGGCTCCAGGAATTGCCTGATCCCGTCAGCAAGCTCGGCTGGAGCACCTGGTTGGAGATCCATCCGGATGCCGCGCGGGACGTGGGCGTCACGGACGGCGACATCGTGGAGGTCGCCTCGGACATGGGGACGGTTCGGGCCGTGGCCTGGCTGTACCCCGGCATCCGCCGGGACGTGGTGGCGCTGCCGCTGGGTCAGGGGCACACGGCGTTCGGCCGCTACGCCCGAGACCGTGGCGCCAACGGCTACCAGTTGCTGGCGGCAGAGCCGACGGCGTTCGGCGGCGTTTCGCACTACGCCGCGGTGACCGTGCGCGCCACCGGCGAGCATGAGAACTTGGCCACCCGGGCCGGGAGCCGCCGCCAGCTGGACCGGGGCATCGCCCAGGCGACGACGCTCGCGGCGGTGGTGGGCGAGGGCTTCCGCCCGCACCACGAGGCCCATGCGGCGCCGATCCCTGAGCCCATCGAGCAAGTGCTCGATGAGTGGCAAGAGGAGCAGTACCGAGACTGGAAGGAGCGCGGCAATTATGCCGGCGCGCACCCGCGGTGGGGGATGGCGATCGACCTCTCCCGCTGCACCGGGTGCAGCGCCTGCGTCACCGCGTGCTACGCCGAGAACAACTTGCCGGTGGTAGGCAAGGAGTTGATGCAGCGCGGGCGCGAGATGTCGTGGATGCGGATCGAGCGCTATTTCGAGGGCGAAGAAGGGCAGCCGCTCGAGGTCCGGGTGGTGCCGATGTTGTGCCAGCAATGCGGCAACGCCCCCTGCGAGCCGGTCTGCCCGGTGTTCGCCGCCTACCACACGCCGGACGGACTCAACGCCCAGGTGTACAACCGGTGCGTGGGTACGCGCTACTGCTCCAACAACTGCCCCTACAAGGTTCGCTACTTCAACTGGTTCGACTATCAGGAGCCAAACGACCCGGCGTTCTCCTGGCCCGAGCCGCTCCACTGGCAGCTCAACCCGGACGTGACGGTGCGCTCCAAGGGCGTTATGGAGAAGTGCACCTTCTGCGTGCAGCGGATCCGCGGGGGGCAGCACGACGCCCGGATGCGCGGGACGCCGCTTCGGGACGGCGAGGTCGTCACGGCCTGTCAGCAGGGCTGCCCGGCGGATGCCATCGTCTTCGGCGACCTCAGCGATCCCGGTTCGCGCGTGTCCCAGGTGGCCGCGGACGGCCGGGGCTATCACGTGCTGGACGATCTGAACACCCGCCCCGCCATTACCTACCTCGCCCGGGTGTGGAACCGGGCGGAGGCCTAGGTCATGGCCGCCGTCGCTCGGCCCGAGCCGGTGCGGGTCCCGCCCACCTACAGCGAGATCACGCACGACATTGCGGCCACGCTGGGCCGCCCGGGGCGGACGTGGTACGTGCTCCTCGGCTTCGCGATCTCGGTAATGCTGGTGGGCGCCATCGCCCTGCTGGTCCAGGTCCGGTACGGCCTGGGCGTCGCCGGGTACCGGCCACCGGTGATGTGGGGCGTCTACATCACCACGTTCGTGTTCTGGGTCGGCATCGCGCACTCAGGCACGCTGGTGTCGGCCATCCTGTATCTGTTCCGCTCGGCGTGGCGCACGGCGGTCTACCGCACCGCCGAAGTGATGACCGTGTTCGCGGTCATGACCGCGGGACTGTTCCCGCTGATTCACGTGGGCCGGATCTGGTACGCCTACTGGTTGATTCCGTATCCCAACCAGCGGCAGCTGTGGGTCAACTTCAAGTCGCCGTTGTTGTGGGACGTGTTCGCCGTGACCACCTACTTCACGGTGAGCACCTGCTTCCTGATCGTGGGGCTGATCCCCGACGTCGCGGCGGCGCGCGATATCGCCTCGGGGTGGCGGAAGAAGCTGTATTCCGTCGCGTCGCTGGCCTGGCGCGGTACGGATCAGCAGTGGCGGCACTACACGCGGGCGTACTTGTACCTGGCCGCCCTGGCGACCCCGCTGGTGCTGTCGGTGCACAGCGTGGTGTCCTGGGATTTCGCGATGTCCATCGTCCCGGGGTGGCACACCACCATCTTCGCGCCGTACTTCGTGGCCGGGGCCATCTATTCCGGCTGCGCCCTGGTGATCACCCTGCTGGTGCCGCTCCGCAAGGTGTTCAAGCTGGAGCGCTACATCCACGAGGACCATTTCGAGAACCTGGCCAAGCTGTTGCTGCTCACCGGCATGCTGGTGGGGTACGCCTACGCGACCGAGTACTTCATCGCCTGGTACAGCGGCAACGAAGCCGAGCGCGCGAGCTTCTACAACCGCGCGTTCGGTCCGTACTGGTGGGCCACCTGGACCATGATCATCTGCAACGGGTTCCTCCCGTTGTTCCTCTGGTTCAAGAAGATCCGCCGCAGCATCTCCGCGATGTTCCTATTGTCGCTGTTCATCAATCTCGGGATGTGGTTCGAGCGGTTCGTGATCATCGTGGTGTCGCTGTCGTTCGAGTACGAGCCCTACGCCATGGGGCATTACACGCCGTCCTGGGTGGACTGGTCCATCCTGGCCGGGAGCTTCGGCTGGTTCTTCATGTGGTTCCTGTTGTTCGCCAAGAACTTCCCCATGGTGTCCATCGCCGAGGTCAAGGAGATCATCCCGATGCCGCGGAAGGAGGGTTCGCACGCATGAGCGGGCCACCCGGCGGCGTGCTCGCCGCCTTCCGGCACGTGGATGCGGCGGCCCACGCCGTGCGGCAGGTGAAGGAGCTGGGCTACAAAGACTTCACCGTGTATTCGCCGGTGCCCAACTTCGAGGTGATGAGCGCTGTAGGCCACAGCGCGAGCCCGGTGCGGGTGTGGACGCTGGTGGGCGGGCTCACGGGCTGCCTCTCCGGATACGCCATGACCATGTGGATGTCGTACGACTATCCGCTGGTGGTCGGGGGCAAGGCACTGGGCTCGGTACCGCCCTACATCATCATCATGTTCGAGCTGACGATCCTGTTGGGCGCGCTCTCAACGCTCGCCGGGCTGGTGTTCCACACCTTCAGGACCCATCGGGCGGCCGCCTACGATCCGCGCTTCACCAACGATCTGATCGGGCTCTTTGTGCCGTGCCCGCCGGAGCGGCGGACGGCACTGCAACAGGCGCTGCAGCAGGCCGGGGCGACGGAGGTGCGGGTTGAGGCGTAACGGCACGGGCCGGCTCCTCGCCCCAGCCGTCACCGTGTTTGCGGTCCTGAGTCTGACGGCGTGCACGCGGGATCAGTGGCAGCGTTTCCCCTCGCCGGACGACGCCATCGCGGCGGTGCCGTGGTTCGCGGTCATGCATCGAGGCATTGCCATCCAGCCGTACGACATGCCGCGGCCGCCGGTCGCCGGCACCGTTCCGGTGACGGGCACCGAAGTCGCGGACACGGTCATTCCCCGGTATTACGACCGGATCAACCGGCTGGTCAACCCGATTCAACGGACCTCGGTGTCCATCGATCGGGGGCGGGAAGTGTACCGCGTCTATTGCGTGCCCTGTCACGGCGACGCGGGGCACGGGGACGGGCCCATCACGCCCAGGTTCATCCGTCCGCCGGACCTCACGGCGGGTCAGGCCAGGGCGTACACGGACGGGTATCTCTTCGCCCTGGTGGCCAGCGGCCGGGGCCTCATGCCGCCGTACGGCGACAAGGTCCGCGGCGACGATCGCTGGCACGTGGTGAATTACCTGCGCGGTGTGATTCAGGCGGGTGGCCAGTGAGCGCCGCCAACCGTCAGGAGCTCTACCGCCGGGCGTCCGAGGTGTCGGTGCCCGGGATGATCCAGGGCGGGGCCGTGCTGGCGGTGTTGGGGGTGGTGTCCTTCCTGGTCTTCGTCATGGGCAGCGATCCGGCGCGGGCGTGGCGCATTTTCCACGTGAATTTCCTGTTCTTCACCGGCCTGGCCCAGGGTGCCGTGGTTTTCGTGGCAGCCTACCGGATCACCAAGGGCTGGTGGGCCGGGCCCATCGTGCGGTTCGCGGAGGCCGCGTCCGCCTTCCTTCCGGTGTCGCTGCTGTTGTTCCTGGTGCTGTTCCTGGGGCGGCATCACCTGTTCCCCTGGATCGAGCACCCCACGCCCGTACGGGGGCCGTGGCTCA
>Ga0214473_10006765_pt1 | contig 13656 bp, 12 predicted proteins | sample RVTome_7_FD_203509 | JGI IMG/M metagenome (GOLD analysis project Ga0214473, IMG submission 203509) | Soil microbial communities from uranium-contaminated site in the Upper Colorado River Basin, Wyoming, United States - RVT98D197 | ecosystem: Environmental > Terrestrial > Soil > Contaminated >... | reverse complement strand
GGCGAGGAGGGCCAACTGTAGCCCGGGTGAACGCAGGCGATGAAAGGCTGCCTGAAGGCCGAAACCCGCCAGCAGGAAGACGGGTGGCAGCATGAACAAGAAGTGCCGGTAGCCGTCGTACATCGGCGGGCGCAGGAACACGACGTAGGCGAACGGTACGAGAAGCCAGATCAGAAGGGCGGCCAGCGGACGCCAGTCCACCTGCCGTCGCCAGGACCAGACGATCGCGGAAGCCAGACCCAGGCCGAAGAGCAACCCTACAGGCTCGCTGAGGGTGCGCGCCAGCAGGGTCGGCAGATAGTGCCACGGCAAGGCGTCGGAGGCATACACCTGCCCCTCGAACAGCACGGGAAGTATCTTGGGGTTGCTGGCCATATGGCCGAAGACCTGCACGAACTTGGCGATGGGCGATCCCCACAGGTAGGGCCAGCTGGCAAAGCAGGCCAGGCTCGCCACCAGAGCGTATAGGATCATCGCCGCCCAACGGCGTTGACCCGATTGGAGCAGGAAGTAGACGAGCACCAGAATGCCCGCCAGCGGGCTGACCACCCGGATGGAGATCGCCAGACCGAGAGCGATTCCGGGCAGGAGCGTCGCGGCGGAAAGGAGGGGAAGCTCTCGCAGCGACGTTCGCAAGGAGGGCATGGAGGGCAGCGGTCCGAAGGGCCCGTCATCCAACCACCGGAGCCAGCGACGTGCGGGGCGGGGCCAGATCGTCAGGACGAGGCCCAACAGGGCGAACGGTGCCGCCAGGAGCGTGGCCAGGCGTTGCATCCGAGGTAGTGCCTCAAGCCCCAGATCGATATAGACCTCGACGGGGGTGACGGCGGCGCCCGAGGCGAACGCCGCGAAAAAACGCCCGGCGATGCTTTGCGGCGAGGCTTGATAGAGGGCGCGGGTGATCGTCTGGATCACCTGATTCCAGAGCGGCGTCAAGGCCCAGGCGAGCACGGCGAACGCCAGCGCCCCCAGTCCGAGCGAGCGCAGCGTCTTGAGGATCGATGCCTGGCGAGCGGCGCGGACCTCGTCCGGGGCCGGTGATTCGACCGATGAGACGCGGTCCACCATCTGCAGCCCGAGGTACAGCGAAACGATGAAGAACGACATCAAGGGGATGTCCTTCGGGTTGATGAAGGCGTGCCCCCATAGGACGGGTTGCGAGCCGGTCAGGAGCGTGGACCCCAGTGCGGCGGGCCACTCGAGCCAGCGGCGAGCCAGCAGGTAAAGGAAGACCAGGCCGAGCACGAAGCTCGCAAAGTTGGCCAGGCGCCAGGCATCGAACTCCGCCAAGCCGCCGGCCTGTAGCCAGCGCACGGCGGGCGTGGCGAGCAGGACGTAGGCCGGGCCGTAATACCAGTGGTCGGTGTCAATATCGCGCTCGAAGTCGAAAGTCCCCGCCTGGTGCTCTTCGAGTGAGTAGGCGCGCGGCATGGTCCGGGCGAATTTGTAGAAGAGAGGCTCATCCCAGGTCAGGCCGTAGTCGCGGAACATCCCCAGGGCGGCCAGGGAAGTTGCCAGAACGAGGCCCGCGATGACCAGGAAGTCCAACCGCGAGAGTCTGGATCGAGCCGGGTGAAGGGTTTGCATTACGCTCCCGCCGGCGCGGCAGCCCGGAGGAGGGAGCGGACGGATGCGATGCGACCCGAGGGCGGCCCGTAGGGGAAGAGCAGGTCGGGCGTCAGCCGGGCACGAAGGCTCGCCCTTTGGGTGCCTTGGGGCATGCGAGGAGGGTGGCCAGCGGCCGACGGGCTAGGCATGCGGTCGGGCGGAGCGGGCATCTCAAGGACCTTCGCAGTGGTAGATGGCGCCGTCCTCGTAGTGCTGTTCGAGTTGCATCCCCTGTGTCAACAGGGCGACCATCTCACTGTCCGCGGGATCCCAGACCAGAAAGTCAGGGGAGAAGAGGACCAACCGGGCGCGGCGCGCACACATGGCCTGACGCACAGAGGCGATCCAAGCGTCATAGTCGGAGCGGGCTAGGCCTGTCACTGGGTCGTCGCGCGTGAAGACGATGTAGGATGGTCGGTTGGTGAGCAGATAGATCATGTCCGGCTGGTTTGTGTAGATCGGGACATCCGGAAGGCCTTTGATGGCCTGGATGGTAAGGGAGTTAACCCAGGGTGCGCTGGAAAAGCCGAGACCTTTGGCGTGGATCATGCGGATGGTGTCGACGGCATCGTCGACGGATGTGACCGCCAAGGCGAGCGCGATCGGCAGGACCAGCCAGCGCACCAGGCGATGTCGGCTGCGCAGCAGGATGGCGAATCCGGCGCCCACGAGAAGCAGGAAGCAGAGGTAAATCGGACTGAGGATGCGGTGGTCAAGTGGCGTGCTGGCATCAACCAATGCCATGTTGACGAGCAAGAGGCCGGAGTAGGCGACGATGTGCAGAGCTGCCAGCAGGCTCAGGCCGTGGAGAAGGGGCAGACCGGAACCCTGGGAGGCTGCACGCCGCGCTCTTGCCAGGAGGAGCCCGATGAGGGCCAGAATCAATCCCAAGAGGAGAAAGAAGGCGCGAACGTATGGAGGAAGCTCGGGATCTTTCCCAGCCAGATATTTGGCGGGAAGCGCCCATTCCCACAGGCCGCGCACGGCGAGTCTCAAATCGCCGATTGCCGGTGGATGCCAGGTGAGTTCGCGATTGACGGGGCTGCCGGTTAATGCGGAATTGGCCAGCGAGAGCAGCAAGACGGGAACAACCGTGATCCCCAGGAGGATGGCCAAGGAGACGCGTTCCTCCCGCCGCCCGAAGTAGACAGCGAGAAGAGGCAGAAGGGCGGTCGGGAGGAGCGACAGGCCGGCATAACGCGTCAGGTACGCCAGAACGATGAACAACGAGGCCGTCACCAGAATCCAGCGGGAGCGACGCTCAAGGTATACGGCCATCGCCAGGAGGCTTCCGAAGAGGAGGATAAGGTAAGGTGCCTCCGACATGTTCCAGGCGAAGAGCTCAATCAGCACGCTGTCGGCAGCGAAGAGGAAGGTCCCTAGCGGTGCGACCAGGGGTTGCTGTGAGATGGCGGCGAAGGCCAGCCCGGTGAGGAGCGCACCCAGGGCAAAGAGCGCGGCGTGCAGGTAGCGTGCGGCTGGAAGCGGGTCGAGGCCCAGTACTCGCCCGGTGGCAGCCAGAGTAACGGCGTAGAACGGAGGGAAGTGCGTGATCGGGACGTGATTGCCGTTCCCGGTTACGCGGGTATAACCATCGCCGGAGAGTAAGCTGCGCGCGCCAGCGATGTATGCCAGGGAGTCCCCACGCAGCCCAAGGCCCCAGCGCGTAGTCCGCCACAGAACGGTCGCCGCGCTGGCGGCGATGAGCAGGGTTAGCACCAGGCAGGCGAGGCCAAGACGACCGCGAAAGAGAGACATGATCGGGAACGCATTCCTATTGTAAGACCGGAGGCGGGGCCGAACACCAGAGGAAAGCAAGAATCACGACTTGTAGAGCCAGTGGAGCAATGGGCAGGGATCCGCGAACGGCAAATGGGCATTGTATCAAGGGCGGTTGGGAAGCGGCTCGTAGGGCTTGTCGGGGTCACGGAAGGAGTCTGGCCCTCCGCGGCGAGCATATGGCCAGCACGCTTCATTCAGCGCTGATCTCGGGATAGACCTCGAGGCGGAGATCCAGGTGCTGCAAGGTGCTGGCGGCGACGGTGTCATGGGTGTACGGGCTCCCGCTACGAGCAGTTGCGGCTGGGGGTGCCTTCCTCCGAGGCGGCTGGATCCGGCGAAAAGGTGGGTGTGCCCACCCCTGGCGTTTCGGCGAAGGTTGAGGGAAAGGGATCCTCCTCGGTGCCGAGGAGGCAGCTGAGTCGCTCGATTTCCGCCTGGAGCCGCAAGACGAGCTTGTGCTGCTCGACGAGCATGGCGAGGAGCATGACCTCGAAGGGCAGCAGGTGGGAGGCGTAAGCCGCCGCCGCCAGGTGGTGGCGCGAGCTGGCGAGCAGCGCATCCAAGGCGCGCTGGTCGTCGAGGCGCAGGGCGCGGCGGAAGCGAGCGAGCGACTGCTGCTCCTGGAGAAAGGCCTGGGTGATGGAAGGAAGGGTTCGTCCCATAGGACAGTTGTCAGTTATCAGTCATCAGTTATCAGTGAGGCATCTGTCGGAGAACCGTGATTTGTTCTTACTGAAAACTGACGACTGATGACTGATGACTCAAAACATTCGCATCTGTTGAACGGCTTCCGGCTCCGGTGCCCGCAGCATCCAGGCCGTGTCGGCGGCGGCCTGCAAGTCATCGAGTAAGCGCCAGCGCTCCTTCACCAAAGTCTGGGGTTCGTGCGCGCCGACGAGGACGGGCGCGGCGGCGGCCAGGCGCTTGAGGTGGGTCAAGGTGGTGCCGAGCAGGCGCTCGCCGTCGCGCAGCGGAACGCTCTCGTCGTAGAAGGTAGCCAGCAGGTCGAGAACGAAGAGCGGCTCGGGACCGACGGGGGCGCTCTCGATGAGCTCGGCCAACTGGAAACAGGTAAAGGCGCGCGACAGGCGCAGGCGGCTGAGGGCCTGGCGCGGGCCGTCCTGCCCGAACGTGCCCGGGGTTTGCGGTGAAGGATCCGGGAGCGACTCCGGCGCCGTCGGGCGGGCCAGGCGACGCGCCAGGCGGGCGACGAAGTAGCCATCGAAGGCGTTGCCGCCGTCGAACAGACGCACGGGCGTCCCGCCGGCGACGAGCGCCGTGGCGGCGGCCAGCAGCGTGCGTGTCGGCGCCAGGGTGCCCCACAGGAGAGTGAGGCGCGGCCGGCGCATGGCGTCGAGCAGCGCCGGATCGAGAGCCAGGCGAAGTCCGATGTCGAATTCCGCCCGGCCGGCTTGCTCCACTTGAAGGGCCAGGGCGGAGGGCAGGGGAAGGGAATCGGTCACCAGGGCGCCTCCAGGAGAGCAACCATGAATAGAACAGACGTTCTATTTCTATCTCAGTCTGCTCCAGGAGGCAATCCCATCAGGGGGTGGACCTGCGGGAAGGGAGTCGCGTCACCGTGATATAAGTTCTCCGCCCAGCTTGACGAACGGCCAGGCTCCTTCAGACAAACCTCCACGGGGAACTCCAGGAGGAACTCCATGGCCAACTTCTCAACCCCACGCAAATCGCTCGCCCTTGTGCTGATGGCCGCGGTCGCGCTATTGGCTGGCTGCGCCGGAACTCGCCCGGCGGTGAGCTCGGAAACGGCCACGGTGGTTGCCCTCGTCTCGCCGCCGATGCTCACGACGGCCTCAGGGCCCCCGACCTTCCCAGCCGCCGCCACCGAACCCTCGTCGACCGACGCTGCCTGCTTTACGCGCGAGGACCTGGCCGCACTGGATCTGGAAACGATCGCCGCCTGGGAGATGATCTGCTATCGCTCCGACGCCGGCGTCGATACATCGATTGACCAACGGTCGGCCGTGGCGGCCATCCGCAGTCTCGTCGGCGAGGCGCCGCGGGTCATCGCCTTTCAGGAGATCACGAGGATGGCCAACTCACCAAGCGGGGATTTGAAGGTCCTTCGCTTCGTGGACGAGCGAGGCTTCGGCTACTTGGTGGTGCCTCTCGCCGAGAAAGTGCTGGAGATGGATCCGCCGACCTCCCTGCCGGCCGGAAGCGGGCCGGTCCGAAGCGTCGAAGAGCTCCAGCAGCTGGCCGAAGGCCTGGTCCTGAGCCAATACCCGCCGTTCTCAGAGTGGAAGTCGATGCTGGATTTCGAGGTGGGGAGCAAAGGGGGAGGGCTGTACTTCTTCCGATGGGAACGCGCTATCCCAGGAGCTCAGCATATGCCGGCCCTCGCCCAGGTGGGAATCACCGAGACCGGTGAGATCTTCTCCTACCTGAATACGTTGTTCTACCTTCAGGAAGGGCCGCCCTACCCGACGCCGCCGGCTTCGGGCTGACGGCTAGAAGTCGCCGGAGGCGAGGAGTTCCTTCAAGCGAGGGTGGTCCGCGTAGATCCCGCGGTAGGACGGCGGGAGCAGCGCCGCCAGGCGGCACATGACCTCGTCGGCGTTGCGTCGGAGCCCGGCGGAGCGATCCCCGGCATCGAGGGGAGGCAAGTGGAAGGGCCGACCGATGACGATGTCAATGGGATGGCGGCGCAGCCGCACCAGCGAGTGGATCACACGGTCGGTACCGCTGTGAGCGAAGGGAATGATCGGCGCGCCCGAGAGGTGGGCCAGGTACGCCACGCCGGTCTTGCCCTGGATCAGCCCGCCCTTGCGACTGCGCGTGCCCTCCGGGGCCATGCCGAAGGTGTGGCCGGCGCGCAGCCATTCGACGGCAAAGTCGATCGCCTCGCGGTGGACCTGGCCGCGCTGGATGAAGTAGCCGCCTCCCATGCGCAGGATGGTGCCGAAGACGAGGTTGCGTTCCCACTTCTCCGCCGCCCAACCCTTCATCTCGGGGCCGCCCAGTTGGCCGTAGACCAGCGCGGCGTCGAGGACGCTGAGGTGGTTGGTGACGACGATGTAGGGCCCGCGCGCGGGCACATGCTCGAGGCCGACGGTGCGCCGCACGGTGAGCCGGTCGAGGACGAAATTGAAGGCTGCGCGCAACCAATCGGCGCGAGTCATCGAGCCTCCGGACCCGGAATTGTAGCCGGACTGACCCGGTGATACAATCGCGCCTCTCCCACCGCGCATGTTGACCATCGAGTCCGTCGATCCTCTCGACCGGGCGGCCGTCCAACGGTTCCTTCGGTTGCCGTTCCGCCTGTATGCCGAACACCCGCTGTGGGTCCCTCCCCTGTGGATCGACGCTGCGACTCAACTCGACCCGCGCCGTCACCCCTTCTACGAGCACTCGAGCGCTTCCTTCTTCTTGGCGGTGCGCGACGGGCAGGACGTCGGGCGCATCGCGGCCCTGGAGAACCGCCCCTACAATCGCTACCACGGCACTCGTCAGGCCCAGTTCTATCTATTTGAGAGCATCGAGGATGTGGAAGTCGCCGCGGCGTTGATCGAGGGAGCGGCCGGGTGGGCCCGGGAGCGCCGGCTGGACGTCCTCATCGGCCCCAAGGGCTTCGGCGCGCTCGACGGCTACGGCATGCTCGTGGACGGGTTCGAGTTCCGGCCGGCGATGACGATGATGAACTACAACCCCCCCTACTACCCGCGCTTTCTGGAGAGGCTGGGTTTCGAGAAGGAAGTCGATTTCGTCTCGTGCTATCTGCACCGGGACCGGTTTCGGTTGCCCGAGCGGGTGCATCATGTGGCCGAACGGGCCGCCCGGCGCAGCGGCTTGCGCGTACTGCGCTTTCGCACCAAGGCCGAGTTGAAGCGCTGGGCGGGGCGGATCGGGGAGGCCTACAACCGGACCTTCATCCACAACTGGGAGTACTACCCGCTGACGCCGCGCGAGATCCGGTACCTCACGGACAATCTGATGACCGTCGCCGACCCGAGGCTGATCAAGCTGATCGCCCACGACGATGAGATCGTCGGTTTTCTGTTCGCCTTTCCCGACGTGTCGGCCGCTCTGCAGCGCTGCCGCGGCCGTCTGCTACCCTTCGGCCTGATCGATCTTCTGCTCGAGATGGGACGCACCCGTTGGATGGCGATCAACGGAGCCGGCGTTCTGCCGGAATTCCAGGGCCGGGGCGGCAACGCTCTGCTCTACAGCGAACTGCAGCGCACGCTGGAGGAATCGCACCTTCGACACGCCGATCTGACCCAGGTGGCGGAGAGCGCCGTTCAAATGAGGCGCGACCTGGTCAACGTAGGTGGTGTTCCTTATAAGAACCATCGTGTGTACCGGAAGGCCTTGTGAGGTGATGGGATGGTAGGGACGGCGGAGGCAGTGGAACGGCGGACGACGCCGCGCGCGCACCACGGCTGGTTGCGGCGCATGCGGGTGGCCTTTGTGCCGGGGCCGGTCACGGCCGCGCTGGAAAGGACGGTCGCCGAGTTGGCGGCGGCGCTGGCTCGCGCCGGCCACGAAGGCCAGGCGCAGCCCGACTCGAAAACCGACTTGCTGCTCACGACGGCCGCCTGGGGGGAGCCGATCCCGTGGCGCGCGTCGATGCTCTTCTCCGCTCGGCGGCGCTTCGGGCTACCCCACGCCCCGACGGTGGTGACGCTGCTGCACGCGACGCCGGCCCAGCTGCAGGTGCGGCTGGATGAACTGGCCGCGGCCCTGGCCCGCGCGGCGCCTTCGAGCCGCGATTTCAGCTACCCGGGCCTGACGGAGCGCGCCCACCGAGTGCTGCGCGAGCAGGGACTGAGGGGCGGAGCCATGCTGGCCCTCGTCCGCCTGGTGCAGTCGCAGGCGCTGTCGATTCGGGCCGTGCTCGTGGTCGGCGAGGAACGCCCGGACGCGGCCTACTACTTCGATCTGGTCGGCGCGCATCCGCGCGTGGAGTGCGGCCGGACCGAGGCGTTCTACGACGATATGGTCACGCGGCTGGCCACGGCGGTCTCCACGCATGAGGTCGTCGAGCACGAGTTCGTATCGCCGGAAGTGACGGCGGAGGCGTGGCGCGCGGCAACTACCCCGGCGGCCATGCAGCGCGCCGCCGAGGAGCTCGACCGGCGGCGTTTCTTCACCGAGATGGTGCGCATCGCCGACCTGGTCGACGTGCCGGCACTGGCCGACGCCGTGGCGGCACAATACAGCGAGGGTTGCTTCGCCACCTGGGATCCCGACCTCGGCGGCCTGGTGTCGACGGTCACCGGCAGCGCCCGGCCGGTGGACAAAGGCCGGATCACGGACGCCGACCTGGCGCTGATCGTGGGCACGCGGCCGGACGGCCTTGGGGCGCAAGTGCGGACCATCGAGGGGCGGCCGCCTACTCCGCCGTCCTCGGAAGCCGTCGAGATGATGATGATGGATGCCGATCTCCCGCAGGTCCCACTTGAGGGTAGGGGCAACGGCGCCGGGCGAGTCCCGGTCCTACGCTCGAAGCTGCATGGGCACCGCGGAGTGGCGTCGTTCGACCCGCGCCAGGTGGAGTTCGTTCCATTGGACCCGGCCTACCACGACTACCCCGTCTCGTGCGGTACGCAGGCGCAGGCGCACGGCATCCAGGAAGCGTTCCGCCGTTCGGAGGCGGCGCGATCTCCGAACGACCCGCGCCGCATCGTCTTCACGGTCCTTCCCGGACATGGAGTCGTGCTGGGCGAGATGTGGTCGCCCGGCAAGGCCCCGTTTCAACTGCTGTGGGAAGCGATGGATTCGGGCGCGCTCGAGTTGGTGTCCGAGGTCCCCCAGGGGCGCTATACCTATCGACCTCGCGGTCCGGAACGGTTGGAGTTGCTGGAAGAGTAGTCCGGCCTCCAACGCACGCCCACTTCGTTGGAGCTGTAGATTCAGGCCGATCCCGTCGGCGGGCTGCGCGAAGCGGCGGTTTCGGCGCGCCCGGGGAAGCACGGTCCGGATCAGGCGGAGGGAGGGGAGGCGGCGCGCCGAAGCGCGTCGGCGGCTTGCGAATGGGCCCCGGCCGTCGCCAGGTCGAGGGCGGTGCGCCCCTGGTCGTCCCGCACGTCGGGCCGCGCACCGCGCGCCAGCAGGAGCTCGATCAGCGGAACATCCCCGGGTTCGGCGGCTTGATGCAGTGGGGCAAACCCGCCGTGCTCGATGGCGTTGGGATCGGCGCCGGCATCGAGCAGCGCGCGCGTGACCTCGAGGTTGCGGCCGGCGAGGGCGGCGTGGATCGGCTCGTTGGCCAGGGGATTCGTCGAACGCGCGCGGACGCGGGCGCCGCTCTGGAGCAAGAATCGGACGGCATCGACGTGGCCGAAGTGAGAGGCGAGGTGGAGCGCCGTCCAGCCGTCGTGACTGTGGGCCATCAGGAGGGCGGGGCGGGTGTCCAGGTGAGCCTGCAAGCGCTGCACATCCCCGAGCGCGGCCGCCTCCCACACATTCACGGGCGCGCCACGGACCACGAGGGCGGCCGCCAGGCGCGGCTGGCCGTGATACAGCGCGGTGAGCAGCAGGCTGTTCCCTTCCTCGTCGTGGCCGTCGAGGAGCGTCGGGTCCCGATCGAGCAGGGTATCTACGCCGCGCTCATCCCCACGACGGATGGCATCGAACATATCGTCAAGCGAGGTCATCGGATCTGATCCTCCTCGGTGGCCCGGCCGCGAGCAGCTGCTCGCGGCCCATCAGGCGTCGGTGGCGATCACCAACGCCCGCCTGTACGAGCAGCTCCAGCCGTTCCACTGAAGGTCGCGGGAACCCGCCTCACCGGGGCTTAGCTTAGCACGCGAGGTGAGTGGGCCGTTCGGCGCGAAGAGGGCTAGCGGGGAGCGCGATCTTCGGTGCCCAGATCGATCAGCATCAGACGGAGCTCGGTCTTGCTGCGCAGGCCAAACTTGTCGAGAGTATGCCGGACGTGGGTCTTGACCGTCTCAGGGGAGACGACCAGGACCCGGGCGATCTGGCGGTTGGTTTGCCCTCGGGCGGCCAGCCGGGCGACCTCCTGCTGGCGGGGGGTCAGGGAGGCCAGGGCGGCGCGGGCGCGCGCCTGGCGCTCCTCCAGCACCAGGGCGCGCTGGAGGAGATCGGAGGCCAAGCGCTCCGGCGCTTGGCCTCGGGCATGAGCGGCGTGACGCAGGGCCTCGCCGAGCTCAGCGTCGGCTTCAAAGACCAGGCGCCCGTGCTCGAGGAGGGTGGACGAACGTTGAAGCCACACGCGAACCTCCTGCTGGCCCGATTATACCGAACAAATGTTCTAATGTCAAATCCTGGGGTGGCCGGTTAGACTGCCCGCCAGGAGCACAAAATGAAGCGAGTCTCCCTGCTCACGGTAGGGCTTGTGCTGGCCACCCTGGCCTGTGGCCCGGGTGCAGCCGTGCCCACGCCGGCGCCTTCGATCACTGCCGCTGCCTCGGATACTCCCGCCCCAACGCCTTCGGTGGCCGCGAGCGAAGAGGTCAGCCCGGCCGAGGCGGTCTGGATTCGGACGCCGGGCAACGGTTCGCGCCTCGTCGGCGCGGTTCACATCGAGGGAGAGGCCGACCCTACGTTCGAGCAAACCCTGGTCGTGCAGCTCGTGGCGCTGGATGAAGAGCCCTTCCCCGTGCTGGCTCAACAAGCGATGACGATTGGCGCCGATGTCGGGCAACGCGGGCCGTTCGAGGCCGACCTCACCTTCGATACAGGGCCGGCGGCCGAACGTCCCGGAGCGGTCAACGTTTTCGCCACCAGTGCGCGTGACGGCGGCATCACGCATCTGGCCTCGGTCCAGGTGACCCTGGCGGGCTCAGGCAGCGAGCTCCTACGCGACGGCGAGGCGGCGCAGGAGCGCATCGCCATCTCCTCGCCGGCGCCCGGGGCCGCGTGGAGCGGCGGCGTGGCCCACGTTGAAGGCTATGGATGGGCCAGCTTCGAGCAGACCCTGCTGGTCGAGATCGTCGACGTCAGCGGCGCCGTCGTCGGTTCGACGTCCGTGATCGTCCAAGCGCCCGACCTCGGATTCCCCGGGCCCTTTGCCGTCGACGTTCCCTACGGCCCGCTCACGGCCGGACCGGGTCGTGTCATCGTGCGCGACGTCAGCCCCGCGTTCGGTCAGACCATCCATCAAGCGACGGTCGATGTCGACCTCTCGCCCTGAGGGGCGGCGCCTCTGCGCCGACGACTGATGTCCGGCCCTGCTCCCATCCCTCCCGAGGAGGGCGTCAGCCCCTCCCCGGCGCGGCGTCTGGCCGGCTTCGTGCTGATCCCGGCCGTGCCCCTCCTGGCACTGTCAGTTCTCGCCCTGGCCGTCTTCTACGCCGCCCCCGAGCGTTTCGGAGCCTGGCTGGCGCGGCTGCCCGGGGAGGCCTACCTGCGAACGGCGTTGATCTTCGCGCCCGCCTCTCTCCTGGCCGTGGTCGTCCTGGCGACGCTCTACCTGCGCGAGTCGGCCGGCGACGAGGCCTCCGGCCTCCGGGTCGCGACGGGAATGGCGCGGGCCGCCCGCCTCTCGCTGGCGGTCAGCGGACCGCTGCTGGCCCTTGTCGGGGTGGTGCGCGCGGCGGCCTACCTGGACGCCGAGCGGGTCGATGGTTGGCTCGAGGCCCTTCCGGCCACCGGCTATGTAACGCGGGCGCTCGAACTGGCCCCGCTGGTGCTGGCGCTGGCGGTGGGTGTCGCCATCCTCATGGGCTTTGCCCCGGCCGCTGGTGAAGCCGCTCCGCGCGCGGCGGAAGCGCGCCGCGACGTTCCGTTGCGGACGCGGGCGCGCATGGGACGGCTCGCCGCGGAAGTCGTGTTGGTGGTGGCGACACCGGCCCTGGCCCTTTCGCTCGTCGGCCTCGGGCTGCAGGTCATCGCGCCGGGACGCCTGGCGCGGCTGCTGGAGCCTCTGCCGGGCGACGCCTACCTGCGCCTCTTGCTCACGTTAGCCCCGGCCGGCCTGCTGGCGGTCCTGTTGACGGCCGTTCTCTACCTGCTGGGCCCCCTGGACCCCGGGCGGACTCAGCCGATGCGCCGATCCGAAGGACGGCGCCTTCGCCTCCCGGACGCATGGAGGTCGGACCTGGCGATGGTCGTCCTTCTTTCCGGATTGGTGGCGGCGGTGGCGGCCGGCGCCCTGCTCGTGGGAGGCGTGCTGGTCCTGTTGCTGGTCCGCTAGGCTTCCGCGAGCGCGGGCCGCCGTGCTTCCATTGACAAATCGCAGCGCGCCTTCTATGCTGACGCGCGCCGAACGTATCGACCTTCCTTTGAGGGCATGATTGCATGAACGGAGAGTCCTACCGCCCACCGACGCTGCGAGCCATGGTGGGCGGTTGCCTGCTGACTCTCCTCGTGCTGGTTCCGCTGATCTTCATCTCGAGCACGGTGAAATACGTGGGGCTGCCGTTCTTGGTGCTGCCGCGGGCTCTGGGGCTGCTGCCTCGGCTGACCGCCGACGAGGTCCTCCGGTTGGACCTGGCCTCCTCGCCGAGCGCTCTCGAATTTCCAGCGGCCGGCGCCTACCTGGTCTACTGTGATAACTACGATCTGCTCGATCTCACGCTCCAACTGGAGAATTCGCAGGCGCTCCCCTGGCTCAGGCTCACCTCGGCCGACTCAGGCTCCTCCATCCCGATGGAGTTCGTGGAGCGAGGGTTGATGCCTTATGACCCCATCGAGGCTCCGGGGCGGCCCATCTTCCGCTTCGTCGTTTCGCGCCCAGGCGTCTACCAGGCCGAGCACCTGAGGCGAAACGCCGAGTTGGTCGTCATTCCCGACACCACGACCGGCTCCGAGTTCGAGATGTTCCTGGCCGCGTTGATCCAGGCGGCCGCGCTTGTGGTCGTGGTGCAATGGCTCATCCAGCGGCGCCGGCAGGCCCGCGCCGCGCGCATCGCAGCGTTACTGGCGCCCGGCCAAATCAGTCCCAAAGAGCTGCAGCGGCGCCACGCCGAGAGACGCGGCCCTCCTCCGCCTGAAACTCAAGCTGGGATTTGGCGACCCTCACCCCTGCCCTCTCCCGGCTTTACGGCGACGGGCTCAAGCGGTAGACCCCGCCTCCACGGTCGAGAACGTAGACTTCGTTTGAGGCCCCCGTCCCAAAGGACGTAATCTGGAAGCCGGTCTGGTAGAGGAGCGACGTCTGCCATTGGCCGGTGGCATCGCGCACACCGTCCCGGTGTCCTGCCGGGAACAGGCCCCAGACATACCCCGTGCAGTAGTCGCCGTACAGGAAGACCCCCTGCCAGGCCGGCAGCGACGCGTCGCGCACGACGCGCCCGGCCGTGAGGGAGCAGCCGCCCTCGCTGTGCGAGTACTCGG
>Ga0214473_10006764_pt1 | contig 13656 bp, 8 predicted proteins | sample RVTome_7_FD_203509 | JGI IMG/M metagenome (GOLD analysis project Ga0214473, IMG submission 203509) | Soil microbial communities from uranium-contaminated site in the Upper Colorado River Basin, Wyoming, United States - RVT98D197 | ecosystem: Environmental > Terrestrial > Soil > Contaminated >... | reverse complement strand
GCTTCCAGTGCAGTTGCTACTCAGTGGCTCTTGATCGCGTTGAACAGTAGCGGATAAGTCGCCAGCGATTGGCCTCGGTACTGGGGTCTAAAGCCGAAAAGGACAATTCGGCCTTTGCCCAGGCTTACCTCAACCAGAGCGGCCTTTCCTTTAATACGCTCGCCGCCTAGCAACCAGCCAGAAAGCAATGGATCCTTGTTGTTGGGATACGACGCAATGATTTCAACTCTCTGGGCAGCATCAGTGATTTCGAATACCGGGGAATCCTCCACCCAGGCAATCGACTCGCGGGACATCCCTGCGGCGATTGGATGCGTAGGATCTAATGTCACACGCAGAATCGAACCAGGCACGTAGTAATCGGTGCGTGGCAGGCGAGCAACAACATTTCGTACCGGCAACTTAAGCTGTTCAATAGCAAATTCCGAGGCACGATTGAGGCAAATAAGCATTCCGCCGTGTTCCACAAAATTGCGTAGTGCTACCACACCGTCGGCACCAATTCCACCTGTAAATTCCCGTGGCATAGTTCCCGGTCCATAGCCGTTCATAATGGTGGTGGGCGACTGGTCAGGAATAACCAGAACGTCGTATCTGGCTCTTAGTTCGTTCTTCCGTATCTCACGGTCTCCAACTGATGAGTACCCTATGCCTTGGCTCCCAAAAACCCAGCGACTCCATCCCTCGTCCATTGCGGGGCTGGCCGACTGATAAAGACCAAGCTTCACGTTCTCCTTTTTTGAAGGGTCAGCAACGCGAGTTGCCTCAACAGCGGCTCGAAGCTTCCCGGGTCTTAACAACCCCGGCGCTGTTTTGACTTCAACACCCATCAATAACGACAGAGTGTGGGCAGTTACGTCGTAAGGCGGAATTGGGTGTCCATCCGGCGAGCGCAAGTTGGGATAGTGTTGTTGCTCCAACAATGCCTTCGCAAAACTTCCGTAAGGCTGGTCCATTCGCACCAGCGCAGTGCCTGCGGGATAGCTCACCTTCCCGCGCGTACGCGCTAAAGCATCGATGGTCCATTCAACCCCGGCCCGGGACAAAATTTCCAACAAGCGATCTCTGTTTGATGATGGCAGGAGCAGGTACGTTAGCTTGCCGCCTCTGACTGCCTCCGTCCCAATCTCATAGAATCTGCGCAACCAACGCTCGCGATCCTGGGCTGCGTTTTTCAGTAATAAAAAGGCCGCGGCAGTCATGTACTTCGTGATATCAATTAAGCGCCACTCGCCGCCGCGCCACACAGGACCGAAGTTCAGTGACTGCTTTTGCGGATCGAAACCGTCGCGCGAACGCAGTTGTTCGAACTTGATGTTAATTGGCGACGCGATTCGGGCTGATGCTGTCTCTGAAAGAATTCGCACACCTGCATGGTAATGAGAATAAGCTCGAGCCGGGCTCCACGCGTCGTAGGTCGAGTTCGTTGTGATGCCTTGGAAAGCCGCCTTGCGCATCTCACCGGCCATCCAGTTTCCCAGCTCTGTGTAACCTTGCACGAGCTGTCGTGGAACATTCGGTTCGACCGGCTCCATGTATGGCGGCAGAAAGAGACGTGAACCAAATTCGCCCTGTTGGTGGATATCGTGGACGATCTGTGGATGCCAGACGTTGTGAATCTTGTCGATGGCTAACTTCGTTTCTACTTGCGTGAAGGCATACCAATCGCGATTGTTATCGTGACCGGTGTACTTGTGATAAAGCTCGGGAGGCGAAGTGCCCTCGTAAGGGGTGCCCAAGGTTTTGTCGTACCAGGTTTTTACAATATCGACTCCATCAGGGTTTAACGAGGGCACCAACAAGATGATTGTATTTCTGAGGACAGACTGAATTTCCGGTTCGTCTGAAGCAGCGAGTCTGTAAGCAATAAGCATGCTTGAGAGGTATGAACCAACCTCTGTTGAGTGGATACCGCAGGTAATCAACACAACGGTTTTTCCGCGGTCTATCAATTCTGCAGCTTTGCGGCTTCGACTTGCCGGTGATCCCAGCTTACGTGGGTCAGCAAGCAGCTCCTGAATCCGCTTGTATTCTTCTAACCGGATCAGGTTTTCCGGGGCACTTATGGTAGCCATGACGAATGGCCTATCCATGGTTGACCTCCCCAGCGTTTCAAAACGCACGCGATCACTGGCCTGATCCAACCGTTCGAAATAACTCAGGACCTGGCTCCAGCTTGCCAGCTTGCGGTCGTCGCCAGGGGTAAAACCAAGAACGTCTTCGGGCTTAGGGATGATTACAGACTGAACAGGCCGGGACTGAAACCGATAATGCCACGCTTCAACAATGCCGGTGAACCTCGCGCTCGCGGCAAGAAGAAAAAAAAGTAGAACCAGCATGGACTTGGATGAGCGCATCATTTCTCGTCAACTGTGGTGAGTCTAAACCAGAGCTGGCCTATTTAGAAAAAGCGCATGGCTGCTGTCGGGCAACTCTGATGCCCCACTTGGTTTCCGAGTGACAGAAAAATCGAGTCTATTCAGCAAACGTGGCTTGCTCCGTTACGGGCCATCCGTGTAAAGTAGCCAAGTCGCTGATACCCCGCGCTTTCCCCGTTATTAAAACTCTGTTGGAGGTCAACTGGATGTCTACTGAAAGCATCCCCGCAAACGAGTATCCAGACAGAATTGGGTTCCAACCTGATAATCACTACCTCGCGACTTTCAGGCCCTACATTCCCACGGGAGTGCGGTTGCGGGAATTGACGCCGATTCCGTTGATTATGGGTACGATACTCGGAATCATCTTCGGCGCCTCCTCGCTGTATCTGGTCCTCAAGGTTGGTCTAACGGTAAGCGCTTCGATTCCGGTTGCAGTCATCTCCATCACGCTTTTCCGTCTGTTCTCGAAAATCGGACTACGCGACGCAACGATCCTTGAAAACAACATTGTTCAGACTGCGGGGTCAGCTGGTGAATCTATCGCCTTCGGCCTGGGTGTGACTATGCCGGCCATACTCATACTAGGTTTTGATCTCGAGCTCACGCGCGTGATGTTGGTGGCCGTTCTCGGCGGCTTGCTAGGCATATTGATGATGATTCCGCTCCGGCGAGCGTTGATAGTGGCCCAGCACGGATACTTGAAATACCCGGAAGGGACAGCTTGCGCCGAAGTACTTAAGGCAGGGGCATCAGAAGAGTCGCGGGCTGCTGCTCATGCCGACCCTGCTTCTGCCGCTGTGGCTGACGAGGCGACAGTTGGCGGTAAAACCATCATGGTGGGCTTCGGTGTGGGCTTTCTTTATTACGGAGTGCAGCAGATTTTCAAGACGTGGAAGGAGATACCTACCAAGGTCTTCGGTCAGCCATTTGAAGCCGGTTCGATCTCCATTGAAAACAATCCCGCACTGTTGGGAGTTGGGTACATCATTGGCCCTCGCATCGCTTCCATCATAATGGGAGGAGGCGTGCTTTCCTATCTCGTGCTCATCCCGGCAATCAAGTATTTCGGATCCGGATTGGCCGCGCCAATCGCTCCCGAAACAGCGCACTTGATTCGCGACATGGACGTGTCGGCAATTCAAAAAGCTTACATTCTTTATATAGGAGCTGGCGCGGTGGCAGCCGGTGGGATAATCAGTCTGGTTCGTTCCCTACCGACGATCTGGCACGGCCTAAAGGGCGGACTTGCTGATCTGAGAGGCAGCCGTGGCGCTACTGAAAATGCTCCACGCACCGATCAGGACCTCTCGATGAAGTTTGTCATTGGCGGGATAATTGTTCTGCTCGCAGCAATCATGATTGCGCCACAATTGAACCTCCGCTTCAACCTGCTTGGCGCCATCTTGATTGTTGCCTTCGGTTTCTTGTTCGTGACAGTCTCTTCTCGACTTACAGGCGAAGTTGGTTCTTCATCCAACCCAATCTCCGGCATGACTGTGGCAACGCTCCTGCTGACCTGCCTCGTCTTTTTGATCATTGGCTGGACTGCGCCGCCTTATTTTGTTACCGCGCTTTCTATAGGAGGCATCGTTTGCATCGCCGCGTCTAATGGCGGCACCACCTCGCAGGATTTGAAGACTGGCTTTCTGGTTGGCGCAACACCTAAGAACCAGCAGATCGCCATTCTGGTGGGAGCTCTCGCCTCGGCTCTAGTGCTTGGTTACATACTCCTGTTTCTCAACCAGTCGTACACAGAGTATTTTGCCGTGGCCAACAGCAAGGAGATTACTCTACCCGCGGATTTTCGGTTCGATCTGGCAAAATGTGAGCAGGGCCCCAATGGACCAAAACAAGAACACGTGCGCGGGCCGCGGGCAGCGACAGACTCATCAAGTTACTTTGTCTGCCACCAAACTGATACGGCCACCGGCACTGTGGGGCGATATTTAGCGAATGATCAGGGCATACCTGTGTACCTGACTGATCCAGGAATTAACGGCGTTTTTAACAAGACAGCGGACGGCGGGACCCGGACGATTTTCAGCGCTCCAAAGGCTACTCTGATGTCCTACATCATCAAGGGCATACTTAGCCGGCAACTACCCTGGGGACTCGTCCTTTTGGGCGTTTTCATCGCCATCGTTCTTGAATTGGCCGGTATCCCTTCGCTTGCATTTGCTGTTGGAGTCTATCTTCCGATCTCGACTTCCGCACCAATTTTTGTTGGTGGATTGGTCCGATCGGGTGTGGATAAGTACCTGCGCGGCAAGTTTGCCAGTAAGAAACTGTCTGAAGAAGAATTGATGGCAGAGACTGACAAAAGTCCCGGCGTCCTGCTTGCCTCAGGTTACATCGCAGGTGGCGCACTCGCCGGCGTGGTGCACGCATTCCTAAACTTCAGCGATACTATTCATAACAAGCTCAACGATTTCGAAAAGTGGTCTACTACAAAGAATGGATTCTTCGCTGGACCCAATTCAGATTACCTCGCGTTGATTCCTCTGGCCATACTCACAGCCATTCTGTATCTGGTGGGACGAGAACTGATCTTGAAGCCTAAACCTTTTGTGACTCGAGAGTGAGAAGGAGATCGATTCCCGATCACTGAGCTAAAAGCGTGCCAAACTTTGGTGCTGGTTTCTTATCGTTTAAACATCGGCCACCGGCCTGGCTGGTGAACTAAGAACGCGCCGGCAAGTCAAGCCACCCGCAGGCGGCAGACCCGTGATAATCTAGATGACGTGATTGACTCTGCAACCAACACACGCAACGCTCAACAACATCCACCCTTACAATGTTATTAGCGAGGAGTTTCAGGATGATGTTTCAAAGGTCCGTCGCCACGATCCTTATATTATCGACAATACTTCTCGCTTCATCGGTGCCCGTCTTGGCCCAGGCGGCGCAGCGCTCTCCTTCCGATACTGTCCGGGAGTTTTACAAGGCCATGCGCGCCCGGAAATTCCGCGAAGCCTTTGCAATGTCTATCTACAGACCGGCAGTCGACGGTCTAAGACCGGCGGAGTTTGACGATTTACGCTCCGACTTTGATCGGATGGCTGCGGCTATTCCCGATCAAGTTCAGCTGAGTGGTGAGCAGATAAGTGGCGATTCAGCTACCGTTTTTGTGAAAGTCAAAGACGCCGAGAGTGGCGCGCAGCCCGAGCCAATCGCACTCATTAGGGTCAATGGACAGTGGATTATTGGGGATAGAGAAAATCAGACCATCGTCGAGCGAGCCGGCAAGGACTTCTTCTTCAATGCTCGCATTGATACCCACCACAGCGAAGTGCAAGAGCTGTTGAAAAGAATTGCTCTCGCGGAGTTGGCCTACAGCCAGCAACATAATGGCCAATTCGGTGACCTTCCCGCGCTGATAAGCGCAGGCCTGATGCCTAAGGATCTGGAGGGAACAGAAACCACAGGTTACCGTTTCCGTATTATTGTTTCTCCTGACCGCAAGTCCTGGAGTGCGGCAGCTGAACCAGCGCATTACGGGCGCACGGGCCGTCTCTCGTTTTTCATGGATGCGTCTGGGGTGAGAAGCGGCGATATGGCCGGAAAACCATTAACTCTGGCCCGGCAGAATCCTTAGACCTTGTAACGCAAACTGTCAGTTTGCGCGCAGGGCTTGTGATGCACTAGCAAACAGCGGCGGGCGCAAGCTAACGGCTTACTTTATATACTTACGGCACCACACTTAATGTATTGCGCTTAGCCACCGTGCTTAATTAGAATAGACTTTGCGACTTCCCCGACGCGCTTCCTGAATTGCCCTTCCTCAAAACCCGATTCGCAGCACTTCGGCGGAGCACACACTCTATTCGGCTATGTCGGAATTCGCTCGAACGATTGTCGCGCAGTTGCGCCGATTCATTGGCAATCGGCGCAATGTTCGCCGCCGGGAAGTACGGTTGCCATTCAGCATGTCCGTGGCTGACCGGCGGATTAGACCCAATGGCGCCCGGGGTGTGCCGACCATCAGTGGGCATACATTGGACGTCAGTGCAACCGGCCTGGCCTTAAATGTACCTGCAATCCGGATTGAGGAACATTACCTTGTCGGCGAAAGCCGCCGTCTCCAGTTAGACCTGGAGCTTCCCGATGGGCCAGTGAGGATGCAGGTCGCGCCAGTCCGGTATGAAAGTTTGGAGGAACATCAGTCCGAGACTGGCTACGCTATTGGCGTCCGAATCACTGAGATGTCAGAACAAGATCGAATGCATTTCAATGAGTACATAAAACATCTCAAGAGCCGAGGCATTATCGATTAGACAGTATCAACCAAATCGCAACCATCCAAACGCTTGCGGCACATGAAAGCTCGGTTCTGGCGTCCGAGTAGGTCTCCACGTCAGATAGCCTCGCCGTTCCCCCTGCCCCACACACCGAAACAGATTCACACGCCACTGCTCGCCACGAGTTGGTTTGTGGATCCAGTCGTCCCACGGGATATTCATCGCCATGACTACTCGTTCCTTCGAGACGCTGGTTGCAGTCGTCATGCCCGAGTGAAACTCCCAGTCAGTCTCTCTTCCCGTTGGAGTTACGTGGATGGCTAGATCAATCCACTCGCCGGTAGGCGCCACTTCAAACTCAAAATAGCGATTCGGCTCAGCAGTATCAGGAGCGAGAAAGATTTCACAGACATCCCGATCCCACAGTCCAATGGTCTTCTTGGAAATTTGGGGTGATGAACTGATCACGAGAGGCTCATTTTGGCTACAGTCAAACCGCGCGAACAACGCCAGATCCGTCCATATAATCCGCGCTTCAGCATGACGAGCCATTGGCGCCGGTTCGCCAGACCAGTATTGGGTTAGCTTTATGGGACGAGCTCGACGCCACTCAGAGTGGTCCAACAAACCTTTGCCCAAATCAAGACGAGAATGAACCACCTCGATGACATCAGCGGCATTAATATGGGGCTCTAGCTTCATAATAACGCGACGTTTCTCTACTACCTCTCCGTTCGCAATGGACCTGGCGCCACGATTTTCAACCAAGCTCGTTCAGACACAGGGCGAGCAGTTCGTCGGGATCGTCATGTCGATAGATCCGCGCCCCCTTTGGTTTGGAGAACCGCTCCAGGAGATATTCTGATTCATCGGCGACTCCACCAGTTCCACGCAAACAGCCGATTACCTTTCCTTCATCATAAGCAATCGTAAATTCATTAAGAGAACCCATGGCGCCAGCAATGAATAGCACTACGTCACAGGAACGTACAAGCACAACATTGCGTCCTTTCAACCCAAAACCCGTATATACGAGAAGATCACAGGCGTCGGTTGGCAATTTATAGCGCTCTAAATGGTCGCTTTTGCAACTGGCGGGCGAAACACCTACATGCAGTGCGCCACCCTCATGCGCTGCCTTACCAACAAGATAGACCACACCGGTTGTACTGCCGGTTAGCAGGATCACGTTCTGTTTCGCAATCGCCGCCCCAAGTGCAAGGCTGGTCACCTGTAGATCCGTGTTGCTCGTCACGTCTTCAGCTGATCCCATTACACCAACTTTAATACGCATCATTTGGCCATTTCTCGCGGCGTTCCTCAGGTTCTTTGCGCCTTTGCGCTGCTTTTACCCAGTAAACAAGACGCACCGCTAAGACGCAAAGCACGCTGAGCTGCGCAGAGTTCTATTCGAGTCTTAGTGCGACCTGTGGAACTCGCTACTCACGCTGAATACTTTCCGACCTCGGCGGCGACTCGGCTCGGGCCTGTCGTTCAATGGGCTCATCCCCTCGGCGATCCAATACCCGCTGAGTAAGAAACCAACTGACGCCTGGAAGTATGAAGAATGCGCCAATACCTATTGTTACGGCCCGCGGCGAAAGGCCAACCCTGTCCAACAGCTCCCCAGTCATGTAATTCGAGGCGGCCATCGTCAAAGTCAGTAAGGCGAGTTCGGCCGCGAATACCCGGCCGCGAAAGCTGTCCTCCACACCTCGTTGCAACAGCACCGTAGAAAACACCCACAGAATACTGCCCCCTGTATGAGCAATACCTAGTACGATGAGCGCAACAATAAAGCTTCCTGTGCTGCCGAACGCCATGTAGAAGACACCCGCGATCAAGAATGCTATTCCAATTGAGGACTGCATCTGTCGCTTGCCTTCGCCGGCAATTCGCCGTGCAACAATGGGTCCAACCGCGGTCCCGATTCCCCGCGCTGCGAACAACACACCAATCCCGGTAGCAGCGCTATTGCCGACAGGAAAGATCCTTTCGCCAAAGACGGCAAGAAGAGTAAGGATGCCCCCACCGAATCCCCATGCCGGTTTGACCAGAAGAAGCGCCAAAACTCTAGGTCGAGCTTTTACATAACGCGCTCCCTCTAACATTTCCCCAAGGCCCAATGCTCGGCTAACAGTTAGTTTCTGCTTTTCCCGTGCAGGTAACTTGGGCAAACGTACGCTGGCGATGAGCGCCGCGGAAGCAACGAACGTCAAAGCATCGAGAACAAAGGATACGTCGGTACCGAACAATCCAGTGATCACTCCACCGATTGCGGCACCCAACGTCAACATTATTGACCAGGTCACCGAGGAGATCGCGTTTGCCGCCACCAATTCACGATCAGACACAATCGACGGTATGACTGCCGTCTTCGCGGGTTCGAAGAATGTGGATAACGCGAGCTGGACAACTGTGAGGACATAGATAATCCACAACTGGTCGGCGCGACGAACGAGCATGAATCCGAGTACCACAATCGCCCGACCGAGGTCGGAAACTATCATTATTGTGCGGCGGCTGAAGCGATCTGCAACAACTCCGGAGAGCGGGCCAAAGATAAAACTGGGGACAAAGCGCGCGACCAGGAGAAGGCCTATATCGCGGCCGGAGCCTGTGAGATTGAGGATGATGGTGTAAAGAGCGATGGTATTAAACCAATCGCCCATTTGACTGACCACCTGACCCAGCCATAACTGCCGGAAGCCACGATTCTTGCTGACCAGTTCAAAATATCCGACCGTCGGTTGCTGATCTTTTATAAGCGATTTCTTCAAATCAGGAATAGCAGCCGACGAGTTCTAAAAATTATTAACTTCCTGCTCAGACAATTTGTCCGGTTTAGTGAGCCTGCCCTGCGAAGACTAATTATGTCAACCGGAGAAACAAGACCCAAGCTTTAATCGGGACAACTTGCCGAGGTAATGGCTGTGCCGCCTGATCTCTCGCCGTCGCGAGCCGGTTACCTTATGCGAATGGGCCGCTGCCTTTACATTGCGACTCACCCAGCATAGCCACACGCCTTCCTAAGCCTCACTCTGACCCAAGCCAACCAAACTGACCTGTCACTCTGATTCGTCCACTCCATACCAGAAACGAAACCTATCGATTCCCTGAGTATTTCGGCGAATTGTTGTCCAACGGACGGCGGCACATCAATTGAGAATGCAGAGTGTGGCCGCCGCAGCCCGATTACGAGGCTGATCCCGACCAGGTGGCCACCAGTTTTGAAGATTGGCGACGCGCGCCGCTGCGCCATCGCTTATGAAATCTCACCCAGCAAGACGGGCAGTGTCTAGCCCGCTCCTTGCCCCCACGATCGCCGGAAGTGGTGCTGATTGCTCCTACACCACTTCCGGCGCCAAGTTCATGAAGCATTGAGGAAGTTTTGCCGGAGCGATATTCAGAACGTTCAAGCGTTGTTCCAGTCAAGGTAATTCGATGGATCTAGAGGATAACTCCAATTACGACCGCAAGCTTCGCAGGTTTCTGATAGTCATGGCCGGAACCTTTCTGATCACCTGGACCATCCATCACACCCTGTTCATAGTGCTTGTAGGCGCTAGTGTCGTAATAGGGGCATATTTTGTCGGTTTAGCGTGGCTGCGGCTGAAGGCAAAAACCAGTGAAGCGGAGGAACTCAGCCGCTTGCATTTTGCTACAGCTGAGGCACTTGCCACAGCCATAGACGCAAAGGATCAAACCACCCACTGTCATGTCCGGCGTGTTCAGGTGTACGCAGCCGGAATGGGTGAAGTCCTTGGACTGTCAGAGGCGGAGATTGCCGCGTTGAAGGCTGGCGCATTGCTCCACGATATTGGCAAGCTCGCGGTTCCGGCCCACATAATCAACAAACCTGGCCGATTAACAGCCGCCGAATTTGAGAAGATGAAGATCCACACGACCGTTGGCGCACAGATCCTCAGTCGAGTCGATTTTCCTTACCCCGTAAGTCCAATTGTCCGGCATCATCATGAGCAGTGGGATGGTCATGGCTATCCAGACGGCCTGCGTGGTGAGCAGATACCAATGACGGCACGAATAATTTCGGTCGTCGATTGTTTCGATTCAGTCAGAGAAGATCGGCCATTCCGTCGCGGCATGACCCGCGATGAAGCGATCGCCTTCTTGCTGCGTGGCGCTGGAACACACTTTGACCCCAAAGTAGTGGATCTGTTTATCAAGAACCTGCCGAAGTTCGAGGCGCGGATTGCCTCGCTTGGCCTACCCCAACAATCCACACCAAATGATCGCAACGAGCCGTTCTCACTAAATGAGGTCGATATGGCCCAGACGCGGGAACGCGGCTGTTACATGGCCTACGATCAGATCAAGAGCGCGCATCAGGAGGTTTACGCTCTCTACGAGATTGCCCGCACCTTTGGTTCTTCTCTCGACGTCGAGAATACGCTCTCTATTCTTGTGGACAAGGTGGGCCATGTGGTTCCATTTGATACCTGCGCGGTCTATCTCTACGACGATTTGAAAGGATATGCTACGGCTGTCCACGTCGCCGGAAAACATGTCGACGCCTTCTCATCACGGTGCATCGCACCCGGAGAAGGGGTAACCGGTTTCACACTGGCAAATCGCAGCCCAATGAACCAGCTCCACCCCAGTCTTGATCTTGCAGGCCTTGAGATCGAGACTGCCTACCGCTCTATGGCTTCGTTGCCGTTGTTTAAGGATGAACTTCTGCTGGGAGCGCTGTCAGTCTATTCAACAGATCTCGAACAGTACACAGACGACCACATGCGTTTGCTCGAGACTGTCACTAAGCTGGCTTCCGACGCCCTGGCGAATGCAGTGCATCATGCAGAAGCCGAGTCAAATGCACTCACAGATCCGTTGACCGGCCTACCAAATGCGCGTTACATCGCCCTCCGTTTCGAGGAAGAGGCTGGGCGTGCACGGCGTACAGGAAGACCATTTCAGGTCGTCATGCTGGACCTCGACGATTTCAAATTGGTCAATGACACTTATGGCCACCGCGTCGGAGACAAGATGCTGCGCGAAATGGCACGTATTATTCAAGGGCAACTGCGTGAATATGACTTCCTTGCAAGGTACGCCGGCGATGAGTTTGTGGCGATTGTACAGGAGTTAGTTGGCAGCCAGGTGGAAGACTTGCGTGCTCGTATCGAAAACGCGGTTCAGAACTTCTCACTGCACGTCACCGGCACTCACCACGCGCGTGTGGGTATTAGTATTGGAACAGCGACGTTCGGGAAGGAAGGCGAAACTCTTGATCAACTTCTGGTCGCCGCCGACCAGGCAATGTATCGGGCCAAGTCTGACCACAAATTAGCGAAACTGTCGCACCAGGTGGAACCGACCGACGGAATGGTTGACCTGGAAAATGACAATCTGACCACCATTTCGGTGAATTAGCCGCGCTGCTTTAATATTTCTTGACATTCTCCTCCTCCATCGCTTTCAATTCCTAGGAGGGCGGTTTTTACCCGCACTCACGCGCGCCGGCCAGGGCAAGACCTGCTTCTTTCGACCCACGCCCGTTTCCAGCGCCGGCTACCAGGACAGAAAGCATGTCGGCTCCCGCAAGTTCCCTCGGACCTAAACCAACTATTGTCATCCTCGACGGAGACCTGCAGACGCAGAACCGCTTGCGACGCATCTTCGCGGAGGCCGACTACCGTCCCCTGCTTGCAGATGACGCTGCGTTTGCTCTGCATCTACTTTATAACGAAACTTGCGACGTGGTATTGCTGGATCTTGAGATCCCGGATGTTGACGGTCTGGCCTTCTGTAGACTGTTGCGCTCCCAGCCAAATACGAGCAATCTGCCTGTCATAGGATTTTCTAAAGCTGACCTGGAAAGCCGAAAAGTAGAAGCGTTTGCCGCAGGTCTTGATGACTACATAACTAAGCCCTCCACACCGGGAGAGATCCTCGCTCGCGTTGGATTCCATCTACAAGCTGCCAAACGGCAGCTTGCACTGCTAGGCAGCAATCGCGAGCTACAACTTCTTTCTGACCTCGGCCGGGGCCTGTTGCGCGCTCTAGAGCCTTCCCAGCTAGTGCGCAGAGTCGCGGGAGCAACCTTTGAGACGGCAGACGCCTCACTCTGCGCCGCCTATCTGAAAGCAGGAGAACATCCCGCAGTAGCTTGTGTGTTTGATCGAGAAGGCACTGCGGAGACTATTGATCTATTGCGGCCGGACCGGCTTCAGCAATGGCTCACCTCTAACGAAAGCTCGGCTCCTCTATTGCAGACAGACCCCCGCCACTTCTTTCTATGCGACGAAGAACATGTCGTTGAGTATGCCGTGCCTTTGCGATTCAGCGATCGCATCTTCGGAGCGCTGGTGGTTGCCTACGATGAGAAGGAAGCCTGCGGCGCCTCGGAATGCCGGCTCGTCGAGGCGGCAGCCCAACAAACCGCGCTGGCTGCTCACATTGCTTGCCTCTACCAATCAGCTCACGACGACACGCGAAACCTCGCTCTCGAAGTCGACCGGCGCACCGCTGAAGCAGAAGCTCAACGCCGGTTCACGGAAGCGATAATTGATAGTTTGCCGTTGTCTCTGTATGCGATTGATCGGGATTTTCGCATAGTAGCCTGGAACCGGAACAGGGAGCTCGGAGAATTGGGAATCCCACGCGGCTCTGTGCTTGGCCGCAACATTTTTGAGGTGTTAACACGGCAGAAGCGGGAGTTGTTGGAGGCAGAATTCCTGCGTGTATTCCACACCGGCGAGATAACTCGGATGGAACACGACTCGATGACTCCCACTGGTGAAGTGAAGCATTGGATGATAAACAAGATCCCAATGTGGATAGATGATAGCGGCGAGGTCTCTCATGTGATAACCGTTGGCGAAGACATAACGGAACAGGTCGAAGCGAACCGCGCTGTTGCACGCGCCGAGAAGCTCGCTGCAGTAGGCCGTCTTGCCGCGGGTGTGGTACACGAGATCAATAACCCACTCGCAACAATTTCAGCTTGTGCCGAGGCCCTGGAATCGCGGGTGGCAGAAGGTGCGTTTACGGAATCCGCGGCCCTGGATGATTTG
>Ga0214473_10006763_pt1 | contig 13657 bp, 9 predicted proteins | sample RVTome_7_FD_203509 | JGI IMG/M metagenome (GOLD analysis project Ga0214473, IMG submission 203509) | Soil microbial communities from uranium-contaminated site in the Upper Colorado River Basin, Wyoming, United States - RVT98D197 | ecosystem: Environmental > Terrestrial > Soil > Contaminated >... | reverse complement strand
ACTTCTCACTCATCATCCGCCCGTACATCTTGGGGAACCAATAGTAGCTAGCAGCGAGGGCACCGAATAACCCCGCGCCGGCCATGATGAAGTGGAAGTGCGCCACCACAAAGTACGTATCGTGGAGTTGAATATCGACGGCGTTGGTGCCTAGGAAGATTCCGGTTAGCCCCCCGGTCACGAACAGGGAAACGATCGCCAGGGCGAACAACATCGGAGTGGTGAAGCGGATTCTCGCCCCCCAGAGCGTCGACAGCCAGTTGAAGACTTTGACGGCGGAGGGGATAGCGATCGCCAAGGTAGTAGTGACGAACACGCTGCCCAGAAAGGGGCTCATGCCGCTTATGAACATGTGATGCCCCCATACCAGAAAGCTCAGGGTGCCGATGGCGAGGATGGCATATACCATCGAGCGGTAACCGAAAATGGGACGCCGAGAAAAGGTTGCCAGAATATCCGAACAAAATCCCATGGCGGGCAGCATGATGATGTAGACCTCGGGATGGCCCAGGAACCAGAAAAGATGCTGCCAGAGCAGCGGCGTGCCTCCCTGGTTGGGTAACAACTGATCGGCTACATAGACGCCACTGGGAAGAAAAAAGCTGGTGCCGGCATGGCGATCGAAGAGAAGCAGGATCCCGCCCGCGGTCAGGGCAGGGAAGGACAGCAGTCCTAGTATACCCACCACGAACTGCGCCCAGGTGGTCAAAGGAAGCCGCATCATCGATAAACCCTTGGTCCTCAGATTCAGGATGGTGACCACGAAGTTGAGTCCACCCATGGTGAAGGCGGCGATGAAGAACACCATGCCGATAATCCACAAGGTCTGACCCATTTGAGACCCGGGTATCGCGCTTTGCACGGCGCTCAGAGGTGGGTAGGCCGTCCATCCGGCGGCAGCGGCGCCACCGGTTACGAAGAAGGAGGCGATGATGATGATGGCGCCCGGCACCACCGTCCAGAAGGAAAGCATGTTCAAGAAGGGGAAGGCCATGTCACGGGCGCCAATCTGTAGAGGAATGAGAAGGTTTCCGAATCCACTGACCGGAGCGAGAGACAGCACGAAGAACACCATGATGGTGCCGTGCATGGTGAACAAGGAGACGTAGAACTCCGGGGTCATCACGCCGCTCGCCATGCCGGTGGGCATGATGCTTCCGAGTATCGGCCACTGCGTTCCCGGCCACCCGAGCTGGAGACGGATCAGCATGGCGAGCAGGCCTCCCACCACCGCCATGGTCATGGCAAGGATCAAGTACTGCTTGCCGATCGTCTTGTGATCGAAGCTAAAGACGTACCTGCTTATGAAGCTTTGGGGCTCGTGGTCATGAGCATCGCTCATGTTGGTTTCTCCTTTTATTAGTGCTCGCGGGGCCCCACCCCCACTCGCCGCCCTCGCTCTTCGCTCGGGCGTAAAACACGGCCAGATTCCCTTGAGCCTCGCATTTCATGCGCTCAATTCCTCCTGGCCGAGCGGCCCCTTCAGGGCCGCCATCAGTGCTCGTGGGGCCCCACGTCATCTATCACGGCGATGGGGACCCCACCCCCATCGCCAGCCGCTTCACGACTACGCGTTCCGCGGCAGGCTGAGGGCTCTCGCCGCCCTCGCTCGTTCTATTTAAGGCCTCGGGGCGACGGGAACCGAGCACCCTCCCGCTCGGTGTCATCTTCCGGCGGCCACCTGCTGCTGCTCTACCAGCCAGTTTTCAAAGGCGTCCGGCTCCACCACCGTCAAGAACCCACGCATGCGGTAGTGGCCCAGCCCACAAAGCTCCGCGCAGGCGATTTCGTATTCCCCCAGCTCAGTGGGGATGAACCACGTTTGTATGTTCATGCCCGGCTGCAGGTCTTGCTTCACGCGGTGTTGGGGCAGGAAGAAACTGTGCTGCATGTCTTTGGACCGAAGGTGGAGCACCACCGGCCGATCCACGGGAAGAACCAGTTGGTTCGTCAGGGAGAAGTCGTCGGCAGAAGCCGGGTCGTCCGGGTCGACCCCTAGAAGATTCTCGAGCGAAATGAGCTCTGGACGGACACGCCCGAAAACGCCGTCCGGGCCGGGATATCGCATGTCCCACTGGAACTGGGCGCCCACCACCTCCACTTCAACGGCGTTCGGCGGCGGCGGCGAAAAAACTCCACTCCACAGCCGGAGTCCGATCATGACGATGGGGATGAGGATGGCGGCCGTTCCTACCGTCCAGCCCACTTCCATTTTGTGGCTGTCGTGCCAATAGACCCCTTCCGCACCGGGCCGGTCCGAGTACTTCCATATGTAAAAGCCCAGCAGCAACTGAACGACTATGTAAGTGACCCCGGTAATCCCCAGAATCACGTAGTAGAGACTGTCGAGCCCCCCCCGGTTGGATGCTAGCTCCGGCATCCCCCACTTGAAGAAAAAGGCGACGCTTACAAAGACGATGCCCCAAATGGCAGCCGCCATCATGAGCCCCTGAACCGATCTCGAGTACGGCGCTGAATTAGCTTCCATCGAATGTCCTCGTCACGATTGGATTGTCAACAATCGACCACTTTGGTTGCAAAGAAGGCGTGGAACCGGGCGCAGCGAAGTTTCTACTACGTTTGGCGCCTTGCGCCAAATGCGACTCCGTACCCGAAGGACCTTAGCGGCCATACCGCACGAGGTAAGCCGCGATGGCCTCCATCTGCCTCATCGGGTCGCCACCTAGGTACTCGGGAACGGGCGTGATGACTTTCCCATCGTTATCGACCGGCCAGAACTGCGGCATCTGCGTTCCAGGAGCGATGGCCTGAGGATCCGCCAGCCACCGGGCGATCCACTCGGGCCGCAGGCGATCGGGTGACAGCCGGAAGCTCGGTGCCAACTGAGAGGCCGACATCGTTCCCGCCGCTGAGGGAATGTGACATTGCTCGCAGCGGAGACGAGCGGTCAACGCCTGCCCCTGAGACAAGAGCTCCGGATCCACCGGTTGGTCGTCGGTCTGGAATGGATCGGCGTTCTCCATGGCCATGAAGGCACGTACCAGCGTGTTGGCCTGATCGTCGGCAAACTGGAACGTCGGCATGCGCACATTGAGCCAGAAGCGAACCGTGGATGGCTCTTTGAGAAAATGGAAGAGCCAATCGGCCTTGGTCTTGAGACCCTGCGTATTCAAGTTCGGCGGGCGCATTCCGGGATCCTCAATCGTCTCGTAAATGGCGCCGCCCTCGCCGTCGATGATGTGACAACCCTTGCAGTTGAACTCGTGGATAATCCTTCGGCCGCGCTCCGCCACCGCTTCGGCGGCGTCCAGTCGCTTTACGGCTTCCAGAGGAAACTCGTCACGCACCTGGGCCAGAATATTCCTGGCCACGTCATCGACTTGCTCCTCGCTGAAGCCGAAGTAGGGCATGCGGAGCTTCTCCGCCGGCAGCTTGACTTTTCCTCGGTCGAAGCTACGCGGCTCGTTGAGTTTCTGTCCCAGCCAGGCGCGTCGCGTGTGATCGATATCGATGTAACCGAAATCGAGCCGGGTCACCATCTTGGAGCCCCAGTCGGACAAATCGACTCCGATCTTCTGGGCGTTCTCGAAACCGCTGATTTCGTGGCAGCCGAAACAACCGTACCGACGAATGAGGTTCTCACCGGAGTAGGTAAGCTTCTCCTCCGCGGGCATGGAGGCCAACCTCTCCTGCGCGAGCTGATCCGGCAAGCGAGTACGCAGGAACTCGAGCGCGATCTCGTCCAAGGCGGCACGATCCGCTTGCGGCACCAGTTGACTCTCGAACTCGGGGTTGCGGAGAGCCATCAGATAGGAGGTCACGTCCGCCGCTTCCTGATCCGTCAACCGGAGGTTGGGCATGAAGGTGTCCGGCCAGTAGTGCTTGGGGTTCTTGACCCAGTTGAACAAGAACTCTCGGCTCACCTTGCTTCCCAGACCCGCCAGGCTGGGACCGTGACGACGCTGGAGAGGAACCTGCGCGGCCTCTGCCTCATCGGTGATGTGGCAACCGAGGCAACCTACCGATTCCACCAGCCCCCTTCCTCGCGCGGCGTCCCCGTTGGGAACCGGGCCGTACTCTATGGACTCCGACTTCCCGAAGACATAGGCGACAATCGCCGCCACCTCGGTATCGTTGCGCGCTCCCACCTCGGCGTCGAGGTTGTTCTCGAGGTTCCAGAAACGAGGCATGAACGTCGAAGGCTTGAAGCTCTTCGGATTCTTGACCCAACGCGCCGCCCATTCCGGGGTGGTCTTGGAAACGACGTGAGCGAGATCGGGCCCAACCTTTCGTCGTTCCTCGAACCCACGAGTGTTATGACATCCCCAGCAACCCGCCTTCTCGTAGAAAGCGCGACCCCGATTGAAGTCGTCTGCCCTCGGCACGTTCACCGTGTCGGAGTGGCACTTCAGGCACCCTGACTGCGAAAAATCCGCCGGGTACATGGGCTGATCCCAGTGGTGATCTTCGACCCAGTCGTACGTTTCCTCCCACTCGGCCCTTTGCGCGTCGTTGCGAGGAGTGTGCGTCACCCGATTGAAGGTGGTGGCTCGCCCTCGGCCCCCGTGACAGCCCGTACAACCGAAATTGTCTATCGGATGGGGCGACTCGCTACTCAGGTAAAGCTCCAGCGCCGGATGGGTCCTAAAGGGTTGAGGAGCATCGGAATAGTCCGGGTTGTCAATACCGAGATGGCAGGTCATGCATCGGTCGACCCGTGGCACTTGTATGAAGTTCAAGTCCTCGGTCACGTTTTGAACGAGAACCTGCCGGATCTCGATCGACGGATCGATGAAATCGACCAAGGGAAGATTGCGGAAGAAGTTGGGGAAGCTGGGTTGGATGGTCGAAAGTCTCCGCCGGATGAGATCGATGCGCTCGGTGAGCGATCGGCGCTCCGCTTCTATCGTGGTTCGTTCGGCTCGGATCTCGCGAAGCTCTCGATCGAGCTGAGCGATCTCGTAGTCGAGCGCGATACGCCTGTCGCGGGCGGGGAAAAATTGTCGCTCCAACTCTTCGAGCTCCTCCCCACTCACTCCCTTGCCAGGAGGCGCGTGCTCGCCTTCTTCGTAATAGAACTTCTTGGAATCGTAGACCGACTTGAGCTCCCGCTCTTCGACGTCGGCCAGGTAGCGCTCGTCCCGCAGTTGTTCCCGCCGTGCTTCCCGCTCGTCGATTCCCTGCTGGTTCTGGGCCAGCGCGGTGTCGGCTGCCGCCAGCTGCTCCTCGAGCCGTTGCAGCTCCGCTGGATCCAACGAGGCTTGGGCTTCCTCGAGCTGCCGCTCGGCCGTCTGCCGCTCCAGCCTGATGAACTCGCGTTGGTAGCCCTTCCACTCCCGCGAGTAGTCGTGCCATATCATCCACACCGTGGTGACAAAGAGACCAATGCTCGAGAGCGCGAAGACGACGTTCAGTCCGCTGATATCGTATGCGTGTCCAGGGTCTACTTTACCCACGATTCTCCATTCCATGACTATATATTGAAGAGGATCCCCGGAAAGGCCACGATGTACTTCAGGTTGAAGGCCCACCTCAAATACATCTTGATGGGCAGGCTCAGCATCAGCAAGAAGAGGAGGGCGCCGACATAGTAACGAGGTGGCCCCATCTTCTCGTAGTACTTGTTCAAACTCATCCAACGCAGCCACCGCGGTGCCTTGTCGAGCGGTCGGGCCAACAGCACCGGGAGCGCGAAGAGGTAGAAGACGACGGCCAGCACGCCCCAAAACTCCCGCACCAAAGGGTTCGATGGCAGCGGCCGTCCCAGAAGCTTCACCCAAAAGAAGTCCGAGACGTTCACATTGAGAAGAGGCTCGACCCGATGAAGATCCCAGTACTCATAGGGGCCGAAGAAATTCCAGTTGGGGCCCCTTAGAAAGGTACCCGAGACGACCATGAGCACCCACAAGACGAGGAAGCCGAACAGGAAAAGCGTAATCTCCGCCCTTCGCTCCTTCCAGGTGAAGTAGCCGTTCCCTCTGGGATTCATGTCGATAAAGGGTATGGCGATCAGCCCGATGATGATCAAGGTGGGGTAAACCACTCCCGCCAGCCAGGGATCGAAATAGACGAGCATCTCTTGAAGTCCCAGAAAGTACCAGGGGGCCTTCGAGGGGTTGGGCGAATCGGCGGGATTGGCCGGTTGTTCGATGGGAGCGAGTAGAAGGATGGACCAGATAACCAGCACGATGCTCACGATGACGAGACAAATGAGCTCGACGTACACGAGATCCGGCCAGACCCAGACTTTGTCTTGTTCCTGCTTTTCGAGAGGTTCTTCTCCCTTGGCCAAGCGCTTGTCGTTCTCGACGCCCTGATACATGGCGTACCACGTGAAAAACCCAACCAGGAACAACATGGCGGAAATCGGCACGTTGTCCGGCTTCGCCACGATGAGCCAGAAGTTGGGGTCGAGGAGGCTCAAGAAAAAGAAGACGACCGAGACGACCAAAAGGATCAGGCCGGTCTTCTTACTCCAGACCTGCGTGTAGCGGAGCGACAGGGCAAAACCGACGATCGCCAGCGTGAAGAGTACGGTCGGTCCTGAAATGTAGTTAACGAAGTCCTTTATTAGTTCCATCAGTTCAGCCTGCGAATCACCTCTTGCGGGAGGCCCCCCACGGCGCTTCCCGGAGCCCCGACCGGCTACATCGGCCCGGAGATGCCTCCGTCTTTACGGACCCGCCAGAAATGAACCGCCATCAGGAAAGCCGCTGCCAGCGGCAGCCCCACACAGTGCAGCACGTAGAAACGCAAGAGCGTGCTGTCTCCAACCACTCGGCTTCCCAAGAGTATGAAACGCGCGTCATTGCCGGCGTGAACCAAGCTGATGTCTCCCAGCTTCAACGCAGCGGCCAGGGGTCCTTCATGTCCCACCAGTGGGGTGGCGCGCGCCATGCTAGAGCCCACGGTGATGGCCCAGATGGCCAACTGATCCCAAGGGAGAAGGTATCCGGTGAAGGAGAGCAGCAAGGTGAGCACGAGCAGAACGACTCCGACTCCCCAGTTGAACTCGCGAGGTGGTTTGTACGAGCCGGTCATGAATACACGGAACATGTGCAGCCAGACGGTGATGACCATGGCATGGGCGCCCCATCGATGCAGCTCCCGCATGATGCCGAGGGGCACGTGCTCGCGCAGGTCGACGATATCGGCGTAGGCGTACTCCACCGTCGGGCGATAGTAGAACATGAGGAGCAGGCCGGTGAACGTCAGGACCAAGAACAGAAAGAAAGTGATCCCTCCCATGCACCACGTGTAACGCAGCTTGATCCCCGCCTTTCGGGACTTGACCGGATGGAGATGAAGAAACACGTTGCTCATCACCACCAACACCCGATTGCGGTTGCTGGTGGGCGCACCGTGTCGAAAGATGGCTTTCCAAATCTGGGATTCGGTTGTCGCCTCCCAGAGGTTCGTGACGAAGGTCGTGACTTTCTGCACTAGAAGCCCCTCTTTGGGTCCGCGGGTCCGCGCTCAGCGTGGACCAACGAAGCGTGAATCTCCCGCCTAGAGTCAGTCAAGCCCTGTAGGCACCGTGACATCAAGCGAGGCCGAGGAACGACTCCGGATCTTCCCACTGCCCGGCCTCGAACTTGAACGTGCGACTCTTGTCGACCAGAACCTGGCCGTCGTCCGCCAGGGTAACCCGGAGCCGTTCGAGAGGACGTGGCGCCGGCCCTTCGAAGTTGATCCCGGACATGTAGAAACCGCTCCCGTGGCACGGGCACTTGAACTTGTTCTCGGCTTCCAGCCAGTTCGGGGTGCAGCCCAGGTGGGTACAGATCGCCTGAATCGCATAGATCCCTTCCTCGTTTCGGACGATCCACACTCGATACTTTTCCTTGAACCGTTCGTCAACCGAGCCTATGGCGAAGTCGTCGGGGAACCCCACGGTGAAGGTGGACGGTGGCTCGGTCAGCACGTTGGGAAAGAAGAAACGGCCCATCGCAATGCCACCCGTCGCCGCCGAGGCGGCGAAGAAAGCCCAGGCGGTGGCAACCCAGCTGATGAAGCCGCGACGGCTCATCTCCTTGGATTGTGCCTGCGGCTCCGCTTCCTTTTCCTCGTCTCCCATTCTCGACCTTATTTGCTGCGGGCTTTCATCCTGTCCAACAGAATTGCCTCAGAACGAGACAAGGGCGCGGGACCTCCCGCGCCACCGCCAATTGTATTCGCCAGGGAAGAAAGCTGTCAAGACTTCTCGTTCACCTAACGAACCCGATGGAAGCTCTACTTCTCACTCGGGTTACCCATCTGGGCGAGAGACTCGAAGGCGGCCTGGCGGACCTTGAGATCGGGGTCTCCGCCGGAGATTTCCTGGAGTCTCACGCGCAATTGCGGGTCACCCAAGAGCACTGCCCCCTTCATCGCGGTCATCATCGCTTCGACGCGCTGCTCCTCGGTCATCTCGGTCACCGACTGCAGAAACTCGCGGTCCAGCATCTGAAGAATGCGATCCCTTCCGGAGGCGTCACCGAGCTGCGCGAGCGCGATGGCGGCATTCCAGGCCACGTCCATGTGAGTGTCGCCGAGAGCCGCCTGCAGGGTGACTCGCGCCCCCTCGGCGCGCAGTGCGCCCAGGCTATAGACCACCATCTTTCTGACGCCCGGGTCGTCGTGGTTGGCCAGCTCCAAGAGCGGAGCCACGGCCCGCTCATCCCCAAGAGAGCCCAGCGACCAGATGGCATAGATCCTCGTCTCCGCGTCGTCGTCCGCGAGCGCCTCCAGGAGGACCGGCACTGCTTGCCGGTCTCCCACGTGACCCAGGGCGAGCGCCATATAGCGACGAACGCGCGGGTCATCCCGTTCCGCGTCCTGGAACACGTCGATCATCTCCGGCACCAGATTCCCGAGATCCTCTCGCCCCGATTGCTGTCCGAGATTGTTGAGCTGTTTTGCCAGCTCGAAGGCAGCCTGCCACCGCCGGGTAGCACCCCCCGTCTTGATGTCACGAAGATAGTCGAGACTGGATTTCTCCTCGGCAACCAACCAGCCGAAGAACAAGAAAAGGCCCACGCAAGCAATCACCACCAGCGCTGGAATCAGGAAGAACTGGAAGACAGCAACCCCAAAAGAGACGTCTTCGGCTTCCGCCACATCATTCTTCGGTGGCGGACCCTCGGCTCTTCGATCCTCGGTGGTCACGAATGAAAAACTCCTCTCCGCATGCTCGCGGTCAACGATGGTAGCTCCACTAGCGTCGCTAGATCAAAGACGGTTTCCGCGGCTTTCCCGACACTTAACGTGGTCATCGAAACTACCGATGAGAATCGGCGCGCTCGGCGGGGGTGAGAGTATCGGTCGACAAAGTCACTTCTTGATCCTGGTATTGGAGCTGATAGAGGCGATAGTAGATGCCGCGTTGAGCGAGCAGATCCTGGTGGGTTCCCACCTCGCGGATGCTGCCTTTGTGCAATACGACGATGCGGTCGGCCTTCTGCACGGTGGAGAGACGATGGGCGATGACGATGCTGGTGCGACCGACCATCAAGCGCTCCAGCGCCTCACGGATGAGAAGCTCCGTCTCGGTATCGACGCTGGAAGTCGCCTCGTCGAGAATCAAAACCCGCGGGTCGTGGGCCAAGGCCCGGGCGAAGGAAATGAGCTGCTTCTGCCCCGCCGACAGTGAAGAGCCCCTTTCGCCGACCTCCTCTTTCAAGCCCCGTGGCAGCCGGGCCACGAATCCATCGAGGTGCACGTTGGCGGCCGCCTCGGCGATGTCCCGGTCGCTGATGGCGGGGCTCCCCAAGCGGATATTGGAAGCAATCGTTCCCGAGAACAGATGGACGTCCTGCAGAACGATGCCGAATTGCCGGCGAAGCTCGCTGAGGTTCCATTCTCGCAAATCGACCCCGTCCAGCAGAACCTGACCCTTTTGCACGTCGTAGAAGCGAAGAAGGAGGCTGGTGAGAGTCGTCTTTCCCGCCCCGGTGTGTCCCACGACGGCGATTCGCTCTCCCGGCTCGATCTGGAGATTGATGTCCTTCAGGATCCAGTTCTGTTCCTGGCGGTCCCCGTAGGATTGGTAAGAGAACCACACTCCTTGGAACTCGATACGACCCTCCAGCCGAACCGGCCGCCGCGCGTCAGGCGGATCGATGATGGCGGGCTCAGTATCCAGCAACTTGAAGATCCGCTCCGACGAAGCCATGGCCGATTGTAGGATGTTGAGTTTCTCCGTCAGGTCGGCGATGGGTCGGTAGAACCTCTCGGAGTATTGGATGAAGGCAACCAGCGCTCCCAGGGTCAGTCCGCCGGTCGGGATCTGGCCGCCCCCGTACCAGATGATCAACCCGATGGCGGTGGCCCCTAGAAGCTCCACGGTGGGGTAGAACAGAGCATAGTAGAGTATCGAATCGAGATTGGCGTCCATGTGCTCGCGGTTGAGCTTGCTGAACTGAGCGAACTTCCTCGGCTCTTGGCGGAAGAGCTGGACGACTTCCATTCCGGTGATGCTCTCCTGATTGAAGGCGTTGATGCGGGCTATCCGGGTACGTACCCTACGGTAGGTCTCACGAACGCGTTTCTTGAACACGATGGAGACCGCAAAGAGGGGGGGGAGCACCGCGAAGCTGACGAGCGCCAGTTTCCAGTTCAGCGAGATGAGAACCACCATGATACCGACCAGCATGAAGATGTCGCCGAACACGGTCACCACGCCGGAAGTGAAAAGCTCGTTGAGCGCATCGACGTCGGCCGTCACCCGGGTCACCAGACGGCCCACCGGATTCCGATCGAAAAACGCCGGGTGAAGCTTCTGCAGGTGTCCGAATATCTCCCGCCGCATATCGAACATGATGCGCTGGCCGGTCAGGTTCATGACATAGACCTGTAGATAAGACAGCACGAACTGGACGAGCAGCGCCAGAACGTAGAGTCCCGCAATCAGTTTCAGTCCCGCCAGATCTCCCTGGGCGATATAGTCGTCAATCGCCACTTTGGTGAGATAGGGGCCGACCAGGTTCAGGACGGAGCTCGCCAGGATCAGAAAGAAAGCCGCCACGACCGAAGCTCGATAGGGACCGAGGTAGGTCAGGAGCCGGGCCATCAGTCGGCCGTCGTACGCTTTACCGAGTAGCTCTTCTTCGTGGTAGTCGGGCATACATTAATGCTCGCGGGGCCCCACCCCCGCTCGCCGCCCTCGCTCCTCGCTCGGGCGGAGAACACGGCCAGATTCCCTTGCCCCGCATCTCATGGGCAATTCCTCCTGGCCGGCGGCCCTAACGGGCCGGCCACGTATTTCCATGCTTTCATATGCGTTCCAGCTCTTCCTCCAGGAGCTGCTTCCGATAAAGAGCCGCGTAGAGACCCTGTTGCTCGACCAGGCTCTGGTGGGTGCCCTGCTCCACAATCCGCCCGTCTTCCAAGACGACGATCACGTCGGCGTCCTTGATGGTGCTGACCCGATGGGAGACCAGCAATGCCGTGCGGTTCCGTATGACGCCCCGCAGTTGGGAAAGAATGCGTTCCTCCGTTTCGGTGTCCACGCTCGATAGCGCATCATCCAGGATGAGGATCCGCGGCTCGATGAGGAGCGCTCTAGCGATCGATGTGCGCTGTTTCTGGCCGCCGGAGAGGGTGATCCCGCGCTCCCCGACCATCGTGTCGTACTGCAAGGGGAAGTCGGAGACGTCAGTTCCCAGACCGGCAATATCCGCCACTTTCGCCACCTCCTCGAGAGAGGAGCCTTTACGTCCGAAACTGATGTTGTCTCGCAGGGACTCGGAGAACAAGAAACTGTCCTGAGATACGAAACCGATGGCCTGCCGCAAGTCGGCCAGCGGAAGCTTCCGGACGTCGATCCCATCCACCAGCACTTGCCCGGCGCTCACGTCATACAGCCGCGGAACGAGGCTCACCAGGGTACTCTTGCCCGACCCGGTTCGTCCCACGATGGCGAGCGTCTTCCCCGCCTCAATCACCAGGTTGATGTCGTTGAGGACTTCGGTTCCGTTGTAACGAAAGCTGACGTTGCGGAACTCGACGCGACCTTCCCACGGCACGTCGGTTCTAGCATCCGGGGCGTCGGCGAGCTCGGGGCTCTCGTCCATGACCGCCGCCAGGCGCCTCATCGATGCGGCCCCTCGCTGATAGATGTTCACCACCCAGCCGAAGGCGATCATCGGCCACGTCAACATGGAGAGATAGGCGATGAAGGCGACCAGTTGCCCCAGGGAGATCTCCTGGTTCACGACCAACCGGCCGCCCCACCAGAGCACCAGCGCCGATCCCACTCCGATGAGCACGGCCAGCAGCGGATAGAAGGCGCCCCACAACCTTGCCAGCTCGAGGTTCTCTCGGAAATACTCCCGGTTCTCCTCCTCGAACTTCTTCTGTTCCGAGCCCTCTTGCGCATAAGCTTTGACCACCCGGACCCCGGATAGATTCTCTTGCACCATGGCCGTGATGTCGCTCATCTTGGCCTGAATCCTCTCGAAGCGTTTGTGAATCACCGCCCCGAACATCTTCACCGCGATCGAGACGAACGGCATGACCGCCAGCGCCACCACGGTCAGCTCCACGTGAATGGCCAACATGAACCCCAGCGCGGCGATGGTGATGACGCCGGTCTCTACCGGGTACATGATTCCCGGGCCGAGGACCATGCGAACAGCGGAGATGTCGTTGGTAGCACGGGACATCAGGTCGCCGGTCCGCCAGCGATGAAAAAACGACGGGCTCATACGTTGGAGATGCGCAAAAAAGTCATTACGAAGATCGAACTCCACGTAGCGGGAGACGCCGATCAACAGTCGACGCATCCAGAACCGGAAGAACCCGTCCACCAACGCAATCGCCACGATGAGGCCGGAGTAGAAAAGCAGCTTGCCCGCGGTGACCGAGACGGTCAGATCATCCACCGTCATCCGCAGCACTTGAGGCTCCAGAACCGACGCCGCCTTCCCTAGCAAGAGGCAGAGCATTCCCAGTGCGACTCGTCCCTTGTAGCGGACGAGATAGGGAAGGAGACGGCGCAGCTCTAGCATGGTAAGAAGATCGCCTCAGTCTTTATCTTCTGAAAACAGTCGGTTTCACCAAGGGGAGTCAGAAGAACCCTCCCGCTTCACGGATGGAGTCCGAGGGCCTCGGCCAGCTCTTGGCGGTTGAAGGGGCTAGCAGTCACGAAACGACCGTTGATGTCGAAGGTCGGAACCTGACGCCTGCCCCCGGTGGCCTTCAAGACGATCTCGATCGCTTCCGGATGGTCATCCAGATTGATCTCTTGGTAGTCGATGCTCCTCTCGTCGAGGAATCGCTTTGCCAAACGGCAGTCGCCACACCGGGTGGTGGTGTACATCTTGATATCCAACGCTTATCAGGCTCCTGATTTAGTATAGCACCGGAGAGCACAGCCTCACCGGTCGGCGAAATGCATTCGCTATGGTGATTTATCTCGATGAACACCGCTTCTTCGTCGGTCACCGCCTCGGGCACCCGATGAAGATTCCTGAGCGGCGTCGTCAGAGGGCCAGCTCCGGCACGGCTACCTCCGCGTCGCGACTTCCAGCTCGCCGATCCGCTCGTCCACGACTGTTTGATAGGCGGCATCGCCGATGGTCTCCATGAGCTCTAGAGCCTTCGGGCCCTGACCCAGCTCCTGGTAGCATCGGGCGATGTTGTAGCGGAGGTCGGTCGTATCGTAGGGGGCAACCGGATCTATTTGCCGGGAAGCTTCCTCGAAGGCGGATAGAGC
>Ga0214473_10006762_pt1 | contig 13657 bp, 16 predicted proteins | sample RVTome_7_FD_203509 | JGI IMG/M metagenome (GOLD analysis project Ga0214473, IMG submission 203509) | Soil microbial communities from uranium-contaminated site in the Upper Colorado River Basin, Wyoming, United States - RVT98D197 | ecosystem: Environmental > Terrestrial > Soil > Contaminated >... | reverse complement strand
CGCGTATCGGGGCGCCGGCGGTAGAGGAGATCGTGACCGCGCCCTTGAATCGCGAGGGCGTCGCTCTCGTTCGAGGCGAATCGGTCCGAGTCGACGCCGTGGTGCGCACCCGCAACGTGGGGCATTTCTTCCCCGGCGGAACCGTCGATGCGTTCGACGTCTGGCTCGAGCTTCAGGCGGTCGACGACCGGGGGCGGGTTTTGTTCTGGAACGGGTTCGCCGAAGACGCCGGGAAGGGTCCGGTCGAGCCCGCGGCTCATTTCTATCAGTCGTTCCAGCTCGACGGCAGAGGAAACAAGATCAACAAGCGCAACGCCTGGTCGACGCGCTCCGTCCTCTACGTGAGCCTCGTCCCTCCGGGCGCCGCCAACACCGTCCGGTTCCGGCTCAACGTTCCCAAGGACGCGGGCGAGAGGGTGACGCTCAAGGCGAAGCTCAACTACCGAAAGTTCGCCTGGTGGAACACGCAGTGGGCCTATGCGGGAGTGCGCGACCCCTCCCAGGGACCGTTCGAGACCACGAAGGACTACGACGACGGTCGCTGGGTCTTCACCGGCGACACGAGCAAGGTCTCGGGGGAGTTGAAGGAGATCCCGAACCTTCCCATCGTGACCATGGCGGAGGCCGAAGTGACTCTCCCCGTCGCCGATTCGCCGGTCGAGGTTCCGGATTTCACCCCGTCCGAAAAGAGAGTCGCCGCGCTTCGCTGGAACGACTACGGCATTGGACTTCTGCTCCAGGGTGACCTCCGCGGGGCGGAGCGCGCGTTCACCCGAGTCACCGAGATCGACTCCAGCTACGCCGACGGCTTCGCGAACGTCGCGCGAGTGCGGGTTCAGGAAGGGGATCCCGACGGAGCACAGGAAGTGCTCCGGAAGGCGCTCGCCCTCGCGCCGAACCTCGCCAAGGCCCATTATTTCTACGGCCTCACCCTGAAGACCCAAGGACTCTACGACCAGGCGGTCGAGAGCTTTCGCCGCGCCGCCGAAAGCTACCCGCGCGACCGTGTCGTGCGGAACCAGATCGGTCGAATGCATTTCTTGAGGCGAGAGTTTCCCCAGGCCGTGGCGGAGCTTTCGAAGACGCTCGAGGTCGACCCCGAGGACCTCGAAGCCCACTACAACCTCATGCTGTCCTACCAGGGCCTGGGAGATACGGAGAAGGCCGACGCTCATCGAAAGCTCTACCTCCGGTTCAAAGCCGATGAAGCGGCTCAGTTCATCACCGGCGACTACCGCCGCCTCCATCCGGCGGACAACAACGAGAGGCTCACCATCCACGAGCACCGGAACTCCTACGGAGGGGAGAAACCACTGCCCGCGACCTATCCAGCGTCCACGGCGACGGAAGGGGAGCCGTGAGCTGGCCTTTGCTCCCTTTGCTTTTGGTCGCGTTGGTCGCGGAGGACGCGCCGGCCCCGGCGCGATTCGTGGACGTCACCGAACAAGCGGGCATCCATTTCACCCACGTGAATGGGGCCTCGGGGAAGAAGTACCTCCCCGAGACCATGGGGAGCGGCTGCGCGTTCTTCGACTTCGACTCCGACGGCGACCAGGACATCCTCCTTGTCAGCTCGACGAGCTGGCCCGGTGCTCCCGCGGGCCGGTCCGCGACGCCGGCTCTCTATCGCAATAAGGGGAACGGAACGTTCGAGGACGTCACCAAGGGCTCGGGCTTCGATCGGCCCATCTACGGGATGGGAGTCGCCACCTCCGACTACGACGCCGACTCCGATCCCGACGTCTACCTCACCGCTCTCGGGCCGAACGTGCTCCTTCGGAACGACGGTGGCGGAAAGTTCACCGATGTGACCGCGTCCGCAGGAGTCGGGGATGATGGCTTCGGCTCGAGCGCCACCTGGCTCGACTACGACAAGGACTCCGACCTGGATCTGTTCCTGCTCAACTACGTGCAATGGTCGCGAGAGACCGATATCTACTGTTCTCTCGACGGCAAGACGAAGTCCTATTGCACGCCCGAATCCTACGACGGCGCGAGCCCCGTCCTCTATCGCAACGACGGGAAGGGGAAGTTCGCCGACGTTACCCGCGAGGCCGGCCTCTACAACCCGCGGGGAAAGGGGCTCGGGGTCGCAGTCTTCGACTTCGATGAGGACGGACATCTGGACCTCGCGGTCGCGAACGACACTCAGCCGAACAACCTCTACAAGAACGGCGGCAACGGCACTTTTTCCGATGTGGGTGTCCTCGCGGGAGTCGCGTTCTCCGAGAGCGGAGTCGCCCGCGGCGCCATGGGAATCGACGCCGGGGACTACGATGGAAGCGGGCGCCAGAGCCTTTTGATCGGTAATTTTTCGAATGAGATGATCTCGCTCTACCACAACGAGGGGCGCGGGTTCTTCATCGACGCCGCACCCGTCTCGGAAGTGGGTCGGGCGAGTCTCCTCACGCTCGCCTTCAGCGCCTTCTTCTTCGATTTCGACCTCGACGGGCTCCTGGATATCTTCGTGGCCAACGGGCACGTCGAGAACGACATTCAGGCGGTGCAGCAGAGGGTCACCTACGCCCAGCCTCCTCATTTGTTCCGGAACCTGGGCCAGAGCCGATTCCGAGACGTGGCGAAAGAGGTGGGCCCCGAGCTCGGACGACCGGTCGTCGCCCGGGGCGCGGCCCACGGAGACTTCGACTCCGACGGGGATCTCGATCTCCTGGTGACGACGAACGGCGGCAGGGCGTACCTATACCGCAATGACCTTCAGACGCCCGCTTCGTGGGTCGGCTTCCGATTGCGCGGGACCGCGAGTAACCGCGACGGGATCGGCGCCCGGATCCGCCTCACCGCGGGAGGAAAAACGCAGACCTCGATGGTGAAGAGCTCTACCGGGTATCTCTCGCAGAGCCAGCTTCCGGTCGTCTTCGGTCTCGGTAAGCTCTCGGCGGTCGAGAAAGTCGAAATCCTGTGGCCGAGCGGAACGACGCAGACGGTCTCGAGTTCCGCGCCGGGCCGAATCCATTTGGTGGAAGAGACGCACTAAAGCCGCTCGAAAAGTGCCGTTGTTTCGAGACCCTTTTCGAACGTCAACGTAGTCTCACAGCCTCGGGCCTTCGCGCTCAACCCGATCAACAGGTCGGGCAAGTCAGCGTTTCCCGACCGCCCCATGCGAAGCAACTCCTGAACTGTTCCGTCGTTCTCGAGCTCGAGCACTGGCATTTGAGTAAGCAACTCCAAAGCGTCCAGAACCTCACTCCGGTTCAACTTGTAAACCGCCGAGAGCACCCAGATGGTCTCGAGAATGACCAGAAGAGAGAGAAAGTAACGTTCCGATTCTTCCTCCGCCTTTTCCAGAACGGCTTTCGCGCGGCGACCCTGGACCTTGTCGTCGTTTATCAGCAGACGGACAATAACGTTGGTGTCGAGGGCCTTCAAAGCCGTCCCTCTTTGAAGGCTCGACCGAGCCGCTTCTTGATCTCTCTCGTGGACAAGGGTCTTCGAGCTTTGAACGCGAAGGTCCCGAAGACTTCCGCGACTTTCTTCGCGATAGGAATGACCCGCACCTCTCCATCGTCATCGACCCGAAAGTCGAGCCGATCCCCGGTCTTGATATGGAGCCGTTCTCGGATCTCCTTGGGAATGGTGACTTGACCCTTCGAGGTCACGGTGGCCGTCGCCATGTCTTACTCCTTTGCTATTTTCTTACTATATCGTAAGCCACGGACACTCTCAAATCAGTGCCGATGGAGCGAGAAGGCGTGCTGTAATAGGCCGCAAGGTGAGCCATGCCAGTTAACGGGCGGAGGACGTGGGTGTCGATCGCGATCGCGGGCGCGATTCTTGCTCCCGGCGTCCTGCTGGCTGACGATCCTCCCGCCGAAGCGTGGCGCCAGTGGGGCGGACCGAACCGCAACTTCATCGTGGAGGCGACCGGGCTCGCGGAGAAGTGGCCGGACGGGGGGCCGCCCATTCTCTGGAGCCGTCCCTTGGGCACCGGTCATTCCGCGATCCTCGCCGACGAGGGTCGGCTTTTCACCATGTACCGGGTGGGAAACGGTCGGGCCAAGCAAGGTCCGTGGGAGGCCGAAGAGCTCGTCATCGCTCTCGATGCCCGGACGGGGGAGACGATATGGGAGTATCGCTATCCCTCGAACATCGAGGACTTCAACTTCGGCGCCGGACCGCACTCGACCCCGATCGTGGTCGGCGATCGTCTCTTCACGATCGGGACCAACAAACAGCTTCACGCCTTCGACAAGCGAACGGGGAACGTGCTCTGGTCGCACGACCTGGTGAAAGAGTTCAATGCTCCGACGCTCCTCATTCGACCGATCGTGAAAGCGGGCTATGGCTGCAGCCCGCTCGCCTTCGGAGACACGATCCTCTGCAGCGTCGGCGGACCCGGGCAGTCGGTCATGGCCTTCCGGCAGAGCGACGGCGCCGTCGCCTGGAAGAACGGCGACTTCCTTACGTCGGAAGCGGCGCCCATCCTCATCGAGCTCGCGGGCAAGCAACAACTGGTCGTCTTCGGAGGAGGGACGGTACAGGGGATGGATCCCTCCTCGGGGCAGGTGCTCTGGTCCCATCCGCACGACCCCGGGAACGATCTCAACTGCGGGACGCCGCTCTGGGGCGCGGACGGCATACTCTTCCTGTCTTCGGCGTACAAGGCGGGAAGCCGGGCGATTCGCCTGAGGCAGGAGGGAGACCAGACGCTCCCCGAGGAGATTTGGTTCAACGCCCGGGTGCGGTTCATGTTCCTCAGCTCCCTCCGGATTGGCGACACCCTCTACGGCACCGCGGGAGATTTCGGTCCCGCCTTCCTTACCGCGCTCGACGTGAAGACCGGTGAGACTCTTTGGCAGCATCGAGGCTTCGGGCGAGCGAGCCTCCTCCAAGCGGGAGGGAAGACCATCATCCTGGACGAGGACGGTGACCTCGCTCTCGCGACGCTGACTCCCGAAGGGGTCACCATCCTCTCCGAAGCCAAGGTCTTCGACACGACGTCGTGGACGGTGCCGACTCTCGTGGGAACCACTCTCTACGCGCGCGACCGAGAGAAGATCGTGGCGCTCGACCTGGGAGCGCGGTAGCCATGGTGCTCTTCGGAGTCCTTCTCGCTCTCGCGCAGAGCGCGGCCCCGGATGTATCCGGGACCTGGAAACTGGACCTGGAGCGAAGTCGCGTCTCTGCCGAGCCCGGCTGGCCGGGCCTGATTGGGGCGGGGGCGCCGGAGAGGATCCACATCACTCAGGCGGCGAACGGGACCCTGGTCATCGAGAGCGAGATCAACGAGAGCCATGCCCGAATCTACAAGCCGGGCGGAACGAGCTCGACCCCCGTGGCGCAGACCAGCACCATCACCATGGCGTCAAGGTGGGAGGCGCGCACGCTCACGAGCGAAGGAGACCTGGTGCCTCCCTCCGGAGCCCCCGCGAGGGTGAAAGAGGCCATCGCCCTCGGCGACGATGGCCGAACTCTCACCGTGGAGATTTCGGTGACGGGACCCGAGGGCATGAACGCCAGCACCCTCGTGTACACCCGGACCGAGCTCGTGGAGCCCTGCGAGAAATGGTCCACGCCCTGCAAGACCCTCGGGAACTGAAGCTGGTAGGTGTCGTAACGTTTCTCTCCATCGAGGCGGGCCCGTTCCCCGGCTGGGCAAAGCGCCCCGAACCGTGAACCGCCCGCTTCCCTCGGATGCTACGTTGGGGTCCTCAAGTGGAAACTCGAAGTCGGCGAACACGGGGTCGTTTTCAGAGGATCGTTTCGGCTCCACCGAAGAGACGTCAGCTTCCTTCAATCAGGCGCCTGAGCGCCTCGGCGTGGGTTTCCAAGAACAATCGGTCTTTGGGACGGTTCGCCTTGGACTTGGACGCGACGATGTGGGAGAGTCGGGCCACTGGAATCTCGACGTCCTCCACCCGAAACAACCGGCGATCGTTCCAAACTTCTTCGAACCCGAACCCCTCCATGACCAGGGTGAGGTCGACATCGAGGCCACGTCCGTCCGTTGCTTGGGTCAGCGCCCTGCCCTCGATGACGCGCTCCGCCAGGAAGTCATCGATGGGCTCTCCGAGGGGCTCATCGCCGGTCGATAACGCGAGTCCTGCCAATCGACAGGACTGCCATACCAGGAGAAGGTTTCCGGGTTCGGAAGGCAAAAACAGGTCCCGGTCTTGCGTGGTGAACAACGTGGAGGCGGATTTAGCGTAGTAGTTGGCGCCCCAGACTCCGATGACTACGAACCGCGCCTTAGCTTCCTGGAGCAAGGCGGCAAGCCGAAGGAATCGATCCAACGCCTCAGCTCACGCGAACCGCTTTGGCGAAGTGCAGCCTGGACTCTTCGATGGCCTCCTCGACCCAGGTCTTGTCGGACCCGTTCTGGTTCTGTGGAAGGTTTTCGATCCAGGCGATCGCGGCCAGGTAACTCTCGCTCAAGCGAAAGCCGCTTTCGTTGACGCTTAAATCGGGCGCCTGCGCGGCGGAGTCATCCGGGAATCGCACCGGAGTATTCTAGCACCGGCGATGGATCCCCGGTAGCGTAAGAACTGGCGCCGCCCGTTCAACTCGCTCAACTCTTGAAAACCGCTTTGAGTACGTACCCCGCGATCGCGGGGTTCTTCCGCAGCCGTCGGATGGAGTAAGGGTACCAGTTCGGGCCGAAGGGCACCGCGACCCGCAGACGATGTCCCTGCGAGCGGACGGTCCGGCGCAGCATCAGCTCGACCCCGTGGAGCATCTGGAACTCGTACTGATGGGGCTTCAACCCGAGCCGATCGATGAGACGGCAGGCTTCCCAGATCAGGAGCTCGTCGTGGGTCGCGATCCCGACGTAACATCCCGCGCTCAGGAGCTCCTCCAGGAGCATGGCGTAGTTCTCCTGGATGATGCGGAAGTCGGTGTAGGCCACCTCTCGAGGCTCGAGATAGACGCCTTTGCACAGGCGGACGTTGGCTTTCGCCGCCGCGAGCTTTCTCACGTCCGCGAGGCTCCTCCGCATGCGCGCCTGGATGACGACGCCCACGTTGTCGAAGTCCTCACGGAGCCGATAGTACAGCTCGAGGGTTTCGTCGATGCAGGGAGAGTCCTCCATGTCCATGCGCATGAAGTTCCCGTAGCGTTTCGCGTGCTCCAGGATCCTCCGCATGTTCTGGTAGCAGAACTCCCTGTCGAGCTTGAGGCCGAGGTGGGTGGGCTTGGTGTGGATGTTGCTGTCGAGCTTGCGGGCCGCGATCTCGTCGAGGCACTGCTGGTAGTCGCGGATCGCTTGCTCCGACTCCTCCCTGCGGGTGACGAACTCGCCGAGGATCCCGCTCGCCACCATGAGGCCCTGGGCGTTGAGCTCCTGAATGACGCGAAGCTGGTCCGAAAGCGTCTCTCCCGCCACGTAGGGCTTGGCGAAGACGCTCACCAGCGCTTTGGGAACGAGGGGAAGCGATGCGGCAATCACGCTGTCGAGCGCGCCCATGGATGCTTATCTCCCAATCAATCGAGCTCGAGCCATTTCAAGATGCGATCGAGCGTGTCCATCGTCGAGCGGTCCAGAGTCGTGCCCGGCGGGCGAATTCCTGCGTGCTTCAGAGCCCCCCGCCGGCGGAGCATTTCTTTCCGGATAGCCATGCCGATGCCTTCCTGGAACTCGAACCGCATCAGAGGAACGTGCCGGTAAAAGAAGTCGGCGGCCTCGTCCTTCTTGCCCGAATTCCACTTGGAAACGATCTCGACCAGAAGCTTGGGGTAGGCGAAGCCGGTCATGGCGCCCGTGGCGCCACAAATCAACTCTTCGATGAGGTAGGCGCCGCCGAGGCCGCCGAAGATGTCGATTCCGAGCCCGTCCTCGAGCTCGCGGATGCGGGCGGTCTTGTAGGGTGTCGGGGCGTCCTCGAGCTTGATGGTACGAGCCGAGGGGATCTTGCGGCAGAGGTCGACGAGGAGCGAGGGCTCCATGTGATAGCCGGAGATCGGCGGGTAGTCCTGGATCACGATGGCGAAATCGAACTTCTCGGCAATGGCGGCGAAATGGCGATGAACGTAGGCCGAGTTGAGCTTGGGCATCCGGGGCGGGCTCACCATGACGCCCGCGACGCCGGTCTCTTTTGCGGCAGCGCAATAGCCGAGGCAGGTATCGAGCCCCGAGCCCGTGGCCCCCACGATGACGGGAACGCGGCCGTCGACCCTCGCCATCGTGGTCTCGAGCACGAGCTGGCGCTCGGCATCCGAGAGACGCGCCACCTCGCTCGTGACCCCGAGTGCGGTGAAGCCGGAGACGCCGTCGGCGAGGAAGAGATCGATGACCCTTTTCAGGCTCTCCCGATCGATGGCACCGTTCTCGTCGAAGGGAGTAGGCAGAACGGTGTAGACGCCGGACAGTTTCGTCAAACATGACCTCGAAGCTGTCTTTTCTATCACAAATCCCGAGGAGCTTGCTTGGGGCGGCGCACCGACTTAGGATTTCACGCCATGAAGCTCCAAATAATCTCGAGAGAGGAAGTCAAGAGCGCGATCAGCATGGCGCAGGCGATCGAGACCGTCAAGTCGGCGTTCGCGCAGCTATCCCGCGGCCGCGCCCGCGTACCGATCCGGACGCAGCTTGGAGTGCCTCTCCACGACGGAGTCACTCTCTTCATGCCCGCCTATCTCGAGGAGACGGACGAGCTCGGAATGAAGATGGTCTCCGTCTTCTCCGGCAACATCGAGCAAGGGCTTCCGATCGTCAACGCCATGGTGACTCTGGTCGACCCCGAGACCGGGCTCCCGACCGCCATCATCGACGGGACGTACTTGACCGCCCTCCGCACCGGCGCCGCTTCCGGAGCGGCGACCGATCTCCTGGCGAGAGGCGACGCGCGGACGGTTGCGGTCCTCGGAACCGGGGTCCAGGGACGCACGCAGCTTCAGGCGGTCTGTACCGTGCGGTCCATCGAACGGGTGCTGGTCTTCGACACCCGAGGGCGAACCGCGGAGAAGTTCCGCGATGAGATGGCGGAGGCCGGTCCGCCAGTTCCGCGGCGAATCGACGTCGCGTCGACGGCCAAGCAAGCCATCTCCCAAGCCGACGTCGTCTGCACCGCCACCACCTCCACCACTCCCGTCTTCCTCGACTCGGACGTGAGGCCGGGAACGCACATCAATGCCATAGGCTCCTTCACTCCCCAAATGCAGGAGCTTCCCGCGGAGACCGTAGCGCGGGCGCTTCTGGTCGTGGACTCGCGAGAGGCGGTTTGGGCCGAGGCGGGCGACCTCATCATCGCGAAAAAGCGCGGTCTCATCACCGAGGCGAGCGTTCACGCGGAAATCGGCGAGATCGTCGCCGGGACGAAGCCCGGCCGTTCGAGCGACGACCAGGTGACGCTCTTCAAGTCGGTGGGCAACGCGGTCCAGGACGTGTCCGTCGGCGCGCGCGTCCTCGAAGAGGCGAAGAGGAAGGGACTGGGAACCGTCGTCGATCTCTAGCTCAGCTAAGGTAGGATATCGAAATCAGGTCATGAAAGTCCGTCTCGACTACGGAACCGAGGGCCTCGAAGTCGAGCTCCCCGACGAGCGCACGACGGTCATCGAGCCCGACTACCCGAAGGGTGTGGCCGATCCCATAGCGGCGCTTCGCAGGGCTGTCGGCGAGCCCATCGGCTCGCCGAAGCTCGCGGAGCTCACGCGCGAGGGGATCCGAGTCGCGATCTCGGTCTGCGACGGGACTCGCGCTCAGCCGCGGGGGTTGATGCTCCAGGCTCTCTTCGAAGCGATGCCCCGCGTCCGACCCGAGGACGTCGTGATCCTCGTCGCGACCGGCACCCACCGCGCCAATACCAAAGAAGAGCGCGAACGCATGCTCGGCTCGGAGACCGTGGCCCGCTATCGCGTCGTCAACCACGATGCCCGGGATCGAGCGTCACTCTCCTTCGCGGGCGAGACGTCGAAAGGAGCTCCGATCTGGCTCAATCGGGAATGGCTCGAGGCGGATGTCCGCGTCACCACCGGCTTCGTCGAGCCTCACTTCTTCGCGGGCTTCAGCGGCGGCCCCAAGATGGTGGCCCCCGGACTCGCGGGGCTCGACACCACCATGGTCCTCCACGATGCGTGTCACATCGGGCACCCGAAAGCGATCTGGGGTGTTACCGAGGGGAACCCCATCCATGACGACATCCGGGAGATCGCGCGAATGACGGGCGTTCACTTCGCGTTCGACGTGACGCTGAACGGAGAGAAGGAGATTACCGCGGCCTTCGCGGGTGAGCTCTTCGAAGAGCACGGCCGGGCCTGCGCTCAATCGAAGCGAGAGGCGATGCGGGGAGTCGAAGCTCCGTTCGACGTCGTCGTCACCACCAACTCCGGATTTCCCCTCGATCAGAACCTCTACCAGTCGGTGAAGGGGATGTCGGCGGCGGCCCAGATCGTCAAGGAGGGCGGGGTCATCGTGTGCGCCGCCGAGTGCCGCGACGGGCTTCCCAATCACGGCGCCTACGCCGAGCTTCTCAAGCGAAGACGCTCGGCGGACGAGCTTCTCGCCATGGTTCACGAGCCGGGCTTCGCCGAGCCCGACCAGTGGCAGGTCCAGGTCCAGTCTCAAATCCAGAAACGAGCGCGGGTCCTGGTCAAGACGAGCTTCCTCTCGCCCGAGGAGCTGCGCCTCGCGCACTTCGAGCCTATCGAGGACGTTTCCGCGGAAACGCGCCGCTCGCTCGAGAGCGCCGGCCCCGGCGCGCGGCTTTGCGTGCTCCCCAGGGGACCGCAGACGATCCCTTATCTGACTTAAGACGTTTCCCCAAAAGGCCGCTCTTTATAGCACCACTTGCCCGATTCGCGAAGAGGGGACATGATTTCCCGCCAGCGTGAAAAAAGGCTCCAGGATCTATCGCTTCGGTACCGGATGGCTTCGCGCGCTCCTGCGCGCGTTCTTTCGGCGAGTGGAGGTCACGGGGCTCGGGAACCTGCCGGATCGGGGCGGTGGCATCTTCATCGCCTGGCATCCGAACGCGCTCGTCGATGGGGCTCTGATCCTGAGCCAGTTTCCCGGACGCATCGTGGCCGGTGCCCGCCACGGGCTCTTCCGCTGGCCGATCCTCGGCTCTGTGATGCGCGCGCTCGGCACCGTTCCCGTCTATCGTCGCCGTGATTTTCCCGACGGCGCCGACGAACCGAGGCGCGAGGCGAACGAGAAGAGCATCGAGGCCATGGCGACCGCCGTCGCCTCCGGGGCCTTCGCGCTTCTCTTCCCCGAGGGCCAGAGCCACGACGAGCCCTTCCCCACGGAGCTCCGGACCGGAGCCGCTCGCCTGTACTACCGCGCGAGGGATCTGGCGGGTAACGGAGCCCAGACCCCGGTAATCATTCCCGTGGGCCTTCACTACGATCGAAAGCACCTCTTCGGGTCGAGCGCCCTCGTGTCCTTTCATCCCCCGCTCGAGCTTCCGAAAGGAGTCGAAGACCCACCGCCGGAAGGCGCGAGCGAAGAGGAAAAGCGGTCTCGATACCGCGCTCTCACCGACGAGCTCGAGGCAGCTCTCCGCGAGGTGGTCCACGCGACCGAGAGCTGGGATCTCCATCACGCGATGCATCGCGCGCGAAAGCTTCTGCGCGCCGAGCGGGCCCACCGGATGGGGGCGAGCCTCGAGCGACCCGACATGAAGGAGAGGGTGCTCGTCTTTTCCCGGCTCTGGGCGGGATACAACGAGCGCGCTCTGACGCATCCCGAGGAAGTGCGCGAGATCGTTCGGCGCATCCAGAGCTACGACGCTGATTTAAGGGCCCTCGGGATCGAGGACCACGAGCTCTACGGCGGAAAACCGCTCCTCTCGCCACGTATGGCGCTGAGCGCGTTTCTGCAGGCCCTTCTGGTCTACTTCGTGCTTCCGCCGATCCTTCTCATCGGCTACGTGGTCAACCTCCCGGCGGCGGCGCTCGTCTGGCTCCTCTCTCGTTGGGGAGCGTCCGCGCGAAAGGACGTTGCCTCGCTGAAGCTCTTCGTCGGAGCCATCACCTTCCCGCTCCTCTGGCTCGCGGTCGCGCTCCTCGTGGCCTGGGGAGATACGAGGCTATCGCAGCTCTACCCGCGATTTCGGGGCGCTCCCGCTCTTACCGGCGCCCTCGCTTTCACTCTGAGCGCGGTGGGAGCGATGGTGGCGCTCCACTACCAGAGGATCGCGCGCCAGACGCTCCGCGCGGTTCGCGTGCGGCTCACGAGGTGGCGGCGCTCGTCGACCCTCGGGCGATTGCAGGTGGAGCGGGGCTACCTCTACGAGGCGCTTCGAAAGCTCGCGACGCTTCGGTAGAGCTTCAGGTTCCAAAACCCCGTCCGCTTTTCCTTCCACCCCGCCCCATCGTGTAGAATGCTCGCTTCCGACTTGATCCGCAACCGTCCCCTCTAATCGATGCTAAAGAGTCTTCGCCATGCCGCACGAGGCCTGGCCATGCTGATCGCGACGCAGTCGAACGCGCGGATCCATCTCGGGGTGACTGCCGCCGTCGTTCTCCTCGCGCTCTCGCTCGGTCTCTCGTCGAGCGAGTGGTGCTGGCTCATCGTCGCCGCCGCCCTGGTGTGGACCGCGGAAGCGCTGAATACCGCCATCGAGCTCCTGGGCGACGCGGCGAGCGGCGGCAACCCTCACCCGCTCGTCGGGAAAGCCAAGGACGTCGCCGCCGCCGGCGTGCTCCTCGCCGCTATGGGAGCGGCGCTCATCGGGGTTATCATCCTGCTTCCGCAAGTGGTGTTGAACGTTCGGAGATAGAGTTCGATGAAGTTGTTTCGCTTTGGGGAAAAGGACAAGGAGCGTCCCGGGCTTTTGCTCCGTGACGGTTCCATGGTCGACGTTTCCATCTTCGGCGAGGACTACGACGAGAAGTTCTTCGGGACCCGGGGCCTGAGGCGCCTCGCTCGATGGGCCTCGGTCTTCGCCTCGTCGCAGCCGAAGATCGATCCCGGATCGGTGCGGCTCGGGTCGCCCATCGCTCGCCCGAGCAAGATCGTCGCCATCGGGCTCAACTACCGGGACCACGCCAAGGAAGCCAAAATGGAGCTTCCGTTGGAGCCGGTCCTCTTTTCCAAGGCGTCCTCCGCGATGGCGGGCCCGTACGACGACCTGGTGATCCCGCGGGGCGCGAGCAAAGTGGATTGGGAGATCGAGCTGGGCGTGGTCATGGGCGCGCGGGCGAAGCTGGTCTCGGAGTCGCGCGCGCTCGAGTACGTGGCCGGATTCCTCGTGGCGAACGATTACTCCGAGCGGTCGTTCCAAATGGAGCGCGGCGGCCAGTGGATCAAGGGAAAGAGCGCGGACGGCTTCGCTCCCCTCGGTCCTTACCTGGTCACCACGGACGAGATTCCGAACGTCCAGGCGTTGAAGATGGCGCTCTCGGTGAACGGGAAGGCGATGCAGACCGGCTCGACGGCCAACATGCTGTTCGGCGTGGCCCACCTCATCGCCTACACCAGCCACTTCATGACTCTCCTCCCGGGAGATGTGGTGAGCACCGGGACGCCCGCCGGGGTCGGCATGGGGAGAAAGCCTCCTCGTTACCTCAAGCCCGGCGACGTCGTCGAGGCGACGATCGAAGGGCTGGGGACCCAGCGGCAGAGAGTGGTCGCCCCCAACCGATGATCCTCCATGAATTACTATTGAGGACTGACAAAAGGCAGGACATCATAAACCGGGTGGTGGGACACGGGCTGTGGGACACGGGCTGAGGAGTCAACGAAAAACCCCTCCTGGCC
>Ga0214473_10006761_pt1 | contig 13660 bp, 23 predicted proteins | sample RVTome_7_FD_203509 | JGI IMG/M metagenome (GOLD analysis project Ga0214473, IMG submission 203509) | Soil microbial communities from uranium-contaminated site in the Upper Colorado River Basin, Wyoming, United States - RVT98D197 | ecosystem: Environmental > Terrestrial > Soil > Contaminated >... | reverse complement strand
TTCTTTCAGTTTCGCGAATGTAGTGTTTAACATCGTGCCAAATCCTTCAGGGTTTTGTCGGGGTGAGCTTTTGCCATCAGCTCTATGAATCTCAAAACTTGCTGTGCCGTCCCGGATAGGTGTATTATGGTTTTAGACATATCTTTTTCTCCTTGCCGAGGCTGCTCTAACAGCCCCGGCCTTTGTTTATTTCTGGCAGAATCCGTAGCTGGACTCCACCTTTACCCTCCCTTATAAGGTTGACTCTCATCCTTCTCCCTTCATGCATCCCGGCGGCGCTTTCTGGCGACGTCGTAGGCGTACTGGACGACCGCGTGCTCCTGAGCCTGGGTCTCACAGGCATATCGGCAATACCTCTCCCGCACTGCATCGATGGCCGTGTAGCCGCCCAGGTGCTCCACCCGGGCTACCAGGCAGGCGAGCAGGGTCCCGGTGCGACCATGGGCTTGCATACAGCCTATATCGACGCGTTTACCGGCTCGCATTTTAGCCAGGCAGATTTCGACCAGCCGGGTTAGGAGTTGAGGCTCGGGAGCTGCCATGTCCGCCCAGTCCACGTAGATAGCCGGGTAGACAGACAGTTCACGGGCTTTCTTCAGCGCCGAACCGTTCGTCAGGATGGCGCCGCCGACCGACTCTTTCCACCGCGACGCCAGGTAAACCCCAAAGTCCGGGTGCGGCGCTTTAAGGTCTTTCCGGCCAAACGGGGCAGCTGAGCAAGTTACGGTAAAGCGTCCCACCCGGACAGGTTGCCGCCAGTGAGGGCAACCGCTGTAAAAGCGGTTGCCGAATATATCAGTGGCTTTCATTGTCTTCGTTGTTCTCCTCTGGCTGTGTCGGATCTAAATTCATGCCCTCGAATAACTTCTCAAGGCCGGACGAGATCTCGGTCTCGGTGATAAGCTCTACCTCGTCAGGGCGAAAGGGGAAGGGGCCGATGGTATCGACCTCGGCCTCTCCCATTGGAGTGTCCATCTTAATTTTAATCGGGCTGATCAGGATGATCTGCAGGGGGTACTTTGATATGTCCGGGTTAGTGTAGGTGATAATCTTCCCGGCCTTGCCGACCAGTTCAGGTAGTGCGTGGCATTCCAGTATCTTGACTTCTGGGAATTCCGGTAACTTTGGCTCCATCGCTATCCTCCTTTTTTCCCGCAAAGGTCGCCATCGTTGGCTGAAGATAGAATATAGTCTCCTCTTCATCAGCGGGCTCCTCCTCGCAGTTTGGGCAATACGGTACACCATAATGGTATCTCTGCCCCTTCTCTGTATAGAATACCTGTTTTATTCGGATTACACTTCCGCAAGAATGAATCCATTTACCCAATTTATCATCCAGGTGGCTTTCCGTTATTACGAGCCAGCTACCTCGTTCATCTGGTAATCCTGGTTTCCTCTTGTCCACAGCCTCCTCCTTATTCCTCCTCCGGCTCGTCGTCTCCGCCCTTGGCCTCTTGAGCCTTGATTTCAGCCATCTCTGCCAGCAGGACAGCGAGTTCCTCCGCCTCCCGGTTGATAATGGCCTCCGGTGTCAGCCCGGCGCCCGCTTCGGTTGTCGACTCGGCCAGTTCTTCCGGCGTTGCCTGGGTGAGGTCTTCCTCTTGCAGGTAACGGATTTTGACTCGACCAATGACCTCCACCCGGTAAGCAATGCGACCACTAAGCGTATCATCAGGTACCTCGTACACGATTCCGGCGATCTCGTTGCCGTTCAGTTTGACTTTGACAATATCTCCGATTTTGAATTGGTTCTCTTTCTGTTCTTTCATTCTTCTGTATGCTCCTGCTTTTTTATTTTGACTTCGACTGGGCTGTGGCTCGTACCTCTTTGGTTGGCTTATCGTCACCTCCTCTTGCTGGGGGCTGTCGCAGTATCTCCCGCTTGAGCGCCCCCTGGGCGAACTCCCCGACTGATTGCCCCCGGAGAGCCGCCGTAGATTTTACTTTGCGCCAGAAGTCCTCCTCGGCATCCGGCAGGATTACGCTGACCTTTAGCATCTCTCTACCTCCCTCGATAAAATAATTAATCCTCAGCGACTGGCACGAGAGCCATGAGACGACTAGAATCTAACCGTTTCTTTTACTCCTTTGGTGCCCATTTTGCCAGTTTAGTAATCATCTTCCTTTCTTCGCCTACAAATTCAAATTCGTGGCACATACCACATGGCGCGTGTTCCCTATCCCAGTAGTAACAAGTAGCGCATTTATATTTTATACCATCATGTATAACCATATGCCTCATCTCCTTTCCCGTCCGTGTACCGGCGCGGGGGCTAATCCAGCCAACTCGCTTTCAATTCCCAGTCTCCGCCACCCCACGATTCGGCTGCGGCTATTTTGGCCTCTTTAAGAGTGCGCCCACTCACTGCGGTATCGTTGCCTGTTTCATCTTCGCGCCACTGATATCGGATTTCGTTCCCAATATCTTTTTGGCATACCAGCTTTATCCTCCGGCTCGGTGCATCTCCAAAATCTCCCATGATTGTTGCGGTCAATAGGTTCTTTTTCATTTCGTTCTCTCTCCTTTCCCGTCCGTGTACCGGCGCGTTCAACCCTCCGTTTATTTACTTACAGCGACACTTCATATAGTTCCATCATATCCACGTTATCCGCTTTTGTCAATATGGGCTGACCAAAATAAAATACGTCTTTTTCGACCCGGGCGAAAATGTCCTATTTCCTCCCGGTTGTAACCTCTGGTTGTAACTTTCGCCCCCCTTTCGGCCTAAAGCCAGGACATCCAGCTTCGGCAAGCGCTACAATCGAAATCTAGCGGACTAACGCCCGCCGGACGACCACTGAATCCTCCCCCGCTCTCGCTCCGCCGAACTGAGAGACCTCGCTCGCTCTGGTTGGCGTTGCCGACCGGACGGACACCCCCCGAAACGGACGGCAATGCCGTTCTGCCTGGCCAGCGGCAGACCCGCCCCGATCCAAGGTATGGAACCAAGGACGGATTTTGGTATGGAATTGGTATGGAATTGGTATGGAACCAGGACGGAATTGGACGGAATTTCTACGGTTTTTCCACGGAATTTCTACGGTGATCCGGCCTCGCCAGGCTCAGACCCAGTTTGTTTGAGGCCAGGTAGACTATTTAAGTAGTCATTTGGGTGCACCTAAAAGCCCTTCTGGAGCTGCTCTGGTGAATTCCGGTAAGACTGGAGCTGGCACTTGGGGAGCTGGGAAACCGACCGGATAGGAAATAGCGGCGATAGCGGCGGTAATGGACTTGGACAAAGAAGAACCCCCGTGTCCGGCGAACCGAAACACGGGGGACTGGGATGAACCGGCGACGGCGTAGCACCCCGCTACACCTCCGCGTCTTCTTACTCGATAAAGCCCGCCTGCTCAGCGAACTTGATCGCTCGCTCGGCGAACCACTGGTTAAACTCGGCGACTATATCTGGATGCTCGGCGGTAACGTCCTCGTACGTTATCGAACCTTTGGCAGAACCCTTCCCCTGCTTCTTATATCCGCCTGGGTCCTGCTCGTCTGCCGGAGCTTTCCCACCGACCGTCATCAGAATGACGTGAACCTCGGCGCCATACTTCTCGCTCGACTTCTTGGCCTGTTCAGGGTAGGGCATCGAACCACAGAACGGGCAGGTTAGCCGGATAAAACCCTTAGCCATCTCCATCTCCTTCCAAATCTACCGATACTCCAGGTTGGTCCTCGGAGTTGATTAACTTCGCCAGGCGCTCCTCAAACACTCTCTCGCTGGCGACCGCCAGCCCGACACTTCCCTGGGGCTGGCGGAACAGAGGGCAGCTTACGTTTTCGCAGAGCAGCATATCTCGCCCGGAGTTCCAGGGGATCTGGGAAAGGGGCACCTGGCAGCGGCGGCAAGTTCCCATATTAACCTCCTCCTGGCTACTTCCAATATTTCAAGAACGGGTGGTGCTTGAATATCACCTCGTCCAGCTTCTGATTCTCTATGTGAGTATACGACTCGGAAATGTTGGCCCCGGCCCACCGGAAGAACCGGAAGGGGTCATCGGCGCTATACACAGCCTTCCCGTCAGGGTCCCGCAGGTTTCTCAGTGTTGAGAAGACTCCGTGACGAATGGCATGAATGCTCTTCTTGCGGCTGCCAGCTCCACGGTCGATACCGGCGGCGTGAGCAAGCTCGCTGAACACGTCAAAGACTTTACTGCCAAGCAGGCGCGGGTAATCGTACTTAAAGATAAAGGGTGCGATTTCAGGCGGTACCTGGTGCTCTCTCGGCTCCCCGCCTTTCTCGGTATGGATCAGGATGGTCTTCTTTTGGGGGTGCACGTCCGTCTTGTCGATGATGGCAACCTCGCCCGCTCGCAGTCCGTAGATGGATGTCAACGCCATCAGGTTCTGCCACTGGTGGTTTCCGCTCACCCGGGCGGTCTGGATGAGCTTGGCAATCTCTTCCTCGGTCAGCCGCTTGTCCTCCCCGACTTCTACCCCCCGCCTCACGGCTTTCGGCAGCTTCACCGGCAGCCGCAGGCCGTACATTCTGAAGAGGCAACCCACCGGACCCCGGATAACGTAATCGATATAGGTCTGAGCTTTCCCCGCCTTCTTGAGATTGTCGATATAGCCGTAAACCATCGAGCGCTCTTTCCAGGTCTCCATGGTCGCGTCTTTCTTAGCCACGAAGTCCAGGTAATCGGAGACGTGAGCCCGGTACTGGCTCTGAGTTTTGATCGTAGCATACTGGGTTTCATGCGCCAGCTCGGTCAGGAGCTCGCTGCGGAGCGGGTGTACTGTCTTAGCCATCTAGCCTTCCTCCTCACACATATCGATTTCGTAGCCGCACTTCTGGCACTTGTAAACGTCGACCCCAACTAGCGCCGTATCATGGCCGCAAACCGGACAGCTGGTAGAGCTATTGCTCGAAGCATAGCTGTAAATCTGAGCCATATTCCCACCCAGGATGGCCAGGGTGGGCTGAAGCCAGGGCGGGTTGAAGGTCTCCGATATTTTATACAGCTGGATAAAAAGGTCATGTGTCTTTTTGGCCATCCGGTTCGCGTGCGCCAGCCGGCCCGCCTCGATATGATCTTTTATCTGAACCAGGCGTTGTTCGATGAGCTGGCAGCGGGCCTGGATGTGTTCCGCGTACTTAATCGTAATCGACTTGGCCAACCCGGCGTGCTCCTGCTGCGAACGCCAGACAACGGCGTGGCCGGTCTGCGCCAGCTCGTTAGCCATGGCCTGCATCTTGTCGGACCAGGGCATCAGGTAAACCGACTGGGTATACATCATCGCCCCAGACTCGCCGGCCTCTTTCAGGAAGCGCTTGCGGAGCTTGCCCTGGCTGGCCGGGATATCGTAGGTAAGGAGTAGGTAATCGCTGACTATTTCTTTAACTTCGACTGGCAATCTTACGGCTCCTCCGGCTCGAAGAGGCCCTTGAACAGGTCAATGACTCCCTGAGCCTTTTGACGATCCTTTTCGTCGTTGGCATTGCCGCCGACAAGAAAGGCCAGCTTGCCCTTCAGATGGTCGGCGAAATCTGCTATCTCGTGGTTGAAACAATAGTGAGGCTGGTGCCTGTCCCAGGGGTTGGCTACAAACCACACTCTCTCCGGGCTGTCCGGCAGGGCCGTAACTACTACCTGATAGCCCTCGCCGTCAGTAGCGAAGATATCTTCTTTGGTGGTAGTCTCAACAACGGACGCTGACGCCGACTGGTCCAGCACAGCGTCTATGGCATCGCGTATCAGCAAGAGCGCTTTCCGGTTGCCAACTATCCGCGCCTCGGCGTGTTCATAAGGCTGACTGTAAACGTGTCCCCAAGGCAGGGTCGCCAGGTCGACCTTAGTGCCTGTCAGGTCTTTGCCGTCAGGGTTAATGTGCATCGGGCTTTCCTTTTTCTAAGTCTTGCAATGCCGCGAGACAGAGTGCCGTTATGTTTTTCATTACCGGCACACCCAGGTCTGCTTGAACTGAGCCGGGTCGACCTTCATGTTCTTGAGCAGGTCTTTCTTGAAGTAATACTTGGCGCTCCTCTTCTGGAGCTCGTTGAGCATTGAATAGCCGTAGGCGTACCAGTCGATAGTCTTGCCATGCTCGTGGTAATTCATGATGCCGACCTTGTAGTGGCCGACAAATTCATGCGTCAACTCGAGCAGGGCGACGGTCTCTTTCGGGTAAATCACCGGCTCGAAGCTCACCCAGGTCTCGATGCCCCTTTCATGGGCCAATTCGAGCGCATGTATTCGCTCTATGGGTAGGGCAGCCCCCGGTTCCCACTCCAGGCTATCTTTAGGGCCGACACAGGTCAGCGTGGTAGCGTAGGCGTCTTTTGAGGTCAGCAGGTCGAAATCCCGCGTCGACCGCATCCCGCCCTTGGTCAGGATAATCACGTTCAGGCCATTCCGGTGCAGTATATTGATTGCAGCCCTGGTAAGATGCGCCTCCTGCTCCATCTTCTGATACGGGTCCGTGACGAAGCACAGGAGCACCCGCCGGGTCTCGCCTTTAGCGTGCCAGGCCCGGGCGCTTTCCTCGATATCCATGATTGTCACCCTGGCTTTGACATTCTTCTTGAAGCTCTCCTCGGTCTGGTGCGTTACGTCGGCGCCGTAACAGTAAATGCACTGGTGGTCGCAGCCGGAAAACAGATTGATTGCCAGCTCGTTGTACTCTCTGGCCCTGCCCTTGGTTTCATAAATGACGCTTTTCAATCTAGCATCCTCCTTGTTACTATTAGACCTTTAGTAGTACCCTGACATGGTGAGGTTGGCCATGATCCAATCCCAAAGGTTAGCCCACATTTTCAATCTCCTTTCTAGCTCTTAGTTTCCGGGGATTCCACACTTTACAATAGTAGACTACTCTATTTATAGTCTATTGTCAATGGGTTTTTAATAACATTTTAAGAGACTAAAAAAGCCCGCCCGTTAGCAGGGGCCGGGCGAGCTTATACTAAAGGGGGCGCTACCTCCCCTAAAGTATCGTCAAGGGTTTACACTCCAAATGGGCAACCAGGCCGTCAAGAGGCTTCCTGGCCCTTTCGGCCAGCTCTCCCACAGACGGGTATACCAGGTTGCCGTCGCTGCCCATTTCGGGGTTGGGGTCTGCCATAATATCCATAACTATCTTAACAACCTTGGCGGTGTCTTCCAGGCCATCAGACGTGTATGGACCGCCGCAGACGAGCAGCTGCTTCATGTCATCGTACTTATGGATGTCATCCCGCAGCCTGTCCAGGCCGCTGTCACCCATCGGGCTTTCCTTGCCCTTCGAAACCGCTTTAATGCCGTCTTTTTCGACCTGCAGGATATACTCGACTTTTTTATACAGGGGCTCGTTGCCGGGCTTGTTCGCCTGCCGGTCGATATGATCGTGGAGCGCGTTCAGGACGGTCTGTGCCTCGTATTTATAAGGCTTGCCGGAGTCATACAGGATATAGGTATTAAACAGCTCTCGAAGCAGATTCAACCCGGTGCAGGTGCAGTTTCTGTCTGCCATACTTAACTCCCTTTGGGCTTCAGGCCGTGCGATTTCAGGAAGGCGGCCATATCGAATGCGCCGGCTGCCGGCTTGGGCGCCGGGGCTGGCGCCGGAGCGCTGACGCCAGGCTCGTCCGGACCGGGAACCCATTCGTAAACGCAGCCGATCTTTCTCATATACGCTGTGCCATCAGCCTTTTTCCCTGGCAACTCTTCGGTGTAGCCTTCGACAACGATTTTCTGGCCATCTTTCAGGACCTCGGTGGCCTCTACCTGGCTGATACCCATCGTACCTGATACAGACGCCTTACCGTGCTCCTTTGCCAGCATGTTCACATGGTTTGTGAATCCGCCGGTGTTCTGTATGTACGCTATGGCGCGGTGCATGTGAGAGTCGAATTCCGGCGTCGACATGCTGGTCGCTTGCGGCTCGAGCTTGTTGGCCACCAGGATCTCTCCCTGGGTTACCTGGGCGATCTTGGCCTCATCGCCGTTGACCACGCGGACTGTGCCGACCGCGGTTACCGGCGCCCCGCCGGCCAAACCACAAAAGAGCTTCTTACCTTTAGCCATTTTACGCCACCTCACACTGCTGGATACTACTCATTAGCTCGATCACGATCTCTTGGAAGCCGTTCTGCCCTACCGCGTCGCTATCGAATTTCAGAGCCACCGGGCCGAACTTCATTTCAAGGCCGTTGACAATGCTCGAAAACGTCTTGCTGTAACAGGGCATCCCGGCCAGCGCCGGCTCGGGTTCGGGTGGAGGGGGTGGCGGCGCAGGTGGCGGTGGTGAGGATGGTCCTGGCCCGACAGGTAGTGCCGCTGCCTTGAAAGCCTGCAACTTCTTTTCGATTTCAGACAGTTCCAATCCGGCCATTTAGGTCCCTCGCGTTGCTTAAATGTTAGCTTTTCAGGTTCAGATTGTCAATCGGAAGCTGCCCATCTTAAACTCTATGTGCCAGAGCCAGGGGTTGCTTGCCCATTGGTTAGCCTTGTTGATGGAGTCCCAGAGGTCGGCATATGCCTTAATAAATTTCCTTTCGCCCTGAGACCATAAATTACCGTCAATATCAAAGTCCGTCCCAGCGGTTAAATCAGGGATTTTAATACCCTCTTTCACACAATCACTGGCCGTTATCTCCTGCAGTCTTTCCGGTCTCACATCTGTTATCTGGATGAAGTAGCGGGCATCTTCTGAAGGTAAAAATAAAGGAGAGCGTTTATACCACATTTCTTTTTCGCTTGGTTTAGTGCTGGCGTGTTCCCAAAGAGAACTATCGCTTGCAAAAGACACCTTCATATCAGGACACCTGCGGAATGTCCAGCCTTTTATTTCTAGTGTCCAGTATCCGTAGGCGTAATGAGCCTCTTTGATGTAGACAACCTCGCCGGGCAGATAGCGGGGCTTGACTAACACCTGTTTTTGCAATCGGTAGTTCTCAAATCCCCATACCGTTCCATCGGGGTTACGACCAGTACATTCCCAACCATCAGGGTCAATATTTATCTCCGTGAACCCCTGTAGCCGTCTAGTGATCGTCTTTCTACCAACGACAAGCGCCTTTATCATTTCTGGTTTGAATAGGATTCCTTTCACTTTCCTCCTCCCAGTTCGCCATTCAATGCCTGTGTCATGTCCCTTTTAATGGCCGCCATGAGGTCACGAGCTGTCTTTGTGTATTCGTCGGCGTAAATCTTCTTAGCATCTTCTATATATTCGTGAGGCACGCCGGGAATAGCCAAGGCGAACCCGTACTTTTTTAATACAGCCGCCTTTCCGGACCACTCTGAGACTAACCGGATAATACGAACTTCTTCACTAGCTTCTTCTGGGGTCACAGTCTCCTCCTTTAGTTTTGACTAACCTAACTTTTGTCCAGTTCCACGGGTGAATCATCAGTGGCTGGTTCACTAAATTTGAGGCCACAAAAAGGACAATACTTGATTTTACGGCGCCAGTCCTGTAGCCTTTTGCGTTCGCACAGATAGCGGTCAATCCCGTTCCGCCCATCGGGTCCAGAATAGTTGCGCCGGCTTTGAGTAACCCCAGCTCCTCAAGGTGCTCGATGATACGGTAACACAGTGAGGGCGCCATCTTGGCCGGATGAGCGAATGACTCCGGGGATATTAGGTCAAACGCTCCAGAATAACACCGCTGCCAGAATTCTGTCTCACTCAAAACATTGCCTCCTGGGCTGCGGGCACTTCAGCCACCTGTCTATTTTTACCTGGCACGGGCAGCTCTCCGCCCTCCATGACCGCCTTCTTGATATCCCGGAGAAACACGCCGCCATGGACCGACGGCTGGTTGAGCTCGTCCTCCAGCGCTATGAACCGGTCATACCAGGAAGGCCGGGCCTTTATTACCCGGGCATAGATATCCGGCCCGTAGAACGGACACCAGCTACACCCGGAGACGCCGAACTCCCGGTACTGGCCCATGGTCGGCAGATTATTCACCTCGAGATAGTGCAGCACGTCGTCGTCGGTGAAGTTCAAAATGGGGAAGACTTCCCAGGAGCCCTTGAACTCGTCGTCCGGTCGCATCAAGGTCTCGGCGTACTGCCGGTATATCACCTTACGCCTCTCTGATTCAAAGCGCCGGACGCCCTCGAGCTTGAAAAACTCGTTCTTGCCGAACTCCCGGATAATGAGCTTCTTCTGGGGCCGGAGCTTCAGGTCGCGGCAGCACCACAGGCGCTTTCCGCCGCCGTTGAAACTCCCCAGGTTAGGGAAGCTCTTGAACTGCCGAATGCGCTTGTAGATATTACCCTTGTGCAGCCCGGGCTGGCTCACCAGGAGCCGCAGGCCCTCTTTCTCGCAGTAGTCTTTGACGAAGCTGACCACGCCCGGGAGCTCGGTCCCGGTGGCCATATAGGTACAGACGAACCGGTAGGGCGGCAGCACCTGGCGGACGATATGCAGCAGCATCAGGCTATCCCGCCCGCCGGAGAACTGCACCAGCAGGGGTACCTTGCTTTTCCTGGCGCAAGACAGTATCACCCATTTGGCCTCAATGACGAGGTTGTCAAGAAAGCGGCTGTCCCAGCCCGGAATTGATAGCTGCTCGGTCATTCTATCACCCTCTTACCTACACGCTCCATCCATATCCCTCCTTGTTTCAGGGCGGCGAGGCAGGCACTAACCCCATCATCAAAGGCGTTGTTCTCATCCGGAAACCGTTCATAGTTAAATGGGTTTCTGATACGTTTGATACGTTTTTCTATATCGGCCGGTATCTCCCCCACCCCTCTTGCCGCATCCTTTGACATTTGTATTGCATCTGTATTTAGCATTGACTGCAATTCCTTGATATTATTCAAGAGCCTCTCGTTCTCTGCCACCAGCCTATCGACCTCAACCTGGGCGGCGGCGAGTTGGGCTTCGGCAATCTCCCACAGAAGAGGGTCGCTTTGCTTTAACATTTGGATTAATTTGCGTCGCTCTTGTGTATCCCTATGAGGTTCGTGGTAACATATTTCAAAAATCCTGTCATCCCCAATCACCTCTAGTTTCATAGAACCTCCTAATTCCATTCTTTAAGCAATCCAGTATTAATATCAAGGTAAGCCGTCACCCAAACCCAATGACTGCCTCCTGCATCAGAGACAAGCTTTAATATCCGGTATATCATCTACTCCCTTCCTTGTTTCAGGGCGGCGAGGCAGAGGGCACGTTGGGTTTCGGCAACCTTCATCCCTGTCTGGTCAGTAATTTCAATCAGGAATTGCTCAGTATCAATATCTCCGCAAACATCAGACCATTTTCGCTTAAAGGTCTTTTCTAGTTGCGGGAAAACTGCCATCCTAATATCATCTATCTGTCTATCCGTCAGAAGTGGTATCTCCGGCACCGGCTGGATGAGTTGGAGGATGGAGTCGGCAACTTTTTCTGAAACATCTATTGGTTCGAACCCACCTTTTCCATCGGAAACAACAGCACGACAATCAAAGTTTTCTTCTAGGATTGTCACTATCTGCTCCCGCCTCTCCCCCTGCGGCACGGGCAGGACATAGCCAAATGCCTCGAACTTCTCGACAACCTGAGTTGCCACCTCACGATAATAGTTCCGCCCCGAAAAACCATCATCGGGTTCATCAGGTAGGGTATCCCATATATCGTTATAAGTATTGTCACATTCTTCTTTAGCTAGTGTCTCGATTATCTCCTGTCTATCCATTCTTTCCCTCCTGCCCCTTCGGGCTAGACCTCGACCTCAGAAATGCCGTCAATATCGTCATCAACAACTGTCAAATCATTCAAGGAATAGCCATCCTCGACTATTTCCTCGGCTTCCTCCCTAGAGGATGCTTCGACCTCCAAATAACCGTTAATTGTGATTTCTACTCTATATTTCATCCGTTCCTCCTTTGATGTTCGGGGTAGGGGCTGGCAAGGAATCGAACCTTGCGACCTCTGGCTATCTTTTGCAGACTCCGAGAAGGATTTTCTCCTTCAGACACCAGTTATCTGCCACTGATATACAACCCCTACACCTTGTTTGCCTGACCGGGCCACCTACTCAATCCCTCCCCAGTCTGGTTTTTTCAACCCGCTCTGGCTGCTAGCTTCGGGGGCCCGGTCAGTATCCTCAACCCTTGCGGGATAAGGCCAATCTCATAACAGCCGTTCCTCCGGCTCCCTGAACGCGTCGCATATCTGCTGGTATTGCCAGGGCGTCAGTTCTCCCAGGTTCTTCTCTTGCCATTTTCGGGGTTCCTCCCTCATCCACTTACCCAACGCCTTATTGTCCATGCCGTGAGCCGCTAGAAGCTCATAAATGTGGCTTATTTCGTCCTTCCCGATAGTTCCCCCGCTTTCGGGCTTTACCGGCTTCGGTGTGGCTTGTGGCACCGGTGGTTCTATCACACCCTCACCATCAGTGATTTGCTTAACGGTGGCACTTGAAGTAAACGGGTTGTCCTCAGGTATATCTGGTTCACCGGGCTTAGCAGGGATAGCTCGTAGTTCTTCATCAGTATACATCCCGCCGATTGCGTCAGGGCAATAGATTCTTACGCCTTGACTGATTGCCCTGGAAAACAACATAGCCCTGGGATATTTCATCCATCCTGAATCGGGTTTGATCAAGTCGGCTCGTTTGGCATCAGCCATTGAGAATGAAGAAAAGCCAACTGATTTACCGGACTCAAAAAATTCTATTGTGCATACCTGGTCATTGTGCTCTGTGATTTTGTAATTATACTTGCCCCCTCGTTTGACAAGCATAGCCATTGTGTTGGCACTGGAAGCAAGCCGATTACGAATCATATTTATATTTTGCATGGAATAGACTGGAGGCAAACCAAGCTCTTGCCCCGCGATAATCTTCACTATCGCCTGAGCCTCTGATTTCGTGTCCTGAAACATCCCTGATTTATAGAACGCCGCCGCCATTCCCACTATCTCTGATAACATCATGGGTGGGGTTATTGCCAGTGATTTCTCCGTTGTCATTTTATTTACTCTCCTTCTTTTCTTCGACTGGTAGCTTTGTGGCGATGTATACCTTCGGCTCATCCTTCACTGTCACAAAACCAGGCCGGGCTTCAGGGAACTCGACAATCTTTTCAAACGCTTTCCTGTCCAGGCTCAAGGCTATTTTGTGCTCCATCGCCCAATCGTATGCCAGATTTGCATCGTACTCTATCGGGTGGGTTATCTTGACTTCAACGCCGATGGCCGGCTTCTTCTCCTTCGTTTCTTTGTAATAGGCGAGGGTGAGTTCACGGAGTTTAGCCTCTTCGACTTCAACTATTGCCTTATTTATGACCTCATCGTTTAAGGCTTCGCTGTTCTCTATTACCCACAAGTCACGCAACGCCATAACGACCCCTTTAGCCATATTGGCGGACTCCCTCGCTCTCGCGACCACCTGTATTTGTTCTGTAAGTTCGCTCATCATTTCACACCATCCCGACCATCATTCAGCCTCGCCAAGAATTGCTGTTTCTGCCAATCTTGCTCGGCAGCCCCAGCGGCAGCCCTAGCGGCAGCCCAAGCGGCAGCCCTAGCGGCAGCCCTAGCGGCAGCCCAAGCGGCAGCCCTAGCGGCAGCCCCAGCGGCAGCCCTAGCGGCAGCCCAAGCGGCATCCCAAGCGGCAGCCAATTCTTGGCTGGTCGCCTCGCCAACAGCAAACCGGCGTGATACCTCGATAGCAGTCCGTGGCCGTTTATCACTGGGATTTTTGGCCTCATATATAGGCAGCACGTGCTCGGCGTAG
>Ga0214473_10006760_pt1 | contig 13660 bp, 10 predicted proteins | sample RVTome_7_FD_203509 | JGI IMG/M metagenome (GOLD analysis project Ga0214473, IMG submission 203509) | Soil microbial communities from uranium-contaminated site in the Upper Colorado River Basin, Wyoming, United States - RVT98D197 | ecosystem: Environmental > Terrestrial > Soil > Contaminated >... | reverse complement strand
GCGCGTGGCGCGGGCGGCCGCCTTTCGCGAAGACGTCGCTCGCGGCGTTCACGGCCGCCACGCGCCCGACGAGCCAGGGGTCGTCCGTGAAGGCCCGGAAGGCGTCGACCGTCGCGAGGAGCAGGCCGCCGTCCGGCTCGCGCAGCGCGGCTGCGTCGTCGGGCTTCTCGAGGCCCAGCACGACGCTCGGGTCGGCCGGGCCGCGCGGCAGCCGCGCGAGCCCGCGCGCGAGCTCGGCCCCGGCGAGCTTCGCGGCGCAGCCGCCGCACTCCATGGCTTCGGCCTCCGGCGCCATGCCCGCGGAGTCCAGGAAGTCCGCTGCGACGAACCCGTCGTCTGCGAGCACGCGGAAGCGCTCGACGAAGCGGCGGTCGATGCGGTCCTTCCAGCGCCACACCCAGCCTCCGGCGAAGGCGATGCCGCGCTTCGCGCCGAGTGCGCGGCGGTCGCCGAGGTTGAGGAGCGCCAGGAAGTCGCGCTGCGGGCGGTAGCGGCGCAGGCGCCCTCCCTCGAGCCGGGCGCGCAGGTTCGCGGCCAGGATCGGTCCCTCGCGCACCGCGTAGACGCCCGCGCGCGGAACCCAGGGATGGTCCTCGAGCGCGGCGCAGTCGCCGGCGGCGAAGAGACCCTCGCAGCCCGCGACCTCGAGCGTCGCGCCCACGCGCGCGAAGCCCCTCTCGTCGCGCGGGAGATGCGACGCCTCGAGCAGCGCAGTCGGCGCCGCGCCGGTCGCCCAGACGACGAGGTCGGCCGGCCGCCCGTCCTCGTCGCCCTCGAGCCGTACCCGATGCTTCTCGATGCCGACGACTCGCGCACCGAGCTCGAGCGCGATGCCCCGCCGCGCGGCCTCGCGGCGCAGGCGCCGGACGAGCCCCGCCGGTTGCCCCGGGGCGGGCTCCGCGGCATCGCCGAGCAGGCGGATCTCGGCGGGGACGCCGCCGGCGCGCAGCCGCGCCTCGAGGCAGAATGCGAGCTCGACGCCCGCGACCCCGGCGCCGACGATCGCCACGCGCAACGGGCCCACAGGATGGGCCAGCGCAGCGGCCTGCAGGCGCGCGTCGACCCGCCGCACGAACTCCCCGATCGGGCGCGTCGCGAGCGCATGCTCGCGGACGCCGGGTACTTCGAGCCCGCGCACCGTCGAGCCCACGTCGAGGCTCGCGAGGTCGTAGGGAAGCGCGGGCCGCCCCTCGATCTCGATCCGCCTCGCCCGTGGGTCCACGCGCAGCGCGGGTGCCAGCACCACGCGCGCGCCCGCGCTGCGTGCGAGCGGCACGACGTCGATCGAGGCGTCTGCCACGGAATACTCGCCAGCGACGCAGCCGGGGACCATGCCCGAGTAGATCGCCTCGGGGACGTCGACGACGAGCGTGACGCGCGCGCCGGCGAGGGGCGCCATCGCGAAGCGGCGCAGGACCTGCACGTGCGCGTGCCCGCCTCCGACGAGGACGAGATCGGCGCGCGGCTCGGGGCTCACGCGCGCCATCGCAGCACCTCGCGCGCGCGAAGTCAAACCTGCTCGCCTCCTGGAGTCACCGCGCGCAGAACCGCGAGCGGACCGACGGCCCGCAGCCGCGCCAGCGCGTCCTCGTCCGGGACGAGGAGGGCCCCGGCGAAGGCGAGCGCGTTCACGGCGATGCCCTGCCACTCCGGTCGGGTGCGCGGCAGGAGCCACAGGAGGCGGCGCGTCGCGAGCAGGTTGTAGGGCACGCGGCCGGGGACGACGCCCGTCCGCTGCAGCAACCCGCGGTACAGGGCGACGAGTGCCGCGGCGGCGTCGTCCGGGCCGCGCGAGTCGAGCGCTTCGACGCTCGCCAGCGCAACGGGAAAGGGCAGGCCGGGCGGCACGACGACCCCTTCCTTCGCCGTAAGCCCCTCGAGGCGCGCCGCGAAGGGGAAGGCGGCCCCGGGCCCGAGCGGCAGCGGGACGATCTGGAGGTGCTTGTGGCGCTGGCTCGCTCCGGCTACCTCCCCCGCGTTGTAGAAGCCGAGGCCCCCGGTCTCCTCGAGGCAGGCCCACAGCGCGGCGAAATCGGCCGGGCCGAGGGGCTCCTCCTGGTCCTCGAACGCTCGGGTCACGAGGAGCACGTGTCGATCCACGACGTTGAACTTGTTGAGCAGACACACGTGGGTGTCGGAGAGGTCGGCGACCCAGAGCGCTGCTTCGTAGGGCAGGAAGGGGTTCGTCCCGGCCGCACGCTGCCCGGCCGTCGCTTCGCGTTTACGCGCGAGCTGTGCGACGACGCGGACGATGAAGGGGATGCCGTCGTCCTCCACGACCTGCGCGTGGGTCGGGATCGGGACCAGCGCCCCCTCGCGCAGGGCGCGCTCGGCCCGCGACGCGATCGCCGCGGCGAGGGTCCCTGGCTCGAAGCGCTGGCGCGGTGCCATCGCGCGGAGGGTAGCCGCCGCCGCGAGGCGGGCGGGGAGAGGGCGGGCCGCGTGAGGGAGCCGTATCCTCGGGGAGGCGCGCGGCATCCGAGCCCGAGGATCGGACCGGGGCTCGCTGCCGCCGGATCTCGCGGAGGGGAAGATGGCGCTGCTGCGTTTCGGGGGACACGAGCTTCGCGTGCCGGCGCCGGAGCAGGCCCTGCCCGGGCGGGCCACGCGGATGCGCGTGGCCGAGAAGCACGCGGTGCTCAGGACGCGCCTGGAACCTCCCTTCCCGGAGGGGCTCGAGCGCGCGGTCTTCGGCATGGGCTGCTTCTGGGGCGCCGAGAAGCGCTACTGGCAGGCGCCCGGCGTCTACACGACGGCGGTAGGCTACGCCGGCGGTCACACGCCGAACCCGACCTACGAGGAAGTGTGCGGCGGGCTCACCGGCCACACCGAGGTGGTGCTCGTGGTCTTCGACTCGGAGCGCACCGACCACGCCGCGCTGCTGCGGATCTTCTGGGAGGCCCACGATCCGACCCAGGGCATGCGGCAGGGCAACGACGTGGGGACACAGTACCGCTCGGCCATCTTCACCACCGGCGCCGCGCAGCGCGAGGCGGCGGTTGCCTCCCGCGACGCCTACCAGGCGCGCCTGCTCGCCGCGGGCCACGGGCCGATCACGAGCGAGATCGCCGACGCCCCCGAGTTCTACTACGCCGAGGACTACCACCAGCAGTACCTCGCCAAGAACCCGGGCGGCTACTGCGGGCTCGGGGGCACCGGCGTCTGCTACGCCTGAGGGCTACCGATGGCGCTCGTTTCCTACGCAGGCGCGCCCGTTCCGGTGCGCGACGACCTCGTTGCCGCGCACGAGCGGGCCTTCGCGCGCCTCGCCTCGGCCGGCACGTGGTGGACGGGCGCCGAGCGCGTCGCCATTGCGGCGGCGGCCCGGGAGGCCCGGCGCTGCCGCCTGTGCCAGGCTCGCAAGTCCGCGCTGTCTCCGAGCGCCGTCGCCGGCGAGCACTTCGGTGCGGGAGGGCTTCTGCCGTCGTCGGCCATCGATGCCGCCCATCGCATCGCGAGCGATCCGGCGCGTCTCACGCGCAAGTGGGCCGAGGGGATCCTCACGAGCGGGCTCGGCGACGGCCGCTACGTCGAGCTCCTCGGCGTGGTATCGACGATCGTGAGCATCGACGCCTTCTGCCGCGGCATCGGGGCGCCGCCACATCCGCTGCCGCTCCCGCGTCCCGGAGAGCCCCGCCGCCATCGCCCGACGGCCGCGCGGCGCGACGAGGCCTGGGTCGCGATGCTGCCGCAGGGGCGACCCACGGGCGCCGAGTCGGATCTCTGGGGCGAGCGCACCGGCAACGTGATCCGCGCGCTCTCGCTCGTTCCGGACGAGGTGCGCGGGCTCCAGGATCTCGCGCAGGCCCACTACCTCACGATGGCCGAGATGACCGACCTCGGCCGCGGGCGCGGCAGCCTCGATCGCCGGCAGGTCGAGCTCGTCGCGGGCCGGGTCTCGGCGCTGCGCGAGTGCTTCTACTGAACGGCGGCCCACGCCCTGCTGCTCCGGGCGAGCAGCGAGATCGCCGGCGCCGAGGTGGACGTGCGCGCCGTGACCGACGCGTCGGCGCCGAGCGGCGTCGCGCACGGCGAGCGGCTCCTCGCCTTCGCGGACGCGCTCGTCGGCGAGGACGATGCCGCGCTCGAGCGGGCGCGCGAGGAGCTCGCCGCGGCGCTCGGCCCGGTGGGCCTCGTCGACGCGGCTGCCGTCGCCTCGAACTTCGAGCGCATGGTGCGGATCGCCGACGGGACGGGGATCCCGCTCGACGCGTCGGTCCGGCTCGTGGCTGCCGGCCTGCCGGGCGAGCTCGGGATCGGCTGCTTCGGCTCGGCCGCGAACACCCCCGCGCTGACCTTCCCGCAGCGAGTGCTGGCCCGCGCCCTGCAGCCCTTCGCACGCGCCCTGTTGCGTCTGGTGTTTCGGCGCGCCCGAGCCTAGGATGCTTGGCATGGACCTCTCCGAGAAGCACCGTAGCTGGCTGATCCGCGAGCAGGTGATCGCCCCGGCCGTGATCAACTTCGTCCTGAACGCGGGCATCGCGTGGCTGATCTTTCGCGGGCGCGGGGTGGTCCCCCTCTGGGGCGAAGGCGGCATCGCGCAGGACGCGATCGCGACGCTCTTCCTGCTCCCCTCCCTCACCTGCCTGATCGTGACGCCGCTCGTGCGGCGGGCGGTGGGGGCCGGCAAGGTGCCGCCGCTCGACGGGGCGATCGGGCTTCCGCAGGTCGTCGAGCGGCTCCCGCGCGCGCTCCTCGGGCGAGCAGCCGCGCTCGGTCTCGGCGGAGTCGTCGCCGGCGCGCCGCTCGTGCTCGGCGCCGTCGCGGTGGCGGGAGGGGCCCTCGCCGTGCCGACGCTCGTGCTCGCGAAGGGCGTCTACACGGGCGCGCTTGCGGCGCTCGTCGGCCCGATGATCGCGCTGCGAACCCTCGCCGAGCCACGCGACCACGTGGGTCGCTAGTGCAAGGCAGCGCTGCAAGCGAAGCGCGCAGCGAGGCGAAGCCGAGCGTAGTCCGGGCCCCCGGTCGGGCTGGCCGCGCAGCGAGGCGAAGCCGAGCGTAGTCCGGGCCCCCGGTCGGGCCGGCCCCCCTCGCTCGCGGACCTCGTCCGCTCCCGGTAAGCTCCGCCCCTCGCCGTGGACGACTGGCGGCCCACCCTGGAAGAGCTGGAACGCCGACGCGCGATCGCGCGCGCGATGGGCGGTCCCGAGCGCGTCCTGCGTCTGATGACGCAGCGCGGGAAGCTCGACGCGCGGGCGCGGCTCGACCGGCTCTTCGACCCGGGGACCTTCGTCGAGATCGGGACCCTCGTCGGCGGAACCGCGGCCCCGGCCGACGCGCTCGTGGCGGGCTTCGGCCAGGTGGGCGGCCGCACGACCCTCGCCGCCGCCGAGGACTTCACGGTGCTCGGCGGCTCGATCGGCTCCGGGTCGATGGCCAAGCGCGTCCGCATCTGCCAGCTCGCGCTCCAGGAGCGGGTGCCGCTCGTCTTCATGCTCGACGGCGCCGGCCACCGCCTCACCGAGACCGGCGGGAGCGGCGGGCGGACGCCGAGCGACCTGCTGCTGCTCGCGGACCTCTCCGGAAACGTCCCGATGCTGTGCCTCGTGCTCGGCGCCTCGGCCGGCCACGGGGCGCTCACCTCGCCGCTCTCGGACTTCACCGTGATGAGCGAGGGCGCCGCGATGTTCACCGGCGGTCCGCCGCTGGTGAAGGCGGCCCTCGGCCAGGCGGTGAGCAAGCAGGAGCTCGGGGGCCCGCAGGTGTGCGCGGAGATCGCGGGGACCGCGCACAACGTGGCGAAGGACGACGCCGAGGCCGTGGCGCTCGCGCGCCGCTACCTCTCCTTCTTCCCGCAGAACCGCCTCGAGCCCGCGCCCCGGCGCGACGGGCCGGACGTGGGACCGCGTCTGCTCGACGACATCCTCGAGATCGTCCCGGTGAACGACCGCAGGCCCTACGACATGCACCGCGTGATCGAGCGGCTCGTGGATGCGCGCGACTACCTCGAGATCCAGCCGCGCTACGGCGCGTCGCTGATCTGCGCGCTCGCCTGGGTCGGCGGGCAGGCCTGCGCGCTCGTGGCCAACGATCCGTCGGTGCGCTCGGGCTCGGTCGACAGCGCCGCCGCAATCAAGGCCATGGACTTCCTCGAGACCGCCGGGAGCTTCAACCTCCCGGTGATCTTCCTCGCCGACAACCCCGGCGTCATGGCCGGCAGGAAGGCCGAGCGCGAGGGGATCCTCAAGTGGGCCGGGAAGATGTTCCGCGCGGAGCGTCGCCTGCGCGTGCCGAAGATCCACGTGACGCTGCGCAAGGCCTTCGGCTTCGGGTCGACCACCATGGCGCAGAACCCCTTCGACCACCAGACGCTCACCTTCTCGTTCCCGTCGCTCGTGATGAGCTCGATGCCGGCCGGCCCCGGGGGGCAGAGCGCGAAGCTCGACGCCGAGGCGCAGGCGCGTGTCGAGAGCGAGCAGCGCGCGGGGCCGTGGCGCCTCGCGGCCGGCATGTCGACCGACGACGTGATCGACCCGCGGGAGCTGCGCAACGCGATCCTCGGGGGCCTCGCCCTCGCGGCGGATCGGATCCGGCGACCCGCGACGGACCGCGGCTGGCCCTCCGGAAGCTGAGAGAGGTGAGAAGCTTGCCGCAGCTCTCGTTCGTGGCCCTCGCCGCGCTCGTCGCGATGTCGCTCTTCGGGTGCGCCGGCCGACGCCCGTCGACGCTCGGCATCACCGACGCGCGGCTCGCCCCGTGCCCCTCGTCGCCGAATTGCGTCTCGAGCGACGCCGCGGACGAGCGGCACGCGATCGCAGCCTTCGACGTCGCGGTGCCGGCCGCGCAGGCCTGGGCCGCCGTCCGCGAGGCCGTGGCGGAGCTCCCGCGCACGCGCATCGTCACGGATGCGGACGGCTACCTCCACGCCGAGTGCCGCAGCGCGCTCCTCGGCTTCGTCGACGACCTCGAGCTGCACCTGCGCCCCTCCGAGGGTCGCATCGCGGTGCGCTCGGCCTCGCGCCTCGGCCGTTCCGATCTCGGCGTGAACCGTCGCAGGGTCGAGACCCTCCGCGCGGCACTCGCCGCGCGCGGCCTGCTCCGCTAGGCGGGCCCCCGCACGGCTCCTCGCTAGACTGCGCCCTTGCGCGTTCGCCGGGTGCGCCGCGCGCCGGAGGCCGCCATGAACCGACATCCGCTCCTCGCCCTTCTCGCTGGCTCGCTCGCCGCCGCGGCGTGCGCGGGCGAAGCCGGTCCCCCCGCAGCCGATCCGGCGAGCCTGCGTCGGCCGCCTGCCGGGGACGTGGTGGGCTTCGTGTCGGACTACGGGAGCCACGCCTGGCGCGGCATTCCGTACGCCGAGCCTCCGGCCGGGGCGCTCCGCTGGCGGGCGCCGCGGCCGGCTTCTCGCTGGAGCGGGACCCGCGAGGCGCTCGTCCCCGGCGCCATCTGCCCGCAGCTCGCGACCCTGATGGGGGGAGACACGACGGTCCGCGCGGGAACTCCGGTCGGGAGCGAGGACTGCCTCACGCTCGACGTCTGGGCGCCGCGAACCACGCCCGATGCGCTCCCCGCACAGGGGGCGCGCCTGCCGGTCATGGTCTGGATCCACGGCGGGGGGAACGTGGTCGGGTCCCCGCGCTTCTATGACGGGGGCAACCTCGCGGCGCGCGAGCAGGTGGTGGTGGTCGGCGTGAACTACCGCCTGGGCCCCCTCGGATGGTTCTCCCATCCCGCGCTGCGCGGCGAGGGCATGACTCCCTCCGACCGGTCCGGCAACTACGGGACGCTCGACCTCGTGCGGGCGCTCGAGTGGGTGCGCGAGAACATCGCGGCCTTCGGCGGCGACCCCGCGAACGTGACCGTCTTCGGCGAGTCCGCCGGGGCGCGGAACGTCTTCTCGCTCCTCGTCGCCCCGCCGGCGGCCGGGCTTTTCCACCGGGCGATCGCCCAGAGCGGCGGCACCGAGACCACGCTCCAGGGCGAGGCGGAGCATCTCGTGGACGATCCCGAGCCCGGCGAGCGGAACAGCTCGGGCGAGGTGCTGCTGCGGCTGCTCGTGGCCGACCGGCGCGCCGCGTCGCGCGACGCCGCGAAGGCGCTCGTCGCGTCGATGCAGGACGCCGAGATCGAGTCCGCCCTGCGCGACGCGAGCCCGGCCGAGCTGATGGCCGCCTACCAGAAAGAAGAGAACGAGGGCCTGCTCGACGTCCCCCAGCTCTTCCGCGACGGCGCGGTGCTCCCGCAGGAGCCGATCCCCGCGCGGCTCGCCGGCGGGGAGCGCCACCGCGTCCCGGTCGTGCTCGGCACGAACCTCGACGAGAACAAGGTGTTCCTGATCTTCGACCGCGAGCTCGCCAAGTGGTGGTTCGGGATCCTCCCGCGCCTGCACGACCCCGAGCGCTATCAGGTGATCGCCGAGTCGATGAGCCGCTGGTGGAAGGCGACCGCCGCGGACGGACCGGCGAGTGCGATGGTGGCGGCCGGCGCTCCCGACGTCTTCGTCTACCGCTTCGACTGGGACGAGGAGCCGAGCCTGTTCGGACTCGCGGACCTCGCGAAGCTCGTCGGAGCGGCCCACGCCTTCGAGATCCCCTTCGTCTTCGGCCACTGGGACCTCGGGCCGATGAGCAAGCGCCTCTTCACGTCCGAGAACCTCGCCGGCCGCGAGCTCCTCTCGGCGCAGATGATGTCCTACTGGGCGCAGTTCGCGTACGCCGGTGCGCCCGGCCGGGGGCGGCGCGGCGAGCTCCCCGAGTGGAAGCCGTGGTCGGACGCGGCGCCCGACGCGCCGCGCTACGTCGTGCTCGACACGCCGGCGGGCGGCGGGGTTCGCATGGAGACGGATCCCATCACGGAGGCCGAGGTGATCGCCGCGATCGACGCCGACCCGCGGCTCGCGACGCAGCGCGACCGCTGCGCGGTGTACTGGCGGCTCGCGCGCTGGGGCCGCTCCTTCGACGAGGAGCGCTACGCGCGCGCCGGTACGAAGGGCTGCACGGAGTTTCCGATCGCCGACTATCCATGGCGCGACGCGGTCTCCGACGTTGCGGCCGGAGACTAGGTGGCGGAGCTCTCGCGGCCGCGAGCGAACCGGCCCTCCATCTACGGCCTCCGCTTCCTGCGCGCCCTCTGGCGGCTGTTGCGGGTCTACTGGACGTCGGGGGACGCGCTGCCGGGCACGGCGCTCCTGCTCGGATCGATCGCGCTCGAGCTCCTCACGGTCTTGGCCAACGTATATCTCTCGGACGCGCAGAAGGGGATCTTCGACGCGCTCGAGCTGAAGGCGGCGGACGCCTTCTTCGCGGCGATCGGGCTCTTCCTCGGCTGGACCGTGATCTTCGTCTTCGCCTCCACCTACCGGATCTTCCTGCGCCAGACGCTCGAGATGCGCTGGCGGCGGGGCCTCACCGCCCACTACATCGAGCGCTGGATCGGGGCCACGGCCTTCGTGCAGGCCAAGCTCCACGCGGACGAGATCGATAACCCGGACCAGCGCATCCAGGAGGACGTTCGCGACTTCGTCGCGAGCGCCCTCGGGCTCTCGCTCTCGCTGCTCGCGGCGGTCGCGACGCTCGTCTCCTTCGGGGGGCTCCTGTGGCGGGAGTCGAGCGATTGGCCGATTCGCCTCTCCGGCCGGGAGTTCGAGATCCCGGGCTTCATGATGTGGGTGGCCGTCCTCTACGCGGTCTTCTCGATGTGGCTCACGCACGTCGTCGGCCGGCGCCTCGTGCCCCTCAACTTCGACCGTCTGCGCCTCGAGGCAGATTTCCGCTACGGGCTCGTCCGCTTCCGCGACAACGTGGAGGCGGTCGTCCTCTCCCGCGGCGAGTCCGTCGAGCGGCAGAGCTCGCTCACCCGCTTCCGCCACGTGATCGCGAACTGGTGGCAGCTGATCCGCGCGCAGCGGAACCTGTCCGTGCTCACCACGGGGGTCGGGCACGCCAACGACGTGGTGCCGGTGCTCGTCGCCGCGCCCGCCTACTTCGCCCACCTGATCACGCTCGGCAGCATCGCGCAGATCCGGATCGCCTACGCACAGGTGTCGGGAGCGCTGATCTGGTTCGTGAACGCCTATCAGGAGATCGCCCGCTGGCGGGCGAACATCGAGCGACTCGCGGCCTTCGCGGAGGTGATGGACGAGACGGAGCGGGAGGCGGCCCAGCCGCGGATCCAGGTCGTGACGGGGACGGCGTCGGTGCTGCGCCTCGAGGACCTGCGCCTCGAGTCGCCGGACGGGACCGCGCTCATCGAGGGAGCGCGAGCGAGTGTCGCGCCCGGGGACCGCATCGCCGTGACCGGCGCCTCGGGCTCCGGCAAGACGATCCTGCTGCGCGCGATCGCCGGCATCTGGCCCTTCGGATCCGGGCGCGTCGAGCTCCCGGTGCGCGACCGCCTGCTCTTCGTGCCGGAGCGGGCCTACGTTCCGCAGGGATCGCTGCGCGCGGCGCTCTCCTTCCCGGCGCCGGAAGGGACCTTCTCGGACGAGCAGATCGTCGAGATGCTGGGCCTGCTCGGCCTGCGCAACCTCGAGCGGCGTCTCGACGACGCGCAGCCCTGGGACCAGGTGCTCTCGGACCACGAGAAGCAGCGCGTGGCGCTGATCCGGGTGCTGCTGCACGAGCCCGAGTGGCTGTTCCTCGACAAGGCGACGTCGGCCCTCGACGAGGCTACGGAGCGGCGCGTCTACGAGCTCCTCGCGGAGCGCCTGCCGAACACCACGGTGATCACGGCCGCCCACCGCCCGGCCGTGGTTGGCTACCACGCGCGCCGCTGGACGATCGCCCCGCGCGAGAGCGGCCCCGCGCGGCTGGAAGCCGCGTAGCTTCATGACGATGCGACGAATCGAACGGGGGCAGCCTACTCCGCTCGCCTGCGGCTCGCTGCGCGCGCTTCGCGCTTGCGTTCGCGGGGGCCCGCACTTCGCTCGCCTGCGGCTCGCTGCGCGCGCTTCGCGCTTGCGTCAGCTCGCGTGCGTGGGGGCGAGTGGCTCGACGTGGCGGTGCAGGAACCAGCGGTCGACGACGACGCGGCGCGCGAACCAGGGGGAGGCCAGCGCGTGGTGGGCGAGCCCGCCGCGCCAGCGCTCGGGGAGAGGCCCCGTGAGCCCCGGGCGCGGGCGTCCGGGGCGGGCTCCGAAGCGCGCGAGCACCGCGCGCGCGTAGGCGCGGGCCATCTCGACCGGCGGGCGCCGGATCCCCGCGGCGATCGCGTGCGCGGCGAGCAGGCCCGACTCGACCGCCGGGCGGATCCCCTCGCCGCTGCGCGCGTACGCGAGCCCGGCCGCGTCGCCGACGAGGAGCACGCCCTCGGCCGCGAGCGGGCGCGGCGACTCGGCGTTCAGCAAATAGGCGTGACCCCGCAGGCGCCGCGGCACGCCGACGGGTACCCGTCCCGTCGCCGCGAGCCAGGTCAGGAACTCCTCGGCGCGGCGCGAGAGGTCGCGCCCCTCCTGCCGGCCGAGCCCGACGTTCAGCCAGTCGCCCTTGCGCATCACCCAGCCGTAGCCGCGGAGGTCCCGAGCGAAGAGGAGCGCCGGAAGGTCGGGCCGGACCGCGCACCCGCGCTGCTGCTCCGGCGTCATCTCGAACTCGATCTCGCGCGCGAGCACGGTCGCCGGCTCGCTACCGCCCGGTCGAGCGCCGAGCTCGCGAGCCACCGGGCAGAAGTGTCCGCCGGCGCCGACGAGGACGCGCGCCGCGAGCTCGCCGTTCAGCACCCAGCGCCCCGCCTCCCGGCGCAGATCCAGGACGGGCTCGCCGAGGCAGAGGCGCGCGTTCGTGCGCTCGAGCAGGTAGTGGTCGAACTCGCAGCGGCGGATCCCGAAGCTCACGACCTCGCCGCAGTCGACGAGGGTCGCGACGTCTCCCTGGCGCGCGAGGCTGAAGCCGCGGATCGGCTGCATCACGCGCTCCTTGCGGTAGTCCCCCGGCTCGATCCCGAGCGCCGACACAATCTGGGGCGTGATCCATCCCGCGCAGACCTTGTCGCGCGGGAACGCCGCGCGGTCGACGACGACCACGTCGAGGCGACTGTCGCGCAGCCCCCACGCGCAGCTCGAGCCGGCAGGCCCTCCGCCGATCAACAGCACGTCGCAGCGCTCCACGCTAGTCGGCCTCCTCCGGCCCCGGCTCGCGTGCGCGGTCGTGGGATGCGTGGGTCTGGATGGGAGCCTCCGCGCCGCCGCCCGAACGACGGCGCCTCCCATCCTATGCCGCTTGCGACCGCCCGGGTCAAGTCTCGCATCCGGTGCGCGCGGACTACGATAGGGGCCCGCCGCATCCCGGCGGGACAGGAGGAAGAGGCGATGGCCGATCTCGCCGCGCTCTGCTCCCCGCGCGCCGCCGTGCGGCTCGCGCGCGCCCGGGCATGGCTCGCCGAGCAGAGCGGATCCGGAGGCGAGGAGCTCCTCGTCGTAGCCAGCCCCGACGCCGCGCGCGATCTGCTGCGCGAGGCCGCGCAGGGGCGCGGGGCCGCCTTCGGCTGGCACCGCTCGACCCTCGCGCGCATCGCCGCCTCGCTCGCGGCCCCCGCGCTCTGCGAGCGCGCGCTCGTCCCGATCGGAGCGCTCGCCGCGGAGGCGGTCGCGACGCGCGTGGTGCACGAGCTCGGGCGGAGTGGAGGGCTCGGCAGGTACGCGAGCGTGGGCGACGGTCCGGGCCTGCCGCGCGCGGTGGCCCGCACGCTCGAGGAGCTGCGCCATTCGAACGTGGATCCGCGGGCGCTCGCGGGCGTCGCGCCGGAGCTCGTGGACCTGCTCCGGGCCTACGAGGAGACCCTCGCGCGGTCGGGCCTCGCGGACCGCGCTCGCGTGCTCGAGCTCGCCGTCGGGGCGGCGCGCGACGCCTCGTTCCGGCACCCGCTGCTGGGACTCCCGACGCTCCTCCTCGACGTTCCGATCCAGCACGCGGCCGAACGCGCGCTCGTGGAGGCCCTGCTCGCGCGCTCCCCCGCGGGCCTCGTGACGCTCCCGGCCGGCGACGGGCGGGCGCTCTTGCACCTGCGCGCGATCGGGCTCGAGCCCGAGGCGCCGGCGGCGGAGGGCCCCGGCGCGCTCGCCTCGCTCCAGGCGAACCTCTTCGAGAAGGGCGCGGCCGCGGAGCGGGCGGCCGGCGAAGAGCTGGAGATCCTCTCCGCGCCGGGCGAGAGCCGGGAGTGCGTGGAGATCGCGCGGCGCCTGCTGCGTCTCGCGCGCGCGGGAGTTCCCTTCGACCGGATGGCGATCCTGCTGCGCTCGCCGGAGGAGTACCGCCCGCACCTCGAGGATGCCCTCGGCCGTGCCGGGATTCCGGCTCACTTCGCCGCGGGCGTCGTGCGACCGGATCCCACCGGGCGCGCCTTCGTGGCGCTGCTCGCCTGCGCCGCCGAGGATCTCTCCGCGAGCCGCTTCGCCGAGTACCTCTCGCTCGGCGAGGTGCCCGACGCGACCGACTCCGGAGCCCCGCCGCCGCCCCCGCCGCCGGAGATGCGCTGGGTCGCGCCCGACGCCGAGCTCGTCGCGGAGGCGGTGGCCGAGGCGCTCGCGACGGTCGGCCCAGCGGCCGGGGCGGACGCCGACGCGATCTCCAGCGACGGCGCAGCGGAGCTCGCGGCGGATCCGGAGGGCGTCGCCGTCACCGGCGGGCGGCTGCGCGCCCCGCGCCGCTGGGAGGAGCTCCTCGTCGAGGCCGCCGTGATCGGCGGGCGCGAGCGCTGGGAGCGGCGGCTCGACGGCTTGCGTCAC
>Ga0214473_10006759_pt1 | contig 13661 bp, 14 predicted proteins | sample RVTome_7_FD_203509 | JGI IMG/M metagenome (GOLD analysis project Ga0214473, IMG submission 203509) | Soil microbial communities from uranium-contaminated site in the Upper Colorado River Basin, Wyoming, United States - RVT98D197 | ecosystem: Environmental > Terrestrial > Soil > Contaminated >... | reverse complement strand
CTTCACCTCCTCTCCATTTTGGCTTGATGGGCAATATTTGACCAAACGGGCACCTGTTATGTCAAGAATGAGAAAGGCGTCACAGAACGGATGGCCTAGCCGGGCCCGGGACGACCTGCCACGCGCTTGGTCGGTAGATGGTCAGAAAGTGTGTGAGGCGCGGAACGAGCCTCTTCAGCCCTCCAGCTGCTCCCGCGCCTGGCTGATGAGCTCCAGGTAGGGGGTGTGGACGCCGACGGACAGCGCGGCCGCGCTGTCCGCACTGAAAGGCTCTCCCGCCCACACTTTCCCCAGCTCTTCGCCCTTGTCCCCAACCAGCTTCTTTCTTCCGTCGACAATTCCCAGGTCAAAGGGCAGGATGAAGTAGAGGTCGGCAAAGACGTTCTGCATCCCGAGGGCCTTGAACTCTTCCTTCCGGTACTTGTGGTGTGGCAGGAGGCCCAGGAGGTTGGGGATGGTGAAACGCCCCTCCCCATCCACCACCTGGAAGGGAGCTATGGAGATCCAGTAGTCGCAGGAGAGAAGGACATTTGGCACCCAGGCGCTGGGCAGCGCGAGGGCCTTCGACAGCGGGTTGTCTATCTCCACCAGGAGGCTGTCCTTCACATCCAGGAGCAGCACCCGCGGGAAGTCATAGCCGAGGGCCTTGTAGATAGGGGGCATGGCATGGCCGTCGGGGCTGCCCTCCAGGATGATGATATCGGCCTTTGAGACCCGGCGGATGCCCTGGATAATGGCCTCCAGGGTCTCGCGGCTGGTGGTGGCGGGGTGGGGCAGGGGGTGTGGCGCATAGGGCTTGAGGAGGATGCGCCGGGCGCGGTCTATCTGGGCAGGTGGCTGGAAGACGAAACGCTCGGCCTGCTGGACTCTTACCTCTTCCACAGCCTTATCCCCAGCCGGTGGGGGTCACCCACATCTCTAAGGGCGGAGACCATCCCCCGCACGGTCCTGCTTATGAACTCCTGGACAAAGGGGCTCAGGGCCACCGGGCGGCCATCGGCGAAGAGCTCTGCCTCTTCCTCCCTGCCCTTGAGGTAGGTGGTCTCTATCAGCTCGGCCAGCTTCTCTATTTCGTCCCAGCGGAACTGGAGGTGAGGAAAGGGAAGAGGCTCATCGGTGACCACCGCCCACAGCTCCTCCGCCGAGCAGAGAAGCTCTCCCGTCTCATGCCGGTGGACCTCTATCTTGGTGGCCCGGGCCTTGCTGAAGCCCTCCGCCAAGATGAGGTCAAAACCGTCCCCGAGAAGAGCGCGCAGGGCCACCAGGTCGGTCTCCTGCTCCGTCTGGCGGAGAAGGGCGAACTGGCCGGGTGCGGCCAGGGCGACGGGGTTTGCCCCCGCCTTTTGCAGCCGGTAGCTGTCCTTTCCCTCCCGGTCCAGGTCAAAACCGTGGCTGCTGTGCTTTATTGCAGCAACGCGGTAGCCCCGCCTGGCAAGCGCGGGGATGAGGGCCTCCAGGAGCGTGGTCTTACCCGCACCGGACCTCCCGACGATGGAGACCAATGGTGGCATGTCAGCCCCTCCAGTCCAGCCTTATCACCTGGACCTCGTCCCCCCGCCCCACCTGCGGGACGTCCTCGGGGATGATGGCCAGTCCGTCGGCCCCGGCCAGAGACGAGAGAATTCCCGAGCCCTGGGGGCCGGAGAGGCGGGCATACAGCTTTCCCGCCGCTTCCCTCAGCTTCACCCGGGCATACACCCGCCGGCCGTCTGTGTTCTTCACCGTTTCCTCCAAGATTGCGAAGCGGGCAGGAGGGTGCAGAGCCTTTCTGCCCAGCATCTTGGCCATGGCGGGGCGGGCGAAGAGTTCAAAGGTTATCATGACGCTTACGGGATTCCCCGGCAGGCCCAGGTGCGGGACCAGCCGCTTCCCCCGGGCAAAGGCGCCGAAGGCGAGAGGCTTGCCCGGCTTCATTCTCACCTGGTGGAAGCCCACCTTGCCCTTACGGGCCAGGACCCCCTTGACCATGTCGTAGTCTCCCTTGGAGACCCCGCCCGAGGTGATGAGAAGGTCCGCGTCCAGCCCCGCCTCTATCTTGGCTTCCAGCTCGCTTTCTTCATCCCGGGCGATGCCCAGCAGGCAGGGGATGCCCCCCGCCGCCGTCACCTGGGAGGCCAGACTGTAAGCGTTGGTGTTGTAGATCTTCCCGGGTGCGAGGGGCTGGCCGGGCTCCACAAGCTCGTCCCCGGTGGAGAGGATTGCGACCACGGGCCGGCGGATGACCTGGACCCGGCTCAGGCCCAGTGAGGCCAGCAGGCCGACATGCGCGGGGGAGAGCTCTGTCCCCCGGCTGAGGACCAGCTTGCCCCACGCCACGTCCTCCCCCCTCCGCCTTATGTTCCACCCCGCCTCGGCCTCTTTCAGGACGCCGATCTGGGCGAGGTTGTCCTTCCTTGTGTCTTCATCAGTGTCCTCAAAGGGGACCACGGCATCGGCGCCGGGAGGAAGGGGGGCGCCGGTCATTATCCGGAAGGCAGTCCCCGGCCCTACCCCGCCCCCGGGCAGACACCCTGCCGCCACCTCTCCCACCACCCGCAGCAGGCGGGCGCTTTCCTTACCCGCGCCCCGAGTATCCTCCGCGCGGACGGCATAGCCGTCCATTGCGGCGTTATCGGCGGGGGGCACGTCGAGAGGCGAGTTGATATCCTCCGCAAGCACCTGCCCCAGGGCCTGCAGGATTGGCTTCTCCTCCGGGCCCAGGGGACTAACCAGGGCCAGGACCTTCTCCAGGGCCTCCTCAACGCTGAGCATACTTTTCGCGACACAGTATATCACATGATTTCTCGCTGTCAGCGTTGACCCGTCGGGTGGCTTGCGAGCGACCAACGCGCTTGGCGGTGGAGCGAACGGGTGCTTAGACCTCCGGTGGGTTGAGCGGCCGGCCACTGTCTATGGCTCGAACAAGTTCAGCCACTTCCGCTGGGACTTCTCCTGCACTGAGCGCTCTCAATAGGCCGCCTGCCCCAAATGCGACGCCACGAGACACCTGTGCCCAGGCCGAGAGTCTCGATAGGATCTCCTTCCCTGACACCAGACCCCAGCGCCCGTCTCGGGACTTCCAAGCTTCGACGGTGATGCCCTCGGCGCTACGCTTTGCAGCCGTGAAGCTAGCTCCGTGGATATCATTGTGGAACTCAGTGCCCAGCGCTTCTACCACTTGATACTTGAGGCCTTCGCAAATGGCATCAATCTGCGCAACGATTGTGGAAGGCTTGACATGCCGCTGGCGGGGTGTCAGGCGCGAGTTGATGAGGCGGCTGATAGCATCAGGAACCAGTAGATAGTTCTCGATTTCCTTTCTGGACCATACATGCAACTGTATGCCCTTTCTTTCGGCTTCCGCGTAGCGGTCAGAGATCTGCTTTTGGGTATGGTAGTCGGAGTCCAGGACACAGTATGTTGTGACCTTGCCTCCGACGAAGTTTTCGAGGGTGACTCTTGAAGCGATAGCCAAATGCCAACCGCCCCAGCCACCAACCGGAAGGTGAGGCAGACTAGCTAGGGAGTCTGCGCTGTCAGGGAATAGCAGCGCGTGGAAATACGCGAGAAAATCTAGATCCTCGCCTTCAATAAGTATTACCTTCTTCGTCGCGTGAAGGCGAGCCAAATTAATGTTTTGGCTGCTGCCTATGTGATCCACAAGCTTCTGCACCGCAGGTTGGGTGTCTGCGAAAACCGACTTCTTCTGGCGCCGATCTATCACGAGAATATCGCGGGGAGCCACCTCGGACATTATCTCGATAGAATGGGTCGCCACTACCACTTGACGGTACCTTGGCCGAGCCAACCTGATGAGCCGCCGCTGCAGATCTGGGTGCAGGTACACATCTGGCTCATCAAGGACAACGCAGGCATCGACTGGAGTCCGTGCTAGGAACCACATTGTCTGAAGCCACATCTGAACCCCGTGTCCCATCCACACCGCTTCCGCCCAGAAGTCGCCGTCTTCCACCAGAAGCCCCAACGGGTCAACGAGAACGCCCCGCTTCTTCACCAGTTCCTTCACCCTCAGACCGGGCCACGACTCTGCAACGAGGCGGGTAAACTCAGCATAGTATTCCTGCATGAGCCGCAATTGATTTCGGAAGTGAAGAGGGGCAAGCGCCGAAGAGACGTGCGCGCGGACATAGTTGTCATTGAGGACCCGCTCTTCACGCACCAAAGGCGCGACTTGTGGAAGGATGTGAACCTCATCCAAGTCCAGTCCTCTCGCCTCGGCCTTGTTTGTTATCACTTCACCTGCTGCGTTCTTGACCAGGGCGTAGATTCTCTGCCTTTCCGTGAGGTAAATTGTGATTTCGCCGCCTGTGAACTCTGCTGTAATCACAGCCGGAGGGTCTCCGAGCTTGTAGCACAGATGGTCGAAGTTGATATCAAAGTCCTCAAGAGAAGGAGACGCCACGCGAGCCCTGAGAGGCACACCCAGCTCCGGTGGTGGGGGTGAGTAGTTCAAGTTCCGGTAGCGGTTGGCAACAAGCGAGACAAAGCTGATGGCCTCTATCGCCGTAGACTTTCCCGCATTATTGGCACCCACGATGATTGTCTGCTGCCTCAGCGGAAGCAGGTGATCCTTGAAGCCCCGGAAGTTCTGTAAACGAATGGACTTGAGCATTTCTTGCTGCGAGCAAGTATATCACATGATTTCTCGCTGTCAGCGTTGACCTGGGCCACGGGGCTGCTATAATATCCCTTCTGTTATGAAAAAGAGGGTGCTTACGGGGGACCGGCCGACGGGCCGGCTACATCTTGGCCATTACGCGGGCAGCTTGGAGAACCGGATAAAGCTCCAGGACAAGTACGACTGCTATTTCCTCGTGGCTGACCTGCACATGCTCACCACCCAGTATGAGCCGGCACAGCTCCAGCAGACTGCGGAGAATGTCCGGGGCCTGGTCCTGGACTACCTTTCGGTGGGGATCGACCCGGAGAAAAGCGTCATCTACCTCCAGTCCCTCGTCCCGGAGGTCACCGAGCTCTTCACCATCTTCACGATGCTCGTGAGCGTCCCGCGGCTGCAGCGGGTGCCGACTCTGAAGGATGTGATGAAGGACCTTGAGATAGAGACCGCCTCGCTGGGGCTTCTTTCCTATCCGGTGCTCCAGGCGGCGGACATCCTCATGGTCCGGGCCAATGTCGTCCCCGTGGGGAAGGACCAGGCTTCTCACCTGGAGGTGACCCGGGAGATAGCCCGCCGCTTCAACGGACTCTACGGCCACGTTTTCCCCGTCCCGCAGACCCTGATAGGGGATATCCCCCTCCTGCCGGGCACCGACGGCAAGACAAAGATGTCCAAGTCCCTGGGAAATGCTATCTACCTTTCCGACGACACCAAGACGGTTGAGACCAGGGTGATGTCCATGTACACCGACCCCACCCGCATCCATGCCACTGACCCCGGCCACGTGGAGGGGAACCCGGTGTTTGCCTACCATGACGCCTTCAACCGCAACAAGGACGAGGTGGAGGAGCTCAAGACGCGCTACAGGGAGGGCAGGGTGGGCGATGTGGAGGTGAAGAAGCGCCTCTCCCGGGCCCTCAACGAGTTCCTGGAGCCCATCCGGCAGAGGCGGGCGGAGTATGCCACGAAGCAGGGGCTGGTGGAGGAGGTCCTCCAGAAGGGGAGTCAGCTCGCCCGCGAGGAGGCCCGGAAGACACTGGCCCTGGTGAAGAAGGCCATGGGACTCTCCGGCTTCGCGTCTCCCCTTTGACGGGGGGCGCTAACCGTGATATAGTCTATGCGCTTTTAGGAGGAGAACAGCAACATAGTTAAAGAACTTCCTGTAAACGAGAAAATCATGGCCAAGGAGGTCCTCCTCATCGGCGCCGGGGGCGAGAAGATGGGGGTGGTCCCTTTCTACCGCGCCTTCCAGATGGCGAAGGAAGCGGGGCTGGACTTGGTCCAGGTGGCTGGCAATACAGTGCCTCCTGTCTGCAAGATCCTGGACTACGGAAAGTTCAAGTACGAGCAGGCCAAAAAGGAAAGAGAGGCACGGAAGGGCCAGCATGTCGTGGGCATCCGGGAGATACGCCTCCGGACCAAGATTAAGGAACATGACCTGGAGGCCAAGGCCCGGCTTGTGGAGAGGCTCTTGGGAGAGGGGAACAAGGTAAAGGTAACAGTCGTCTTCCGGGGGAGGGAGGTCACCCACCAGGACCTGGGCTGGAAGCTCATAAAGCACCTGGCCGGGTCGGTAAAGGGGCCGGGTGCGGTGGAGGGGCCGCCCGCTACGGAAGGGGGAAACCTGGTCCTACTATTCTCCCCCAAGAGGGAGACGAAAGGGGTAAAGGCCAAAGATGCCCAAACTGAAAACCCACAAGGGAGCTAAACGCCGCTTCAACGTAACGGGGACCGGGAAAATCATGCGGGTCAAGGGGGGCAAGAGCCACTTCCGCCGGCGCAAGACCAGGCAGGTCAAGAGCATGTTTGACGAGATGGTCGTCATTGATAAGGCAGACCAGGCCCGAATAAAACGGCTGATCCCCTACGGGATCCCCTAGAGGAGATTTCTGTGAGGATAAAAAGAGGCACCAGCGTACGCCGCCGCCATAAGAAGCTCCTGGAGCTAACCGCAGGTCACCGCGCTACCAGGCACAACCTGTACAGGAGGGCGCACGAGTCCATGCTCCATGCCCTCTCCTATGCCTACCGCCACCGCAAGGAGCGGAAGGGGGACATGAGGCGGCTGTGGATCACCCGGATCAACGCCGGCTGTCGCCAGGTGGGCCTCACCTACAGCCAGTTCATGGCAGGTCTCAAGAAGGCCAATATCGACCTCGACCGCAAAGCGCTCGCGGAGATGGCGGCGAGGGACCCCCAGGCCTTTGCCCAGGTAGTAGAGAAGACCCGCGCCCAGGCCTGAACCTCCTATGGCCCTGAATCTCCAGGAGCTCAGGGAGCAGGCCCTCAAGGAGCTTTCCAGCCTCTCCGATAGCGAAAGGCTCGAGGCGTGGCGCGTTAAGTACCTTGGGCGCAAGGGTGCTCTGCCCCTGCTCCTCCGCGGCCTGGGCTCCCTTTCCCTTGAGGAGAGAAAGACCACGGGGGCCGAGGCCAACAAGCTGAAGGACGCCCTTCTTGAGGCCCTGGAGAAGCGACTCGGTGAAATAAGGTCCCATGCCCTTTCCGTCCTGGGGACGGAGGCCTTCGATATCACCCTTCCCGGCCGTCCTATCGCCCTCGGCCGGCTCCATCCCATAACGCAGGTCATCCGCGAGGTCGGCGCTATCTTCTCCTCTCTGGGCTTCCAGGTTGTCGAGGGGCCGGAGGTGGAGTGGGACTACTACAACTTCGAGGCGCTGAACATCCCCCCCGAGCACCCCGCCCGCGACATGTTCTCCACTTTCTGGATTGACTCTGCCGGCGAGCAGGGGAAGAAGATGCTCCTGCGCACCCACACCTCCCCCATGCAGATAAGGGTGATGGAAAAGACCGAGCCGCCGGTGAGGGTGGTGGTGCCGGGGACGGTCTTTCGCTACGAAGCCACAGATGCCACTCACGAGTCCATGTTCCACCAGGTCGAGGGCCTGGCGGTGGACCGGAGCATCACCATGGCCGACCTCAAGGGCACCCTATTCGAGTTCATCCGCCTGCTCTTCGGGGCGGAGAGGAAGGCGCGCTTCCGCTGCACCTACTTCCCCTTCGTGGAGCCCGGCGTGGACATGGCCATCGACTGCTTCATATGCAAGGGCAAGGGCTGCCGGGTGTGCAGCTATTCCGGATGGCTGGAGGTCCTGGGCGCCGGAATGGTCCACCCCGAGGTCCTGGACAGGGTAGGCTACGACAGCCGCGTGTACACCGGCTTTGCCTTCGGCATGGGGGTGGAGAGGCTGGCCATGCTCCGCTGGGGCATCGAGGACATCCGTCTCTTCTTCCAGAACGACATCCGCTTCCTGAGGCAGTTCTGAGTTTAGGGGAGGTAGCCAATGAAAGTCTACGATTTTAAGGTCATACTGGAACCCGATGAAACTGGGGGCTACGTGGTAACGTGCCCCTCTCTACCCGGTTGCTATACCCAAGGCAATACGGTGGAGGAGGCTCTGGAGAATATCAAGGAAGCCATCCTTCTCTGCCTGGAGGACATGGAGTCCCAGGGGGAAGAGGTGCCGGACCAGTCCCGGTTCCTGGTTGCCAGCGTGGTGATAAGTAGATGAGCCGAAAGCTACCCCTCGTTTCTGGTCGAGAGGTGGTAGCAGCCCTGGAGAAAGCAGGCTATACAGTCGTTAGGCAAATGGGTAGCCATATCAGGATGCGGCACCTGGTCGACCCTGGCCGTAAGCCGGTGACAGTGCCAGTTCATATAGAAGTCAAGCCCGGTCTGCTGAGGAAGATAGTCAAGGACGCCAACTTGACTGTGGAAGAGTTCATCAGGCTACTGGGGAGATGAAAGGATGAAAGTCCCCCTCTCCTGGCTCCGGGACTATGTCCCTGTCAGCATTCCCGCAAAGGAGCTGGCGGAGAAGCTGACCATGGCCGGGCTGGAGGTCACCGGCATGGATGTCCGGGGTGGCACCTGGGACAACGTCTGGGTCGGCCAGGTCACTCAGGTTTCTCCCCACCCAAACGCCGACCGGCTGAGGCTGGTGACGGTGGACGTCGGCACAGCCCAGCACACTGTGGTCAGCGGGGCGCCCAACCTCCGGGTGGGGGACAGGGTCCCCTTCGCCGGCGTCGGGGCAAAGCTCGTCGACGGCCACACCGGCCAGGCGACGGACCTCAGACCGGCGAAGATTCGGGGGGTAGCCTCGGCGGGGATGGTGTGCTCGGAGAAGGAGCTTGGCATCTCCGAGCTGCACGAGGGGATAATGGTCCTCTCCGCGGATGCGCCGGTGGGGGTGCCGCTTTCGCAGTACCTGGGGGACACCATCCTGGACATAGATGTTACCCCCAACCGCCCCGACTGCCTTTCGGTGCTGGGGGTGGCCCGGGAAACCGCCGCGCTCACCGGCCAGAAGCTATCGCCCCCACCCGCCGACTATCCTGAAGAGGGGCCCCCCATCGAGGGGCAGGCCTCTGCGGAGATACGCGACCCGGACCTCTGTCCCCGCTATTCCGCTGCTCTGATAAGTGGGGTCAAGGTGGGCCCTTCCCCCTCCTGGCTGCGGGACAGGCTGGAAGCCTATGGCATGCGTCCCATCAACAACGTTGTCGACATAACCAACTACGTGATGATAGAGATGGGCCAGCCCCTCCATGCCTTTGATTTTGAGGCCATCCGGGGCAGTAAGATCATCGTCCGCCGCGCCGTGCCGGAGGAGAAGTTCACCACCCTGGACGGGGTAGAGCGGAAGCTCAACTTCCGGATGCTGGTCATCGCCGATGCCGAGAGGCCGGTGGCCCTGGGGGGGATCATGGGCGGGCTGGACACTGAGGTCACGCCCTCCACCACTAGTATCCTGCTGGAGGCCGCTAGTTTCGCTTTCCCGCAGATAAGGGCCACCTCGCGGGCGCTGGGGCTGGATACCGAGGCCGTGATGCGCTTTGGCAGGGGCCTGGGCTCCGGCGTCACCGAGCCTGCCCTCAGGAGGGCGGTGAAGCTCATCCTGGACGTGGCGGGGGGAAAGGCGGCCCGCGGCCTGCTGGACACCTACCCCGGAAAAAAGGAGCCTGAGCCTGTCCTCCTGCCCCTCCATGAAATGAAACGCGTCCTAGGCGTGGAGCTCGGCCAGGAAGAGGCTGGCCGCATTTTGGCCTCACTGGGTTTTGAATGTGTGGCGGGGCCATCCGGCCTTCAGGTCCGGGTCCCCTACTGGCGCAGCGACATAAGGCTGGCCGCGGACCTCGTGGAGGAGGTGACGCGTCTCTGGGGCTACGACCGGGTCCCCCTCACGCTCATCTCCGGCTCCCCTCCGCGCCCCCGGCCCAACCCCCTGCTCCAGCTGAAGGAGACGCTGCGGGACCTGCTGGTGGCCATGGGCCTCCAGGAGGCCGTCACCTATGCCCTCGTCTCCGCAGAGAAGCTGGAAGCGGTGAAGGCCCTCCTTGGGATAAAGGTGGCCAACCCCCTTACACGCGAGCAGGAATACCTGCGCACAAGCCTGCGCCCCGGCCTGCTCTCCCTCCTGGCCCAGAACCAGAAGTACGATGAGGTCCTCCGCTTCTTCGAGCTGGGCCGGACCTACCTTCCCCGCGAAAAGGACCTGCCCGTGGAGAGGGAGATGGCGGGGGTGCTGCTGGCGGGGAAGCGCCGACCCGTCTCCTGGGGGGAGAAGGAAGCCGACGCCGACTTCTACGATATCAAGGGCCTCGCCCAGGGCCTCCTCTCCCGCCTCGGGGTGAAGCCACGGTTCCTGCCCGGCGAGGACCCCTCCCTCCACCCCGCGCGCCAGGCGAGCATAGCCGTGGCGGACAAGGGAGTGGGGGTACTGGGCGAAGTCCACCCGCACCTGACCGAGGTCTATGAGCTGAAGGGGCCCGCCTATCTCCTGGAGCTGGACCTGGAGGCAATCCTGCCCCACCTGCCGCCTCACCGCCCCTACCGGCCGCTGGCCCGCTTCCCGGCGGTGCTCAGGGATGTAGCCCTGGTGGTGGATGACGCTGTGCCCGCCGGGAAAGTGGAGGAGCTTATCCGGGCGAACCCCCTGGTGACGGGGGTGAGCCTGTTTGATGTCTATGTGGGGAAGCCGGTGCCGCCGGGGAAGAGGTCCCTGGCCTTCCGCCTGGAATACCAGTCGCCTGACCGTACCCTTACCGATGATGAGGTAGACAAGGCCCTTGGGGAGACCCTTGCCCGGCTGCAGAAAGACCTGGGGGCCACGCTCAGGACGGGCTAACCACGCGGGGTCAGCCTCTGTGGATCAGTACCCGGTGCCAGTCAGTGTAGCAGTAGATGCCCTGCAGCGTCATGCCGCCGAGGAATCCGTAGAACGAGTCCCAGGGCAAGAACCAGGTGCCGGTCCAGGCCGCGAGACCCATTGTCACCGAACAGATAAGCCAGTGATGCAGATGGACCCTGCGCTTACTCAGAGCAAAGGCAATTGAGGGCATCCTGCCCTTCGTGCCAGTCGTCTTGCCGCCGAAGCACTTGGCCACGATGAACCCCGAAAGCAACCATGCCAGGAAAGCGTGATACCCGAGCACGATGCCACCGAAGAGCACGGGCAGACCGACAAGACCCGTTTTCTTTCTGGCAGCCAGCACTCCAAGAATGCTCTTAGCAGATTTGAAGAACATCATCCTCGCCTGTGTATTATACAGGATACGGTCCAGTCGCGAAAGCAGACGATAGTACCAGCCAAGTCCATCTATTGTCTCTCTTCGATGGCCTGGCGGGCCAGGGCCTCGAACTGGGAAACGCCAATGGCCCCTTTGTCCTGGCCGTCCCGCAGGCGGAGCGCAACCGTGTGGGTCTCTGCCTCTTTGTCGCCCATCACCAGCATATAGGGGACCTTCTCCAGCTGGGCCTCCCTTATCTTGTGCTGCATCCTCTCGGGGCGGCTGTCCAGCCTCACCCGTAGCCCCGCCTGCCTGAGGGCTTTCTCCACCTCCTGAGCGTAGCCCAGGTGGCGGTCGGCTATGGGAATCAGGACGGCCTGGACGGGGGCCAACCAGACGGGGAACGCCCCGCGGTAGTGCTCGATGAGACAGGCCATGAAGCGCTCCATGCTCCCCAGTACGGTACGGTGGACCATCACCACGGGGTGTGCCTTCCCGTCCTCGCCGTCGTAGTTCACGTCAAAGCGCTGGGGATTATTGAAGTCCACCTGGATGGTGGGGCCCTGCCAGGCCCGGCCCAGGGCGTCCTTCAGCTTTATATCTATCTTCGGGCCGTAGAAGACCCCCTCCCCCGGGTCTATCCCGTAGGGGAGCGAGAGCTTTTCCAGCGCACGGCGCAGGGTAGCGGTGGACTCCTCCCACATCTCCGAGGTCCCGGCATACTTCTCCGGCCGGGTGGAAAGGCGCATCTCGTACTCCTTGAAGCCGAAGGACGTGAGCATGAAGGCGGCAAGCTCCAGCACATCCGCGACCTCCGCCTCCAACTGGTCGGGCCGGCAGAAGATATGGGCGTCGTCCTGGGTGAAGCCCCGCACCCGGGCCAGCCCGTGGAGGACCCCCGTGCGCTCATAGCGATAGACCGTCCCCAGCTCGGCGAGGCGGACGGGCAGCTCCCGGTAGCTGTGGCGGCGGCTCTTGTATATCGTGATATGGAAGGGGCAGTTCATGGGCTTGAGGATATAGGCTTGCCCCTCGATGTCCATCGGAGAGTAGAGGTACTCCCGGTAAAGGTCCCAGTGGCCGCTCACCTTCCACATGTCCACGCGGGCGATGTGAGGGGTGTAGACTAGCTCGTACCCCCGCCTGGCATGCTCGTCCTTCCAGAAGTCCTCAATAGTGCGGCGGAGTGCCGCCCCTTTGGGGTGCCAGAGGACGAGGCCCGGCCCTATATCCTCGTGGATGCTGAACAGGTCCAGTTCCCTCCCCAGCCGGCGGTGGTCCCGTTTCTCCGCCTCCTCCAGTCGTGCCAGGTGGGCCTCCAGGTCCTCACGGCGAAGGAAGGCGGTGGCGTAGAGCCGCTGGAGCATGGGGCGCTTCTCATTCCCCCGCCAGTAGGCCCCGGCGATGGATAGAAGCTTGAAGGGGCCTACCTCCCCTGTGCTCTTCACGTGCGGCCCCCGGCAAAGGTCCACGAAGCCCTCCTGCCGGTAGATGCTGAGGCTCTGCTCGGCGAGCTCGTCAATCAGCTCCAGCTTGTAGGGCTGTTGGGCGAACATAGCCTTCGCCCTCTCCTTGTCTATCTCCTCCCGCACGATCGGCAGGTTCCTGGAGACGATGGCGGCCATGCGCTTTTCAATCTCGGGAAGGTTCTCCGGCTTCAGAGGGCGGGGCAGGTCGAAGTCGTAATAGAAGCCGTCCTCGATATTGGGGCCGATGCCGAAGCGGGTGCCGGGGAACATCTCCCCGACTGCCTGGGCCATCACATGGGCGCAGGAGTGCCTCATCGCCTCCAGGCGGCTAATCTCTTCAGCCATCGCACGGATTCTACCGGAAATGGGCCGAGGTATCAATGCTCTCTTTCGCTAGGCTTAACAAGTTTAGCTCACAGGAAGTAGATTGTGAGTTGAAGCTTACCTGGCGACCAGGATGGACTTGACAAGTGGGCAGGTTCGTTTGCAGGCTTTGCCGTGTGAGCCAGCCTGCTGACACCTTCGCTGTAGGCTCACGGGTATATCTGCACGTCGTTGGCATAGAGGACGAAATGGTCTGGTATAGTCCCAGGAGGGGTGAAAAGTATAAATTTGAAGGCCCGAGTGGTTCCTTGGCTCACGCTGAAGTAGGGGTTTTCATCAGTTCCGAGAACCCTGTTCGCCGAGTCATAGAGGGTCACCCTCAGGCGCACCGTAGTGACGGAAGCTGAGATGTTGGTGACCTCACCCAAGGCGTTTATTACGGCCCCCCCGGCAGACGAAACCAAACTGACATTGGCTACGCTGAATGGCCCAGCACCAGGTGGAACTGGGACAGGAGTTGGTCCAAGGGTAGGCAGAGGGGTTGGTGTAGGGGTAGGCGTTGGAGTAGCAACCGGCCTAGGGGTCGGAGTTGGGGTAGGCGTAGGCATGGCCGTTGGTGTAGGTGTTCGTGTGGGCGTGGGAGTAGGTGTGCGTGCAGGTGTGGGTGTGGGCGTGGGAGTCGGAGTAGGGGTAGGCACAGGGGTTGGTGTAGGGGAGGG
>Ga0214473_10006758_pt1 | contig 13661 bp, 9 predicted proteins | sample RVTome_7_FD_203509 | JGI IMG/M metagenome (GOLD analysis project Ga0214473, IMG submission 203509) | Soil microbial communities from uranium-contaminated site in the Upper Colorado River Basin, Wyoming, United States - RVT98D197 | ecosystem: Environmental > Terrestrial > Soil > Contaminated >... | reverse complement strand
GCGTATAGGGATCGCCGCGCCTTCCTCAAGGCTGCGGGCCTGGCCGGTCTCGGGGCGCTCGGACTGACCGCCTGCCGTCGATCCGAAGCCGGGCCGGATGACATGGCGGAGCTGCGAGCCTCGCTTCAGCCGCCTCCTGGCAGCGCCTTTGTGTCCGGGTCGCGAAACCCGACCTACGCCGTTGATCGCCCGCTCACGGACGAGTTAGTGGCGGCCCGGTACAACAACTTCTACGAGTTCGGGACCGACAAGGAGACCTGTTGGCGGCAGGCGCAGCGCCTGACGGTCCGGCCCTGGACCATCGAGATCGGTGGCCTGGTCGCCCGGCCGCTGACCTTGGGAATCGACGATCTTATCCGCAAGATGCCGTGCGAGGAGCGGGTCTACCGCTTCCGCTGCGTCGAGCGATGGGCCATGGTCGTGCCTTGGTTCGGCTTTCCCTTCAAGGCCCTCCTGGCCCTGGTCGAGCCGTTGTCCGCCGCCAGCTTCGTCAGGTTCGTGTCGTTTCACCGCCCGGAGGAGGCGGTCGGGCAGCACCCGGGCGGCCCGTGGCGTTGGCCGTATTACGAAGGGCTGACCATCCAAGAGGCGGCCAACGAACTCACCTTCGTGGCTACGGGCCTGTACGGACACGACCTCCCGCGTCAGCACGGGGCCCCGTTGCGGATGGTCCTGCCGTGGAAGTACGGCTACAAGGGGGCCAAGTCGGTGGTGCGGATCGAGTTCGTCGAGCAGCGGCCCAAGACGTTCTGGAACGACGCCGCCCCGCAAGAGTACGGTTTCTTCTCCAACGTGGACCCGAAGAAGCCCCATCCGCGCTGGCCGCAGACGCATGAAACCATGATCGGCACGGACCGCCGGCACGAGACGCTGCCGTACAACGGCTACGGCGACTTCGTGGCCTCGCTCTACCAGGGCGATGAGCACTAGGATCCGCGGGAGGAGTGTTCGATTCTCCGGAGGGGTGATGCCCAAACCCGCCAAGGACGGCCCGGGATGCCCCCGCTTCGATCACGGGATCGGGCACATTAGCGACGGAAGCCGAAGGATGATCGGTGTTGGAATTCCCGGAGCTTGTGGATGAGCGTTCCGTTCCCTGTCGACTTACGGAGTGACACGGTCACACGGCCATCCCCGGAGATGCGCCGGGCCATGGCCGAGGCGGAGGTCGGCGACGACGTCTTCGGCGACGACCCGACGGTGCGCCGGCTGCAGGATCGCGTCGCGGCGCTGCTCGGCAAAGAGGCGGCGATCTACGTTCCCTCCGGCTCGATGGCCAACCAGACCTCGATCCGGGCGTTGACCCAGCCGGGCGACGAGATCATCTGCCACGCGGACAGTCACATCTACCATTACGAGGCCGGGGCTCCGGCCGCCCTGTCCGGCTGCTCCATGCGGCACGTTCAGGGCGCACGCGGCCTGTTTGACGCCGAGGCGGTGCGGGCCGCGATCCGCTCACCGGACTCACACTTTCCGCGCTCGGCGCTGGTGGTGGTGGAGAACACCCACAATCGCGGCGGGGGTTCCTGCTGGTCGCTCGAGGCGATCGCCGGGATTCGCCGGGTGGCCGACGAGGCGGGGCTGCGGATGCACCTCGATGGGGCCCGTCTGATGAATGCCTGCGTGGCCAAGCGGCACGCCCCGGCCGAATACACCCGCTACTTCGACACCGTCTCGACCTGTTTTTCCAAGGGGCTGGGGGCTCCGGTGGGATCGGCCGTGGCGGGCAGCGCCGAGGTCATCCGCCGGGTGCATCGCTTCCGCAAGATGTTCGGCGGCGGCATGCGCCAAGCGGGGATCATCGCCGCCGGGGCCCTGTACGCCCTGGAGCACAACATCGAGCGACTGGCCGAGGATCACGCCAACGCCCGGCAACTGGCCGCGGCCATCGCCGGGATGCCCAAGGTCTCGACCGATCCGAAGACCGTCGAAACCAACATCGTCTACTTCGACGTCGACGAGTCGTACCGGTCGGCGAAGTCGCTGTGCGAGGCCCTCCGCGAGCGCCAGGTGTGGATGCTCCCGGTGGCACCACAGCGGATTCGCGCCGTGACGCATCTCGACGTCTCGCGCGAAGCCATCGACGAAGCGATCAGAGCGCTGGAAAGCAGCCTCCGGGCATCGTGACGGCGGCACCGCGCTGGTCTACCGGCGGTCCGCTTGCTGGGGCGACACCGGCCGCAGCCGCATAGCAACCATCATCGGTTTGCGTAGAATGACAATCCGCCGACGGCCGGGTGGGCCCGGCCGCAGGTTCATGATTGGGTTTCGCAAGTTTCAGGGGACGACGCCGTGAGCCATCCGCTGTTCGATCGCCACAAGAAAACGTTGCACGGGGCCCTCGCCGCCATTCGCAGCCGGACCTACTGGAGCCCGTACCCTGAAGTTCCCAGCGGCAAGATCTACGGCGAGACCGCCAAGGATGAGGGCATGTCCGCGTTCCACGGCCGGCTCCACAGACGCTTCGAGATCGACCAGCCGGGCACGGTGGGCTCGGTGGGTGCCGAGGCGTCCCCCTTCGGCATGACGCTCGGGGTCACCTATCCGCAGGCCGATCTGGCTGTGCTGCTGCCGGCGGTCATAAAGGCGGCGGACGGCTGGCGCAAGGCGGGCGTGGAGCCCCGCCTCGGCGTTTGCCTGGAAATCCTCGACCGCCTCAACAAGCGCAGCTTCGAGCTGGCCGCCGCAATCATGCACACCACCGGACAGGGGTTCATGATGGCCTTCCAGGCGGGCGGGGCGCACGCCCAGGACCGCGGCCTCGAAGCCCTGGCCTACGCCTACGAGGAGATGACCCGCTGCCCCGAGCACGTTACCTGGAAAAAGCAGGTCAGCAAGACCGACGTCGTGGTGCTCCACAAGAACTACCGCATCGTCCCCCGCGGGGTGGCCCTGGTGATCGGCTGTTCCACGTTCCCCACCTGGAACGGCTATCCGGGTCTGTTCGCCAGCCTGGCCACGGGCAACGCCGTGGTGGTCAAGCCGCACCCCGGGGCCATCCTCCCGCTGGCGATCACCGTGGAGACCGCCCGGGCCGTGCTGAAGGAACAGGGATTCGATGCCAACGTCGTGACCCTCGCTGCCGATGCGGCGGACGCGCCGATCACCAAGGACCTGGCCCTCCGCCCCGAGGTACGGATCATCGACTACACCGGCGGCTCCGCCTTCGGCGAGTGGCTGGAGCGGAACGCCCGGCAGGCCGTGGTCTTTACCGAAAAGGCCGGGGTGAACTCGATCATCCTCGACAGCGTCGACGACCTCAAGGCGGTGACCGGCAACCTGGCCTTCAGCCTGTGCCTGTACTCCGGGCAGATGTGCACCACGCCGCAGAACATCTTCATTCCCGCGGGCGGCATCCGCGTCGGGGGCGAGTCCAAGAGCTTCGACGAGGTGGCCAGGGCCATCGTCGGCGCCGTCGACTGGCTGCTGAGCGATCCCCGCCGCGGGGCCGAGATCCTGGGGGCGATTCAGAACGAGGCGACGCTCAAGCGGATCGACGAGGCCGCCGCGGCCGGGGGCACGGTCCTTCGACACTCCACGCCCGTCGCCAACGAGGCCTTCCCCGAGGCCCGGGTGCGCTCGCCGCTCATCGTCAAGACCGACGCCGGCGCTGAATCGCTGTACCTGCGGGAGATGTTCGGCCCCATCGTCTACGTCGTCGCCACCCAAAGCACGGAGCAGAGCCTCGCACTGGCCGCCCGGGCGGCCCGCGATCTCGGGGCCATCACCTGTGCACTCTACTCGACCGATCAGAAGGTCATCGACCGGGCGATCGACGCCACCGCCGAGGCCGGCGTGCCCCTGTCCTGCAACTTCACCGGGCAGGTCTTCGTCAATCAGTCCGCGGCCTTCAGCGACTTCCATGTGTCCGGGGCCAACCCCGCGGGCAACGCCACCCTGTGCGACGGGGCCTTCATCGCCGGGCGCTTCCGTGTGGTGCACAATCGCATCCCGGCACCGGCGGAGGCGTAGCGGCTATCCTGGGACTGTTGTGGTGGAAGAGTGAATGACAGCGTCATATGAAAGTCACCGAAGTGCAGATGGATTGGTTGGTCGGGTGGCATGCCTTCACGGGCGCCGCTCGGGTAGGCATGGAATTGACCGACTTGCTCACGCTTCGCTCCGCTACGCGAGATCATGCCACCCGACCAACACGAACTAAACGACCGGACCGAAGCCAAAGCGGTGATCGACTCGATCATCGATCACTACAACCACGACCGGCTGGATGTGTCGCTCTCGTACCTGCGACCGGTGGACTACGATCGCGGAACACCGGAGGCCCTGCTGGCCAAGCGCCGCTGGAAGCTACGAGAGGCCAGAGAACTGCGCAAGCAGGAGAACATCAAACGGCGCCAACGCCTGATCCCGTGGACCGGAACCTCAACCGCACCTTACGCGAAGGCTCGAAGTGTCGTACTTTGAGGGGAACAATTGGTCTTTCCACGGACCAGCGCATGGGACGGCCTTAAGAAGGGGCTACGCGCCATGTACGAGGAGAGCGTGTGGGACCACCTGGCCGGTACGACGAGCACGCCGTTCCAAGCAGGCGAGAGGCGGCAGATGGCGGTCAAGGTGATCGATGTTCGCGGGAACGAGCTGATCGTGACGGCGAAACTGGCGGAGACGCAGACGTGATCTCAAAGGTCCGCGTACGCTACTTCAAACAGTTCGACGACCAGGAGTTCGATCTCGCTGACCATATTGTCCTGGCCGGTCAGAACAACTCCGGCAAGACGACGCTCCTTCAAGCCATTGCAGTGTGGAACCTCGCCTTGCAACGATGGATGGGTGATCGGCTGCCGGCGTCGAAGGCCAAGAAACGTACGGGTGTGCCTGTGACTCGAAAGGACTTCACGGCGATCCCGCTCCGTGAGATGAAGCTCCTGTGGACCAATACGTCGGTATCGCTAAAGTCGGCCGACGCGGAGGAAGGCAAGGCCGGGTATCCGCGCGTCATGGAGATTGCCCTGGGGGGTATGGATGAGGCGGAAAAGTGGCAGCTTGCGTTTGAGTTCCGCTATCAGAGCACGGAACAGATATACGTCAAACCCTCGGAGGCCCACCTTGAGGCGCTCCCTGGCACAGCAGATCGTATCAAACTAGTCCATGTCCCGCCGTTCTCGGGGATCGGAGCGGAAGAGACACGATTGGACCGCCCCTACCAAGACCTGCTGATCGGACAGGGAAAGCCGGGCGACATCCTGCGAAACCTGCTGCTGGAGATATATCAGCAGCCCGACGGCGCAAGATGGAACGAGCTGTGCAGGGCAATCGCAAAAATCTTTGTTTACAAGCTCCTTCCACCCGTTTACAAAGGAAAGCCCTTCATCCTCTGCGAATACCTGCGTGGCGTGCCGCTGGGCCGTGGCAAGGATGGGCTCCCCCAACTGGACATCGCGAGCGCAGGTAGTGGCTTTCATCAAGTTCTGCTCTTACTTGGCTTCTTCTACGCACGGCCCGCGACGGTATTCCTGCTTGACGAGCCCGACGCCCACTTGCACGTGATTCTTCAAAAGCAGGTGTATGACATGCTCCGGAGTATCGCAGCGACGCAACGATGTCAGCTGATCATTGCAACCCACTCTGAGGTCCTTATCAACGCGACGAGCCCGGAAATGATTCTGTCGTTCTTCCGCCAGCCGCATCGGCTGGTCAGCGACGTAGACCGCGATCAACTTGCCGAGGCGTTGAAGAGACTTACGGCGATGGATATTCTCCTCGTTGAACAATCAAAAGGAATCCTGTATGTCGAAGGGCAGACGGACTTCGATCTGCTAGGAGCATGGGCAAAGGTATTGGAGCACCGGCTGTCACGGTGGTTCTCCGTAAGCCCATTCTGGCACGCCAATCAGGGACGCAATCCCCGAGAGGCGCGGGGGCACTACTTTGCGCTGCAAGCGATTCGTCGCGATGTGAAGGCCGTTTTGCTTCTGGACGGTGACAATCGTAAACTCTTTGACCGCGAAGTTGCTGACGACGGCCTGAAGGTTCTGCGGTGGAGGCGATATGAGGCCGAGAGCTACCTCATTCATCCGGGCGCCCTTCTTCGCTATATTGAGTCACGAACATCGCCGCTCTTTGCGGACCCAGCCACAGAGTTCTTGCGTGACCAGTTGCCACCCGCGGTGTATCGCAACCCCCTCGACGACCACGATTACCTTGACAGTACCCCGATAAGCAAGACGCTGCTGCCGACCCTCTTTGAACGGGCCCAACTGCAAGTGGGCAAGAGTGAATACTACCTGCTCGCCGTGCAAATGAAGGAAGAGGAGATACCTAGCGAAGTGCGAGAGAAACTCGACGCGATCGCGGATGCACTCGGCGTTACCGAGGCAGGGAGCTGACGGGCGCCTCTGGATGGAAAGGGTATTTCCCGGAGATGGTGAGGCGCGGGTGGCACGGATGGTGTGGCCGGGCGGCCCATCCTTTGCGATGGCGAAGGACGGGCTCACGATGATTGAATGTACGGATCGGCTCCGAAAAACCGTTGTCAGCACTCGGTCATCCCACCCCCACCCATCGCTGCCCGATCCATGCGCCACCGTCGCTCGTCCACCCGGGCCGATCGCCGTGTCGGACGAGTCGTCCGGGATCGCCTTCCTGGCGTGCTTGATGCCCGAGATGATCGTGCCGTCGCAGGCCGCCCACGCGGGCCGTATGGAGTACGGAGGGGTCAACAGCCACCGCCGCACGCGACGCCCAGCCCAGCACCCGATCGGGATGTGGCCCCTGAACTTTGCTCGATGCGAGACGTCAAAGGCCGTGTCAGCCGCAACGTGTCCGGCTGCCGATCACCTCGCGCGTTATTCAACGTCACGGCTGCCGCGCCATGACCCGTGCACCGTGCATTTGACATTCGTCGCTCCGCGCCCGGAACCAAGTAGTGCCACATCGTGACATATCTAAAAAAGCGTGCTGGCGAAACAAACCCATTCTACAATTGTGGTTAATTATGATAAGTAGAGCTGACCGTGGCGGGAGCCTGGCACCCTCCAGCTACGCTTGAGTCGAGTTGTTGCACCGGACGGCAACGCGTTCGAGGTCACCGAACGGGTGATGAGCCGGACGCACCGCAGGGCCAACCGCGGGAAGCAGCCTACCGTTATGGCTCCCGAGTCTCGTCGGGGGTTTTGGAAACGTCGCTCTGGGCCGCCCTGTTTTTGACCAGCGCGTTTTCCGCAAACGCAATGTCCGGGTGCTCAGGGGGGAGCAACTTACGGCGCATCTCCAGGCATGCGCTCCACAACGGCTCCGCCTCGACAAACCGGCCTCGATCATCGTAGATCTGCGCCATAAGCTGCTGGCAATCGGCAAGGTCCTTGTGCTGGGGGCCGCGTTTCTTGGTATAAATGTCGAGCGCCTTGCGGCAGGTGGTCTCGGCTTCCTCGAGATCGCCCAGTGTCCGTCGGACCCTGGCCAGACAGACCAAGTTCCATCCCAACGCGGGGTGGTCCGCAGCGAGGCGGCGGGAGCGGATGTCGATGGCCTCCCGCACGACCCTCTCCTCCTCGACATAATTGCCCCGGGCTCGAAGCACGTGAGAGAGGAATGAGAGGCGGGCGGCCAACATCGGCTCGTTGTCCCCGGGGAGCCGACGCACCATTTCAACCGCATTTCGCATCGCGGTCTCGGCTTCGTCCAGCCTGCCCAGGGCCATGAGAGACCAGCCCAACATCCCGGTGCTCAAGGCCACCACGGCATGTTCAGCGCCCAGAAGCCGGCGGCGAATGTCGAGGGACTCGCGGGCGACCGGCTCGGCCTCGCGGGCTCGGCCTGTTTCGACGAGGAGGGCGGCCAGATCGTGCAGACTTTCGGCGACTTCAAGGCTGTCTTGCCCAAAAAGCCGGCGGCGCATGTCGAGGGCCTCGCGCGTGGGAGCCTCGGCATCGGCGATATCGCGCTTGTCCTGGAGGTTGGCGGCAAGGTAAGTGAGTGTTTCGGCGAGTTCGGGATCGTCGCCGGTAGTGAAGGTCCTGCGCAGCTCTACCGCCTTTCGAAGGTGGCGATCGGCTTCGATATAGAGTCCCAGGGTGCTGTAATGGTTGCCCAGCGTCTGGTGAACGGAGGCGGCGACTTCGGGCTGATCGTCGAGTTCCCGTTCCAGGCGGGCAGCGGCGTGGTCCAGCACTTCGCGAACGGTGAGGGCACCTTGACCGATGTCCTCGGGATCCACGCCGGCGAGCATGTTCTGAAGGAACTTACTGACGGCGGTGGCCTTGGCCGCGGACCGCAATGCGGCCTGCTCGGCCCGGGTCGTTCGGACCAGCGCGAGGCTGACACCGGCGATCGCCATCAGCAGAACCGCGAACGCCACCGCGACGCCGCCGACCAGGCCCTTGTGGCGCTGGGCGAACTTTCTCAAGTGATAGGCGCGACTGGCGGGCCTGGCGATGATCGGTTCGTCGTTGAGGAAGCGGCGGAGGTCATCGCCGAACTCGGCCGCGGACTGGTAGCGGCGCTCCTTTTCCTTGGACAGGGCCTTCCCAACGATGGTCTCTATGTCGCCGCGCAAGGCCGTGTTGATGGAACTGAGTCGCGAGGGCTCCTCTTCACGGATCACAGTGCCGGCCTCGGGGATGGAGCGATCCCGAAGATCGTAGGGCAGGCGCTCGGCGAGGAGTTCGTAAAGCATGACGCCTAGGGCGTAGACGTCGGATCGGACGTCGAGATCCTCGGGCCGGCCGGTGACCTGCTCGGGGCTCATGTAGGAGAGCGTCCCAATGAGTTGGCCGACTTCGGTGTGCATGGTGACGAGCTGAACGTCGGACCGGATGGCCCGGGCTACCCCGAAATCGAGGATCTTGGGCTGCACAGCCCCGTCCGACTCCTCGACGATGACGTTGGCAGGCTTCAGGTCGCGATGGATCACGCCCTTTTGATGGGCATGATGCACGGCGTTGCAGATTTGGGCCATCAGGTCCAGGCGTGCGCGGATGGTAAGGCCGCGGTGTTTGGCGAAGTCCAAGAGGGCGCGGCCCTGGACGTACTCCATGGCGAAGTAGGGCATGGGTCCGGCACCGTCGTCGTGCGTGCCGGCTTCGTAGACCTGGGCGATTCCGGGGTGCTTGAGCTGACCGAGGATTTCCACTTCGTGCCCGAAGCGTCGGCGAAGCGAGTCCGAGGCCATGGACATGCGGATCACCTTTAGGGCGACTTTGCGCCGTGGATGGTCCTGCTCGGCCTCGAATACCGCGCCCATGCCACCCTCGCCGATCTTCCGCAGCACGCGAAAGCGTCCGATTCTCGCGGGGATGGCGGTCTCCGGCGTCGTCGAAGGTTGACCGGCGAGGAAGCTCGTCGAAACGGCGTCGTCGGCGTTCAGCAGCCGGTCGAGGGTGGCGCGCAACGTTTGGTCCTGGCCGCAGCGCTCGACGAGAAAGCGCTCGCGTTCCTCGCCGAGCTTCTCGCTCGCCTCGGCGAAGAGCTGCTTGAGGAGGCGGTCGCGTTCGGCGTTCACGGTTGGTCGTTCCGCGGGTTGGTTTCATCCACGGTGAGGGCGTCGCGCAGCCAGGCGCGGGCGAATCGCCAGTCCCGCTCGATGGTTCGCAGCGGCACGCCCATCGCCCGCGCCATCTCCTCGTTAGTCAAACCGGCGAAGAAGCGAAGCATGACGATGCGATGCTCCCGAGGATAGCGCGACTCGAAACGACGAAGCACGTCATCGAGCGCCAGAAGGTCCTGATCGGGTGCGTCGGCGGCCACGACCAGCTTGTCGAGCTCGACGCGATGGCGGCCTCCGCCGCGCTTGAGCGCCGCCTTCGCCCGAGCCCGGTCGACGAGGATATCTCGCATCGCCCGGCTTGCCGCGAAAAAAAAGTGCGCTCGGTTTTCCCACCCGTCCTTCTCAGGTCCGACCATCCGCAGGAACGCTTCGTGCACCAGTGCGGTGGGTTGAAGAGTCTGTCCGGGCGGTGTTCGCGCCATGCAACTTTGGGCCATCTGGCGAAGTTCCCCGTAAACAGCGCGCAGTAGCTCTTCCTCCGCCTGAATGTCACCCCCACCGGCGGCCTGCAACAAGCGGGTGATGTTTTCTGGAGCCTGTGCCATTCAGAAAAATCCCGCAAAATTTGGCGGGTTGGCACCCCCTTTTCCGGCTGATGAAGAAGGCGAAAGTTCGGAATCGGGCCTGTGCTTTCGCACACCACCATTGTACGCCAAGGGGCCGGGGTTGCATCAATGCCATTTCACACGATGAAAGAAAGCGAGGCTGTACGTGTACAGACTGATTTCGGCTATGGCGTTAACGGGACTTATGTCGGCTGCCGCCGTTGGGCAGCCCACTTCTTTCACTTATCAGGGCCAACTCAAGGAGCAGGGCTTGCCGCTCAACGGCCCCGTGGACATGCGCTTTACGCTCTACGACTCCGAATCCGCAGTGACGCCGATGGCAGGCCCCATTGCTTGCGACGGGCTCACGTTCGCCCCGGTCGAGGTCACCAACGGCTTGTTCACGGTTGAGCTGGACTTCGGCAGCGACGCCTTTCAGCAGGGCGGGGAGTGGCTGCAAGTCGCAGTTCGCGCTCCGCACGATCCAACGGACACGGGCGCGTACACGGCGCTCACTCCCTGGCAGCACCTGACGGCTGCTCCGTTCGCCCTGAGCGTGCCCGGCCTGGCCACGACCGAGAGCGGCGTGGAGGTCTCCGGCGACATCCACACGCCCGGTGAGGTGACCGCGAGCGCATTCAGCAGCAACAGTCCGCTGATCTTCAAGGTGAACCCTGCCAACGTGGAATGCGCACGTTTCGAGGATGACAACTGCTACCTGGGGCTCGGAACCCCGACTCCTCTGGCAAGATTGCACATCGGGGGCACGCCCGGAGTGGATGGCATTAGGTTCCCGGATGGGTCGCTGCAAACCAGCGCCGCCGGCATCGGCGGCGGCGACGGCTTCTGGTCCGCCAACGGCACGGACATCTTCAACAACAACGGCGGCAATGTCGGTATCGGGACGAGCACCCCGGCGAACAAGCTAACAGTGCTCACCCCGACCCTCGGCTACGGCGTCGAACACACGGATGGCAACACTCGCGTAAGCACATTCGTAGGACGAGGCAGCGGATGGCTCGGCACTCTAAGCAATCACAAATTGACCCTCTTCGCGAACGACAACGGTTTTCCACATATGACCGCCACCTTGGACACGGCCGGCAATTTCGGCATTGGTACTGATTCCCCGCTAACCAAGCTCCATATCACCGCCCCGGATTCGGTGAGTCATAGGGTCGAAGCTGGCGGCGGGACCAATGCCTGGTCCAAGGTCGAGTTCGTCAATGGGAACGGCCAGTGGCACATTGGCACGTCGCGAGGTTTCGTCAACGACGTGTTTTACGTGGATCGCCCGACGACAGCTCCATTGGACCTCCTGCTAAGCACCGCCGGGAACCTCGGTCTAGGGATCTTTCCCGAGGCCAAGCTGGACCTTTACGAGCCGGTCGGCTCAATCAGTCAGCGCATTCAGACCGGCGGAGGCACGAACGCCTGGGCCAAAGTGGAATTCGTCAACGGGAACGGTCAGTGGCACATGGGCACGTCGCGCGGTTGGGTCAACGACGTATTCTACTTGGATCGCATTGGAACAAATGCGACGGAGTTCGTATTCAGCACTGCTGGGAGCCTTGGCCTAGGGATCGAGCCATCGGCCAAGCTGCACATGTTCGATCCGGTCAACTCCGTGAGCCACAGAATCCAAAGCGGCGCGGGCACCAACGGCTGGACAAGGGTGGAATTCGCCAATGGCGATGGGCAGTGGAACGTGGGGACCTCGCGGAACTTTAACGGGAATCAGTTCTATTTCCACCGGGAGGGATCGCAGAGTATCGCGTTAGGGATCCAACCCAACGGTGACGCGTTTCTCCAAGGCACGATGTCGTGCAAGGTGCTGGCCGTAACCGGGGCTGACGTGGCCGAGAAATTCCCCAGCAGCGAGGACCATGTCGAACCCGGCACGGTCATGGAGATCGATCCGGAAAACACCGGCAAACTCCGGGTTGTTCGGGAGGCGTACAGCACGCGCGTGGCGGGCGTGGTCAGCGGCGCGGGCGACCTACCGGCTGGCGCTGTGCTCGGCAATTTCCCGGGTAGCGAGAACGCGCCGGCCATCGCCCTGTCCGGCCGAGTGTGGGTGCGATGCGACGCGACAAGCGGCGCCATCATGCCCGGCGACTTGCTGACGACTTCAAGCAGCCCGGGCTTGGCGATGAAGGCGTCGGATCGCGGCCGATCACACGGCGCCGTGCTCGGCAAAGCCATGACCGCGCTTGCAGAAGGCCAACAAGGCCTGGTCCTCGTCCTAGTCAATCTCCAGTAATACGCGGCCAATTGGCGAACGCCATAGGGCCGGGGTGGTAGCGACGCAATCAGGCAGGACCACAGAAAGGGAGGTTCGACGTGTACAGGGTAGTATTGACCGTGACGCTAACGACGCTTCTGTCGTCCGCCGCCCAAGGGCAACCCACGTCTTTCACCTATCAAGGCCAGCTCAAGCAAGCGGGCTTGCCGCTGGACAGCCACGTAGACATGCGTTTCTCGCTCTACGACATCGAAGCCGGCGGAGAGTCGATCGCCGGACCGATCGGGTTTGACGGAACCGTGCTGGCGTCGGTTCAGGTCACGAATGGTATATTCGCCGTCGAGCTGGACTTTGGCGCCGAGCCGCTTCAGCTAGGTGGACAGTGGCTGGAGGTCGAAGTGCGCGCCCCGCACGACCCAACGAACACACAGGCCTACACGACCCTTACGCCGCGCCAGCACATCACCGCAGCCCCGTTTGCCCTGAGTGTGCCTGGACTGTCCATGAGCGACGCGGGCGTAGAGGTCGAGGGGGACATCCACACCCCCGGTGAGGTCATCGCCAGCGCCTTCAGCAGCAACAGTCCGCTGATCTTCAAGGTGAACCCTGCCAACGTGGAATGCGCACGATTCGACGATGACAACTGCTACCTGGGGCTCGGAATCTCGACTCCGCTGGCAAGACTGCACATCGGCGGCACGCCGGGAATGGATGGCATCAGGTTCCCGGATGGGTCGCTGCAAACCAGCGCCGCCGGCATCGGCGGCGGCGACGGGTTCTGGTCCCCCAGCGGGGCCGACATCTTCAACAACAACGGGGGCAACGTCGGCATCGGCACGACCGAACCGCTGAGCAAGTTGGAGATTGCCGCGCAGGGCGGCCTGGCGATCACCGGATTTCAGCCGTTTCTGACGCTCCGCGACACGAATGCCAGCGGCGCGCGGAGCATCATCGCCGGCGGTAACGGCGATTTCGGGCTCTACCCGAACAGTTTCATTGGCGGGGTCCCGGCATTCATTATTAAGAACCAGACCGGCAACGTGGGCATCGGCGCTACCGCACCAACGAGCAAGCTGGAGATTGCGGCGCAGGACGGCCTGGCGATCACCGGATTTCAACCATTCTTGACGCTGCGCGACACGAACGCCGCCGGCGCGCGGAGCATCATCGCCGGCGGTAATGGCGATTTCGGTTTCTACCCGAACAGCTTCATTGGCGGGGACCCGGCATTCATTATTAAGCCTCCTCAGCAGAATTCGTGGGTCGACCAGCGGCCTTCGGGGAGTGGAAAGCCCCGATTTCTGCGGGATTCCGAGGCTTCGAGCTCGCCGCCCAAGGGCGCCGTTTTAGCCCCCGGTTTGCCCGG
>Ga0214473_10006757_pt1 | contig 13661 bp, 10 predicted proteins | sample RVTome_7_FD_203509 | JGI IMG/M metagenome (GOLD analysis project Ga0214473, IMG submission 203509) | Soil microbial communities from uranium-contaminated site in the Upper Colorado River Basin, Wyoming, United States - RVT98D197 | ecosystem: Environmental > Terrestrial > Soil > Contaminated >... | reverse complement strand
CGGATCATTCAGGAGCTCGGCGGCATGGAGAACGAGCACGTTCGCCGCGCCATCGAAGCCGCGCGTGCACAGGCGGCCGAGGCACTCACGAAGGCGCTCGAGGAGCTCGAGGCCAAACACGCGACCGTCCTCGAGGAGGTGCGGTCCGTGGCGGCGGGCGATGCCATGCAGCGTCTGGTGGACGTCCTGCTCGACATCGACTCGGTGCCCGTGCGCGGTCCCGCCCGTCCGTCGAGCCAGCCCGAGGCTGCACCTGCCGCCGCCAGCCCGTCCGCGGCCGCCGCCCTGCAGCCCGCTGCTGAGCCCGAAGAGGACGCGGTCTCGTTCGACGACCCCTACATCGACTCGGCCCTGTGCACCACGTGCAACGAGTGCACCAACATCAACCCGTTGCTCTTCAAGTACAACGGGGACAAACAGGCGTACATCGCCGACGCCAACGCCGGGACCTTCAAGGACCTGGTCGTGTCCGCCGAGAAATGCCCCGCCCGGTGCATTCATCCGGGCAAGCCGCGGTCCGGCGACGCCTCGGCGACCCCCGATTTCATCGCCAGGGCCCAGCCCTTCAACTGACGGGGTGTCGTGAACGAATTCCTCATCGCGGGCGCGACCATGTTCGGGCTGACACTCGTCTTCGGTGCCATTCTTGCGTTCGCTAATCGGCGACTGCAGGTGCCGGAGGATCCGCGCATCGGTCAGGTCGAGGAGATGTTGCCGGGCACGAACTGCGGCGCGTGCGGGGAGGCGGGGTGTCGAGCGTTCGCGGAGGCCGTCGTCGCAGGGCGGTCTGAGCCGTCCAAGTGCACGGTGAGCAATCCCGAAGCGATCGATGACGTCGCGTCCTTCCTCGGGGTGGCGGCGGGCGAGCAGGAGAAACGGGTCGCCCGATTACACTGTGCGGGGGGCCGGTCCTCGGTGCGCAAGGTGGCCGAGTACGAGGGCATGACGACCTGCCGCGGGGCCTTCGTCGTCAACGGTGGTGGCCGAGCATGCCCCTGGGGATGTCTCGGGCTCGCCGACTGTGAGCGCGCGTGCACCTTCGACGCGATCTACATGAACGATGAGGACTTGCCGGTCGTAGTGATCGATCCGTGCACGGCGTGCGGCGATTGCGTCGACGCCTGCCCGCTGGACCTCTTCACCATCGAGCCGGTCGGTCATCGTGTGATCGTGCAGTGCAGCTCGCCGCTGGCCGGCGACGAGGCCCGGGCAGCATGTGCGGTGGCCTGCGATGCCTGCGGGCGTTGCGCGCTCGATGCGCCCGAAGGCGTTGTCGTGATGCGTGGGGGGTTGCCCGTGCTGCAGGAGCCGCGTCGCGCTCCTGAAGGCTGCACCTATCGTTGTCCGACCGGCGCGATCCAAGTGGTCGACGGCGAGCAGTTCCAGGAACAGCAGCAAGAAGAGCCCGCGCGCCGAACCGACGATCGCGGGCGTTTGAGGCTGCCCATGTTGCGTGACGAAACCGGGGGTCGTTGACATGAGCTCTCTTTGGAGGACAGCGATCCAGCGGCTCCTGCGCCGCGACACACCGCGACCGGCCCACGCAGGAGAAGAGCAGTGGGTCACGGGGCAGCAGGCCCTGCTGGCAACGGAGTACCTCGCGTGCGACGCCGTGTGGCATCCCGAGTCGCAGCTTCTCGAAGCGCTTCGCGTGAACGCGTTTGGCCGATCCGTGTCGATCGAAGCATGCGACGGCCACCCGCGGACCGTGGGGGCCATGGTCGGAGCGTCCATGACGGGGCTCCGCGCTGCGGCGTTCCTGCCCGGAGGGGGACTCGATCGGGTCCGGGACGAGCTCGCGAACGCCGCTGCCCGCCGAGTACCCTTCGTGCTCCACGCGACAGCCCAGAGCCTGCCGCGCGGGGGCGCTGGCGCGGCCGGTGGTCACGACGGCTATCACGCCGTCGCGGGGACCGGGGCCATGCTCGCGTTCGCCCGCGACGCCCAGCACGCTGTCGATCTCACGCTGGTAGCCCGACGCGCCGCCGAGCTCGCGCTGTGCCCGGCCGTCGTTGCCGTGGACGGCCCGGAGACCGCCTGGGCCGTGCGCGATGCGCGGATGCCGTCCGCGGCGCTCGTGGACGGGTATCTCGGACGTCCCGAGAGTCGCATCGATAGCCCGACGCCGGCGCAGACCATCCTCTTCGGCGGCCGTCGCCGTCGCCTTCCCCGATGGTTCGATCCGGACTGCCCAGTGGCCCACGGGATGGTCCAGGAAGGCGCAGATGCGGCCGCGGCGATCGCGGGCAGGCATCCTTTTTTCGCGGAGCACGTTCAGGCCATCGTGCGCCTCGCGGGCGCGGAGCTCACGGGCATGACCGGGCGCGAAGTGCCGATGATCAGCCGGCATGGCCTCGACAAGGCCCGCTTCGCCATCGTCGCCCAGGGAGCCGCGGTCGAGCTGGCCGAGGCCGTGGTCGATCACCTCAGGCAGAGCGAAGGGCTGCGCATCGGTGTCGTGGGAGTGCACTGGCTGAGGCCTTTCCCAACGGAGGAGCTGCGGGAGGCCCTCGGGGGTCTCACGGCCGTAGCCGTCATGGAACGGGGCGACGACCCCATGCTGGACGAGCCGCCGCTGCTGCGGGAGGTGCTCGCCGCGCTCGGCTCCGAGGACGGCTTGCTGCTCCCGGTGACCTACGGGATTGGCGGTCAGCCCGTCACCGCCGCCCAGATCGCCGCGATGTGTCGGGTCCTCGCACGAGGAATGTCCGCACCCGCTGCCCTGAGATTGGGGATTCGGCCGACCGGGGGAAGATCCGCGTACCCGAAGCGACAGGTGCTCCTCGAGCAGGTGGCCCGATCGTATCCCCATCTGTCGGAGCAGCTCATCGACCCCGACGAAATCCTCGACCTGCGGCCCGAAGGTGCACGCACCGTCACGTGGCTCGGCACGAACGACGACACGCCGGATGACGTCCTCGATCGGCTCGCCGACACCGTCAGCGCGATCGGTCCTCATGTGCGGAGCCGTGTCGCCCGCGGCGACGACGGTGTCCGCCGTGTCCAGGTCACTGCTTCTTCCAAGCCCTTCGCGGATCCGGGTGACGCGGTGCCGGCCGACGTGATGATCGTCAGCACATGCGCACTTCCTGCCGAGGTCAATCCCTTCGCGCTCGCAACCCGGGGCGCGGCCGTTGTGCTGAGGAGCGGCCTCCCGCACGATGAGCTCTGGGCTCAGCTCCCCGTGCCCTGGCGGTCCTCCGCGCGGTCCGCAGAGCTCGCGCTGCACGTCGTGGATGGGGGAGCCGAGGAGCTACTCGCGGCCTGTTCTTCCCTGCTGACCGGAGAGGGCGAAGCGCCCACCCGGCTCGACTGGGCACAGCTCGGCCAGGAGCAGTCTCCCGAGGACGACCCCGAGCTGCCGCTGGCCGTGCGGCGCTTCGCCCGAGGGGAAGCGTACGGGAGCGTGGCCACGTTCTGGGGAGAGTTGGGTCAGCCCCTCGTGGACGGGGAGATCGTCACGCCCGCGCCCGACCCTGCGCTCGCCGTCGGGGTCGTGCCGCCCTCGACGGCCGGCGTCTTCGATGTGACCGCGGGAAGGACGTCGATCCCGCATCTCGATCCTTCCGCGTGCACGGGCTGTGGCCGCTGCTGGGTGGCTTGCCCGGATTCCGCCATCGGGGCTGTGGCCATCTCCACCGAGGCGCTCCTCGACGCCGCGGCCGACAGCGCGACGCCGCCTGGCGTTCAACGTGAAGCGGTCGCCGCCAAGCTCGCGCGTGCGCACAAACAGCTCGCGGCGCGGCTCGACGGACAGCTCGCCAAGTCCGACGACCGCGTGCTCGACGCCAGCCATCTGCGCGACGCCTACTCTTGGCTCGTCGACAAGATGGGTGTGAGCGAGGGGGAGCGCCCTGCCATGGACGTTGCGTTCGAGGCCACGCTCGCACACGCCACGGCCGCGCCCCTGGCCGTCACGGAGTCGCTCTTCCGCGGCGCACATGCCGCGGAGAAGGGCACCGGAGCCCACCTCCTGTTGGCCTTCAGCGCCCAAGCTTGCCAGGGTTGCGGAGGATGCGCAGACGTCTGCCCCGAGGACGCCATCAGCATGGTTCCCCAAACCGAGGAGGGTGTGGCCGCCATGCGCGAGGCTTGGCGCTCCTGGGAGAAGCTCCCCGACACGGCCGGGCGTACGATCGCGCGCGCTTCCGAGCTCGAAGACGTGGGGCCGCTGGCTTCCGTGCTCATGTCTAGGCACTGCCTTTCGTCGCTGGCGGGTGGTGACGGCGCCGAGCCGGGCTCCGGTGGTCGTCTGGCCGTGCGTCAGGTGGTGGCGGTCGTGGAGTCCGAGATGCAGAAGCGGCTCGCCACCCAACTCGCAGCGATGGAGACGCTCAGTGTCCGGCTGCGTCAGGCGATCCGCGATCGCCTCGCCGATGCTGTCTCCGTCCAGGACCTGGCCTCCCTCGATGAGGCCCTGGGCAGCGTCCCGAACCGGCCCGCGAACGTCGCCATGGTCCTGTCGAAGCTCGAGGAGTTGGGCGAGCGCCCGAGCGTGAACACCAAGACGACGCGGCGTCTGGTGCGTGTCACACGCGACGTGGAGAGACTGCGAGAGCGGCTCGCCTCGGGGCGGCACGGTCAGGGACGGGCCCGGTTCGGGATCGTCGTGGCAGGCGAGGCAGTCATTCGCTGGGCCGCCAGATACCCGCGCAACCCGTTCGGCGTGCCGGTGGCTGTCGATGCGACCGGAAGCGGCGTCGAGCTGGCCGGCGGCGTCGTTCGTGGCCAGCTCATGCGCCATGTCTCGGACATGCGCCTGCTGCGCCTGGCCGAGCTCCTGCTGGCTGCGCCGTCCGACCTGCCCGCGAAGGAGCGCGAGCTCGTGGGGCTGACGCATCGGGATCTGACCGACGCGGAGCTTGCGCTCTGTCCACCGACGCTCCTGCTGACGAGCCTCGAGGCTCTCGCCGGCGACGGGCTGACCGCGCTCGCCCACAACCTCTCGAGTGATCTGCCACTTCGGGCGGTGGTGCTCGATGATCGGGACCTACGGCTAGAGGAGCCGGACCCGACGCTCCTCGCGCTCTCGCAGCGACGGGCCTATGTACTGTCCTCGTCCATCGCCCATCCAGCGCATCTGTTCGACGGTGTGGCGGGCGCCCTGCGCATGCGCGGGCCTGCGTTGTTGCGCTTGCACGCCCCGAGCCCTCGCCGCCATGGTTTCCCGGCCGACAAGACCGTGGCGCGGGCGCGCGAAGCCGTCGACGCCAGGGTCGCTCCCCTGTTGCGCTACGACCCGCAGGCCGCGGGCGTGTTCGGCAGTCGCTTGAGCTTGGCGGGAAACCCTGCTCCGGCCGATCCCTGGGCGCTGGACCCGGACGGCGCTCCGTGGACACCCCGCCGCTGGGCTGCGGGCGAGGCGCGTCACGCGTCCGCGGACCTCGAGTCGCGGGAGGCCGACCTCGCACAGACCTGGCTGGTGCTGCAGGAGCTGGCGGGGATCGTGACCCCGTTCACAGCCGATGTTCGTGCGCAGGTCGCGGCGGAGCTTGCCGCGGAGCACCAGGCCGAGCTCGCGGCGTTGCGGGCCGACTACGAAGGCCGGGTCGCGGAAGCCACGACACAACAGTCGGCCGATCAGGCCCAGCGCCTGAGGGACCGTCTGCTCACGCTGGCGGGCTACTCCACGGCCGGGCGCGATGGCGGGAGGGGTTCGATCCAGTGATGCAGACCGCCCCCACCGGCAGGCTTCCTTCCTTTCGCCACGGAGTACATCCGGACGAACGGAAACAGGCCACCTGTCGCCTGGTGGTCGAGCACATGCCCTTTGCGGACGAGTACGTCCTGCCGCTGAGCCAACATATCGGCGCCCCCGCCAAGCCCGTGGTCACACCAGGTGAGCGCGTCGTGCGGGGACAGACCGTCGCCGAGCCCGGCGGCTTCGTGTCGACGGCTCTCCATGCTCCGGTGACCGGTACTGTCTCTTCCATCGAGCTCAGGCCACATCCCACGGGCACGCAGAAGCCCGCCATCGTGATCCGGACCGACGCCCTCGACAGTCAGCGCCACGTCCTGGCCGCTGCGAAGCTCGGCTCCGGAGCTTCGGCGGCCGAGCTCGTGGACCGCGTTCAGGCCTCGGGGATAGTCGGCCTCGGAGGCGCGGCCTTCCCCGCCCACGTCAAGCTGAAGGTGCCCGACGGCAAGCACGTGCGGTTTGCGATCCTCAACGGATGCGAGTGCGAGCCCTATCTCACGTGCGACGACCGGATCATGGTCGAGCGACCCGAAGCGGTGCGCCGGGGTCTGCGGCTGATCATGCGATTGACGGGTGCCGAGCATGGCTACGTCGGGATCGAGAACAACAAGCCGTCTGCGATCGACGCGATGCGTGCCGTGACGGCAGAGGACGCCGACCTCACCGTCGTCCCGGTCGCGGTGAAGTACCCCGAGGGCGCCGAGAAGATGCTGATCGACGCGATCCTCCACATGGAGGTGCCCACCGGGAAGATCCCCCTCGATCTCGATATCGTGGTCAACAACGTGGGCACGGCCGCGGCGATCACGGACGCCGTCGACTCCGGGCGTCCGCTCGTGGACAGGGTCGTGACCGTCACCGGTCCAGGGATCCGCAGGCCCGCGAATGTCCTCGTGCCCATCGGAACACCGCTCGCGAGTCTCATCGACCACTGCGGAGGACTGCGGCCCGAAGCTCGCCAGGTGATTCTCGGTGGGCCCATGATGGGCACGGCCCAGAAGAACCTGGACGTGCCGATCACCAAGGGAACGTCCGGTGTCCTCGTGCTGACCCACGAGGCGCCGATCGTCGAGGAGGAGCCCTGCATCCGGTGCGGGCGGTGCCTGGCGGCCTGTCCCATGTTCCTCAATCCTTCGCGTTTCGCCCTGCTCGCTCGGGCCGAGCGCGTCGAGGGCCTGATCGCGCAGCACGTCAACAGCTGCTTCGAGTGCGCGAGCTGCTCCTATTCGTGTCCTTCACACATTCCCCTCGTACACCTCATTCGGGTGGGCAAGGCCCTGGTCCGCGAGAGGGCGGCCAAGTGAGCAGCGCACCGACACGGCCGCTCCACATCTCGACGGCGCCGTTTCTTCACAGCGGCCTGACGACGCAGCGGGTCATGTTCGAAGTCGTGGCGGCCGCGCTCGTGGTGCTCGCGGGCGCGGCGTACTACTTCGGGCTCTCAGCGTTGCTCCTTGCCCTCGTCACGATCCTAGGCGCCGTTCTCACGGAGTGGTTCTTCCAGAAGGAGCGCCGCGGTCTCGGCGTGCTCAAGGACGGCAGCGCCTTGCTGACCGGGGTCCTGCTCGCGCTGACTCTGCCTCCCGCCATGCCCCTGTGGATGGCCTTCCTCGGGGGCGTCATGGCGATCGTCCTCGGCAAGCTCATCTGGGGCGGGCTCGGCTACAACCTCTTCAACCCGGCCCTCGTCGGCCGGGCCTTCCTGCAGGCCGCTTTCCCTACTGTGATCACCACGTGGACGGCGGTGGGCCAGCCGTTCGTGCAAACGCCTGGGAGCACCCTCGCCGCACCGCTCATGCACGTCGACGTCGTGACCACGGCGACACCCCTCGGCCTCGCGAAGTTCGAGCACCAGATCACCGACATCTGGCCCTTGCTGGTGGGCAACACGGCGGGCTCCCTGGGCGAGACGTTCGGGCTCCTGATCATCGTGTGCGGCCTCTACCTCGGGATTCGCGGCATCTTCGACTGGCGCCTGAGCGTGTCCACCCTGCTCTCGGTGGCGGTCCTCAGCGGCATCCTGCACTTCGCGAACCCCGAAGCTTATCCGAACGCGCTCTTCATGCTCTGCTCCGGCGGGCTCCTCCTCGGAGCGGCGTTCATGGTGACCGACCCGGTCACCACGCCGATCACCACGAAGGGCGCCTGGATCTTCGGCGCCGGCGTCGGCGTGCTCGTGGTTCTGATCCGGCTCTTCGGCGGGCTCCCCGAAGGTGTGATGTACGCCATCCTGCTGATGAACGGTGTGACTCCGCTCATCAACCGCTACACGCAACCCAAGCCCTTTGGGGGCAAGGCATGAGAGGGCCCGTGCTCCGACGCGCGAGGAGACACCATGAGTGACGGCGAGCCCACGTCGCTCCGTCTCGTCGCGACCATGACGATCGCCGGGCTGATCTCCGGGCTCACGCTGGTCGGGATCTACGTCGGCACGCTCCCGATGATCCAGCGTAACCGCGCGGCCTTCCTCTCACGCGCGATCCTGGGGGACTCGGAGGCTGACGACGAACGCGACCGGCGGCCGCTGCTTCCGGGCGCCGAATCCTTCACGACCATGGAGCTCCGAGGCAACGAGCTCGTGCGGTTCGAGGGGGCCGAAGGAGAGGCGCCGGCGGGTCCGGCGCTCTACATGGCCTACGACGCCGATGGGCAGTTCGTCGGCTATGGCATTCCCGCCGAGGGCCCGGGCTTCCAGGACACGGTCGCGCTCATCTACGGCTTCGACGCCACGCGTCGAGTCATCGTGGGCATGCGCGTGCTCGAGAGTCGTGAGACGCCGGGGCTGGGCGACAAGATCATCTTCGACGAGCACTTCCTGTCGAACTTCGAAGCCCTGGCCGTCGAGCCGACCATCGTCCCCGTCAAGAAGGGCGAGCGGTCGGCGCCCAACGAAATCGATTGCATCACGGGCGCGACCATCTCCTCTAAGGCTGTCGTGACTATCCTCAACCGAAGCACTGAGCAGTGGCTGCCCCGGATCGGGGCCACGCCTCCCGCGGGAGGGCAGAGCTGATGGCTCTCCGCAAGAAGGAGCTCCAGTTCTGGCCGGAGATGACCAAGGGGCTCTGGAAAGAGAACCCCGTCTTCATCGCCGTCCTCGGACTGTGCCCGGCCATGGCCGTCACGAACAGCCTCATCAACGGCCTCGTCATGGGCGCCGCCACTACGTTCGTGCTCATGGGCTCGAGCCTTCTGGTTTCCGCGCTGCGCAAGGTGATCCCCAAGGCGGTGCGCATCTCGATCTTCATCATCATCATCGCCACCTTCGTCACGACGGTGGACTTCGCGCTCGCCGCCCTGATGCCCATCGCACACAAACAGCTCGGCGCCTTCATCGCGCTCATCGTCGTCAACTGCATCATTCTCGGGCGAGCCGAGGCCTTCGCGTCCCGCAACCCGGTCGGCGTGTCGATCGCGGACGCGTTGGGCATGTCCGTCGGATTCACCATCGCGCTCGCTATGATCGGTGGGGTGCGGGAGATCCTCGGTAGCGGCTCGCTGCTCGGCGTGGACCTCCTCGGTGAGCACTTCGAGCCCTGGGCCATCATGATTCTGCCGCCGGGCGGGTTCCTCACGCTGGGCGCGCTCCTCATGACGTTCGCCTGGGTTCAGTCGAAAGCGGAGCGCCGCCGAGCGCAAGCAGCGGCCGCTGCGAACGTGGCCGAGGGGCGGCCAGAAAAGAGGGCGGCCTGATGGGTGAGCTCGTCTTCATCTTCGCTTCGGCGTGTCTCATCAACAACTTCACGCTCGCCTACTTCCTCGGGCTGTGCCCCTTCTTCGGCGTCACGGGCCGGCTCGACACGGCGTTTCGCCTCGGCCTCGCGAACATCTTCGTACTGCTCATCACTTCCTTCGCGGCTTGGGTGCTCAACACGTGGGTGCTGCCGCACGCGCCGTATCTGCGACTCATCTGCTTCATCGTCGTCATCGCGAGCACGGTGCAGTTCGTGGAGATGGCCATCAAGAAGCTCAGCCCGACGCTCTTTCGCGCGCTCGGAATCTTCCTCCCGCTCATCACGACCAACTGCGCGATCCTCGGGCTGGCCCTCTTCCAGACGAGCCGCGGCTACGGGCTCCTCGAGGGGCTCATCTACGCCCTGGGCGCGGGGGTCGGCCTGACGCTGGCGCTCGTCATCATGGCGGGTATCCGCGAAGAGAACGACCTCGCGCCCATTCCCAGGATCGTCCGTGGCACGGCCATGAGCTTCTTCGTTGCGGGTATACTGTCCATGGCCTTCATGGGCTTCGCCGGGCTCTTCAGCCAGACGGGTTGATGTGACGCATCTCATCGCAGTCGTGGGTCTCGCCGCCGTGTGCGTCCTGTGGCTCGTCGTACAGCGCGCCTCCGGCAGGTCGCAGGCGGCGGGCTGCAGCGGTACCGGCGAGTGCAAGCGCTCTCCTGAAGACACCTGCGCCCGCGAGCGCGGGGAGCCGTGCCCCAACGACGCGGATTGAGCCCCGGTCTCAGCCCCTCGAACCGAGCAGGGCAGCGGCGCCGAGCATCCCCGCGCCGCAGCACAGGCAGACCAGCACCAGCACGAGGATGTAGAGGATGCCCTTGAAGAGGAAGTAGCTCTTGAGCTTGCCGAGGCCCGCGACCAGGTGTTCCTGGTCCGCCGTGTCGGTCCGCACGACCTCCTTGAAGGCCTTCGAGGACTGAAACAGCAGGTAGGCGAGAGCGACGGAGATCCCCGTCACGAACAGACCGCCGCACACGCGGCCGCCGATCTGGGCCGCCGGAGCGTGCAGCAGCACGGCCTGCAGGATCGATACGACGAGGTTGAGCAGGCCGAGAACGATGTTGACGGCGCCGGTCGCGAACATGAACCGGGCCATGGACGAGATGTTCGCCTCGTCCTCGGCGGTGAACGGGACGCGGGCGAGGGGGGCCTCACCGCCTCCGGGAGCGTCCCCCGGGGGTTGTCCGAAGCCGCCGCCCGGGGGTTGTCCGAAGCCGCCGCCCGGGGGTTGTCCGAAGCCGCTGCCCGGGGGCTGTCCGAAGCCGCCGCCCGGAGGCTGTCCGAAGCCGCTCACCACCCACCTCCCACGTTTCCGCCGCCGCCGCCGAAGCCGCCCTGGTCCATCCCCGCGCCCATGCCCGCCATCTCGGGCGCGACGATCGTCATCACGAGCATCACGAGCGTGGTCAACAGGGAGAGCCCCGCGAATCCCAGCTCGAGGAGGAAGAAGAGCTTCAGCCGGCGGAAGGCGTCGGAGAGATGCTGTTGATCGGCCGTGTCCGAGGTCACCACGCCCTTGAGCGAGCCGCGGGCCTGCACGAGGAAGACCCCCTGGACGATCATCAGCAGGCAGATGACGATCAGGAGCAGCATCTGCACGAGCTGCAAGGCGCCGACGAGCGGCGCCTGGGTCACCATGGTCACGGCGCCCACGGACCCGAGGCAGAAGAAGATGAGCCCGAGACCGCCGGCGATGAACAGGATCACGGCGACGAAGGTCATCCATCCCGCGAGGCTCGAGATGCTCGCCTCATCCGATGCCCTGAACGGTATTCTTGCGAGCGACGCCATGTCCCTCCCTATCCCCGCCAATCGGTTGCGGTGCCGGGGACGATAGCCCACGGACGCGGGCATGGGAGCACAAAACGGCGGTCAGGCGCGGAGGTGCGTCCTGGCGCTCTCGAGACGCGAGAGCTTGAAGTAGTGCAGGCGCTCTTCCTGGATGATCTCGTCGATCACCTTGCGCTCGGTGGTCGGGATCAGCTCTCGGAGCTCGAGGTAGAACAGGATCGTGTCCTGCTCGCGTTGCTTGGCGAACCGCACCGCGGCGATGGGATCCGTGATTCCGGCCACCAGCTCGTCGAAACGCGACTCGGTGAAGACCACGTCGGTCACGTAGGCCCTGAGGTAGCCGAAGTACTCCTCGGTGAACTGCTCTGGTGGCTCGTAGCTCGTGAGCTGCGCGAGAAGCTTGGCGAAGAGGCGCTCGTGCTTGACCTCTTCCTGAGCGAGAAACCGGAACGTCTCGCGTATCTCGGGATCATCGAACTTGCGCTCCGCCTCCCGGTAGAACTTCTCTCCGTTTCGTTCGAGGGTCGTCGCGACCTCGAGGATCTCGCTGGGGCTGAGCCTGGGCATGCGTTGGGGAAGCTAGTGTCGGCCCAGCACCTGGTCAACCTTGCGGTTGGCGGCCCATTCGATTGCGTCCGTCAAGCGGCTGGCTGGTATCGTCAGGCTCCGACCGATCGCCGGGGGGGTGATGGGCAAGCAGCGGCCGGCTCGATAGACGACCCAGACCAGCCGCGGATCCTCGAGCGGCACTTCGAAGCGGACCCTGAACACCGCGGGCATTCCATCAGCATCGACGTCGAGCACCGTCACCGCCATGCCAGGCACGTTCACCCGTTCGCCGACCCGCATCGGCTGACTCCGGGATCGGAAGAGACCGCCCAGGGGTGCGTCCAAGAAGCTCCGCTCCGGTTGGACCAACAGCGTGTTCTCGTCTTCGCGCAGCAGGACCACCGCTCCCTCCGAAGTCCACAGGCATCGCAGGTACTCCGGAACGGACAAGCCCTGGCCTGCCCGCGCCACGATGAGGTGACTGCAGTACAGGGCCGCGGGGGAGCTCGCGACGACGACCGTCTTGCCCGCGAGGTCCCTGGGCAAGTCGCGTGCGGCAACCGACACCATGTCACCGGCGACGGCGGGCGTGAGGCTGCGGAGCGCGAGCGAGACGGGGGAGATGACGAGATGCGTGACGAGCCACAGGCCGGCGAGGATCGCGCCCAGGCGCCGTTCGAGCGGGTGCAGGCGTACGAGCAGCGTCGGTGGCCCGCGCCGCGGCACCCGCTCGATGAGGCGGGCCGTGAGCGCCATGCCCCCGACGCCGGCGAGCACGAGCAAGCGGTCGTTTGCGAAGGTGGCACAGGCGGGCACGACGCAGAGGATCGTGGCGACGACCGAGAAGCGGGCGACGCGGTCGCCCCGGAGCACCGGTGTCGCAACGAGCATGATGACGAGGAGCCCAGCGCAAGCGGTCCACCAGAGCGTCCGCGCGACCGCGGGCTCGGCGAAGGCCGACAGGTCGGAGGGGAGACCGCCGAGCTGGGATGACAGCAAGAGGGGCCCACGCTCCACGAGGGCGGCCCCGAAGGCCAGGGGATCGGTCACGGGATCGCGGTAGACGTCCGATCCGGCGATTCCATAGCCGAGGGCCGAGTAGGCAAAGCGCCAGAGGGTGACCACGATCGCAGAGGGCACGACCGCGAGCAGCCTCGACCGCCACGGTGTTTGATCGAGGAACAGCGTGTAGGCGATGAGGAACGCGCCAAACGAGATGGCCATCTCCCCGGCCATGAGCCCCGCCCCCAACGCGAGGGCGCTGACCCAGGCGCCGGATCGTTCGCCGTTGCGACGCCAGGCGTCGTGCGCGAGCAGCGCGAGGACGACGAAGACCGACGTGATGAGAGCATTCCTGTTGGCCACCCAACCCGCGGGCAAGGCGTGGGCATCGTCCATGGCGAACATCCAGGTGGCGAGCGCCGCCGCGGGCCGCGGAAGGATGCGGTCGTAGAGGAAAGACACCGCGAGTATCAGCGCCGCGAGCCACCCGAGGCTGTGAAGGTGCATCAGCACCGCCGAGCCCGGCCACAACGTGTAGTCGAGCGCGTGCGTCAACGACGACAGCGGGCGCATCAGCGAGAGGCGTATCCCGGGCGGGGACCACCAGGGCGCGAGACCGACGGCCATGATCGACCGACGCGATTCCTCGTCCGGGGAGAAGCTGAACAGATCCGTCGGACCCCGCGCCAGACCACCCACCTCGTTCGTCAGGGCGAGCTCTTGAAGATGGTCATCGAGTACGAGGCCGTTGCTCAGGGAGGGCGCCGACAGGACCAGGGCCGCGACTACGGCCACCCAGCGCGAGCGCGGATGCTCGAGCGCACGTGCGAGGCGGCCGGGGATCATGCCCAGCCCGTGATCGGCAGCGTGTGCGGCACTCC
>Ga0214473_10006756_pt1 | contig 13662 bp, 12 predicted proteins | sample RVTome_7_FD_203509 | JGI IMG/M metagenome (GOLD analysis project Ga0214473, IMG submission 203509) | Soil microbial communities from uranium-contaminated site in the Upper Colorado River Basin, Wyoming, United States - RVT98D197 | ecosystem: Environmental > Terrestrial > Soil > Contaminated >... | reverse complement strand
GGGGCTGCTTTGATAGCGCGGGATCAAAAGAAGGGTTTGAAGTGCGAGTGGCAGGGATCGATATCGGGTCATTGAGCTCCAAATCCGTGATTTTGGAAGATGGCCATATCTCCTCGTGGAGCATCCACCCCACCGGCCCGGATAGTACAAAAAGTGCCTATGAGGTGATGAAGAGAAGCTTGGAAGCAGAAGGTCTTCACATGAGTGCTCTCGAATGCGTAGTAGGAACAGGTTATGGTCGGATCAACGTCCCCTTCGCGCATGCCACGGTAACGGAGATCTCATGTCATGCGAAAGGGAGTCATTATCTCTTCCCAGGGGTGCGGACCATTCTCGATATGGGGGGACAGGATTGCAAGGCCATCAACTGCGACGAGAGCGGAAGATTGATCAATTTCGTCATGAACGACAAATGTGCGGCTGGCACTGGAAGATACCTTGAGAGGATCGCGAAGATCTTGGGCATTCCCCTCTCTGAGATCGGAGAAAGGTCCTTCGATATCGTGGATGCCCCTGCGACGATTAGGAGCTTCTGCACGGTCTTTGCAGAGAATGACGTACATCACCTTCTGCGACAAGGCGTTCATGTGAACGATATTCTCGCCGGGGCTTGCGAGGCCATCACTCGAAGGGTACGGAATCTTTTGGACAAGGTTGAGGTCCGCGAGGAATTTTCAATCAGCGGAGGGATCGCCAAAAACATTGGAGTGGTGAAGAGACTGGAAAGAGACCTTCAGACTATTGCCCGTATCGCTCCTGAGCCTCAGATTGTCGGAGCTCTGGGAGCGGCTTTGTTCGCTCAGGAGAGAGCTACGGGTCTACCGATGAGGTGAACAAGGATGAGATTCCTATTAGAAGAGATTGAGCGATACGAAAAGAGGATCAAGCGGATCAAAGAGAATCCTGACCCGACGAAACCGAAATCGAATGTCTTGCTTTACGAACTAGAACGGGACCTAAGAAAATCTCAGTTGGAAGCCTTGAAGAGCGGAAAGTATTTCGCTACGGGCCTCTACCCCGCAGCACTTCTTAAGGCGATGGGCTTTGAGGTTTTGGATCCGATCATGGCAGCGGACAGAACGTCGGGGCCGCGTGCGTGCACCTACATGAATCAGGTCAGATCGATGAATCTCCCCGAGCAGGTGTGCGACCGGACGACGATCTATATCCCAATGATCCTCAATGGCGATTTTCCAAAACCTCATTTCATCGTGGCGAGCAACTGGGAATGCGAATGCATCCCTTTATCAGGGATGGCTTTGGCAAGGCAACTGGAAATACCGATCTATTATGTCGATGTTTCGTTCGAAGCGGACAGCGAGACGTTAGGTTATGTCACTGACCAGTTCAGAGAGATGATCGAATTTGCAGAAAGAAAATTTCCAGGGATTAAATATAACGAAGAGAGGCTGATAGAGTTTCAGGAGATTGACAAGGCCTATTACGAGGTTTGGAGAGAGATCTATGAAATGAGAAAGAAGAAACCCTGCCCGATGGAAGGCCGAGAAGCCTTCAGGGAGCCCCGAGCCCCGAGCCTCTATCACAATCCGATCAAAGCACTCGAATATTTGAAAGCCTATCGGGACGACCTAAATGAGATGGTCGCGAAGGGTGTTGGAGCGGTGAAAGAGGAGAAGCTGAGGGTGATGTGGGCCGTGAGCGGACCTTTCTTTGCAGACCCGTTCAAATTCTTAGAAGAGAGAGGTGTATCCATCCCCTATTGGCATATTGGCGAAGGAAGCAGGTATTCAGGAGCGAGATACCCTTTTTATCGAGACGAGACAGAATATGGAAGAAAATTATCCCCCCTCGAGGACGAGGCGAGGATGTTCAACTGCTCGGCCTGGGGAGGACTGGGGAAGAGGTGGATAGAAGACACCTTGTTTCTTTGCAAGGATTTGAGTGTCGATGCCTTGATTTATTACCAGCTCTGGGGTTGCACAGTAACGGTCAACCTGGGGAAGATCGTTGCAGACGAGCTCGAAAAACAGCTTGGCATCCCCACTCTTTTGGTGGAGGGGAGATGCCTGGATCAAGAATCCTTTGACCAGAGGGAGCTCGAAGAGAAGTTAGCAGATTTCGTGGACATGTGTCTGGCCATGAAAGGGATTCCCTCGTGATGGGATGACAGTTGTGGCTTGAATGGAGATGGATATGGAGAAGGGAAAGATCATCCTGGAGAAGAGTAATAGGGTTGCAAGGATTACGATATCTAACCCCAAGAAGCTGAATGCTCTCAGTGTCGATATGATCATGAGGTTCAGGGACGCTTTATGGGATCTCAATCAAGATGATGACATCTCCCTCGTCGTGATCACCGGAGAGGGAGACCGTTCTTTCAGTGTAGGAGCAGATATTGAAAGCTTTGAGACTTTGAATTCTGTCAACGGCTACAGACTGATGAAATTGGGATACGATGTGCACAGCCAAATAGATCGGATGGAAAAGGTCCTGATCGCTCTCGTCAAAGGTTACTGCTTGGCCGGCGGATGCGAGATCGCCCTGGCATGTGACCTCCTCATCGCGTCAGAAGATGCTTCCTTCAGCCTCCCTGAGGTCTCTTTGGGGATCATCCCGGGCTGGGGAGGGACGATTCGATTACCCAGGATCATTCCCATCAGGAAAGCAAAAGAGCTTATATTTACAGGGGATCGGATCAGTGCAACTGAGGCTGAGAGGATTGGCCTGGTGAATCGAGTAGCGCCAAAAGAAGAGCTGGAAGGGATTCTTGAAGAGCTGATCCAAAAATTGAGTAAAAAGGCGCCCCTCGCGCTAAGCATGGCTAAGCACTCGATCAACTTCGGCCTCTGGTGTTCCGATATAAATGCAGCTTTATCAGTGGAAAGGGGGGCGGTTTCGGTCCTCTTCGGTTCGAAAGATTGTCAAGAGGGAGTTGCCGCCTTCCTGGAAAAGAGGGAGGCTCGTTTCAGGGGGCAATAAGACGGATGTGAAATGACGCAAGGGACACGGTCTGAGGAGACATGAATGGAGCTTTTTACACCTGTCAAGATTGGGAATGTGGAGATCAAAAACAGAATCGTCATGGCCGCCATGGGTCACGGCCTAGCAGAGGACGGGTTCGTCACCGACAGGATGATAGAATATTTTGTGGATCGCGCCAAGGGCGGAGTGGGTTTGATCGTCACGGGTGGGACATGGGTGGTTCAGTGTCATTCGTCGTCTCCTGCCACCACAACTCATCCAAGTATTTATGATGATAGATTCATTTCCGGATTCTCCAAGCTCACCAACAAAGTCCATAAATACGGAGCGAAAATAGCCTGCCAATTATCTCACCTGGGCCGTCAGATCACTTCGACTGAGTTCGGGAAGCAACCCGTTGCCCCCTCTGCCATTGCTTGCCCTGTTTGCAAGGAAATTCCGCGGGCGCTCCCTAAGGAGGAGATCTGGGAGATTGTGGAAGCCCACGGCCAGGCGGCGAGGCGTGCAAGGGAGGCTGGCTTCGACATGGTAGAGTTTCAGGGGTGCCATGGATACTTGATTAGCCAGTTCCTCTCCCCTTTCGCCAACCACAGAACCGACGAATATGGAGGGTCGATCGAAAACCGTGCGAGATTCTATGCGGAAATTGTCAGGAAGACAAAAGAACTGGCAGGAACCGACTTTCCTGTCATATGCAGATATAACGGACAAGATTTTGTTAAAGGAGGACTGGCATTGAAGGAGGCCAAGATCGCGGGAAAACTCCTTGAAGAGGCGGGGGCGGATGCCCTTCATGTCACAGCCTCTATTTACGGTTCGTTTGTCCCCACCGTACCCATGAGCGAAGTGCCTGGATGCTTCGTCTACCTGGCGGAAGGTGTTAAGGGGGTGGTGAAAGTTCCTGTCATCACCGTAGGCTACATATACGAACCTAAGTTGGCAGAGGGAATTATTAGACATAAATGCGCCGACCTCGTCGCTTTGGGCCGTGCCTTACTGGCTGACCCAGAATGGCCCAACAAGGTGAAGGAAGGGAGGTTCGACCAGATAAGGAAATGTATCCATTGCAACCAGGGGTGTGTTGACCACATCACAGAGATGCAGTGGCATGGGATTCCCCTGAAGATCTCTTGTCTTGTGAATCCCGAATGCGGGAGAGAGATTGAAAAAGTGACGGATCTTCCGAAAAATTCAAAAAATGTCGCCGTTATCGGTGGTGGACCGGCAGGACTGGAGGCCGCGGTAACCGCTGCGCGGAGGGGACATAAAGTGACGGTTTATGAAAAGGAGGAAGTCCTTGGAGGCCAATTTATGGTGGCTTCCATACCGCCGACGAAACAGGAAAGAATGGAAACCATCCATCATCTCACGTTCGAAGCCGAAAGATTTGGGGTCCGAATCGAGCTGGGAAAAGAGGTTACTCCAGAGTTGATCAAAGAGATTAGGCCCGACGTGGTGATTGCCGCTACAGGTGCCGTCCCGGTCATTCCGGAGATCAAAGGTGTAAAGAGGAAGAATGTAGTCACAGCGATGGATGTATTGGCCGGTAGGGCTCCTGTGGGGATGAATGTTTTGGTCGTCGGTGGTGGTTCGGTTGGGTTGGAGACGGCTAGTTACTTAGCCGACAAAGGGAAGAAAGTGAATGTCGTAGAGATGACGGGGCATTTCGCGTCGGATATGGGAAGGATCGCCAGATTCTATCTCAGACAAAGATTGGAGAGGGAGGGGGTTGAACTGATTAGAAATTGCAAGGTGGAGGAGATCGGCGAAAAAATAATCAAGGTTAAGAGAGAGGGGAGAGACGAGGAGTGGGATGGAACTGATACGGTCGTACTGGCAGTCGGTTCAAAGTCCAATGACGAGCTTATCCAAAAGATAACAGGCAAGGTGAAAGAACTCTATGTGATTGGCGATGCCGCAAAACCTAGGAAAGCAATGGAGGCGATATTTGAGGGTTGGGAAGTGGCCAACCAGATATAAGAGATCCTAATTCTCGTAAAGATCTTGAAGGTGAAAATATGGCCATCGGCAATTGGATTACGAGGAATGCCAAGAGGCACCCCGAAAAGGTGGGAGTAGTTTTCGAGGGCAAAAGATACACCTTCGGAGAGATCAATGAAAGGGTGAACAGACTCTGCAACGCTTTGAAGCGCCTCGGCCTAAAAAAAGGGGACAGGCTGGGGGTTCTCCTCGACAATTGCAATCAGTTTGTGGAGGCTCACGGTGCTTGTGCGAAGGGCGGAATGGTCCTCGTGCCCCTCAACACAAGGCTTTTATCAGGGGAGCTTGCTTATATTATCAATAATGCGGAAGCCTCGGCGGTCATCTTCGGAGCAACGTACGCCGATACAATCGGAGCTCTGCGTTCAAAATGCGAGTCCACTCACCATTTCATCATGGTGGAGGGCGAGGCTGAAGGAGTCGACGCCTATGACGAGCTGCTTGCCCTCGGCTCACCGGAAGAACCGGACGTGGAAGTAGGCGAGGAAGATCTTCTCTACATCGCCTACACCAGTGGGACAACGGGATTGCCCAAGGGAGCGATGATCACCCACAGGAATCATTTTTACAGCACTATCGACAATGTTATTCACTATCGAATTCACCCGGGAAGCAAGATATTGGTCTGTCTGCCGATGTTCTTTCAAGCCACTGTTGGATGCGCGCTAATGCCATGTTTCTATCTCGGAGCAACAATGGTGATCCACCGGGGATTCGAAGCCAAGATGGTCTTGGAGACGATTGAAAAAGAGAAGATCACCTTTACCTTCCTTGCCCCCTCTCCGATCATCTTCCTTCTTGAGGAGCCCGATATCAACAAATACGACTATAGCAGTCTTGAGGTGCTGATGTACGGCTCTGCTCCGATGCCTGTGGCAAAATTGAAGGAGGCGATGAAGATTTTCAACTGTAAATTTGTCCAGTCCCACGGATTCACCGAATATACCTGCTGCACGACCAGCCTTGAACCTGAAGATCATGTCCTCGAGGGGCCGGCGGAAAAGGTGAAAAGAATTGCCTCGTGCGGCAAGGAGATGATCAATGTTGAGGCGAGGGTCGTCAATGAGAAGAGCGAGGATGTGAAGCCTGGCGAGGTGGGAGAACTTGTCGCACGAGGTGAGAAGGTGATGCAGGGATACTGGAAGAATCCGGAGGCCACTGCAGAGGCGATTGATAAGGACGGGTGGCTCCATTCGGGAGATATGGCCACCCTAGACCAGGAGGGCTACGTCTATATCGTGGACCGAAAGAAGGACATGATCATCAGTGGTGGGATCAATATCTATCCCAAGGAGATCGAAGAGATTCTGTTCACCCATCCTGCCGTCCTGGAGGCAGCGGTCATTGGCATTCCCGATGACCGGTGGGGTGAGTCGGTAATGGCTGTCGTGGCCCTCAAGGAGGCGATGAAGGCAACGGAAGAGGAGATCATCAATCACTGTAAAGAGCACCTGGCCAGCTATAAGAAGCCTAAATCAGTCTATTTTGTTGAAAGATTGCCCCGGAATCCTGGAGGTAAAGTTCTGAAACGGGAGCTCAGGGAGCCTTATTGGAAAGGCCGTGACAGAAAGGTATGAAAGGAGAGAAGGAGTCAGCTATGTCTGCGTTTAAGGGAAAGGTTGCGATTGTGGGGATTGGTGAGGTTCCTTCTGGAAAATTTCCTAATAGGCCATGTTTACAAATTGCAATGGAAGCATGCAGAGAGGCAATTTTAGATTCTGGAATAAAAAGGGAAGAGATTGATACCATCATACCAACAGGGACTTTTTTTGACAGACGCTATAACACGGATATGGTCTTCTCTAAGCTTGTAGAAGAATTGGGACTATTAAAAAAGACAAAAAATAATTTTCAAGTTTTCGCTGGAGGATCAAGCAGTTCAGTCATGTTAAAAACGGCATGTGGCCTCATCACTGCCGGACTGGCCAAGGTAGTTCTTTGTGTCCAATCAGATAAGGTGGGATCTTCTCCTACGCAACAGATGATCGATTTATTTGCAACCTTCGGTATACCTGAAGAGTGGGAAACCCCTTTTGGATTCTTTATGGGAGGATCTGGAAGTCTTTTTGCAACCAGGTATATGCACGAGACTGGTACGACTCCTGAGCAGCTTGCTTCTGTCATGGTTTCTAATAGGAAATGGGCAGCGCTGAATCCGAATGCAATGCTTAGAAGAGAACTTACGATAGAAGAAATTTTGAATGCCAAAATGGTTGCAACCCCTTTCACGACAAAGGAAGGTAATGTTCTTGCAGACGGTGGGGCTGCCTTTATTGTCACCTCTGCAGAGAGAGCTAAAGACCTGCCGAATCCTCCAATTTATCCTCTTGGTTTCGGTTCAAGAGTCTGCCATTATGCCATATCTCAAGATATGGATTTAACAAGATTGGGCTTTTATGAGGCGTCTCAAGAGGCTTATGAGATGGCTGGTGTTGGACCCAAAGATGTCAACATTGCGGAGCTATATGATGGATATCCGATCTTCCCTTTGATTACCTTGGAGGGATTAGGAATTTGTAAACGTGGGGATGCAGGACGTTTTGTTTATGAAGGAAATACATGGCCCGGAGGTAAGATGCCAATGACAACAAATGGGGGAATGTTAGGCCAGGGACATACGGCAGCCGGGGGGGGAGTTGCAGTATTAGTTGAGGCCATCAGACAGCTGATGGGAAAGGCCGGTGCCAGACAGGTGAAGGGTGCTAAAATCGCAGTGGAAACTTCTATGGGGGGAACATTTATGGATTCTCATGTAGTTATTCTCGGGAGGGAGCTGCCATGAAGGAATACAGGAAACCACTACCACAACCTACTCCATGGAGTAAACCTTTTTGGGATGGATGCAAGAGACACGAGTTTTTGATACAGCGATGCAAGGACTGCCAGAGGCCCATATTCTTCCCCAAGTTGTTCTGCCCCTATTGCCTGTCTCCAAATCCGGAATGGGTGAAAGCCAGTGGTCGGGGAAAGGTCTATAGCTATACTGTCGTTTACTCGTACGGTCCGACCGAATTTTCTGAGGATACCCCCTATATCATTGGGGTGATCGATTTGGAAGAGGGGGTCCGCATGATGAGCAACATCGTCGAGTGTCCACCTGAGAAAGTTAGATGCGACATGGAGGTCGAGGTGGTCTTCGACGACGTCACCGAGGAAACTACGCTACCGAAATTCAGACCCATTAACGAAAGGAGGTGAAAGTTGAACCGTCAGGCCGTCTCGATGGGTTGGATGGTGAATCCGGATTTATTTTAGCAAAAGAAGGAGGATAAAAATGGGTAAAAAAATTTTGTTCAGCTTGCTTTCCGGTATGTTCTTTCTGTTTCTTTTGTCTTCAGCCTTTGCTGCGGAACCAGTTAAGATTGGGGCTCTCCTCACCTTGACCGGACCCTTGGCTGAAGCAGGTCAAGAGCATAAGCACGCCATAGGGTTGGCCGTTGAGCATATCAACAAGAAAGGGGGTATCAAATCCCTTGGAGGCGCTCTGATTCAGATCGTCTATGGCGATAGCCAAGCCAAGACGGATGTGGCCGTCAGCGAGGTGACAAGGCTTGCCGAAAAGGAGAAGGTAATAGCAATCATTGATATGTACCCGAGCGTTGTTACGATCGCCGCAAGTGGGGAAGCGGAGAAGGTGAAAGTCCCCTTCTACGCAGGTATCTCCGCAGCTACAGAGATAACAAACCGGGGGTTCAAGTACATTTTTCAACAGGACCCCATTGTTAGAGAGATGTCACGAAATTTCGTGAATTTCATCGATTTTCTTGGGAAATTTGTGGGGAGGAAATTAGAGGCAGTGGTGACCCTTGGAGATACGACTAGCTATCCGGCTACTGCTATCGAGGAAGGGAAGAAATTCTTGGCGGAAAGGGGATATAAGATACTGGCTAGCTTGACCTATCCAATAAACGCCACCGATGTTTCGGTTCAGATCGGCAAGATCAAAGCTTTGAATCCGGACATTGTTTATTCCGTCGGCTATCTCGGGGATGGCATTCTGATCGAGAAAACTGCGGACCGTATGGGTATCGAAAGCTTGATATTGGATGGAAGCGGCAAGGCCCATACGAAGTGGCTTGAGATGTGTCCCAAGAACGAAGGGGAGTTTACACAGAATTTCTGGGGGAGGGATGTTTCACCGAAAGCCAATGAACTATTCGGGGAATACAAGGCTGGAAGTGGAAAGGTAATGACAGGTCATTCCGCATTGATGTACCAGGGCATGATCGTGTTGGCTCAGGCCCTGGAAATCTCCCGCTCCTACGAAAGAGATGATCTGAGGAAGGCTCTGCAGAAGATTGAGATCCTTCCTGGAGAATACCTCATTATGCCGTATGATAGAATCAAATTCAACGAAAATGGATTGAATATCGGTGGCGACTTTATCTTCAGCCAGATTCAGAATTGCGACTTTGTCACAGTCTTTCCAGACAAGTTCGCCAGTAAGAAGATAAAAATGACGCCCAAGCTCGAGAAATTAAAGCAGAAGAAATGATGGAGAAGTGGATTCAAGTGTTTCCTCTTGAGACTTGGATCCACCTCTCCAAGATAAGGGAGCAGGGGAAAAGGATATGATCCTGACGTTGCCTCTATTCTTGCAGGCGTTCATGGACGGTTTAATCATGGGAGGGATCTATGCGTTGGTGGCGATTGGCCTCACCCTGATCTTTGGCGTCATGGAGATCGTGAACTTCACCCAAGGCGATTTCCTCATGATAGCGATGTACACAAGCTTTTTCTTACATCTTCTGCTCAAACTGGACCCCTACCTTTCGATATTTATTTCCACCCCTCTGCTCTTCATTTTCGGCATCATCATCTACAGAATCTTCATTCGACCCATCGTCACGTCCATCTTGAATGGTGCCCTGGTGACCATCGGTCTGTCGTTGATCTTTCAGAATTCTGCACTGTTGCTTTTCTCGGCGGACTATCGCTTATTGGAGGTCTCCTATTCAAGCGTGAAGATCACGTTGGGTCCTGTCGTTATCGGCATACAGTATCTTATTGCCTTCGTCATCTGTTTCACGATGACGATAAGTTTATACAAATTGCTTCAATCCACAAGACTTGGCCTCTTTATCAAAGCGGCGGCCGAAGACAGGGTTGCCGCCATGTTGGTGGGCGTGAATGTGGAAAAAGTTTATATGTACTCTTTTGCCATCGGGGTAGCGAGCTTGGGGATTGTCGGGCCTTTGCTTGCTCCCATCTATTATACGACCCCGACAATAGGGACTCTGTTCAATATCAAAGCCTTCGTCATTGTTGTACTGGGTGGGATGGGAAGCATTATCGGGGCTATGATTGGAGGTTTAACGATCGGGGTGGTGGAAACTATCGGGTCCGTCTTCTTGCCAGGTTCCTTGTCCCCGCTGATCAGTTTTGTAGCTTTTATTATCATCTTGCTTTTTAAGCCGAAAGGCCTTTTTGGTGAGAGGCAGATTTGACTTCAAGAAATTTCGTCATCGTTCTCTCGATCTCCCTTCTGTCGCTCCTCATTTACCCTCTTCTCGTAACAGACAGGTATATTTTGCACGTCTCCATCATCGTTATGCTCTCCGCCTATTTAGCCTGTTCGTGGAATATTCTCGGAGGTTATGTTGGACAATACTCATTGGGCCATGCCGCCTTTTTTGGTGTCGGGGCGTATACCTCCACACTTCTCTTCATGCATTGGGGCCTATCTCCGTGGATCGGACTGCTCACAGGGGCATGCATCGCTACTTTTCTCGGACTCTTCGTAGGTTTCCTATGCTTCAGGTATGGCGTGAAAGGGCCATATTTTCTCCTCCTCTCCCTCGCCTTTAGTGAAATATTCTACATTGTGGCCGTTAACGTAGAATTTACGAGAGGGGAGATTGGAATTACCATTCCCTTCCGCGGTGGAAGTTTCGCATCTTTCCAATATGCCCAGAAATGGCCATATTTTTACACCATTTCTGCAATGCTTGTAGTTGCTGTTCTACTTACCTTCTTCATATCGAGAAGCAAGCTGGGATATTTTTTCGTGGCCGTCAGGGAGAGTGAAAGTGCCGCCCAGGCCATGGGAGTCAATGTAATGACATATAAATTGATCGCAGCTGGGGTGAGTGCCTTCATGACCTCAATTGGAGGGACCTTTTACGCCCAGTACATCATGTACATTAATCCAAGTTCCATCATCGGATTGCATGTGTCCATTGATATGTTGGTCTACTCCATCGTGGGAGGACTTGGAACGGTCTTTGGGCCGGCTTTAGGAGCCTTCCTCCTTGTCCCTATTGCCGTGGCAATGCGAGGTTGGCTCGGTGGGAGCTTTATCGGTGTCCATCTCATTATTTATGGAGCCATCTTGATCGTGGTGATCATTTTCATTCCTGAGGGCCTCATGGGCATACGTCAGGCATTAAAGCTTGGGTCAGGGTCCATTTTCAGGAGGGGCGCAAAAAGATTTGGACATGCTTTGAACCTGAAGAAGAAGTTTTCGGATAGAATCTCTTAAGGCCATGGGAGAAGAAAAGAGGATCATCCTAGATGTACAAAATATGAAAAAGAGCTTTGGCGGACTTATGGCCGTCAATGACGTTTCTTTCCAAATCATGGAGGGAGAGATCCTTGGTATGATCGGACCAAACGGGGCCGGCAAGACCACTGTCTTCAATCTGATTTCCGGCTTTTTAAAACCGGATGCAGGACTTGTCAGGTTCAGAGACGAGGTGATCACCGGGTTGAGACCTGATCAGATCAGCCATAAGGGATTGGGTAGAACCTTTCAAATCCCTCAGGTCTTTGCAAAATTTTCTTTATTGCAGAATGTGATGGTAGGCTGTTTTGCTCGTACATATGTGCGCTCCCTTGCCAAGAGGAATGCGGAAAGAATATTAAAAGCAATGGGCCTTTTCAATAAGGCCGAAATCCTGGCGAAAAAAATAAACTTGATCGACCGTAAAAGGCTTGAGCTCGCTAAGGCCATGTCGATCGAGCCTCAACTCATCCTCATGGATGAGCTAATGGCCGGGTTGACGCCTACGGAGATCAAAGAGGCGCTGGTGCTCGTCGACCAGATCCGATCGAGTGGGGTGACGATCATATTGATCGAACATGTCATGGATGTCGTCATGTCTGTCTCTGATAGGGTGATTGTTCTCCACCACGGAAGCAAGATCTCCGAGGGTTCCCCGGAAGCGGTATGTAAGGACAAGGTGGTGATAGACGCATACTTGGGCGAGGAGGAACCACTATGCTGGAGATAGTGAACCTATATGCAGGATATGAAGAGATAAAGGTCCTTTTCGGGGTGAATCTGATTGTGGAGAAAGGGAAAATCATATCTCTGCTTGGATCGAATTGCGCAGGAAAATCCACCTTGATCAATACAATTTCCGGTTTGATGAAGCCCACATCGGGGAAGATCAACTTTGAGGGAGTCGACATGAACAACATGGAGCCCCACGAAATTGTTCTCAGGGGTGTGGTCCAGGTTCCAGAGGGAAGGAAGCTCTTCCCCAGGATGACTGTGCTCGAAAACCTGAAGGTTGCCTCCTACGCTGTCACTGACAAGTCACAGTCGTCCGATGCGATGGAGGAAGCCTTGCAGGTCTTTCCTCTGTTGAAAGAAAAGATGAAACAGTTGGCCAGGACCCTTTCTGGGGGAGAGCAACAGATGGTGGCCGTTGCCCGGTCTTTGATGTTGAAACCGAAATTGCTGATGCTCGACGAACCCTCGCTGGGACTGGCACCATTATTGGTGAGGGAGATTTTTAACATCGTGCGGAAATTGAGGGATTACGGTAAGACGATCCTTTTGGTGGAGCAGAATGTCAAACATTCATTGAGGGTTTGTGATTATGCGTATATACTCGGAAACGGCCGAATCCTCCTCGATGGAAGGGGGGATGAACTGCTTCAGAATGAACATATAAAGAAAGCCTATCTTGGCATTTGACGCAGTTCTTTTGACAAGGATAAGGTGATGGAGCTTAGTGATAAGGTGGCAGTTGTTACAGGCGGCTTGAGAGGCATTGGAAAGGGGATCTCCTTAGCATTGGCTAAAGAAGGTTCGAATATTGCGATTATTGACAGAAAAGACGATTCGGTAGCCAACCAAACCGTCCAGGACATTAAAGATATGGGGAGATTTTGCAAAGCTTATTATGAAACCGTGACGGATTACGATCAGATGGTGAGGACTTTTTCTGCTATCATCGATGAGTTCGGAAAGATTGATGTTCTAGTAAATAATGCAGGTAGGGCTTCGAGCATAGATTTCGTAAGGGATGTTCGAATTAAGGAATGGCACAATGTGTTGAATGTCAATTTGAATGGCGTATTCTACTGTTCTAAGGCTGTTCTCGACCATATGAGGTCAAGAAAGACGGGGTGCATCATCAACATTTCCTCGGTCATTGGAAGTGGATATGGAAGCCATGCAGGGGCGTCTTCTTATTCCGCATCAAAGGCTGCCGTGAATGCCCTCACCCGAGTCTTGGCGAGGGAGGAAGCTAGAAATGGAATAAGGGTGAACGCTGTTGCACCTGGGTACATCCAAACTGAAATCTTAGAAAAGATCATCGAGACTCAAGGGGAAAGGTTTCTGGAGACGATACCCCTCATGCGCTATGGTCTGCCTGAAGAGATTGGTTATCTTGTCGTCTTTCTTGTCTCGGACAAGGCGAAATACATTACCGGGCAGATCATACACATAAACGGCGGAATGTATTACATAAAATCCCTTTAACT
>Ga0214473_10006754_pt1 | contig 13662 bp, 14 predicted proteins | sample RVTome_7_FD_203509 | JGI IMG/M metagenome (GOLD analysis project Ga0214473, IMG submission 203509) | Soil microbial communities from uranium-contaminated site in the Upper Colorado River Basin, Wyoming, United States - RVT98D197 | ecosystem: Environmental > Terrestrial > Soil > Contaminated >... | reverse complement strand
CTCCCCTTTCTTGGGCCGCCTTTTCTACCTTCTGGCCGTGCTCGTCCGTGCCCGTGAGAAAGAAGACCCTGTAACCTTCGAGCCGCTTGAACCGGGCGAGAATATCGGCAGCGACAGTGGTATAGGCGTGACCGATGTGAGGGACATCGTTGACATAGTAGATCGGAGTGGTGACATAGAACGTTCCTTCAGATTTCCGAGGCATTGACGGTCACTTCCCCCCCTTCTTCAAGCGCGACGGTGATGGTTTGCTTGAGCACATTCTGACGGATGACCTTTCCCTTGCCGGAGCGGGTCGTGATCTGCTTCCCCACCTTGGGCAGTTTTTTCTTGAGCTCCATGTAGGTTGGATATTCGTAAGCGAGGCAGCACATGAGACGGCCGCAGCATCCGGAGATCTTGACGGGATTGAGAGCCAGGTTCTGTTCTTTGGCCATTTTCACGGAGACCAGATCAAACTTATTCAAAAACCTGGCGCAGCAGAGCTCCCTTCCGCAGCCTCCCAGACCGGAGACCATCTTCGCCTCATCCCTCACCCCGATCTGACGCATCTCTATTCGCATTCTGAATTCTGCCGCGAGGTCCCGGACCAACTCCCTGAAGTCCACCCTCTTTTCTGCGGTAAAGTAGAACAGGACTTTGGAGCGGTCCAGCAGCACTTCGGTCTTGACCAGCTTCATGGTCAAGCCCCGCTCCGCAATCTTCTGGATGCAGAACTGAAAGGCCTTCTTTTCGAGCGCCTGATTGCTCTCAGACTGCTCCAGGTCTTCCGGGGTGGCTTTCCGAACCACCTTCCGCGGCGTTTTCAGGAGAGACTTTTTCTCCTTTGTCCAGGGCGGGGACAGGACTTTTCCCAGGGTCAATCCTTTTTCCGTATCGACAACAACCCTCTCACCCGTGTTCAGGCTGAGGTCTGTGGCATCGAACTCTTCGCACATCCCATTCGCGAGTCTGACAAATACGATCTGAATCATTTTTCTATCCTTCAGCCCAGGAAAACATCATGGCTTCCAGCGCCAGGGCGGTATTCGCATTTCCCCGGATGGCGAGGATCGCCTGATGAAGGGCCTTCATCCGCTTCAGAAGGGAGGTGAGGCTGCACTGGGAAGCAACCCTCTCCATCTCCTGAAAGAGATCGGTATGAATGAGCTTGGCTTTTTGGTTGAACAGATTGACCATGACCAGGTCCCTCAAAAGGGTTTTGGCCACTTCCAAAATGAGCAGGAGGGTCTCTCTCTGGGAGGGAAGGGATTCCGTCCAGAATTCCATCTTCTCGAAAGAAAGCTTTCTCAATCCGATCCAGTCTTTCAGAAGTCCTTCCCTGGGAATCTCCCGTATCCCTTCCCGGATCTCCATGGCCTTTCCCGGGCTTCCGTCTGAAAGCGAGGCAAGGAGATGGGCTTCGTCTTCCTGGTATCCCATCTTATCGACAAGCCATCCTGATACCAGAGGGATTGGCAGGGAGTTGAATCGAATCGTCTGACATCGTGAGAGGATCGTGGGAAGAAGGAGCCTCGGGTGGTTGGCCAGGAGGATAATCACCGTATGAAGGGGGGGCTCTTCCAATGTCTTGAGCAAGATATTGGACATATTTGGCGCCATCCGGTCCGCCGCCGTCAGAATACAGATACGGCGCCTGCCCTCATAAGGTCGATAGGCCAGGTCATGCTGCATCATGCGGACCTGCTCGACCTTGATCGTTTGACCCTGAGGCTCCAGGACCAAGACATCCGGATGAAGAAGGTGATCGATCTTCCTGCAAGAAGTGCACCGGTCACAGGCTTCCCCCTGTTCAGGTCCTCCTTCCAGGCAATTGATAGCCTTCGCAAACTGGAGGGCCACCCATTTCTTTCCGATTCCTTCACTGCCCCAGAAAAGATAGCTGTGGACGACCTTATCATGCCGGATCGCCCGCTGAAGCATTTCTATGGGCCTTTCATGGCCTAAAACATCTTTGAAGGACATAGTTTATACTCAAAGTTCGGAGTGATGAGTTCGGAGTTCGGAGTAAACACCATAAGGCGATAAGAGATAGAAATAAGTAAACTTCTTCTGGTATGTTTTAAGGAACTCCGAACTCCGAACTCCGAACTATCAATTCATCTACGATCTTCCTGATCTTTTCAAAGACCTTTTCTTCGCCCTGCCGGGTGTCGATCACTTTCACCCTGCGGGGTTCCCTCTTGGCAAGAGAGAGATAGCCTCTTCTCACGCGATGGTGAAAATCGATCTTCTCCCTTTCAAAACGGTCTTGTCTCTCGTTTCCCGCCGCCTGGTTCCTCCGGAGGGCTCTCTTCAATCCGACGGTTGAGGGGCAGTCCAGAAGGAAGGTAATATCCGGCTTGATGCTTTGAGAGGAGAGACGATTCAGTCTTTCGACCCATGCGAGATCAACACCGCGGCCGTGCCCCTGGTACGCGATACTGGCATCGCTGAAGCGGTCACAGAGCACCATCCCCCCTTTTTTTAAGAAGGGAATGATTACTTCCTCCACGTGCTGCGCTCTGGCTGCTTCGTAAAGGAAGAGCTCGCTCAGCGGGACCATCCCGCGATGGTCAGGGTCCAGGAGGATCTTTCTGACTTTTTCGCTGATCGGGCACCCGCCGGGTTCCCGGGTAATCTTACAGGAAATCCCTTTTCGGGTCAGGTACTTCTTCAGGCGTTGGATCTGAGTGGTCTTTCCGCTTCCCTCCACTCCCTCAAACGTAATAAAGAGAGACAACAGGAACCCCGCTTCATGCTTCAAATAAGTATTTGAAATCTAAGACAAAATATAAATCAGAAGACCACTTCCTGTCAAGGAGACCATGTGAGAACAAAATTCAATTGGGGAGATGGGGGGATGGGGAAATAGGGAGAATCTCATTCAAAAACCCCAGTGCCCCGCATCTCCACAGCTCTAATCTCCCCACCTCCCCAACTGCAAAATAGACAGATCTTGCATATACTATAAGGTGTGCAACGGAACATCAAAGCCAGTAGCACCATCCGTACCTGTCTGCATTCTCTCCGTACTGGATCCCTGTAATCTCATCATAGAGTTTTTGGGATAGGCTTCCGATCTTGCCCTGGTTGATGATGATCCGACCGTCGCCGTGGTGAATTTCACCGACCGGAGAGATGACTGCCGCTGTCCCGGACCCGAAAATCTCTTTAAGTCGCCCTTCCTTCGATGCCTTGAAGACTTCATCGATGGAGACCTTTCTTTCATTGACTTTGATTCCCCACTCCTTGGATAACTGGACCACCGAATCCCGGGTCACCCCCGGAAGAATGGTGCCCTCAAGAGGAGGTGTGATCAGTTCATCACCGATGTAAAAGAAGATATTCATGGTTCCCACTTCTTCGACGTACTTCCCCTCTATTCCGTCCAGCCAGAGGACCTGGGTAAAGCCCCTCTTTTTCGCCACCTCGCCCGGGAGAAGGGTTGCCGCATAGTTGGCCGGTGTCTTGGCTGCGCCAAGACCTCCCCGTGCAGCCCGGACATATTCGCCCGGGGTCGTGAGCTTCACGGGATTGATTCCCTCCTTATAGTAGGCGCCTACGGGTGACGTGATGATGATAAACCGATAGGTTTCGGAGACCTTCACCCCGAGGAAGTTGTCCGTGGCAAAAACAAAGGGCCGGATATAGAGGGAGTTTCCCCTCTTCCTGGGAACCCATTCCTTGTCGAGCTTGACGAGCTCGATCAGTCCCTCCCTGAACAGGTCCAGGCTTATTTCAGGGATGCAGAGTCGCTGATTGGAGCGGGTCATTCGTTCATGATATTTCTGAAGGCGGAAGATGTTGATCTTGCCATTCCGGGTATAAAAGGCCTTCAGGCCTTCAAAAACGATCTGTCCGTAATGCAGTGAACAGATGGCCGGATAGATATCCATCGTTCCGTAGGGAACAATCTGCGGAGGTCCCCACGTCCCGCCTTTGTAATCGGCGGTCAACATGTGATCGGAAAAAATTTCTCCGAACCCGGGATTATCGAAATCGATCTGGTCTCTTCTGCTTCGGTCTGTCTTTTTGATCTCCATTTCTGTTCTTACCTCCGGCTGGGTGGATTCGTTTTATGATCCTTTTACCTTCTTGAACACGATATCTCCATAGTAGGCTGTTGCGGACTCGCCCGTATTATCGCTATCCGTCATGATGGCCACACCCGAAATCATGGAGGGACTTTTCCCAAAAGCCTTCTTATAGTCTTCGTAGACGTTCCGTTCCTCGTTGATCCATTGACGGACCTTGGCGTCTCCGCTTTCTACGACGATCATCATTGCTCGATGTGTATAAGGGTTGGGAACCACGGCGCCGACCGGGGCAGTGCTTTCCCATATATAATTGATTGCTCCAAGAGGCGGATACTGTCCATAAAACAATTTAGCCATTTCATATTCTGCCTTTTCAAAAAAACCAAGTTTGCCGGGATCGTATTCAAAAGCGATATAAAGCCTTGCAGGATAATCGTCTCCCTCTTTTCGGCGCACATCCGCTTTTTTCAGAACATTCTCTACCTTCCACCGCCATTGGACAATGGGGTACTCTTTGGGATCGATCCTTATCTCACGGGTCAGACCGGAAGCCGACGCCTGTGCAACCGCCTTCACCACCACGCCATCCTCTTCTTTGACGAGGGTGTATGAAGTGTGTCTTTCAATCTTCTTGAAAGTGAGCGGCTTCCATCCCGCCGGCAGCGGATTCCCCGGAGGTTCTGCTGAAAATCTCCCCACTTCGAGAACAGGCTGCGTTTGCGCATGAACCCACCAGGCCGCAACCAGCAAGAATGCTGCCACGCACCCGATCAGGATGTTTCTGCAACCTTTCATTCATTATTCCTGATTCGTATTGTTTTTGTAGTTCGACATAACCCGCTATAATCCCTCCCGGCCTCCCTTTACAAAGGGAGGGGTTAATCTCTCCCCCTTTTCTAAAGGGGGACGAAGGGGGATTAAGCGGCGTTTCTCAAACCGCTAAAGTATCGCCCTGATTCAAATTCCAGTCATAAGGTTGATATCGAATCCGAATTCCATTCCTGTTCTTTCTCAGAAACTCCTTCTTTTCACCCTCATCAAGGAATTGAAGCAGTGTGTCTATCACCGCATTCCTGCTTCCTCCAAAATCGGATTTATACCATTTGAAAATCATCGAGATGGAAACCGTCCTGTCCTCAGGCTCGATTTTCACCTGGGGATTATTGATGAAGCTCGCTGCGGCCAGCTGGAGCTGAAAATCGATCTGGTCTGCCTCGTAAAAGCCGATCGGCGGGCACGAACGGGCGCCGCAGACCAGTGCGAAATGGATTCTCGGATCCATGGGAGAAGCAGCGAACTCCAGCCGAGGATCCCCTTTCCGGAAGGGCTTTAAAAGCTTGTAGGGCGGTCTTCGATTTCCGCGCAGGATACCATGTTCCATCTCGTTCAAGGAGAAACGGTGACCTCCGATTTCGTAGGCGACCCGGTCGAAAAAACGCGGGAACTCCCTCACAGACTGTCCAAGGCCAAGCTCGATCACTCCATGAATTACTGTAGTATTATAAATATTTATCCAGAAAGCAAGTCTTTGCTCCCGATTCTTCAGGGGCCGAAGATCAAAAGATTTCAATCCCGCAGCAAGATTTTTGTAATTCTCAAAGGCCCCGGAACCCCGGACCGCACGATAGTGGACAATCCCTTTATCAATGTCCATGAACTGGGCTTTTAACTCGGCCATGGCAACCGTCAGGGCAACATCCAAGGGTTGATCCAGCGTAGCGCCCGAAGATTTCCCTGCGTTAAGTATAACGGGTGACCAGTACCCCATGAAAGTCTCCTGTGGAAGACAATTTTCAAATATTGATTATTCTACAGGCTATCACGAGATGTGTCAATGAATATGGCACGATATTCGCAGAGAAAAAGAGGCGCAGACCTTTGCATTGAAAAAGCATGAGAACCCTGATATCCTGAAACAAAATCCGGCCCGCCTTATTCCTCCCCAATGGTGGGAGGCTGGGGTGAGGGCATAGGAGGAGCAACCCATGTTTCGATTCCTGATCGGAGTAATCGTGGGTCTTTTACTCGCTTTTCTCTTGATCTATTGCGGCGGCGGCCAGACGGTGAAGAAGGTCGGAGAGGGGTTAACCGAAACCGGCAAGAGGATGGAAATCCTGGAAGGGGAGTTCAAGAAGGAGAAAGATGAAATCTGGAAAGGAATGAAGAAAAGTTTCTCCGGGGAGGAGAAGGAAAGTCCAAAAAAGGGCCGTCAGTAACTGATGGCAAAATCCTTGAACTCTCCGGTATAGTCTTCCCAAATAGAATGAACTTCTCTTACCCGCGCCTCGGCAGGGCCCCGATGGCACCATTGAATCATCTGTTCGACCTTCTTCTTCTCTCCTTCGAAGACGGCTTCAACACTGCCGTCCCTCCGGTTCTTCACCCAGCCCGTCAGACCCAGAGTGTAAGCCATATCCTGCGTATGGGAACGAAAAAAGACGCCCTGGACAGTGCCTTCGACAATGACCCGTGCTCTCGCCTTTTCCATCACCGCCGCCTCTATTCCAAACCTTCCAGCACAGAATTATCACACCTTCCCCTCTAAATCAACAATGAAATCACCAAGCGTTGCCCAGATAGAGAATTCGGTTAAAATTTCCGAAGCGATAATATCGAAATATGATTAGGAATTGCCATATTTTTGACATTCGTGTATAGTGAGTTCAACTTCCGGAAGGGTACCTTAACCTCCGGGAATGGAAAGTTATTGGATCATGCGATTATTGGTGAGGATTCCGGCTTCAGCCTTACTGAGAGCGGCTTAATGGATGAAATTGTTTTGGCAACAGGTTGAAAGACTCATCTTAGAGGAAGAGGAAAGGGATGGCCTATGACCCAAAGACTTACGAGATACGACTCACAGGCACTTGAACCCATGATCCTCACTATTCGCGGACAAAAAGTGATCTTAGATATGGAGCTGGCGGGGATATACGGTGTGACAACCAAGGTTTTCAACCAAGCTGTCAAACGTAACAAGCGAAAGTTTCCCGCAGACTTCATGTTCCGGCTGACGTTGGAGGAATGCGAGAACTTGAGGTCACAAATTGTGACCTCAAGATACGGTCTCAACCGGGCGCAATTTGTGACCAGTTCTCATGGGGGCCGACGCTATCTGCCCTATGTCTTCACCGAACACGGCGCGGTCATGGCTGCAAACATTCTACGAAGTGATCGGGCCATTCAGATGAGCGTGTTTGTGGTGCGTGCATTCATTCGTATGCGGCAGATGTTGATTGAGCAGCAGAGTCTTGCACGCAAACTTGCAGAATTGGAAAGAGAATTGACCGCGAGGCTCGATGTCCACGAGACTGCAATCAATGAGATGTTCCGGCAAATCAAGCGTTTACTGAGTCCGCCATCGGAACCTGAACCGCCCAAAAAACGGATAGGTTTCCTGGTGGAAGAACCTCGCGTTCCTTACAAATCTTCAAAGCAATCCACCGTGGAGAAGCCCATCGGGAAATCTGCCAAACAGGACATAAGAAATAATGGCTGGAGAGATCAAGGAAAGAAGCATAAAGAACTGGCCGGTTGATGATAGGCCAAGAGAGAAGTTGCTCAAAAAAGGTCCGAAGGCTCTGAGTAATTCCGAGCTTCTGGCTATTCTTTTGCGTACTGGTACCAGCGGCTCCAGCGCCATAGATCTTGCAAGAGGTGTTATGAAGAAATTTGGAACCTTCCGAAATATGGCGCATACAGACGCGCGCGACTGGAAGGAATTTAAAGGTTTGGGAAGCGCTAAGGTTGCTCATATTCAGGCCGCCCTTGAGATCGGAAGGCGCTATCGTGAAGACGAAGTAACCAATGTGAAACAGAAGATCTCTTCGGCCAAAGATGTCATCGACATCATCATGCCACAAATGCGTGATTTAAAGACAGAAGTATTCAAGGTTGTCTGTCTCGATAATAATAACAGGATGATCGATATTTCAGATGCGCCCTCCGGCACAGTCGATCACGCTGTACCGATTGTAAGGGAAATCATTCATTCGGCTTTGCAGAAATTCGGGTATAGTTAGGGCAACTTCAGAATTCGCAGAGGAGACTCCATGGGAGAACAAAAACGTGGCGTATTCCGTTTCGCGGAGATTCATTTGAGGAATTGGCGGAATTTCCTCAGTGTTGATGTTCCGCTGCAATGGAGGGCTTTTCTGGTCGGTCCCAATGCTTCGGGGAAATCGAACTTTCTTGATGTCTTTCGATTTCTTGCCGACATTGTTACGGTTGGCGGGGGGTTTCAGGAGGCTGTTCTGAAGAGAGGCGGAGTTTCCCGGTTGCGATGTCTGGCTGCCCGCAGAAATCCCGACATTGTTGTCCATGTCTGCCTTGGTAAGTCTAACGGCGAATTTGAGTGGGAGTATGAACTTCATTTTTCCCAGGACAACCGTCAGCAACCTATTGTGAAGAAAGAGAGGGTTATGCACGAAAGCAAGGAGATTCTGGGGAGGCCGCTCGAGGAAGATAGAAAGGACCCAGCGCGTCTCACCCAAACCTATCTTGAGCAGATTAACGCTAACCAGGCGTTCAGGGAGATCAGCAACTTCTTCGCATCAGTCCGATACCTTCACATCGTGCCTCAATTGGTTCGAGATCCGGACCGTTCGTTAGGTCGAAAGAATGACCCTTATGGAGGTGATTTTCTGGAACAGGTTGCGCGGACTCCGGAAAAAACACAGAAGTCTCGATTGAGTCACATCCGGAATGCATTGCGAGTAGCTGTACCGCAGCTTGCAGAGATTGAACTCTTTCGCGACGCAAGGGGCGCTCCGCATCTTAGGGGAAAGTATGAACATTGGCGGCCTCAAGGCGCATGGCAAGCGGAGGACCAGTTTTCAGATGGGACATTACGTCTGATGGGTCTCCTTTGGTCAGCATTGGATGGGACCGGTCCGCTTCTTCTCGAAGAACCGGAACTTTCCCTTCATCCGGAAGTCGTCCGTTTCATCCCGCAAATGTTCGCGAGAATTCAACGACGCCTGAATCGCCAGATCCTTGTTAGCACTCACTCATCTGACCTATTGCGTGATGAGGGGATTGGCCTGGATGAGGTGCTATTGCTTCAGCCAGGTGAAAATGGCACGAGTGTGCGCGCCGCAGGCGAGTTGTTTGACATCAGGAGTTTGCTGGAAGGGGGATTATCTATGGCCGAAGTGGCGATATCGAAAACACAGCCCCAGCACCCGGAACAACTCTCTCTATTTGGAGATTTCTAATGCCCCCTCTCACACCAATTGTCATTTCATCTGCCGTGGAAGGGTTAGTTGATGAAGCAGTGGTTAAGCGTCTCATTGTTGAGGCGGGCGGGGAGATCGGTCCAATCTATGGCAAGAAAGGTAAGCCTCTGCTCAAGCAAAGAATAAAAGGTTACAACAACGCAGCCCTTCATCATCCATGGATCGTACTCGTTGATCTGAATCACGAAGCCAATTGTCCCCCTCCTTTGAAGGACACATGGCTGCCAGATCCAGGAGCATTCATGTGCTTCAGGATTGCGGTGAGGGAGATTGAAGCATGGCTGATGGCAGATCGTGAGCGATTTGCATCGTTCTTCCGGGTCCGTTTGTCGGATGTCCCGACAGACCCTGAGTTATTGGATGATCCTAAAGAGAAAGTGATTGAACTGTCGCGGCAATCACGAAGTCGTGATATTCGACTCGACATGGTGCCGCGGCCCGGCAGTGGGCGTAAGATTGGACCGGCCTATGTTTCAAGGATCATCGAGTTCGTTTCCGATCCCATCAGAGGGTGGAGGCCGGATCGAGCCGTTCGATCATCTGACAGTCTGTCTCGCTGTTTGACTCGTATGCGGGAGCTTGTCACGATGCTGAAGTAATAGAAGACCATAACCAATGATATTTTGATTGTGCACCCCGATGAAAAGATTATCGCAGCACTGCTGCGATAATTGGGATGGATTCATTTCACGATACTCGTACTCATATGGACCAGATCATCTTCAACCGGACCGCATACTTCAGTTTTCTGGAAGAGGGAAGGCTGTAGAGAGGAAGTCAGTGATTGGACACCAGCAGAGGCGCCGAACACTTACAGGACCTCCTGGCTCAACAGGGAAAAGAAATCCACGTGGGAAAAGGACCGGATTTTTGTACTAAGAGTCAGCGGCAGGGAGTCAAAGAGGTTGCAGCAAACCGGCTAATCCGGCTCGATGCTTAACCTTCGTTTTATCAAAGATATTTTTCAAATGGGTTTCCACCGTGAATCGGCTGATGTAAAGCTTCTCCCCGATTTCATCATTGGTCAGACCCTGGCAAACACACCGGACAATATCCACCTCCCTCTTCGTCAACAGATATTGGTCTCGCAAAGTTTCGTCCGTGGTTTTGCCGTTCTCAGAGTCGTCCATCAAATAAACCACAAATCTGAATGAAGAATCTTCCCGGGAGGAGGATTCGAAAAGCGAGGAGATGACCTGGAATCTTCTGCTCGGGCCTGCGGCCATTGTCCTTCGGCGGCGATAAGAGGCCAGTTGATCCCCGCTCTGGAGAGACTTCTGTAGAGTCGAACAATCCTGCAGGATTTCATATGGGAGAGGGAGATCTTCGACCCCTGCCTTATTGACCGAGGCCTGTTGGATGCGGCAAAGTGTTTGACAGAACTCCTTTGCCTCGGAACTCCAGTAAACAGGCCGAAGGTGATCATCCAGAAGGAGAACCCCGAATAAGGGAGATCTGTTTCTCCGTCCCTCCGGGAAGTGCCTCCCTTCATCCATTCCCGAGAAAAGAAAGACATTCTCCAGAGCGGTCGTAAGATGAGGCGCCAAGATACGGGCTTTCGCCATCTCCCTGCCGGAGAAATCCTGCTGCTCCCTTGTCCGGAAGATCCCTATGAGGCCGAGAACCTTGTTACTTGAGCGGAGGGATATAGAAAGTTTGTAGTGGATGTTCTGGGGCCGATAAAACTCATTATAGATTCTAAGGTTCACCCAGCGGTGGTAAGGGAGAAGATCGTCAACCTTGCAGACCGGGCTTCTTGAAAAGGGTCTCTGTTGGAAAGGGTCATCGTGGCAAAAGTACCTGACCCATTGATTCAAATAATGGAGGTCTACGTCGATTCCGGCAAGATTGGCGTTGTCAATCGCCTTCAAGTCTTTGTCGCCAAGGAAGAAAACTACGCCGTTTGCATCGAAGGTCTCCCTCAGAGACCTGCCAACCCTTGTTCGCATCTCGGAAAGACTCAGCTGGCAATTGGCGATATGGATAATGTTAAAGATATCCTGCAGATCCTGGCTTGTCAGGAGAGTCAAATCTTTGTTTTTCAAGACCTTACCCCCTTTGTAATATAGTTCTAAAATATGTGTTTTGTCAAATACAAAAATCCCTGTTTTCAGGTATAGACATTCAGGGCGGTCTCTGATAATTTGTTAATCCCAGCTTAAGGGTAAGACGAGCCAAGACAGTCAATCAGGGGAACATGTATGGAAAAAATCGTAAGAACAGTGTGTCAGGGCTGCCATTCGGAATGCGGGGTCCTGGTCCATGTTGATGAAGGTAAAGTCACCGGGATAAAGCCCGATCCGAACCATCCCTCGAGCAGGGGATACATCTGTGTCAAGGGGACCCATTATGCTCAGTTCACCTATCATCCCGACCGTTTGAAATATCCCCTCAGACGGGCAGGTGGGAAGGGGGAGGGAAAATGGGAGAGGATCTCATGGGATAAGGCCCTGGATGAGATTGCGGCAAAACTCACTGAAGTTAAAGAAAAAAATGGAGCGAGATCCATAGGCGCCTTCTATGGGACTGCGCCCAGGGAATCCCTCTTGTCCAACAACCTTCTGGCCAGCGCTCTGGGAACCCCGAACGTGATCAGTACGGATCTCCATCTCTGTTTTGCCCCCTCGATGGTCGCCGAAATAGCCACGGTCGGATATACCGTCATGCAGGAGGAGGGCCCCGACTATCTCTCGTCAAGGTGCATTCTCGTATGTGGCGGAAACCCTCTCGTTTCTCATCCTCCGAGAGGAAGGGACCTGCTTGAAGGGGTCAAGAAGAATAAGGCCAAGCTGATCGTGGTCGATCCCCGCCGCACCCCGCTGGCGGCACAGGCGGATATCTGGTTCCGCATCCGGCCTGGAACCGATGCTGTCCTGATCCTCGGAATGCTTCATACCGTCATTTCAGAGGAGCTTTATGATAAGGCTTTTGTGGAAAAATACTGTCACGGATTCGATGATCTCAAGGAGCACGTCAAGGCCTACCCTCCCGAAAAAGTTGCAGAGGTCACCTGGCTGTCTGCGACGCAAATTAAGGAAGCAGCACGATTGTTTGCGCAAACCAGACCGGCGACCGTCCACCATCGAGTGGCTGTCGAACAGAATCTCAGCTCAACCCAGGCGGCCCGTGCACTTGTGATCCTATCTGCAATCACCGGGAACGTGGGGATGAAAGGCGGCAATCTGCTCCCGACCCGTGTGCCGGGGTTTGTCGGCACGGGCCAGATGCTCGGCCGCTGTACACTTCCTTCGGAAACAACCCAAGCACGCCTGGGAAGTGATGAATACCCTCTCATCTCAGGGCCAAATCCCCTGTTCCCGTTTGTCCACGCCGCCCTGGCTGCTAAAGCCATGCTTTACGGGGAACCCTATCCACTGAGGGCCCTTTTCGTTGCAGGAGGAAATCCCGTTGTCAACATGCAGAACACCCGGAGGACATGGGAGGCTTTCAAAAGTCTCGACCTGCTTGTCATTGCCGATTTTTTTATGACTCCTACAGCCGAACTGGCTGACTATGCCTTGCCCGCAACGACCTGGCTCGAAAGAGATGAATGCTGTGACATACAGTACATGAGCTGTGTCGCCGCGAGACAGAAGGCGGTGGAACCCCTTTTCGAGAGCCGGGACGACATCCAGATGGTCATTGATCTTGTTAAGAGAATACCCTGGGCGGATCGAAAATATATCCCCTGGAGCAGCGTCGAGGAATTCCACGATTTCAGGGTCAAGGGAATGGGCATGACCTTCGAGGAGTTCAAAGAGAAGGGATATGCAACCGTTGATCTGGAATACCGACAGTATGAGAAGAAGGGGTTCACCACACCCACGGGAAAGGTGGAGGTCTACTCTACGATCTTTGAGAGACACGGCTATGACCCGCTGCCCACTTATACAGAGCCGCGGGAAAGCCCTGCAAGCACTCCGGAGCTTTTGAAAGTCTATCCCTACATCCTGATTACAGGAGGAAGGACCATAGAATATTATCACTCATCGGGGAGACAGATTCGTTCGCTCAGAAAGCGACTGCCGGACCCGGAGATCGAGGTGCATCCGGAGGCCGCTCAAAGGGAGAGAATCGAGGAAGGAGACTGGGTCTGGGTTGAAACCCCGCAGATCAAAGGAGAACGGGTCAGGCTGAAGGTGAGGCTTACCGATAACATTGATCCGAGGGTGGTTCATGCCCAGCATGGCTGGTGGTTTCCCGAGAACCCGGCCCCTGACCATGGATGTTTTGAATCGAACATCGATGTTGTCTTGTCCGACGACGCGCCCCGGGAGAAGATCTGCGGGTCGGTGCCAACAAGGGGTACACTCTGCAAAATCTATAAGTAACTAATTTTTCACGGCCACTTGGCCTTCCACAAGACATGAAAATTGATTTTTGTCAAGGATCTAACGTTTTCAGTT
>Ga0214473_10006753_pt1 | contig 13665 bp, 10 predicted proteins | sample RVTome_7_FD_203509 | JGI IMG/M metagenome (GOLD analysis project Ga0214473, IMG submission 203509) | Soil microbial communities from uranium-contaminated site in the Upper Colorado River Basin, Wyoming, United States - RVT98D197 | ecosystem: Environmental > Terrestrial > Soil > Contaminated >... | reverse complement strand
AAAGGGGGACATAACGGATATCCCAATGTTGCAGTTGATCTCTCTTTCCTATATCTAAACATCGATGAGCATATTCGGCTACTTCGGAAATTCTGGGCACAAACTCATCAAAATGATCGTGAGCTCCACCTTCGTTGGGGTCAACAAAAATGAATTCAGCATCACCAATTTCCAAGCTTCTGATATATTCGCCTATTTGAGGAAGGAATTTATAATTTTGCTTAACAATACAGACATTGGAACCCAAGTGAATGTTTAGTCCCAATTCTCGAGAAATTTTTTGAACATTTTTCACTCCTTCTTTTAATTGAAGAAAGCTTCCCGGAACTTGGGTTAGCCAATCATGAAGTTTTGAAGTGTGTCCATGAATAGAAAAAACTAAACTATTTAATCCGGCTTTCAGTATTGCTTTAGCAAGCTCCGGATATGAAAACATTCTTCCATTGGTAGACATCATAATTGTTGAAAAACCTAAGCCCTTGGCAAACGTTATTAATCTAACAATGTCTGGCCTGATGGTCATTTCTCCCCCAATTAATTCTAAATACTCTCTTCCCCTCTTTCTGGCTTCAAATATTTCTTTTTCTATTTCCCGAGTAGTCCTAACTGGCATTTCTCTTTTGTCGGCTTGAATGCAAAATCGACAACGATTGTTGCATTTGTAGCCAGTAATAATAACTGTTTTTTTTATTTGTTCGGAAGACATGTTATAAATTTTAAATTATTTTCAGATATTAAACAATCAAAATTTCTTATCATTTTCGCTAAAATCAAGAATAAAACCATCAGCTTCGTTCTTTTTCTGATAAGTAAATAAAATAGAATCATTCTTTAATATCTTAATTTTCTTATTGTCAACAATAATTCTGTTGCCACTCTCTATTTTCTCCATCAATGAATTGTCTACCAGAAAAAAGGGAGGGATTATTTTTTGGTAGTACAGAGTATCTTCTTTAAGGTAACCGTCAAAGATAACCAATTTAAAAAGGTCAAAAAATAAAATTGGTTTTGAAAGGGTGTATTTTACTATTTTTTCAACCCTTGGGGCGTATTTTTTTAACAAAGAATCAATCTCTTTACCAATTTTTATGCTTTTTTTACAATCGTAGCTACAGGGAATATGAGAAATGAACTGAAGATTCCAAGGATGAATGAGAAATTTTTTGTAATATAAATGATGATATTTGTTTAAAAGTTCAAAGTTTTCTTTTTTTGCCCCAAGCCTACTACAAAAATTAAATAAGTTATTTGTTAAGAAATTACACTTTTGGGTATTTTGATAAGATTGATATGTCACCAGTGAAGAATTTAAAGCCAGACCATGAGCGGAAAAATATTGGTGTTTTTTAACGCAGCATTTGGGATAACCCAGGAGTTGTCCCTGTTCTTCGATGCCAAGATTAAGATACTCTGCAGCTTGTTTAGCTAAAGATTTGTCTCTGGAAATGGCACATACTTCCTGTTGTTTGCCGACCCTCCAAACTCTTTTACTACAAAATACAGCTAAATCTGGGAAATTAGACCTAATTAGTCTTATTTGTAATTTATCATGAAATGTCATAGCCAAAACAGGCTTTTTCCCTGCTATCACAGCTAAAAACTCAGATAGTACTAAATTAGTTTCTGGAACAAACTCTACTGCTTTTTTGAGTTCTTCTGAAATAGTCATATTAGATTTTAAAGTTTCAATTCCTCAATACCATATAAATTAATATAATCTTTCAAAACTCCATCACACTTATCTTGGTAGGAACATTGCTGGCAAATGGGAATTCTTACTTTATTGGGGTTTTTCTCTAAACAAGGAAAAAAATAATTTCTGGCTTCTTTGGGCAAACTGCAAGGAAGAAACTCTACCAAAAGGATTTTTAAATCGGGATTGTTTAAATAGGGTTTTACCATATCAAACACATATTTGCCTAATTCACTTATTTTCATAACAATTTTTTTAGTACGAGATCTTTTGCTTAATGGAGCAACAAACAAAATGTTAATTTCTTGAACTTTTAAACTCAAGAGTAAATCCATCATTTTTTTTAACTCAAAATAATTTAATCGATTCAGAGGAAGATTTACCAATAAACTTACCTCGGGTTTTTTCAATCTGGAAATGTTAGAAATTCCTCTCACTGTTTGCTCAAAACTGCCCGGAACTTGAGTTAACTTATCATGAACCTTAGCAGTAGCTCCACTTAAAGAAATTCCTATCTGATTAATTCCAGTATTAAGAAGTTCTTTAGCAAACCCTGAGTAGGAAAGCAATCTGCCGTTTGTCGTAATTCCAACCTGTTTGAAATTAAGACTAACAGCAAGTTTCAAAATATCAAACAAATCATTTCTCAAGGTTGGTTCTCTGCCCATAAAACTGACGAAATCATATTTTTTTCTAACTTCTAGAATTTCTTTTTTGATTTCTTTGAAATCTTTTACTTTTAAATGTTCTAAATATTCATCTGCTTCACTACAAAAAACACAATTATTATTACATTGATAACCTATATAAATGTAGGGACTAATGCTTGTAGTTTTTGATTTTTGTTTAGATGAATTAATCATTCGCGACATGAAGGATATAAAACATTATCTTTATAAAGAATAACGCAAAGTGTTTTATTGTTTTTTATAGATTCTATTAATTTTTTAAGATAATTATCAGCATAATCAGTTAATATTATAAGATTCATTTTATCTTTTATTGTTTTAGAAATTATTCCTTGAATCTGCTTTTCGCTTCTTAAAGATGACTTTATTTTATTTCCCTTAAAATTATCTTTATTAATTGGTTGAATACCATCAAAGCCAAATAAATCCGTATATTTTTTCCAAAATCCCTGACAATATTTATCTAAAATGCATTTTTTACACTCTTTATTTTTCCCCTTGTATTGACTTATCCATTCTTTAGATGCCATTTCAAATTCATGAAAAGATTTCTCTCCAACTACACCAGAAATATTTTCTTCACTTCGCAATAATGGTCCTAAAACTTTATCTTCAAATCCCGGAACAGCGCAAAGAGGAAATTGTCCGCAAGCAGCTATGTTAACCGTATAATCTTTATTTTCTAAAAATTTTAAGGTTTTTATAAAATGTGGCTTTAGTAAGCTTAGTTTGACATAAATCCAGTCATTCAATAAAGCATTTCCCTGGGGAAATGGATAGGCAAATGTTATATCTTTTATTTCTGGATATTTTTTATTTAAAAACTTTGCAAATTCTAAAAGGTCTTTATAATTTTTAGATGTAATAACATGATATATTGATAATCTTTTTCCTTTTTTAATAATATTTTTTATACCAGATATTGTTTTTTTGAATGTTCCTTTGGTACTGGTAAGCAATTCAGAGGTTTTTTCTTTATGAGAATGCAGAGAAATACAAAAGCTCATTTTGTTCTCTTTGTCAGCATCGATTAACATATTAAAATATTTTTCGTCAGAGAGCCTAACGCCATTGGTAATTATTGATATAGAACGTAAAGCATCAAATCGTTCTGCGTATTCTATTATTTCTGAGAGGTCATTCCGAAGCGTTGGCTCTCCGCCCGTAAAAACTATATCTTCTCCACCGAAATCTATAAATTTTTTTATTGTTTTCTTGGCTTCATCTTTACTCATTGCGCCAAACTTTCCTTTATTTTCCCCCTTAACAACACAAAAGACGCAATCTTCATTACATTTTTCGTCTATGTTCATATATAATATTTTTGGCGCTCTCTGATTTTGGTGGGAAAAAGTCTCTATTTTCTTATCTTTGAACATGTCTATCATTTTCTCTCCTGGATTTATCTTTTTTAGTACCAATAACGGATCGTCTTTTCGGGGAATAAAATCATCGACACTATAAAGCTCCTTTAGTCGGGGATAAAAACCAGCGCATATATTATTAAATGTGCATTCTTGGCACTGGGGCGCTTTTGCTGCATACAGAGAGGATGGATTAACAAAATTAAGACTTCTTTTACCAGTAAGATAATCATCTATTATTTCTAAATTAGATATTTTAAACAGAGTCGAAACAGCGTGTTCTTCAAAGCCCTCAACAACACAAAGAGGTACTATTTCCGAGATATCGAATTTAATATTATATTTTTTACATCTTTTCATTGCTTCAATTAAATCTGGTTTTATATCACTCATTCTTGGAATTATCCACTTATTCTCCCAAGCCCATCCTTCTGGCACAACTATACTTAAATTAAGGTAAAGTGATTGTAAGTTCAAATCATTTATATGGTCTATAAATTCAGGTAAATCCTTGTAATTAAGTGAGTTTATTACATGAATTATATGAATTTTAAACCCCATTTTGTTCGCCAGTTTCAAGTTTTTGATAATCTCATCAAAGCCGAAATCAACTCCCCGCAGCTTATTACTGACGTCTTTCTTGTGGCTATGAAAGGCAAAATTTATTATATCGAGCCCGGCCCTTTTAAGCTCGGATAATTTATTAATATCTAGAAGTGTTCCATTGGTTTGAACTTCGGTTATAAAATAATATTTCTTTGCCCATTGAATAACTTCTGAAAGCTTCGGATAGAGGAGTGGCTCTCCACCTGTAAATATAATTCTTTTTACCTCTGGATTTTTTGATATTTCCTCAATTCTTTTTTTAATATCTTCTAGTTTAAAAATTTGTTTTGTGCTATTTTCCGGTGGCCTATTACAAAATACACACTTTTGATTACAAGTAGTATTTATTTGAATATAGGTATGAATTTCTTTTCCTGAAGCAGGACCCGATTTAATATCTTGACCTGATTTCTTTCTTAGGTAAGAATTTTTTGTGGCTAATTTTTTTATTTCTTCGTCTCCACATAAATCAAGGTAGTCTTTCCAAATACCAGCACATTCTTTTGAAAAAATACAATCTTGGCATACATGGATTCTTTCTTTGTGAATATCTGTTGGAAATTCTCCGTCCGAATCAGTAAAAAACCTCTTTGGCTTGTATCCTATTTGTTTTGTTATTTCTAATCTTCCTTGAGCAGTAATAAAGCCAGCTTTTTCATTATTTAACATGTCTGGAGGAAAAATGCATAAAGGAAAATCGAAAAAAGTTATGCTTTGAAAATTATTCAATAAGGGCTTCAGACTATACAAGGCATCTGAGAGATCGGCCATTTTCACATATAAAAATTTATATCTTTCTTTTGCATATCCGTCGGGAATTAAATCTAAAATATTCCACTGAGGAACGCCTAAAGAATGAATGAATTTACCTATTTGAAAAATATGCTGATAGTTAAATTTAAAAAGTACGGTGTTGACGCTAACCAATAAATTTTTATAATTTAAAGCATTTTTAATTCCTGCCAACGTTTGTTCAAAAGAATTTGGAGTGCAAGAAATGGCCTCATGAAGTTGTTTTTTGTGAGCATGCAAAGTAAATGTGACTCTATTCAAGCCCTCTTTTACAAGTCTATCGCAAAAATCTTTGTAGCTTAATAATCTTCCATTAGTGCTTATCGCTATTTCTTTATATCCTAAAATTCGAGCTTGTTTTATCAAATAAAGAATGTCTTTTCTTATTGTTGGTTCTCCGCCCGTGAACTCCACTCTTTCATAATTCTCTTTTTTTCCTCTAATTAAATCCTTTATTATTTCTTCAGTAGTCCTGGTTGGAAAATTCTTACTTTTAGGCTTAACAGAACACATAACGCAGTTGTTATTGCAAGAAAATCCTGTGACTATTAAAAAAATTTGCTTATCAAGGTTTGTTTTGCGCATTTTGTTTTAAGCTATTACTGGCCTAAACTCGTCCCAACCAAAAATTTGAGGATATTCTTTCCACGCTCCTTCACAAATATTGTAATATTTACATTTTTTACAATTCAGGCCCCTGGCCTTTCCTTGGGTCTTTCTGTATTTAGAATAGTTCTTAACTTCAAAATTTGCATCAAAAACATGCGTGTCGGGAATTATTTTTTCAGCTATGTAATTTTCGTAATCTTTCATAAAACAAAAAGGTATGGCTTCGGTCATTACGTTAATTCCGGCGTTAATCCCAATTTGCAATCCTTTTTTTACATAGGGCTCTACTTCTGAATAACGAGGGGCAATTTCTTCAATTAACTTTTTGTCGTGAGCAATTATTTCATTTATGTGCATGAAAGCAAATTGAAATTGATTGACTTTCAGATCAACTAATAACTTAGCCAAATTTGGTAAATCTTTATAGTTGGGCTTACAAATTACAGAATTAGTTAAAACATATTGACCCAAGGATTTTAAGTTTTTTATGCCTTGAACTGTCTGCTTCCAGCTAGCCGGAACCCTTGTTAAATAGTCGTGAATTTGAGGATTAGAAGCATGAATGGCTGGCGAAAATTCATTTGCGCCAGCTTCAATAATATTTTGACAATAGTCTTTATAGGCAAACATTCTGCCATTGGTCTGAATTTGAATTGATTTATACCCAATTTTCTTTGCGTATTTCACCCACTCTAAGAGCGATTTTGGCCTAAAAGCAGGTTCTCCACCAGTGAAAACCACACCTTCTGCTTCTTTTCTTGATTTTTCTAGAGTGGTTTTTATTTCTTTTGTAGATTTATCTGGATATCTGTCTCTCTTATTCCCCTGAATGCAAAACCGACAACGATTATTACAAGAAAAACCTATTTTTAAATCTATCCTTTTCATGTTTAGCTTACTTTTCTTGAAAGTATATCACAGAATTGGACGTGATTCAAAAAAATATTTTGCGATGATATTAATGATTTTGATCTTAATTTTAGCTATCTTTGAAATTATTTTCACAATAAAAAAAACCGCCAACCCAATGAAAGCAGAGGCTTTTTGTTTAAATTTTAAATCTTTTATAATATCCTTTTGATTTTAGAACAAAAGAGGTAGTTTGATTAGAATCTAAAGATGGTTTTTCGTAAGGAAAAGTTAATTCTAAGCATTGGCCAGGTATCAATTCTACTCCCTTTTTAAAATCTTTCTTCGTAATTTTTGCGTCATTAGAATGCAGTAGCGATTCTAATTTAAGGCTTTCGATTTTTGCTCCCTTCATCTCTTTGAGCGTTGCTGATTGAGCCAAACTAATGAATTTTAAATTATGAGTATTGGTCCACTCTAAAGTAATTTCTTGCTGAGATTGGCTTTTTATTAAATACGAAGAAATATCTAACAATCCCGTACTAAAGTTTTCTCTAGGATGACAAATCCCAATTTTTTTAGTTTTGGATTTATCGCTAGAAAGAATGCCAAAATTTATACTTTTAGCAAATATTGGATTTTTATATGCATACGTTTGTTGAGACAAGAAAAGAAAATTAATTTGTTTTAGATATTTTTCTAACTTACTAATATTTTTTATTTTTTTAAGTGTCTTTTCCACGCTTTTAACTCGAGGATAACCTGCCCTTAAGCTAGCCTGCCAGACTAAAACATTATATTGGTCAGAAATGTCTTTAAATTTTAATTTTAGTATATCTCCAGTCTTGCCTTTAAAAATTTCATTTCCATTCAAAATATCTCCCAAGTCTTTTCCCTTATCGTCAGTTATCGCTGTTGGTTTTCTTGGGTCTTTATAGAACACTATTTCGTTATTTATTATGCCAACTTTTAACTCTCTTGGGTTAGTAATTCTCAATAATTCAAAGTCGTGAAAATAGGAATGCTCTTGCTCAAATTCTAAAATTCTCAATTTATATTTTCCATCTTCGGGTTGTAAAGAAGATTCTATTTTATACCAATCTTCTGCAACTAATTCTTTTCTTTTAGTGTCCTCTGATTGAGGTAAAATATTATTTTCGATGATAAAGTTTTCTCCATTCCAAAGGGCAATGAAAGGACAGGTACTGCAACTGCTATGGGAGCCGTGGGAGCCGTGAGAGCTATGTGATCCATGCGAACCATGAGAACTATGCGAACTATGAGAACCGTGAGAGCTATGGGAACCATGGGAACCATGGGAACTGTGGGAACCATGGGAGCTGTGAGAGCTGTGGGAACCATGGGAACTATGGGAACCATGGGAACTATGAGAGCTATGGGAGGTGTGAGAGCCGTGAGAGCTGTGAGAGCCATGGGAACCATGTGATGAATGAGTACAACTTGGATCATAAGAACTTGAATGGGCAGAAACTGTGTTTGTTAGCATAAGTCCTAAAACCGCTATATTTGTACCCAACTCTAAAACGCTTTTTTTACTGATTTTTCCTTCTTCGCTAGTTAAAAAAGCTTTAATGTTCTTTTTTATAATTGGAAGGTTTATTTTTTTCATGCTTATCTTATTATACTATGATATATATAATTTTTTAAATATTTACAATCCATTTAGAAACTAGCCTTTCTTCTTTTTGATTAATATTTTTCCATTTTAAATCCTTGTTCGGAAGTTTTTTAAATAATCGCCAACACTGGGGGTCTGGAGAAAAAGGGTTACCAAAATGGGCATAGGCTATACACCTTGCTCCTCCGTGGCATTCAAGAAAAAATGGACAATGATGACAAGTCTCATTAATATTATTTAAATTTCTTAATTCTCGAAGTATCTTAGAATGATAATAAATATCAGAAAAGTCCTGATTTAATAAATTACCACAATTAATATTTAATCTCCGACAGGGGTAAACACTTCCATTCGGCAAAACAGTAAAACTACTGTAGCCAGCCAAACATCCATCGGAAAAATATCTAGGTTTTTGGTTCAATATTCCGTCTTCACAACCTAAACTAATTTGATTCCAATGTTTTTCTTTTATTTCCAATATATTTGAATATAACTCCTCTACCTCATTGGGACCTAACAATAATTCTCCTATTTCTTTTCCTCGTCCGATTGGTACCAATCTTCTGATACCAACAGCTACTTTCAACTCACTGGCTAATTTAATTACCTTGGGCACCTCGGCTACGTTTGCCCTACTTACTGTCATTGAAATGCTTACTGGTATCTTTTCTTTCTTCAATAGGGTGATCGCTTTTATTATTTTATTAAAAGTGCCTTTTCCTCTGATTGAATCGTTTATTTTTTCCATTCCCTCCAGGCTTACTTGGACATAACTTATTTTTAAATCTTTTATTCTTTTTATGTTTTCTTGATTCAGTAAAGTTCCGTTAGTTAGGATACCGTAGAAAAATAAATTTTGATTTTCATAACATTTTTGTAAAAGTTCAAAAAACTCTTTTTTTACAAATGGTTCACCGCCAGTGAAAGAAATTCTTACGGCTTCTTTTGGCAATTGCCATCTTTTAATTTGTTTTATAAATTTTTTTAAAATTTTAAACAAATCTGAAAATTCAAGATCATTTTTTAAAAGGTTAGGATCATAATAACAATGCTGGCAACGCAAATTGCATTGCTCGGTAATGTGCCACTGCAAATGAAAGGACTTTGGTTTAAATCTATCCCGCAGTTTCATTTTTATTTTTCCAACCATTTATCGAAAACTTCCTCTTTGATTTTTTTATTCTCAATTTTGTCAAAAAGATAATCTAACATCCCTCTGTGAGTCTTGCACCAATCTGTGTTTGATATTTGAGGAAAGAGATTTCCATAAAGAGCATAATTTATTACTGGACAAACTCCACAGTAGGGTTTATATGCACAATTATCACATGTTAAGTTTTCCAGGGTCGACGCCGTAATCATTGTTTTAATTTTGTCATTAGAAATAATTTTTTGGTAACTATCTTTATTTGAGTCCCCGATCATAAATGTATCGCTCTTAAGCATTCTTCCTTCGTCGCAGGTATAAATTTTACCATCATAATCATACAGCATCTGTCCAATAGCTGCGCCACAAGGAGATCTCAAATCAAGAAATCCCGTGTCTTTATCTGTTAAAATTTTCTGGAGCATTATTCGAGCCCCTCTTTCAGAAAACGACTTTCCTTTTAAGTTGATTGAAATGATATAATCCATTGCTTTTTTCCAAAAATCTAAAAATTCTTCCGCCGAATAGCCAATTGTATCTTTTAAGACTCCGGAAGCGCCCAAATAGCTCAGGGGTCGTATGTGCATCCCACCAAATCCCCATTTTAGATATTCATCTATAATTTCTTTTGGATAAGACAAGGAAAATCTTGAAAGGGTTAAGAGAGCCGACAAATGATACATTTTTTCTCCCTCTTTTTCTTTTTTCTTTTCGAATTCTTGAATTTTTCTGATCCAATCAGTAGTGGCTTTATAGCTATTTCCTTTTGCCCAGGGTCGATTCCTATTATGAATCTTTTCAGGACCATCCAAAGAAGTGCAAATACTTACTTTATTTTTTATTAAAAAATCAAATTTTTCTTCCGACATTAACGTAAGATTGGTAACCAAAGACATCAAGAGTTGTTTCTTTGCTGTTTCATTTTTCTTTCTAGCATATTCAACAATGAATTTAACTACTGGCCAATTAACTAATGGTTCGCCTCCCTGAAATTCTATATTAATGGCCGGACTCGGTGATTGGAAGGCCAAATCGACTGCCCGTTTTGCTGTATTTTTTTGCATATCATACTTTTTTTCTTCCATTGGTCGAGAGCTAGCCTGACAATAAATACAGTTAAAATTGCATCTCAGAGTGACAACCATTATATGAAGTGAAGGCCCAATCAGCATAGAAGCATTCCGAGAAAGATATCTTGCCATTAATTTATCTAAATTAAAATTGTTCTTGATAAATCCTTTTTCTTCTAATTCTTGATTAGAATCTCCAGCTAAAAATTTCTTGAACCGAGAAGGGGTTAAAAAAATATAATAACCAAAATCATTGGTTATTAGGTATTTATCATTTAGTTTTTTAAAACGAAAAAAACCTACTGTTTTTTTATTTATTTTAATTTTTTCAATCTCTGAAGACATGACTATTTTAAATTTTTTATTTCAGATAAAACATAATTACAAAACTCATCCTTGATTAAGCTCTCAACTTCTTTATCTATGCACTCAATCGTTACTTCAATGTATTCTTTATTATTTTCGATCATAAAATTCGCTGACTTCTCGTAAGCTTTAATCGCATCCTTGATCGCTCCAAGATTATAAAAATTCTTATTGAAATTGATAATTATCTTATTTTGGTTTTTCTTTTTTTTCATATTTTTCTTCCCAGGGAGTTGCAATATTTAAAGGATCTTTTCCCCAGTCTTCTGTTTTTTCTTCCCCCTCTTCAGAGCCATCAAAAGGAATTGTATCTTTTCCTGATGCGCCAAATAAACAAGCTCCGAGTATGTATTCCCTAACCTTTCTATTGCTTTTAGAAATAGAGTTCCGCAAACTGTAATTTAGAAGCTCATTTAAAAAATCACCTCCCATTTCTTTTAAGGCTTTTTTTGTAACTTTTTTCTTTCCCTTTAGAGAAACAAAGATTTCTGATTTTGGATTCCCGTCTAAATAAATATAGGCCCTATCTAAAAAAACATAAGCTACTGCATAAATAACCTCTAGAGGATAGAGTTTGGAGTTCACAGAGATAACTATTTTATTTTCTTTTTCGTTAATTTTTATTTTTTCCATGAGACCTGTTTATTTTTATATTATAGCGGATTATCTATTTTATAAGACAAAGGAAGTTTCTTTTGATAATAAGGAAAAAATTATTGTTGCTGGATTATTGTATTACTAGCTGATTTTAAAATATAGCCAGTGCCCTCAACAACAATTTGTTTCCCGGCATCAAAAGTCAAAGAAGAATTAGCGTTCATTTGAACATACCCCCCTGAAGTAATAGTTAAATTACCATTTACTAAATGATGAGTTCCGTCTAAAATACAGGCAAAATTAATGGTAATATTACCAGTTCGGTTCAGGTTGCAACCACATACTCCTCCCACATCTACCCCGGTTTCATCACAATCTTGAATTCCATCTGAACAATGATTGAGATGCCAGACACCACTAACACAGGCGCCGTCTCCTGTATTACACCAAGTATCAGTTGTTCCTCCGTCATCGCCACAACATTTGCTGGCCGTTGAGTCCCAGGTTTTACTACATCCCGTACAGTAGCTAGAAGCATCATCAGGATTTCTGTCTAAATAACTACAGCTACAGCTTTGACAACTAGAACTCGAACAATATCTATTGCAAGAACTGGGATAATCTCTCCACAAACACCCTGGACAAATTCCAGTACAAATATCAGATGGGCATGATGATGAACCACAAAGATTACCATCAGTATCACGAGTACAGGTACAAGATCGATCCTCAGAATCAGTTATACATAAACCACCAGAACAAGTATAAGTTGTTCTTGATTGGGTTCCTGTTCCACTAGTATCACAAGTAGAGGAGTAGGAACAACTAGAACAAGTGCTCCAAAGTCCGGGTGTTCCGCAAGAAGTACCATCAGTGACACGAGTACAGGTACAAGATCGATCCTCAGAATCAGTTATACATAAACCACCAGAACAAGTATAAGTTGTTCTTGATTGGGTTCCTGTTCCACTAGTATCACAAGTAGAGGAGTAGGAACAACTAGAACAAGTGCTCCAAAGTCCGGGTGCAGGACATGCAGAACAGTTAGAAAATAATGTTCGAGAATCAGTAATATTATATTTGCAACTACAACGATTCAGATCGCCACCATAACAATAATAATCTAAATATTGTTGATTTTGGCAAGTACAAGCTTGATTATCGGTAGAGCAACAACCATAGGAAGAGCCAGAATTCACCCATCCATCGGCTGGACAATTAGCATCATTTGCGTTTAAAACGCATCCTTGATTGGGAAGACAAGCACCACTACAACAACCACAAGAAATACAAGACTCAGTTTCATAACTACACTCCCATCCGCCGGACGTACAATTAAGTTCGGCGTTATAATACCAGGTATTCCCGAGACAACGATCATTATCACAAGAAATTTTGGGATCTACATAATCATACATACATTGCAACGCCAGGCCACACGAATAGACACTGTAACAACAAACAGGGTTTGTGCCGGGTCGCAAGTAAGATCCTGGACAATCACCCGTAGCTTGGCAAGAATTACCACATGATGTCGCTCCATTCGTTTCAAGCGGCACCAATAACAATAAAACAATTAACAAAAATAACGACGTAAAAAACACTTTGACAAGCGGTATTGATGACATATCTTCATTTTTGACGTTATGCCATTGCATATTTTTCAACTCTACACCACTACATTATAAAATTATATCGTAAACAAACAATTGTTCATTCGTAAAAATTATCTGTTTGTTGCCACACAAGCACATTGACTCTCTGCAATCCGGTGAAGGGTTGCCAAAATGGGCGCATATCCTATTTGAGACCTGCTCCAGTTTGTGTTCGTCAGCCAGTATCATTTTTACATCGTCATAGTCTTTGACGAACACAACATCATTCACACACGACAGCGTTTCATCGTCTTTTTCTACACACTCAAATAAGGATGCTAACCCATCTTTGTAGAAATCTGCGATTTCTACGCCAAATTTGTCATAATTTGTTAAATATGGTCTTCCTTTTGGGTTCATTCTCTCTCCACCAGTTCTATTAACCCAACCAAAACCAAAACAGGCACACATCTTGTCACAAACAAAGCAAAGGTTAGAATTGTCGTAATAATATTCTTTTGGTTCACAAGCTAATAATTTTAAGCGATAATCCACCGTTTCTTTCATGTAATCGGTAAATGAAGAATAGAGTTCGGTCGTATTTATTAAATATTCCGGTTCTTCTAGAGAACGAGTAGGGTAGTTGAAA
>Ga0214473_10006752_pt1 | contig 13665 bp, 6 predicted proteins | sample RVTome_7_FD_203509 | JGI IMG/M metagenome (GOLD analysis project Ga0214473, IMG submission 203509) | Soil microbial communities from uranium-contaminated site in the Upper Colorado River Basin, Wyoming, United States - RVT98D197 | ecosystem: Environmental > Terrestrial > Soil > Contaminated >... | reverse complement strand
GCGGAATCCGGGAGAATCTCGCCAGGTCATCCTCCGGCAAACCCCAGCCGTATCCGGCGTAACCCGGCCTGACATACTCCAATTGGATAGGCGCCAACCCCCGCGATGCCCAAAGCTCGTTGTGCCGTTCCAGCGCGGATTCGATCGCGGCAATGTCGGGCCTTCCCCGCTCCGCCGGTCCCGCGGCTGCGCCGGGTAAGGCAATCGTCCGATTCCGCGGACCGTAGATCGCGATCACGGGTTCCCCGGTATTCTCCGCCTGGTTCAATGCGCCGTTCTGGTCAACAGGAACCGCCGATCTTCCCGATTCGCTGGTTGTAGATTCCCTTTGCCCTTCGGCATTCGAAACGACGGACAGTTGCTCCCAGGGAAGAAGGCGCGAGCCCCGAAACAATCCGCGGCTCGTACCGACCCACAGGGTCTCATTCGAAATCGCCAGGCTCCGAACAATGCCCCTGGGAACCTCACCGTCAATGAATCGAATCTCCTCATCGTCGGATGCGTGTCGACTCATGCCGCGATTGCCACGGTTGTGTTCGCCGCGGAATTCAAACCAGACGTTACGATGGCTTGCAGACAACACGAAAAGACCTTTTTCCGTCCCGACCCAGATGCGTTCCGAATCCGCGGCCATCGTAAGCGGAAACCCAATGGCCGATTCAAGATGATCCAATCGCCGATTGAGTTGATGACCGGGCGAATCTCCCCATGAATCGGCGCGCGATACTTGATAGAGAGATTCTTGGGTGGCAATCCACAACGCTCGGTCACTCAAAGCGGACGCCAGTGCACCGCCTTCGTGTCCTGTTTGGTCCGGCTGAAACAGGCGAATCCATTGCCGCGAGACGGGATCGAATCGTTCCACGGTCCCCCGCCACAACTGCGCGTACATGGCCTCATCGGCGGCCGGCAACGAAGTGGCGATCGTAGCGCCCGTGTCGGCCCGCCGCGGGTGATACAGCGTCCAGACGTCCTTGATGGGATCGTACACGCTGATGCCGCCGTTGGTGGCCGCCCATACCTCGTCTCGATACACCCTTACAGAAAACACGAGATCGCCCGCCAGACCGGAGTTGAACTGATCGAAACGATCGATGCGGCCTGCGGTGTAGCGAAGGAGCCCTCCTCCAAGCGTGCCGATCCAGACATCGCGGGTCTTAGGATCGATGTCCAGGTCGGACGGAACAAAGTCCGGCCAGGTGCCCTGGGTGGGACGAAGGAGCTCCCAGAGACCGTTCGTCCCTCGAGTGACACCGGCGTCCGTGGCGACCCAAAGAGAATCACCGACGCATCGCACGGCGCGTACGGAATCATGCGGAAGACCGTCTTGCGTCGTGATTCGCACCCACGTCGACGGGACGGAGAAGTGATCTTCACCGACCGATATCGAGATCATGGAAAGGCAGAGAAAGCCGGAAAGCAACCGATAAAAGAACGTGCTGCGCTCGCTCCCGACCTGGTCGCGACCGGGTCCGCCCGCGGCTCGCCCATGAAAGATCGCGCGCGCCCTGCGCCTAGAGCGACTTGAGGTACGCAATAAGGTCATTGAATTGCTCACGAGTCATATCGGCCGTGGCCCCGTGGCCGTCGGTGAGGTTGAACCGCGTCCAGATTTCCTCCAGCGTGCGGCCGGCCCCATTGTGCAGGTAGGGGGCCGAGTCACCGATGTTGTTCAGGTGCGGCACGTCCCACTCACCCGGTGGCAACCCGGCGTCAATGAAATAATACGTCCCTAGTTCGCCGAACTCGTCCGTTTGAAACCAGTTCGACAGGTCGACGTTCAGCCAGGCGTCCAGCCACATGGCCGTGTTGACCGCCGACTTGCTGCGATTGGTGAAGTACGCCCCATGATGACATTCAACGCACCGTTGGTTCGAGGGAATCGGTCGTCCGTCGTGGAACGCCGTCCGTTCAAAAACCACCTTCCCGCGGCGTTGCTGCACCGTCAGTCCATCCGCCGAACGGCGGCGATTAGGCGGTCGTTCGATCGTACACATATACAGAACGAGATCATCAAGTTCGCCCGGCGCGAGCGGTTGCAAGCGCGTGAAAAACACCGAAAGCCGCCGACCGCACTGCCGATGCAGCGACGGGTTAATCCCCTCCCACTTGAATGGCGGCGTGTCCAGAATGCCCTGCAACGTACGATTATCCACGGGCTTCAATCCGATGCCATCGGCTTCAATATCGAACGTCAGACCGTTTGTGTGACCGTCAGGATGGCAGCTTCTACAAGAAAACTGCCGTCCAAACGTGCGACCGGCGCTATGAAAGAGCTTCTCACCGCGACGTATTCGTGTCGTTTCTCCGGGACCACCGAGCGCGATGGTATCGATGAGCCGAAATGCGCTCGGTTTTAATTCAATCACCCCGATGGAATCATCCAGCGCATTCGCGACATAGGCGAAGCGGCCATCGGGCGAAAGGGCAATCGCCTGCGGATTCGCCCCCACGCCGATCGTCTGCGTCACAAATCGCGATCCGCGACCCAGATGGTTCGGCCACACGTCGCGTCGCTCACGGTCGTCCATGGATTGCAGCGCCCTCCGCAATCCGGCCAGATCGACCACCACTACCTCGTCCGCCCCTCCGCTGGTCACCAGGGCCGTTTGACCGTCCCGGGTGACGACCACATCCATCAGGTCCGGATAGGCATGATTCGGCTTGTCCAGCAAGAGTTGATCGACGCGCCCGTCGGGCCAGAGAACGCCCAGACCGTTGGTAATCACCCAGCCTTGCGCTAACCGCGTGATGGGAACCAGGTTCTTGGTCCGCATAAGCGTGAACACGGCCGTGCCGGTCGTCGGATCAAACGCAACGCCTTGCAGCATGTTGGCTTCGTTGACCGTAACTCGCGCCGCGACGAATCCCTCCCGATCATTCACGATCGTGAGTTCCGACGTCGGCGGATCGCGAAAACGCCCCAGGTCCGGACGAACGCTGGTCAGGAGGCAACGATGCCCTTCCGCATCGACGGCCAACGACCATGGACCATGTCCCGCCGATAATCGCCGAACCTCGCGAAGCGATTGACCGTCGATTACCGATACGGTGTTTTCACCGGTGTTCAGCACATAGAGATTTCGCCCGCTCGGACCGAAGGCCAGTCCGTGAGGCTCGGCGCCCACCGGTATCTCGGCTATCACGCGGAAGGTTTCCAGGTCGATGACACTCACCGATCGGCCCATCCGGTTACTGACGAAGAGGCGACCGCCGTCAGGGTCTAACGCGAGCCCCACCGGACGACGGCCCACCGCGGCCTCACGCGTCACTCGCCGCTCCACCGCGTCGATCTCAAGCACGCTGTTGCTTTGACGACACGCGGCAAACAAGCGCTCCCCATCCGGCGCAACCACCAGGTCGACGGGACTTTTGTAGCGATGGTCGGCCGCATACGGTCGGAATCCGTGATCCAGAACTTCCCTGTGCGAGGGTCGATCAAAGTGACAGCGAACACACTGCTGGCGGGAACCGGGACGCATGACCGAGGAATCGACCGGAATCGTCACGCCATCCCGCTCTTTTGATGCTTTTTCCACGTGACGGCTGCCGGGACCGTGACACGCCTCACATTGCACGCCGTCGCTCACCCGAAACGTCGGCCTGACCCATCGAGGCCCTTCATCCGCGCCGGTCCCATGACAGCTCAAACAGACACGACTCTCCACCGGTGGTTCCGCCACGCCGCTGATGAGCGCAATCGCCGCCGCCGCTTCGCTCTGCAACGCATTGTGCGCCCGGGCATGAGCGTCGATCCGTTCCAAGGCACACGACGCGCCGCGTTGAACATCCATACTTCGGTTCGGTTCACCGGAAGCTGTTCCCTCACGATCCGGCGCATGACAACGGGAGCAGACGGCCTGTCCCACATACAGGGGAAAGTCATCCTGAGCCGTCACCGTTCGATTCCAGACCGTCGAACACGGAATGACGCTCCACACCAGAATGATCGATCGTCGATTCATCTGGGTTCATCCACTTGCCGACCATCGTCCCGGTCGCGCAGGCGTTCCTCGATGGTTAGACCGATTCGTTGCGGCGGCTTTCGCAGCGCCAGGACGTGACGGTTCGGCGGCGTGAGTTGACGATCCTCGTGGCAACCGATGCACCCCCGCCGCTCCATGGGCATGACCCACAGCCATCGCCGCATGGCTCGAATGACACCGCCCGATTCATCCAGCGTTTCCATCCGCAGCGGCGTCCTCGCCGGAACTTCCAGATAAACCGATCCGTCACCCTCCACCTCGGCCTCACCGAGCACCACATCTCCGCCATTCGCATCATTCGGATTCCGCGCGGCTCCAACGTCAATCCGCGAATCCGCCCGGGCGTGAATCTCGGTGCCGCGCTTCGGATACGATGAGGTCGTGAGAATCCGGATTCGGCGCGGCGCTTCGAACGATCCCGCGACCGCCCGCGTGGCCGACTCATTTACATTGAGAACATACAACTGGCCGACCGAAGAATCCGGTCGAACCACAGTTGATCGGCCGGAGGGGCGAGTCCGTGGCTGCACGGTGAATGCGCGCCCATTGCGCCAATCGGTATCGCGAGATGGAAGCGGAGGCGTTGGGCTCTCCATCTCTCGTTCGTAGGGAAACACATCGCACCCGTCGGCGTGCACCGTCAGCCAGACGATTGACGAAAGAAAACCGCCGCCCCGCTCTTCACCGGCCGCATGTTCCACACCGTCACCGTGTACGCCGAATAATAGGCGGCCGTCATCAAGTACCATCGGTTTGCCCACACCTCCGGGATAATACGTGATTTGCCGCACGTCCGACCCGTCCGTCCGGCAAGTGAAAAGCTGAGGACCACCTACGCCCGCCGATCGCGCCCGAAACGCAATCAAATCAACGGGCGCTTCCGCGTCCAGCGAATAAACGGAGGACAAGTAAACGACCGCGTCGCATTCATCCGGCGTTTCCACCACTCGCCGAACTTCGCCGCTTTCCAGCACCCTCTCCCAAACCGCTGTGCCGCGCTCACCCTCTTTCCGTCCGACGAACAGTAGCCGTTGTCCGTCGAAAGATAGATCGGGATGCCCCGCTTCCACAAAGCAACTCGTCAACGTTTGAACTTCACGTGAATTTGACTGCTGAGCAAGAACGATGCGCGACCCCGGGACCAGCCCACAACGCCCCGGTTGCCCCAGCTCATGCCAATCAAGCGGCCCATTCCCGAAGGGGATTTGCTCGACCACCCAGGCCGTCATCTGCGACTCCGCTTCTTGATTCATGTGGGTTGCTTCAGCAAACGGTTGCCCAGCGCATGCTCCGGGGGCGACCGCCCCAAAGGCTCCCAAGGCAAAGCCTCCCATCCAGGTGCGTATTCTGTTAAGACTTCGGATATCCAACTGACCCACTGCCTCCCAACACGATGAGAAGACCCTGCCGGACCCTGTAAGCGATCCCCCCCTTTTTCCCTGCATTTTCAGGGCCACAAATCAACAAATAGAGAAGAACTTCCGACCATTGGTCTTCAAATTGCCAGCCAATTGGAAAGGGTAAAGCCCGTCGGGGGTGGGTGTGTCCACCGGGCCGATAAAGCAGGATCCCGGTCCGTCTTTCGACGCCCTCCGGGACGACGGAGCCACAAGTCATGAAGGCTGATTTGAGAAACCGTATCAGAAAGACCGCTATCAAGAGTCCCTCCGTTCTTTGTGAGGCCTATGACTACCCCCGCCCGGTCGCGTTCTCCCGGGGGATGCGCGTCGAGCTCAACGGCTGCGCCATGCTGTTTATTTCCGGAACGGCGAGCGTCGACGAAAACGGCCGCTCCGTTCATATCGGCGATGTGGAGGCCCAGACCCACCGCGTGTTCCGCAACATAGGCGGGCTGTTGGAGACCGAAGGAGCCGACTGGCACGACGTGGTGCGCACCACGTGCTATCTGGACGATTTTCGATACTACGAAACGTTTTGCGCGGCGCGTAATGAGTTCTATGACTCCTTGAGTCTGAACCCATACCCGGCAAGCACGTGCGTCCAGGCGCGAATGTGCCGGCCCGAATTGCTGGTGGAGATCGAGGCCATCGCCGTCATACCCCACGATCGAACCGGCAAAACGGCCGATCATCAGGAGGAGGATTAGATTCGTCCCCGCGCACGCGTCACCGCCATGGAAAGCAACTCCGCGCGGTCCAGGCATCACCGCGGCCCACGGCAAACCCGATAAGGAAAGAATCGCTTCGGGTCTGTTCATCAGAATTCAAACGGGGGAGTGACTATGAGGCTCTTATCGGCCTCCGCGATGAATCCGTGGACTCGGCGGAAAAGTCCTTGATTTGTGCGTCTCTGCGGGAAAGAGTTAGACACTCGTTCGCCACGCGAGATGGGGTGATGGCCGCGGCAATCGACGGGGCATTTCGTTCGAGTCTTCTTGCCTGCGGTTTGGGGTAGTGGCGGCGAACCAGGGGACAAAGCGAAGCGGTCTTCCGCTCCGTTCGACCTTTCGCGGATTCGCGATACCACCATTGCCTTTTGGGGGAAAGGCTCATGAACACTCGTACACGGCCGTTCGGCCGGGCCGGGATCGCTGTCTATCTATGTTCTCAACTGGCTGGCGCGGCGCTGGGCCAGCCTGACTCGACCGAGTCCGGATCACCAAGTCCGTCCCTTGTCTACGACAACTTGACGGCCAACGGGGGGTTGGACCCCGCGGGAGCCACGCCTGCGTCACAGATCGACGCCGTATTCCCATTCGATGCCGCCGCCGCTGACGATTTCGTGTTACCCGTCAGCCCGCGCTGCCGTTGGGCGATCAACGGCGTTCGCTGGACGGGCTTGCGCTGGGGCGGCTCGGACCCCGGTTCCATCTCCGGATTCCGAATCGTCTTCTGGCCCGATGAGGATGGCATCCCCGCCGGCGGCGGCAGCCTGACCCCGGACCTCGGATTGGCTCTGGCGGTCTATCACGTGCCTGGTAATGCCGGTGAGAGCGCGGTCGCCCCCGACACGTATCAATACGACGCAACGCTTCCCACTCCACTGGAGCTCCTTCCGGGAGTTCGCTACTGGATTCACATTCAGGCGGAAATCAATTTCCCGCCGCAATGGGGCGTGCATATCACCCAGGGGCGCCAGGGGATGCCGCCCGTCGCGTATTTCGATCTGCTGGAGCTCTGGGCATGGACGCCCGTTCCCGACGACGGAGACCTGGCGTTTCAACTTCTGGGTACGCCCGTGGACATCGACTGCAATGACGGAAACGCTTGCACCGCCGACGCCTGCGTGAACGGCGCCTGCGTCTCCTCACCGATGACCTGTGATGACGGCAATGCCTGCACGGCGGATTCCTGTGATGTCCAGCTCGGATGCCGCACCGAAGCCGTCACCTGCGACGATCAGAATGCCTGCACGACGGATTCCTGTGATGTCCAGCTCGGATGCCTGACCGAAGCCGTCACCTGCGACGATCAGAATGCCTGCACGACGGATTCCTGTGATGTCCAGCTCGGATGCCGCACCGAAGCCGTCACCTGCGACGACCAGGACGCGTGTACGACGGACGTCTGCGATCCCGCATCAGGCTGCACTTCCACCCCGGTGGATTGCACGGATGAAGATCCCTGTACCAAGGACGTCTGCGAAGGCGGTGTGTGCGCCCATTATGGCCCGCCCGACGTGGACGGCGACGGAGATTTTGATCTACAGGATTTTGAGGCGCTATCGCCGTGCTTCAACGGAAACGTCAGCACCGGCGAGCTGGCCTGCGATTGCCTCGACATCAACCATGACGGTCGATTGGATTTGAGTGACATTGCGGCATTGCAGCGGACGTTCACCGGATCGCGGTAAAAACGCTAACACCGAAGCGGGGCAAGGACGACTGGAAAGTGAGCCGACGTACTGGCGGGGGAGAAAGCTCGATGACAAGGGGAACGCGGAATCTTCGACGATGGCGACGACGGTTCGCCTTTGGCGCCGTCGGTGTAGGCACGGCCCTGGTGGGTGTCGTTCTGGCGCAGACCTTTCCCGGCACCGCTGCACCTGGAAACCCGTTCGAGGTCCACGGGTTGCTCTATTCCGGTAGTGCGCCGGCGGGATCCCTCTTGGGTGACGGATGGGCGCAGGGCTCCTCGTTCCGCGGCGTCCTCGACGAAAACGGAAATCCGACGATTGATCCGCTGGGCAACATCTTTCGCGCCTCGCTCAACGTCGACCCAAACTGGGGCAACCAAGGCGACGGCGACGACCCCACCCTCTTTTCCGGCAGCAACAAGAATTACGACTTGATCGGCTTCGGACAGGATCCCTGGGAATGGGGATTTGGCGCAGGCGGCCCTCAGAAAAACGACATTACCAACTCATACTTTCACACCCGGGTGGATCCATTGACCGGCGATCGTTGGGTCTTCGTCGCCGCGGAAACACGATCCACCAACGGCGACAGCCACGTGGACTTCGAATTCAACCAGGCCGGCGTCGTACCGGTCGGCGGCCCCAGTGGTCACGTCGTAGGTATGGGACCGGACGGCGGGCGCACGATCAACGACTTTATGATCAGTGTCGACTTCGAACAGGGGGGTTCGCACCCCGTGGCCACGGTTCGATGGTGGAACGGCGCGGAATTCCTCGAAGTTTCCGTCCCAGATGCGGTCTTCAGTGCCACGAACTTGTTCGATATTCCGCACGGCGCGGCGGGTGATTGGAAACACTTCGCGGATGACGGGGCGGCCGTGAATACGCTGACGCACCGCCAGTTCGTGGAGGGGGCAGCCAACCTCTCGTTGCTGGGCGTTGCCGTAGACCCCTGCCGCACCGATGCCACATTCTCAGCGAAAACCCGATCCTCCACCTCATGGTCCTCGGACTTAAAGGACTTTGTCATCGCCCAGTTCCCACTGGAGCCAATGCCTCAATTGGTGATCACCGCTCCCGACGCGGTTTGCAACCAGAACAGTTTCGACGCATCCGTGGTTGAATTAACCGGTCTGTCGAACACATCCCTGCTATGGGAAGTCAGTGGCTGCGGACGACTGGCCTCCGACCCGACGGCCAATAAGGTGGTCATCGCCACGGACGCCGTGTGCGGCTGTGCCATGCGCCTGAGCGTCACCGCCGTGGGAGGCGAATGCGCCCATCGCGTCGTCGCCTCCGTCGACGTCAATGTCGGTGACGAAGCCGCACCGGCGCTCAGCAGTGAACCCGCCGACGCCACTGTGGAATGCGATTCCATTCCCGCGCCGTCTACCGTAACCGCCACGGATGATTGTTCCGAGGTCGGCGTGGTTTATGCCGAGGAACAAACGCCGGGAGCGTGCGAGGGAGAGGCCGTCATTCTGCGCGCCTGGGGCGCCGCCGACAGTTGCGAGAATACCACGACGCATATGCAAACCCTGACCGTCACGGATACCCAAGCGCCCGCGCTCTTGGGCGTCCCCGGCGATACGCAGGCCTCCTGCGACAACATACCCGCACCCGCCGAGGTATCCGCCACAGACAATTGTTCAGAACCGCTCGTCGAACTCAGCGAGGCCACGACGACCGGCCCGTGCATCGGCGAGGCCACGATTCGGCGGACCTGGACGGCACTCGACGCCTGCGGCAACGAGTCGCCGCGCACCCAGACGATTACCGTCTACGATGACGCCGCCCCCGAACTGCTCGGCGTCCCTGCGGATGATCGTGTGGAATGTGATGCCATTCCGGCGCCGGCCAACGTCTCCGCCACGGACAACTGTTCAGATACGACTGTATCTCTCGATGAAATCGTCACCCCCGGACAGTGCGAAGGCGATGCCGGCATTCATCGGACCTGGACCGCCTGGGACGACTGCGGAAACGAGACGTCGAAGGCTCAGGTCATCGCGGTGGAGGACACGACCCCGCCGATTCTTGCGGGAGTGCCCTCCGATGCCGTCGTCGAGTGCAGCGCGATCCCGGAACCATCCGTGGTGACGGCCACGGACAACTGCTCCGAGCCGACCGTCGAATTGACCGAATCGCTGGAATCAGCCGGCGTTCCGGGCAAGGGTTCCATGGCCCGCTCCTGGACCGCGGTGGATTCCTGCGGCAACGAAACGACTCAGACTCAAATTCTCACCATTGTCGACACCATCTCTCCGGTCCTGCACGGCGTTCCGGAGGATAGCACGGTGGAATGTGACGCGATTCCGCCACCGCCCGACGTAACCGTGACCGACAATTGTGCGACTCCCGCGGTGGTTTACTCGGAACGGATCGAACCCGGCCCCTGCCAGGGTCAGTGGACGATCATTCGTACCTGGACCGCGGCCGATGATTGCCAAAACCCGATCTCGGAGTCCCAGATTATTCACGTGATCGACACCAGGCCGCCGACCTTGGGCAACCTGCCGTCGGATATCATTACGGAATGCGACGCCGTTCCCACCGCCGCTCTCGTCACCGCCGCCGACACCTGTTCCGATGTCGTCCTTCGAATGGAGGAGATAAGCGAGCCGGGCGATTGCGAAGGAAGCTCCACGATCACGCGAACCTGGACCGCCGCCGATGCTTGCGGCAACCAGGCCTTTCACGTGCAGGTCCTTACCGTCGTCGATACCACCGCACCCACACTGAACAACGATCCCGCCGACGCCGTTGTGGAATGCGACAATGTCCCGCGCCCGGCCAATCTCGGCGCGTCGGACAATTGCGATTCCAGCGTTCCGGTGAATCTCAGCGAACAGAACACCCCCGGATCGTGCGATGGGGAATACACGGTCGATCGAACCTGGACGGCTACCGATGACTGCGGGAATTCCGGCGTCGTGGCGCAAAGGCTCGCTGTTCAAGATACGACCGCGCCCAGGATCACCCTCTCGCCCGGCGGCAAACAGTTCATCTGCGATGGTCGGCCGGTGGTTTACAACGTGCAATCGACCGACAACTGCTCGTCGCCCGTTCTCACGATGGATCGCCTGACGAGCATCACGGCCAACAGCCGCGATCGAGTTACGGCCACTCTCATGCCTGACGGATCCGTTCGCATCACGGTGATGGGCCCGGCGCTGGTCATGGGCGAGTTCACCGCCGCGGACGACTGCGGCAACGCCAGCGATGCCTTCCGCTTCAAAGTCACCGCGGAGTTGGGGCAGGAGGCCTGCTCCCAAGGCTTCTGGCGCAATCACCCGGAGCGTTGGCCCGCCACCGGATTCTCCCCGGATATGCCCTTCATCGAGGCCTTTGGTATTACCGATCTGTCTTCACCGGAAATCCCGTCCGGGTTTGATACAGGCATCAGCTTGATCGACGCGGCGAACATGACCGGCGGTTCATTCAATCAAGCCTTGCTGCAGGGCGTGGCCGCGCTGCTCAATGCCGCCCATCCGGGCATCGAATACCCCTGGACGGTCGCGCAGGTGCAGTCCGCCATGCAGGCCGCCTTCGCCGGGGAAATCACGTTCCAGGAAGCGGTAGAATTCTTTAATCTGGGGAATGCCGCCGAACGAGAATGCGGCTGCCCGATCCAGTAAGCGCCAAAGGTCAACGCGAAATGGGATGTTATCCCATGCCTCTACGCCGCGTGCCGCTTGCATTTACAAGCGGGCCGGATACGGTATGAATGAAATCGTCCGCCGCCGCGCGCAACGAGTTCTATGATTCGTTGAATTGACCCGTACAAGGCTAGCACCCGCACCCAGACGCGCATCGGCGGTCCGGAATGGCTCGTGGGAATCAAAATATCTTGCCCTCATTCCCAACGAGCGAAAAGGACTGACTCCCCTGCTTTAGGAGGGGGTTCCAATGCGTCCACAGCGCGAGCGTCGCCGACATCGTGAGCAAATCTCCCGCTCTCACAGGAACCAATCCAGGAATCGATTTTCGTTTTGGCGATGGGTGCGCCTCGATCTGATCGCCGGATTCGCCGCCCTTCTCTGGTTGCTCATGCGTTCGGGCTTCAAACCTACCCGCCTGAATTATCCCTGCCAACAGTCGGCATTTGCCGTGGCCTTCGGCGCACTGGCGGCGCCATGGGGCGCGACGTGGTGCCGAAATCGAGGCCGCGGATCAGGCCGCAGACGCGCTTTCATGACCACGTGGTTGATCGCGGGATGCGCGCTCACCGGCCTGTTTTTGTTCGACCCATTCACACCGGACTGGCGCTATGCCGCGCCGAGTGAAGCACCGCCCGATGATTATCGACCGGAGCTTTTCCATGTTCCGCAAACGCGAGGCCCGGTGGAAGGAAGCTTCGGCGGCGTCGACGATCTGGTTTCCCTGATGGGCGCTTATGGACGGAAGTGGCACCGTTCCAATACGGTGAGCCGAACATCCGGACCGGACGGCATGATTAACCGCGATGACGTCGTGCTCATCAAGATCAATACCCAATGGCCCGAGCGTGGCGGCACCAACACCGACGTGCTTCGCGGCGTCATCCATCAGGTGCTCGCCCATCCGGACGGGTTCGTTGGCGAAGTGATCGTGGCGGACAATGGCCAAGGCCTCGGCGACCTTTCGCGCACCCGCAATAATGCAGAAATCATCGAGCAATCGCCGCAGGCGGTGGTCGACGATTTCGCCGACGCCGGTTGGGCGGTATCCACTTATCTGTGGGACGCCATTCGCTCGGTCGGGGTGAATGAGTACGACGCCGGCGACTTCCGCGACGGGTATGTCGTCAACAATACCTACGATACGGAAACCGCCATCCGCGTTTCCTATCCGAAGTTTCGAACGGCCGCTGGAACTTATGTCAGCTATCGCCGCGGCGTATGGGATGATAGCACTCAAGAGTACACGGCGAACCGATTGGTCGTCATCAATCTACCCGTTCTCAAGACGCATTCCATCTACGGCGTAACCGCGGCCGTCAAGAATCACATGGGCGTCATCACCCAGAGCCAAGGGACCGACTCCCATGCCGGCGTCGGCCGCGGCGGACTTGGATCGGTTCTCTCCGAAATCCGAATGCCGAACCTGACGATTCTGGACGCGATTTGGATTCTAGCCCGACCCGGATCGGGACCGTCAGCGGCGTATGCCGTGGCCTCGCGGCGTGACGAACTCGTGGCCGGCATCGACCCCGTCGCCCTCGACGCGTGGGCCGTCAAACATGTTCTCATTCCCCAGATCATTCACAACGGTTACACCTACAGCCAGTATGCGGCCGCTCAGGATCCGGACAATCCTTCGAGCACATTCCGGCGGTACCTGGATCGTTCGATGGACGAGTTGCTTCGCGGCAACAAGGTCGTCACCAACCGATATGAAACCGCCGTCCTACGCGCCTGGACCGGCGATGCCGATCGTGACGGAGACGTGGACGGCCTTGACCACCGCTCCCTGGTTGACTGTCTTTCGGGACCGGCATTACAGGTCGGTACGGAATGTCTGCCCGCGTCGCTGAACTCCGACCCATACGTAGACTTGACGGACGCGGCCCTCTTCCAGATTCTCTACACGAATCCCTGAATCAGATTCCACGGCATGGAATTCGCTGGCGAGCGACCTGTTGAATCCTCCAACCCCGCGCACCCCTTGAATTCGACGCCCTGGCCGCGACGCGGTTTCCAGATCGAGGACAAAGAGCTATCATGGCCGCGGAGCAGGGAATTCGCTGTGCAAGGAGAACGCTTATGATTCGTTTCGGCCCCGGAAATCTGCGCATCCCCCGATTTGAACGTCCCGTCTACATCGTCGCCGGCGGTCTCACCGATTACCGCAAACGATATCCCGAAAAGAACACCTGCCAGCT
>Ga0214473_10006751_pt1 | contig 13666 bp, 10 predicted proteins | sample RVTome_7_FD_203509 | JGI IMG/M metagenome (GOLD analysis project Ga0214473, IMG submission 203509) | Soil microbial communities from uranium-contaminated site in the Upper Colorado River Basin, Wyoming, United States - RVT98D197 | ecosystem: Environmental > Terrestrial > Soil > Contaminated >... | reverse complement strand
AAATGGTAACATCAGCATATCGGAACTCCTACTTTAATCCAAAAGAATATCATCGTCATGGGGTGGGTGTAGCAACGGCCAGGGCCGGCAATGTTATTGGGGGAGGAGATTGGGCCGCTGACAGGCTCATACCAGATTGCATCAGGGCACTTTTGAAGGGAGAGAAAGTTCTTATCAGAAATCCTCATGCCGTTAGGCCTTGGCAACACGTTCTCGAACCCTTAAGCGGCTATCTTATCCTTGCACAAAAGCTTTATAAAGATGGCCACCATTATGCCGGGGGGTGGAATTTCGGGCCCGACGATTATGGCAATAAAACGGTGGAATGGGTTGTGCAGAGCCTGTGTGAAAAATGGGGACAAAACACCTCCTATGAAAAAGACAAAAGGAAACACCCATACGAGGCTAACTATCTAAAACTGGATTGCACAAAGTCAAAGGCTATGCTCGGATGGCGTCCCAGATGGAACTTGGATAAAGCTATTGATAGTATTCTTGAATGGATAAAGGCTTATAAGGAAAAAAAGGATTTAAGGAAAGTCTGTTTAAGGCAAATAAAAGAATATTCCATTGTGACAAAGTATGAATTGTAGATTTTGTGGTAATGAAAATATATTCAAGTTTCTCGATCTCGGTACGATGACTCTGGCAAACTGTTTCCTTACAAGAGATGAACTGAAGTCAATTGAAGAACCTAAGTACCCTCTTGATGTTTTTTTTTGTGAGCGATGTGGTCTTGTACAGATAGGCTATATAGTACCGCCTAATGCTCTCTTTAAAAAGTACATTTATTTTTCTGGTACTTCTGATATTATCCACAAACATGCTAACTACCTAGCAAAAAGTTTTCTAAGACGATTTGGGCTAAATGAAAACTCTCGGGTTGTCGAGATCGCTAGCAATGACGGCACCGTGATGCAATATTTCAAGCAAATCGGGGTAAAAATCCTTGGTATTGAGCCAGCTACGAACGTAGCAAGGGTGGCAATAGAAGCTGGCATTGATACCTTTAATGATTTCTTCAATTTTAATACATCTCAAATGATAAAAGAAGAATATGGACCAGCGGATATCATTCTTGGCCGTCATGTATTTGCTCATGTACCAGAAATCCATGACTTTGTCAAAGGATTAAAAAATCTTTTGGCATGGAATGGAGCGGTAGCAATTGAAGCTCCATACCTTATAGACTTTGTGGAAAAAAATGAATTTGATACGATTTATCATGAACACTACTCGTATCTGTCTGTGCGTGCCATATCCTACCTCTTCAATCTTTATGATATGGAGGTCTTTGATGTGGAGCGGGTAGCGATACACGGTGGTTCAATTATCTACTTTATCTGTCATAAGGGAGTACATCCAATCAACTTTAAGGTGACGGAGATGACAAGGGAAGAGATGGAAAAAGAATTCGATAAAAAAGAAAAATATGTTGCATTTGCGGAGCGGGCGGCTGCAATTAAGGCGAGCTTAATAGAACTATTAAAAGGCCTTAAAGCATCAGGTAAAAGAATAGCCGCGTACGGAGCACCAGCTAAGGGGAATACTCTTTTGAATTACTGTGGCATTACTACCGAACTGATTGAATATACGGTTGATAAAAGTCCTTACAAACAGAATCTTTATACCCCGGGTGCACATTTGCTGGTTTTGCATCCGGACAAACTTGTCCAAGATATGCCAGACTATGTGTTACTTCTTGCCTGGAACTTCGCAGATGAAATTCTGGGACAGCAGAAACAATATCTTGATAAGGGAGGGAAATTTATTCTACCGATTCCAGAGGTCGGAATTATTGGATGACTTTTACTGAACTTTCCTTAAAAGGTGCATTTATTATCGATATTGAACCGATAGAGGATGAGCGTGGCTTTTTTGCACGTAGTTTTTGTATGAAGGAGTTTGCCAGTTACGGATTAAAAGTTGACGTGGCACAATGCAATATTTCCTTCAACAAGAAAAAAGGTACGTTACGGGGAATGCATTTTCAATTTCCGCCAAAGGCAGAGCCCAAACTGGTTCGCTGCACGAGGGGGAAAATATACGATGTCATTATAGACCTGCGACCGGATTCCCCAACCTATTGCCTGTGGGAGTCGGTGGAGTTGACGGCAGATAATTACAAAGCACTTTATATCCCGGAGGGCTTTGCCCATGGGTTCCAGACTCTGGAAGATAATGCCGAAGTTTTTTATCAAATGTATGAATTTTATACTGTGGAATATGCAAGCGGTATCAGATGGAATGACCCGGTTTTTGGCATCAAATGGCCATTGGCTAATCCGATTATTTCTGAAAAAGATCGCTCTTATCGTGATTTCAATAAATATTTATTATGAAAATCCTTTTGATAGGAAAAACAGGACAGTTAGGGAGCGACATACTTAGGAATGCGAATAAACATGAAATCTACGCACCCTCGAGAAATGAGTTAGATATAGAGTTACGAGATACTATGGAAGTGATTAAGAATTACAATCCATCGGTAGTAATAAACACTGCTGCTTTCCACAACGTTCCCCTATGCGAAAAGGAATACGAAAAGGCTTTTGGGGTAAATTGTGTGGCTGTGAGAGACCTTGCGGTTGTCTGCAAACAGATGGAGGCACTGTTTGTCACTTTCAGCACTGACTATGTTTTCAGTGGCAACAAGGGTACTCCCTATAATGAGGACGATAGACCTGCGCCTTTGCAGATGTATGGCATTTCACGTGTTGCCGGGGAGTTTTACGCTACATCCGCTGCCCCTGATAATACAGTAATAATAAGGACCTGTGGTTTGTATGGAATGTCAGGTGGTCGGTCTAAGGGCGGAAATTTTGTTGATAAACGCATCCAGGATGCGCATGCACATACCCCACTGGAGATAGGATGCGATCAGATTGTAAGCCCAACTTACACTTATGATTTAAGCAGGGCAGTTTTACAACTTATTGAACATCCACAATTAAAACCAGGGATATATCATCTTGTTAACGAAGGTGAGTGTAGTTGGTATGAATTTACAAAAAAAATTTACGAAACAATAGGAATAAATGCAGAGGTAAGACCAATTAACCGTAGCGGTATGGATGGCGTGATGAGACGACCGCTTTATTCCGTACTTGCTAACACAAAAGCAAAGGCCTTGGGAATAACCCTGCCGCACTGGCAGGATGGATTAAAAAGATATTTAAAGGAGAAATACGGGATTAGCGGAAACCCGTGAATGGCTATTTATTCCTGCTCCTAATTACTACATAACATACATAACACCAAGCACAGCAAGAATATCGTGGATAAAACCAGAAAGCCGGAAATTTGTGTAGTTCATCTGGTCAGGGCTAAGAATGGCATAGAACCATTTAGGCAATTTTTGGAATCGTATGCTAATAATCGTGGCGGGATTGAACACGATCTCCTGATAATTTTTAAGGGGTTTTATAGGAAGAGAGGATCAACTGAATACAATAAATTACTAAAAGATTCTACTCATAAGACGTTATTTGTCTCTGATATTGGTTATGATATCAGGCCTTATTTTATAGTCGCCAAAACTTTTGACTATAAGTATTTTTGTTTTCTTAATTCATACAGCGTCATTTTAGACAAAGACTGGTTGCTTAAAATGTACCGATATATTTCCTATGACAATGTAGGCGTGGTTGGTGCAACTGGGTCATATCAGAGTGGGTATTCCATGCTTTTAAATTCGCCAGTTAAAAAAAAAGGGGAATATCCTCTTTTCCTCCGTAAATGCATTAGAAAATATCGTTTAATAGTATTTAAACGATATTTTGATCCTTTTCCTAACTATCATATCCGTACAAACGCTTTTATGATTTCTAAGGACCTGATGTGCAAGATACAATGCAAGAGTATCCATAGAAAATTTGATGTGTATAGATTTGAAAGCAGCAAAAAGAGTCTGACCAAGCAAATCATAAACATGAAATATAGGGTTCTTGTTGTGGGCAAAGATGGAAAGTGCTATGAGAAGGAAGATTGGTACAAATCAGACACATTTTGGATAGGAAATCAAAGCAATCTGTTGATAGCTGATAACCAGACAAGGGCATATTTAGCCGCTGACCCTGAGAGAAAACGGGAATTATCTCAATATGCATGGGGTGATAAACAAAACCTCTAAGTCTTATCTACACCATTCTACGTGGTGTCAGATGTTTTATAATTACCTAATTATATTTATGAAATTGGACGAAATGAATATTTAAAGGACATACCGTTTCGTTGATAGAAAGATAGCTGTAGATAAGAGAAAAATAGAATGAAATTCACTAAATACCCGCAATATTACAACTTTATGAAAAAAGAACTTATAGATATGCTTCCTTTGTAAGATAAAGCTTCTTATAAGTTGGTTGCGGGGCAGAAGCTACGTTTGAATATCTTAAGTCAAAAAGGAGAGTGGTTTGCACCGGACAATTTCACAAAAAATAATTAGAAACACAATATTTAATACTATTGGGCGTTTTTGGGGAATATTAGTATCGCTTTTTTTGACCCCTTACATCGTTAAACATCTTGGCATTGAAAGATATGGAATCTGGGCAGTTGTTGGTGTGCTAACGGGTTATTTTGGCTTATTGGATTTTGGAGTTGGGACCTCTTTTGTAAAATATATCTCTGAATTTTATACAAAAAAAGAGTACAAAAAGATAAATCAGGTTGTCAATACTGGATTAGTTTTTTATTCTGCAGTTGCAATATTAGCAATAGCTTTAGGTTTCTTCTTTATTAATCCATTGCTCAATCTTTTTAAGGTTCCTTCCAATTTGTACAATGAAGCAGTATTTGTTTTTTTCGTCGGAATTATCTTGGTTAGTGTATCCAATGCCTTAAGCCCTTTTGGAGCGATCCAAGATGGTTTACAGCGAATAGATATTAGCAGTAAAGTAGCAATGGCCATCTCTATACCAAACATTGTAGGAATAATTTTTTTTTTAGAAAGCGGATACGGACTACCTGGCCTAATGGTTAATAATGCTATCATTCTTGCTATAAGCAGTATTGTCAGCATTATTATGGCCTTCAAGATACTGCCAGAGCTAAAATTTAATCCTGCTTTGTTTAGTAAAAAAATGTTTAAAAAACTGTTTAGTTTCGGGTATAGGTTGCAGATAGCCAGAGTATCTTCAATGGTGTCTGTACACATTGATAAATTGTTAATAAGTTATTTCTTGTCAATTGGTTTGGTAACCTTCTATCAGCTGGGTAGTTCTATAATTGAGCAAACCAAATCGATCATGCTTTTGTTCCTAACTGCTTTAATGCCAGCATTTTCAGAAATAGATGCAAGAGGAGATAGAAAAAAATTAGTTGAGGGTTATATTAAAGGGACAAAGTATCTGGCATTAATCTCAGTTCCATTATTTACTTTTGTTATTATTTCTGCTCCCCAGATAATGACAGTCTGGATGGGTGGTGGATATGAAAAATCTGTTTGGATTATTCAAATTCTCGGAATTGGTTGGCTCTTTGCTATTTTATCAGGGGTAAGGTCGGTTGTAGTGCAGGCAATTGGCAAACCCGAGATAGAAATGAAAGCGGGCTTAGTGGCAGCGATTCTAAATATCCCATTAAGTATTATCTTTATTATCTATTTTGGCTTTATGGGTGTGGCATTAGGAACAGCCATCTCTTTATTTTTTTCTGCTGCATACGGATTTATAAGATTACACAAAGAAATCCATATTTCTTCCGGCCCTTTTATTCGAGATACTATTTTAAAAACTATTGGTGTTTGTGTGATTACTGGATTGCCTTTTTGGGGATTAGTGACCATATTTCAAAGAGGTTTATTTGTATCAAATAAAATAATAGGATTAATTGTCATCACTATTCAGGCTATGTTATTTTTTGGGATTTATTTAATGGTAATGTTCTATTCAAAACCTTTTGATAATACTGATATTATGATATTGCTCAGAGACAAACCTCTCTTTATTCAATGTTTGGCAATGAAATTTTGCCGAGACCAACAGAAAATAATTGTGGATAAATAGAATGAAGATATGTTTGATTAATCCCCCTCAAATTTTATATCGACGATTTGGAACGCCATTTGTTTTCCAACCATTAGGGCTATTATACGTAGCGGCTGTTTTAGAAAAAGAATACCCTCTGGAGATTATTGATGCCCAGATGGAGGGATGGAGAAATTTAAGAGAAATCGATGGGAAATATTATATGGGGCTAACATTTGATGAAATTGGACAGAAAGTTAGAATGATTAAACCCGATATTGTTGGTATCACTCTCCCATTTTCTATTAATGAAATAAGCGCTCTTAAAGTAGCTTCAGTAATAAAAGCTATTGATGAAAATATAATTACTATTTTAGGTGGAGCTCATCCGTCAATACGTCCTTTAGAAACACTTTCCTCCAAATATGTAGATTTTGTTGTCGTTGGAGAAGGGGAAATTACAATTCTTGAGCTAATCAGAACACTAAATGAACAGTCATATAACAGGCTGATGGATGTTGCGGGAATTGGGTATAAAGAATGGGGTAAGCCTTTTTTAACTCCTCCTAGGGCATTGATTCAAGATCTTGACTCTTTACCTTTCCCGGCGAGACACTTGGTTCCAATGGAAGAATATTTTGATGCAATGAAAGCAAGAAAAGGTGCGAGGGAAATGTATGCTTTTAATGAGCGATGGACAAGTATTATAACAAGTCGTGGATGTCCTCATAACTGTAATTTCTGTAGTATTCATTTAACAATGGGGAGAAAGTTTAGAGCAAGAAGTCCTGAAAATGTTATTAGTGAAATTAAACTTGTTACTCACCGTTATAACATCAAGCATATAAATTTTGAAGATGATAATTTAACACTAAATAAAAAACGCGCAGAACTTATTTTTGATTTAATGATAAAAAATAAATTCGATGTTACATGGAGCACTCCTAACGGAATCAGGGCCGATACTATAGATGAAGAATTGGTTAGGAAAATGAGGCAATCAGGATGTAAAAGAGTAGTTGTTGCCCCTGAATCAGGGGTTCAAAGAGTGGTTACTCATATTATTGGGAAGAATTTAAACCTTAGGAATATAGAAAATGCTATCCTTCTCTTCAAGAGGTATAATATTATTGTTGACGGCTCTTTTGTTATAGGCTTAATAGGTGAAACTAAAAAAGAAATCTGGAAGACCATTAGATATGCTTTAAGACTGAAAAAGTTGGGGATTCAGGCCGTAGGGCTACATATAGCCACTCCATACTATGGCACTAAACTTTACGAGGAAGCGAAACAAAAAGGGTTTTTGAGAAAAGATTTAGATGACAGTTTATTCTCTACTTGGGAACCTTTGATTAATACTCCGCATTGGAACATATCTGAAATTCGTCGGCTGCATGAAATTGGCTCCTGGTTAATTAATAATGATAGTAATTTTATTTATTTAATGATTTTGCAGAAATTTCCTATAATTTGGCCATATTTAAAATATGTCCACAAGATCCTTGTTTATTTATTGAAATCGCCCCGAAGATTTTATCATTGGCTATATTATTATGTTCCCTTGGTCAAAGATGCTTTTGTCAATATAACATTAAAAGCAACACATAGATTACCGAAATTAAAGTGTATAGTTTATGAAGTAACAGATGCTTGTAATTCTCGATGTCAACATTGTTATATCTGGAAACACAAGCCTACAAAGGATATTCTAACCGCAAAAGAAATAGAAAGAATGCTTAGTAAGGATATCTTTAGTAACTTAAAAACAGTATTACTTACGGGTGGTGAACCTGTTCTCAGAGACGATATCACCGAACTTATTGCTACAATACACAAGGTTAGACCGAAGGCAGAAATAACATTAAGCACAAATGCACTACTGCCAGAACGTGTTTTAGAGGTTATTCAATATGCGATTACAAACAATATATGTCTAAACATTGGAGTGTCTCTTGATGCTGTAGGAGTGCGACATGACTCGATAAGAAGAGTGAAAGGCAATTTCGAAAAAGCGAATTATTTATTACAAAAATTGATAAACTTGAAAGAAGAATATAAAAGCAAGATTGGAACAATTGGCATCGGACATACACTTTCTAATCTGACAGCAGATACACTAAATGAGGTGCTAATATATGCACAACAATTGAAGGTAGGATTTTTAACGCAATTGCATGAGGAATTCGTCTATTATCATAATGCCAACGAAGACAAAAACAATAATATTGAAAATTATAAACGTTCGGACAATTCCACTTTAATAACCGCAATTAAAAAATTGCCGCCTTCTTTTCATAATGAGATGTTGCTTAACGCTTTGAAACATAAACTAAGATACCGGTGTGCAGCAATGCGTACATTTTTTGTCCTGAGATGTAATGGGTCACTATCGCCTTGTTTGCGTTATAGCGATGTTAGTGCTGGTAATGTTAAATCACATTCCTTTCAGGAAATCTGGCATAGTGAGTCATCTCAGGCACTAAGGAAATTAGTTGAAAATTGTCATGGGTGTTCCAATTCTTGGGCAACTAGCTGGAGTTTCGAGTTTTGGTTCCCTTCTTTCTGTAGGCAGAGAATTGCTGTATGGGTAAAAAACTTATTATACAAATTGAAAAACTTAGGAGCATAAGTGCCAAAGGTTTTGTACATTAGTTTTGGAATTTCACCTTTTACGATAGGTGGTGCAATAATTTATCAAGAAGCACTTATAGAAAGAATAAATGCCCATGGTTGGGAGACTACATGCTTTTTTGCTGCACCCCGTTATACAGGGATTTTTAGGGATAAACCATACTTAAAAACATGGTATAAAAACAAGATTAAATTTATAGAACTTTATAATTCTCCCTATCTTTTCGGTGTACAAAATAATCCTGAACAACAATGTCATCACTCACATATTGAGAAATTAACCATGAAAATACTGGGTAAAGAAAAGCCTGACATTGTTCATTTTCATGAATTGCAGATGCATCCAGTCTCTTTAATTGACATTGTTTCTGACAGGAAGATTCCTTCTGTCAAAACCATACATAACTATTACGATATTTGTCCCCAGCGGGATTTAATGTTCAAAGGTGAAAAAATATGTTTCAATTTTGATAATGGAAAGCTTTGTGCAGAATGTTTAGCGATATTGCTTGTTAGGACAGAATCTTTCAAGGGAAGAATTGCTCGACTTCTGTTGCCAAGCTGGCTATATAAGCGATCGTTGGCTTTTTATGAAACAATTAAAAAGAGAAAAAATGAAATTAATCGAGATAAAGCACAACATATTTATAAAGTTACTCCCCATACTCCGGATCAGTATTGCTATAGACGGCACTTTTTCGTTGAAAGATTAAATAAATTAGATACTATCCATTGCTCTTCCTATCGAGCAGCCGAAATCCTTATCGCTCATGGTGTAATGAGAGAAAAAATAAAAGTTATCCCTCTTTCTGTAGATAATACAGAAAAAATCTTTCCTAAGCCTTTGCGAGATAATCGCTACCCCGTTATTTTTGGTTATATAGGTGGTAAGCACTTGTCTAAAGGATACCAAGTATTAATAGATGCTTTTTCTATGCTTGATCAGACTAAAGCTAAACTAATTATTTGGGGGGTAGATGAGCCGGGAATATTAGATCAAAACCTCAATATAGAATTAAGAGGACGGTATATGCCCGAGCAGATAAACCAGATTTTTCAAGAAATTGATGTAGGTGTTGTACCATCAATCTGGGAAGAAATATTTGGAATCATTGGAATAGAATTCTTATCGGCAAGAATTCCTGTAATTGGGAGCAAGATCGGGGGCATACCAGAATGGTTAAGAGATGGGGAAAACGGTTTTTTGGTAACCCCTGGCGATGTAGAACAACTATCCCAAAAAATGGAATTATTTGTTAAAGATCCTCTTCTGGTTGCTCAAATCCAGAGGCGGATTAAACTATGGAAGAGCTTTAGTGAGCATATTAATGAAATGATTACTTTTTACGAAAACATTATTACCAATCGTAAATAGAAATACGGCCTTATTCAAAAAAAATATATATAATTTTTTTCCTAAATATTTACGAGTAAGAGTTTTGCATTGGTTGGTAGTTGCTTTTGGTACATTACCCATATTTAGTCCTAAAAAGATCAAAGGGCAATTTAAGAATATTTTAGATGTTTTTGAAAAAATTAATCCATTAGATAATAGCTGGAGTACATAAGGGTTAATCGGATAAAATTTGTAAAGGTTCAAGTAATGCTTGAAAATAAATTAAGGAATTGTCAAAAAAAGGATTTAACCTTTTCAGTCTATATAATTGCAAGATTTCCTCAAAATTAAGGTGCTTCCGACATTAGATATAATAATAGTTAATCGCGATTCTGGTAAATATCTGCGTGATTGTTTAATTTCAATTATGGCTGCGGACAAATCTGCCTTCACTTTCTGGAGAGTTTGTATAATCGATGATGCTTCTACTGATGATTCACTTCAAAACATAGAAAATTTAGATTTGCCAATTCAGATTATTCGCAATACTACACGTCGAGGCTATGGTGCATCGTGTAATCTTGGAGCTAAAAGAAGTAAAGCAGATTATTTGTTGTTTCTCAATACAGATACCCGTTTGACTTTTAATTCTCTATCTAAGCCTTTGCTATATATGGAACAGATAGAAAATAAACAGGTTGCTATAGCAGGCATTAAACTCTTAGAGGACTCTGATAAGGTCAGCCGCTCATGTGCCCGTTTTCCAAAAGTTAGTACATTTTTTGTGACGATGTTTGGACTCAATCGACTCTTTCCCTCGATATTTCTGAGTCATCAAATGAAAGAGTGGAATCATCTAAATACACGGGAAGTCGATCAAGTTATGGGTGCATTTATGCTAATGCGCAGTTCTGTTTTCTTGAAGTTAGGTGGTTATGATGAAAGATTTTTCGTTTATATGGAGGATTTAGACCTTTCATTGCGTACAAGACAACTGGGGCTGAAGAGTATATATTTATCTGATTCATATGCGTATCACATAGGCGGTGGGACATCCGATAAGGTTAAGGATGAGAGTTTGTTCTTTAATTTAAGAAGCCGTATTCAATATGGATTTAAGCACTTTAGTTTAATCGGATCCGTAACTCTTGTGGTTGGGACTATTCTAATTGAACCGATGACTCGCCTCGCGTTGGGTTTTTTACACCGTTCTATAGTTGAAGTTAAAACGACCATTCAAGCCTATATCAAATTATGGCGCTGGTGTTTGTCTTTAATACATAGTGGCTTCCTGTTGCAGAAAGACTAAAGATTTTGCTAACCATTAAAATACATTGGTGAATCATTATGAATTTCAATGACATACGAATTGGGTATGTGCCTTTTAGTAAACGGTTTTCCCATCCTGCAGACAGACGAAGATTCTGCTACTATGCACAAAAAAGGAATATCAAATTTGAGACAGCTAAACCCTCTGAGGCTTATGACTTAATTGTTTTGACAGAGAATGCCGATCTTAGTGTTTGGTATGACTATCATAAAGGAAAGGCAAAAATAATCTATGATCTGATAGATTCCTATTTATCAATTCCTCGGTGGAATCCGAAAGATTTACTCAGGGGAGTTGCAAAGTATGTGACACGACAAAGTCGTTATTTACGATTAGATTATCGGAAAGCTATCGAGGAAATGTGCAAACGAGCTGATGCAGTTATTTGCACTACGGATGAGCAAAAACAAGAAATCCTCCATTATTGTAAAAACGTTCATATTATTCTAGATATTCATAACTCTGCTATCCGTCTTGTTAAGACAGATTATTCATCTGAAGATGTTTTTAATTTTGTTTGGGAAGGTTTTCCAGAAAATATTGAAACCTTTTATGAGATTCGAGAGGTATTCAAACATCTTAAAATTAAACATAATATTGCTTTGCATGTTGTGACTGATCTCGAATATGGACGATTCATGAGAAAATATTGGAAGGTGAATACCAAAGACGTAGCTCATAAGTTTTTTAATAATGTTTATATTTACGAATGGAACGAGCAACTTTTATCTACCATTATCACTGCATGCGATATGGCTCTGATCCCTATTCCATTAAATGATCCTTTATACAAAGGAAAACCAGAAAATAAGCTTTTGTTATTTTGGCGGATGGGAGTTCCAACTGTGGTTTCTGCGACACCAGCATACGAAAGAACAATGCAACGGTGTAGTTTGCCGATGGCATGTCGCTCCCAAGAAGAATGGATTGTTACCCTTGAAAAATATATTGTTGATAAGTCAGCGAGGCAGGAGGCAGGGCAGCGTGGTAGGGCGTTTGTAGAAGAAAATTATAGTGAAGAAAAAATTCTTGCAAGTTGGGACAATCTTTTCTCAACTGTTCTCGGATTGGTTAAATAATTTGGTTCATCTCCAAATTAGTTAGTATGTGCAAAGGCACTTTTAATAACTAAAGTAAACCATAAAGATTCATGTATTACGCTGATAAGATAGGAATATTAAAAGATATTTTTGGCTCAAATACAAAATAAACATTGAAAAGGGAAGCCTTGTTGTAAATGGGCGGAACTATCCTATAATTGATGATGTAATTATCCTTTTAGAACCATCACAATATCCCCCTCTACTTAAAAAGCAGTTAATGACTGCCAGTGATAAAATAGCAGCACCACAACCTGATTTTGCTGAAGATATACAATTTACATTTGGTGAAGAGTGGCAGAGGTTCCCGGAATATTGCCTGAGCATGAGCAGGAATTCAAACAGTATTTTGACCTCATTGACATAAACGAATTAAGAGACGCAAGGGTTTGTGACATAGGCTGTGGTATTGGTAGATGGAGTTATTTTTTGAAGGATAAATGCCGTGAATTAATACTGGTAGATTTCTCAGAGGCAATATTTATGGCGCGTAGAAACCTGAAAGACGCATCCAATGTAATATTTTTTATGGGGGAGATAAAACGTTTACCCTTTGGAAAGGATTTTGCCGACTTTTTATTTTGTCTCGGTGTGCTTCATCACCTGCCTACCAATGCAATTGATGAGGTGCGTGAATTAAAGAAGTCCGCCCCTACTTTATTGATATATTTATATTACGCATTAGATAACAGACCATTTTACTTTAGGATTTTGCTTGCAACAGCTACGACATTGCGGAAGGTGGTTTCAAAGATCAGGAATCCTTTGTTTAGGACATTATTTACATGGCTGGCAATGTGTTTATTCTATTTTCCGCTTATCTGGGTCGGGGGTATTTTAAAACCTTTTAAATTGTCCCATTACATACCACTTTATGAAACTTACGAGAGAAAAAGTTTGCATCGGATTCGTCAGGATGTGTATGACCGTTTTTTTACAAGGATTGAACAGAGGTTTACGAAAAAACAGATTTTGGAATTAAAAGACACTTTTTCCAAGGTTACTATTTCAGACCATCAGCCTTACTGGCATTTCATCTGTCAGAGATAAAAACTAAATGTGCGGTATATGGGGCATAGTGACAGATGACAAGCTGGACGTATTGCAGTTTAAAAAAACAGGACAGGTTCTTGCTCACCGGGGCCCCGATGACAGAGGCATCTATATTAACTCAGAACTCAAAACTCAGAACTCAAAACTTAGAGTTGCGCTTGGTCACTCGAGGCTTTCCATTATTGACCTTTCTGCAAACGCTCACCAGCCGATGTCTAATGAAGATGGCTCAATATGGATAACCTAT
>Ga0214473_10006750_pt1 | contig 13667 bp, 11 predicted proteins | sample RVTome_7_FD_203509 | JGI IMG/M metagenome (GOLD analysis project Ga0214473, IMG submission 203509) | Soil microbial communities from uranium-contaminated site in the Upper Colorado River Basin, Wyoming, United States - RVT98D197 | ecosystem: Environmental > Terrestrial > Soil > Contaminated >... | reverse complement strand
TTCCTGAAGCTCGCCCAATACTTCAACTGCATTGGCTTCATTGCCGGTTACCCCGTGGAGCCCGTCGATATTCACGCGTCCGTACGCCACCTCGAAGCCTTGCGCGATATGGTGGTGCTCACCGACAAGCCGTTCCATGCCTATTCGCTGGGCAGCGAACGCATTCTCGACGGCATTGAGATTGCCCGCATTGGCCGCGGCATAACGGCAGAGCAGTTGGAGCGCGAGCCTTCGCTGTTCACGATTGTCAACACGAACTCGCCGCTGAAACTGGATACGCCCATGCTGCGCGGCATTATTGAAATGTCGGCACGCAACCAGATCGTCTGCATCACACCCTTTACACTTGCAGGTGCTATGGCCCCGGTCACCGTGGCCGGTGCTGTGGTTGAGCAAAACGCCGAAGCCTTGGCGGGCATGGCCTTCACTCAAATCGTGCGCAAGGGTGCTCCCGTCATCTATGGCGGATTCACCTCAAACGTGGATATGAAATCAGGAGCTCCAGCCTTCGGCACGCCGGAATACATGAAGGCCTGCATCGTCGGCGGGCAGATGGCGAGGCGTTACAATGTGCCGTACCGCACCTCGAATACCTGCGCTGCCAATGCGGTTGATGCCCAGGCTGCTTACGAAAGCGTCTTCTCCCTTTGGGGTGTCACCATGGGTGGCGGCAATTTCATCATGCACGGAGCAGGGTGGCTTGAGGGCGGGCTGGTGGCCAGTTTCGAGAAATTTGTGCTCGACTGCGATCTCATTCAGATGGTGATGGAATTCATGACGCCCCTTGAAACCACTGAAGATGCCCTCGGCGTTGAAGCCATCCGCGAGGTTGGCCCCGGCGGCCATTTCTTTGGCGCGCAACACACCTTGGCGCGCTATTCCAATGCTTTCTATGCCCCGATCATTTCCGACTGGCGCAACAACCAGCAGTGGCAGGCCGCGGGCAAACCGGAGGCCTGGCAGAAGGCCAACGCGGTTTATAAACAGGCCCTGGATGAATATGTGGAGCCGACGCTTGATCCGGCGCGGCGCGAAGAGCTAGATGCCTTTGTGGACCGCCGCAAACGAGAGGGCGGAGCGCCCACTGATTTCTGAGGTTTTCCGTGTTTGATATCATCGTCATTGGCGGCACGAACATTGATATCAAGGCGAAGACCACCGCCTCTTATGTTCGAGGAACTTCCAATCCGGGTCATATCACTTTCACCCCGGGTGGTGTTGCCAGAAACATTTCGCATAATCTTGGCAGCCTGGGTGTCAAGGTTGCCTTGATCTCCGCAATCGGAAACGATGCGCCTGGACAGATGGCGGTAAGCGCCACGCAAGCCGCCGGCGTTGACCTTAGGATGTGCCTGCGTTGCGATGCACCGACAGGCGCCTATGTCGCGGTTCTTGACGAGAAGGGTGAGCTCGTATCCGCCGTCAATGACATGGACATTCTGAAAAATCTGAAATCGGAATATGTGAAGTCGCACCGCGCAGCATTGCAAAACGCAAAATTTATTGTCGTCGACTGCAATGTCTGGCCTGACCTGCTTGAGTATCTTGCTCTTCATTACAGCGAGAAACTGATTGTTGAGCCTGTTTCCGTTGCGAAGTCGCAAAAGTTGCGAACGCTGCTCGACAAGCATGAGGTGTTCATCGCAACACCCAACAGGGACCAGCTCAAGGCCCTGACCGACCGTGACGATATTGAATCAGCCTGTCAGGATCTGCATGAGCGTGGCTTACGCAATCTCGTAGTCCATCGCGGCTCCGAAGGTGCCTTCATTTCCTCCGGCAAAGTGATGAAACAAATTCCCTGCGCTTCCGGCTCGCAGGTGAGCGATGTGACAGGCGCCGGGGACGCCGCCGTTGCGGGCTTGGTTTATGGGCTGTCCCAAGGCTATGATATTTTAAAGTCCGCACAATATGGCCAGGCCGCGGCAAGCCTGGTTCTTAGCTCTATCTCATCAACCGCCGTAAATCTCACCGAAATGGCCCTCCACAACATTTTTAAGGCTCGATATGAATAAGCACCTTTCGATCTCCAATGAAGTGGCGGTGGCACTCGCAGGCGGCAAGCCCGTGGTGGCTTTGGAATCCACCATCATTGCCCATGGCATGCCTTACCCCGCCAATTTTGAAATGGCGCAGGAAGTGGAAGGGATTATCAGTGAAGCAGGCGCCGTCCCAGCCACCATTGCGATTATCGGCGGCGCATTGAAAGTTGGCCTGACCACACTTGAATTGAAGAAATTCGCCGTCGATGGACCTGAGATCACCAAGGTTTCCACCCGCGATCTGCCCCACGTCGTGGCGCGGGAGATGAATGGTGCCACAACCGTGGCCTCCACCATGCGCATTGCCGCCATGGCCGGCATTCATGTTTTTGCCACAGGCGGCATCGGCGGGGTGCACCGCGGGGCGGAGCGGAGCTTTGATGTTTCCGCCGACATGACAGAATTCGCCGAGAGCAATGTGGCCGTGGTGACGGCGGGCGCAAAGGCAATTCTTGATCTGGCGCTTACCCTTGAGACTCTGGAAACCCTCGGCGTTCCCGTCGTGGGCTACGGCACCGATGACTTTCCGGCCTTCTATTCGCGTGAGTCCGGCCATACCGCGCCGATGCGTTGTGACACGCCGGAGGAGGTGGCGAACCTCATGAAGACGAAATGGGGGATGGGGCTGAAAGGCGGCATTGTCGTTGCCAATCCCATTCCCAAATCCAGCGAAATCATCGCCTCGGAAATTGCGCCAGCGATTGAGCAGGCGGTGGCTGAAGCCGCGCACCTCGGCATTTCCGGCAAGGACGTGACACCATTTCTCTTGGCGAGAATGGCAACGGTGACGGGCGGCCGTTCGCTCAAGGCCAATATCGCACTCGTAAAACATAACGCCCTTGTAGCCGCTGAAATCGCAAAGGCTTTTGCCGAATGAACACGCAGCGCCGGGGACGCAAGGTTGAAACGGGCCCGCGCGCCATAAACCAGTTGCCGTGGAAGCAGCCGCAGCTCACCCTTGAGCCCTCGCGTATTCTTTCCGACGATCATCTTGAAGCCATTCACAATGAATCGCTTCGCGTGCTGGAAGAGATCGGCATGGATATGATCTATGCGGAAGCGCGCGAGATATTGGCTGACGCAGGGGCCATTGTGTTGGGCGACCGGGTCCGTATTGGCCGCGATATTGTTGAAGAGGCGTTGAAAACCCCGCCGTCCGAATTTACCTTCCACGCCCGAAACCCCGAACACTCCATCCGCATCGGCGGAAAGTGGATCGCTTTCGCCCCCGTGGGCGGACCGCCCAATTGTTCCGACCTCGACCGGGGCCGCAGGCCCGGCACGCTGGAAGACAGCAACAACTTCATGAAACTGGCGCAGTTCTTCAACTGCGTTCACACGGCGGGTGGCGCTTCCGTTGACGCGCTCGATGTGCACGCCTCAATCCGCCATCTCCACCTCACCCGCAACAAGATGGTGTTCACCGACAAGGTGCCCTTTGCCTCATCAACCGGCCGTCACCGGCTTCTGGACTCCATTGAAATCATACGCATGGCGCGTGGCATTTCCCACGACCAGCTTTTGCTGGAACCTTCCGCCTATACGGTGATCAACACCAATTCGCCGCTCAAGCTCGACAGCCCCATGGCTATGGGCATTATTGAAATGGCACGGCTCAACCAGATTTGCGTGGTCACACCCTTCACGCTGGCCGGTGCCATGGCACCCATCACCTTGGCTGGTGCATTGGTTGAACAAAACGCCGAGGCGCTGGCTGGCCTTGCGCTCTCACAGCTCAGCAATCCCGGCGCGCCCTTTGTCTATGGCGGCTTCACCTCGAATGTGGACATGAAATCCGGCGCGCCTGCCTTCGGCACGCCGGAATACATGAAGGCCTGCATCGTGGGCGGCCAATTGGCCAGGCGCTACAAGCTGCCCTACCGCACCAGCAGCACCAACGCCGCCAACAGCGTGGACGCGCAATCGGCCTATGAAACCGTGTTCTCGCTCTGGGGCGCCATCATGGGCGGTGGCAACATCATCCAGCACGCGGCGGGCTGGCTCGAAGGCGGACTTGTTGCGTCCTACGAAAAATTCGCGCTCGATGTTGATCTCCTGCAAATGGTCATGGAGTTTTTGAAGCCGCTTGAAGTGAACGATGCGACGATGGGTTTTGAGGCGATGAAAGAAGTGGGGCCAGGCGGCCATTTCTTCGGCACGCAACACACGCTTGAAAGATATTCCAACGCCTTCTACGCCCCGCTCATTTCCGATTGGCGGAACTTCCCATCATGGGAGGCAGCGGGTTCGCCCCATGCGGACCAGAAGGCTAACGCCCTGTGGAAGCAGGCGCTGGCGGAATACCAGCCTCCCTATTTGGAGCCTTCCCGGCTTGAGGAAATTGATGCATTTGTTGCAAGGCGCACGAGCGAGGGTGGCGAGCCTACGGATTTTTAGGGGGAAAAAATGGAGTATCGGCAACTCGGCAGATCAGGCTTTACCGTTCCTGTCCTGAGCCTGGGCACGGGAACCTTCGGCGGCGGTACCGAATTCTTCAGGGCCTGGGGCTCAACTGACGCCAAGGGAGCCTCCCGCCTCGTTGACCTCTGCCTCGAAGCAGGGCTCTCCATGTTCGGCAGCGCAGATGTTTATTCCAAGGGCTTGGCCGAAGAAGTTCTGGGCGCCGCCATCAAGGGCCGCCGCAGCAAGGTGATCATTTCAACCAAGGCAACCTTCCGCTTCAGCGACGGGGCCAATGATGTGGGCTCCTCCCGCCATCATCTGACCGAAGCCGTGAATGGCTCATTGAAACGTCTGGGTACGGATTACATTGACCTGTTCCAGCTCCATGGTTTTGACGCCATGACTCCGCAGGAAGAAGTGTTGGGCTGCCTTGACGATCTCGTGCGCGCCGGAAAAATCCGTTACATCGGCTGCTCGAATTTCTCCGGCTGGCATTTGATGAAGGCGCTTGCCACCTCCGAAAAATATGGCCTCGCGTGCCACGTGGCGCACCAGGCCTATTACTCGCTGGTTGGGCGCTCCTATGAATGGGAGCTCATGCCGCTGGGCCTCGATCAGGGGGTGAGCGCCGTCGTGTGGAGCCCCCTGGGCTGGGGCAGGCTCACGGGGAAAATCCGCCGCGGCACCGGACTGCCGAAGGAAAGCCGGCTGCACAAGACCGCCGAAGATGGGCCGCCCGTGCCGGAGGAATATCTCTATCGCGTGATGGACGCCATTGACGAGGTGGCAAACGAGACGGGCAAGTCCGTGCCGCAGATCGCCATCAACTGGCTGCTCCAGCGCCCGACCGTTGCCAATGTGATTGTCGGTGCCCGCAACGAAGAGCAGCTCAAGCAGAACCTCGGCAGCGTGGGATGGAAATTGACGCCAGTACAAATCGCCAAACTCGATGCCGCCAGTGCCACGACGAAAACCTATCCCTATTGGCACCAGGCCGACTTCACCGAGCGCAATCCCTTGCCGGTTTGAAGGAAGGCCAGATGACGGAACAGACTAATTTTGTCACCCCGACGGAAGTCGGGGCCCAGACTTTGAGCATATCGGATGTCTGAAAGCCTGGGTCCCGGCGTCTCGCCTTCGCGAAACTGAAGCTTCGCTTCGGCGTAGCAAGGTCGCCGGGATGACAGTATGAGAAGCAAGCTCTGGCATTGTTCATTCCTCCGTAAACGGAGCATATTTCCGCACTAGATTCATCTTTCCACAATTCTTTCAATGTCTTGAATCAGTTCGCGTGGTATATCATCTACTGTGACCGAATGATCACAGTGGCAGGCATGCAACGCATCATGTGATTTTTCCGAATCTGTTGTTGCGTGATTCTCCGCGTGTTACCACTCCATCCGGCGGCAACTATCGTGAGGCAACAATATGACCGATGATACAACGCTGCCTGAAATTCCCGCCCAATTGCGACGAACCTCCGCCCCCGGAATCATATCCGGCACGTCGGTGAGAACATCGCAGCCCTCGGCCTCGCGCGCGCGCGAAAGCAAGATCAGGAAATCCATCAAGACCGTGACGCCGGTGAAAACCGCCACGTCCATTTACGCGCAGATGCTGCGCTGGTCTTTCGGCGCAACGCTGCTTGTGACGGGCGTGCTGGCGGCCTGCATTGTTCTCACCTGGCAGACGGGCAATCCGCCGTTTTATCTCTTCGCGGTTTTGGCCGGAGCGCTTGGCGCCTTCATGAGCACGCTGATAAGGCTTTACAACTACGAGGAATTTCCACGGCTTGTGGAAGGCGCAGGGCCGCGCCGCCTGCGTGTTTCGGACCTCACCATCTATGCCCTGGTGCCGCCCGTTGTCGGAGCGCTTTCCGCAGCAGTACTGTTTATCGCCTTCGCGGCGGGCATCGTGCAGGGCGGCTCGTTCTTCCCGACTTTCGCATGCCAGGCGGGGGATAAGATGTGCGGAAGTTTTGACAAACTCATTCATGAATTCGGGCCTGCCGACGCAACCGACTATGCGCGAACACTTGTCTGGTGTTTCATCGCCGGTTTTGCCGAACGCCTCGTGCCCGACAAACTCAAGGGACTAGCGGCAGGAGAATAGAAACGTGAAGGGCGGCATCGCGCGATAATGCGCAATCAGCGAATATGAGACGCGTGGCGATGGGGGAAGCAGGCACCCTCTCCCGTGTGATGCACGGGAGAGGGGACCGCGAGGCGGGGTGAAACCGGTCTTGAGGCACGCACGCGCCAGCGTGAGCCTCGAGGCATTCCCTTGATGTAAGCAACCCTTTAAGGCCTTGGCTTTGCCAAGGCACCTCGGGGAGATGTATATTCTTATGCTAATGCAGCAAATGTAAAATCGACAATTTGTTGAAAGTAACAGACTTGGGCGAAGCTAAGAACAAACGGCGCAACTATGCCGAGCTCCTGAAAAGATCTCCCTTCTGCATATTCTGTGGAGGTAATGTACCTGCGGTAACAGTGGATCATATTCCTGCTGCTGTAATGTTCGACGGCAAGCAGAGACCAAAAGGATTAGAATTTTCTGCGTGCAATATTTGTAATATTGGTGCGAAACATGCAGACTTAGTTGCAGCATGGGTAGGTCGAATGCTTCCGGACTCCAAGAAGGAAGCACATAAAGAAGAAGTCAAGGAATTGTTGCGCTCAATCAGAAGCAACATTCCAGGACTGTTAGAAGAGATGAAAATAGGGCGTGGAGCGGAAAAGCTCGCAATGCGCAGATTGCCAACTGAAATGGACGGTGGTTTGCTTCGCATTGGCCCGTTGGTACATAAGTATATGCAAGTTTTCTCGTTGAAGTTGGGGCTGGCTCTCCACAAAGAAGTATCAGGAAATATACTACCGGAAACTGGAGGGATTGCAGTTAGGTGGTTCTCAAACTACGAAAAATTTACTGGTGATTTTCCCGATCAGCTTACAAACTTTCTTTGTCCCTCAAAGACTTTGGTAGCAGGTAAAAAACATGTTTCTGATCAGTTCCAGTACGCTTGGGAAATCGCAGAGAATAAGGAATTTGGAATCTATTTTGCGAGTTTTCGGATGGCCTTTGCGGTCTTTGCTGCAGTTGCAACTGACCCAAGAATCATTGCCCCTCCTGCAGGTGAAGATGGGTTGAAGGTCTATTCACCATTAGACGTCAAGGCACTTATACAAGCGCTCTGAATTTCAACCCCTTCTTCTCTTCCGCCTCTCTCCACCGCTATCATCCGTCGTCTGAATTTCCTTGATCGGGGGTAGCGTCACGACCTTTGACAGGTTCACATAGGGGGCCGTCTTGTGCGGGATGGCCATGGCTTCCACGAAATGCTGCTGGAACTTTGGTTCCACTGCCGTTTCGATCTTCTCAATCCGGCGCACTACCGCTTCGATTTCGTCGCGTGCTCCCTTGTTGAGCAGCGCAATGCGCGCACCCGTGCCTGCGGCATTGCCCGCCGATGACACATGCTCCAGCGCGCAATCGGGGATCAGGCCCAGGATCATCGCATACTTCACGTCGATATGGCTGCCGAAGGCGCCGGCAAGGCGGATGCGGTCCACCTGTTCCAGTCCCAGCTTGTCCATCAGCAGGCGCACGCCCGCATAGAGCGCCGCCTTGGCAAGCTGAATGGCGCGCACGTCATTCTGCGTGATCGAGATCAGCGGCTCGCCATCGCGCACCACATAGGTAAAGGTGCGGCCATGGGCACGCACGCGGGGGCTGACCGCCGCCATGCCGCCATCCACCAGCCCATCCTGGTTGATGATGCCGGCGAGATACATTTCCGCGATCACTTCGATGATGCCGGAGCCGCAAATGCCGGTGACACCCGTGGCCGCCACCGCCGCATCAAAGCCCGGTTCATCGGACCACAGCTCCGAGCCGATCACGCGGAAGCGCGGCTCAAGGGTTACGGGATCGATGCGGATGCGCTCGATGGCGCCCGGCGCGGCGCGCTGGCCGCAGGAAATCTGCGCGCCCTCGAAGGCAGGGCCCGTGGGCGACGAGCAGGCAAGCAGCCGCGCCTTGGAGCCCAGGATGATTTCCGCATTGGTGCCGACATCGACGGCGAGAATGATTTCATCGGAGTCCTGTGGCGCTTCCGAAAGAACCACGCCCGCCGCATCGGCGCCCACATGGCCCGCGATGCAGGGCAGCACATAGGCTTGCGCGCCGGGATTCAGTTTCAGGTCAAGCTCGCGGGCAGGGCAGGTGATGGCAAGCCCCGTCGCCAATGCGAAGGGCGCGCCGCCAAGCTCCGTGGGATCAATGCCGAGGAACAGGTGGTGCATCACGGGATTGCCGACGAGGACGATTTCAAGAATGTCACTGAGTTCAATGCCGGCCTGCGTTGCCACTTGCGCGGCCAACGTGTTCATCGCCTCGCGAATGGCGGCGGTCATTTCCTTTTCGCCGCCGGGATTCATCATGACGTAGGAGACGCGGCTCATCAGGTCTTCGCCGAAACGGATCTGCGGGTTCATGATGCCGGCCGAGGCCACCACATCGCCACTCGTGAGGTTGGCGAGATGGGCCGCAACCGTGGTGGAGCCCACGTCAACGGCGAGGCCGAATATCCGGTCATGGAAGCCCGGCCAGATCGCTACCAGTTCCTTGCCGCCGCCCGCCACGCGCGAATTTACAGCACAGGTGATTTTCCATTCGCCTTTTTTCAGCGCGGCTTGAAGGCTCGCGATGATGGCGAGATTGCAGGTGAGATCGCGCACCGCCCATTGCTCGGCAAGCGCCCGGTAAACGCGCTCAAGATCGGAAGAGGGCTTGTGCATGTCGGCCTGCTCGACCTCGATGTAGTAAAGCCGTGTGGCCGGATCCATCTCAATGTCGCGCACCTCGGCGGCCTTGCGGATCACCTGGCGGTGCACCTGGGATTCCGCCGGCACGTCGATGACAACATCGGCTAGCAGTTGCGTCTGGCAGGAAAGCCTGCGTCCCGAGGCAAGGCCGCGCAGCTTGTCGTAGCGCTCCTCGACCTTGGAAAATGCCGAGAGGTGGTCAACCGCAGAGGTGATGCCATGCTTGGCAAATTCGCCTTCGCCCACAGTGATCTGGCAGCGCCCGCAAATGGCCCGCCCGCCGCAGACCGAGTCGATATCAACACCAAGCGACCGCGCCGCCGTCAGCACCGGTGTCCCAAGCGGAAACCGCCCGCGCTTGCCTGAGGGGGTGAATACGATGAGGGCGTCGGTTCGTTCGGTCATGATTCCTGGGCGAATAGCGAATAGTGAGTAGTGAGTAGGGTAGGGCAACTATTCGCTATTCGCTACTCCCTATTCGCTCTACCTCCTCCGCCTTGCTTCCCGTGCGGCCCGGCGCGCTTCGATGTCTTCGTTCGACGAAATCTCGCCCGCCGCCTGGGCCGCCTTCGATGGGGCAGCCGTCATTTCGCGGAACTTGTTCGTCCAGAACTTGCAGTGCTTGTCGGTGCCGTTCAATACGTTCGCACCATAGATCGCGTGCATGTCTTCATCGTGCAGCGGGTTCATGATGGCCGATGTCATGCCGTGGCTTGCGGCCATGGCCAGGAAATAGCCGGTCAGCGCCCGGCGGTTCGGCATGCCGAAGGACACGTTGGATGCGCCGCAGGTGGTGTTCACTTTCAATTCCTCGCGCAGGCGGCGCACCAGGCGGAACACCTGCTGGCCGGCAGTGCCCATGGCGCCGATCGGCATCACGAGGGGATCAACTACAATATCATGCGGCTTGATGCCGAAATCGGCGGCCCGTTCCACGATCTTCTTAGCCACGGCAAAGCGCACATCCGGGTCTTCCGAAATGCCTGTCTCGTCATTGGAGATGGCAACCACCGGCACATTATATTTGGCAACAAGTGGCAGAATGGCTTCGAGCTTTTCTTCCTCGCCTGTCACCGAATTGACCAGCGGTCGCCCTTTGGCCGTTTCCAGACCCATCTTCAAAGCGGAGCTCACCGACGAATCGATACACAGCGGCAGGTCGACGAGTGACTGCACGATCTCCAGCGTCTGCTTCATCAGCGGCGGCTCGGTCTCATTGGGGTTAACGGCGGTGACGCCCGCATTGATGTCAAGAATATGGGCACCCGCGGCAACCTGTGCCAGCGCATCCTTGATCACGGTTTCAAAATTTCCGGCCTGCATTTCGGCGGCCAGCTTCTTGCGCCCCGTGGGGTTGATGCGCTCGCCAATCACCGTGAAGGGGCGGTCAAAGCCAATGATGTGCTGGCGCGTGGCGGATGCAACGAGAGTGTGGGTCATGACGAAAGTTTGCCTCCATTGGCAATGAGGGTTTTGAGCCGGTCCTTGTCGTAGGCAGCTTCTATATCAGATTTTGCTTTTTCAACCTCGGCCAGCAGGTCGTCACCCACAGAAATGGGATCGGCGCGGCGCCAGTCGGCGAGGTAGGAATCAGTATCGGTGGCGTCGCCCCGCATGGCGGCCATGTCGATGGCCTCCTGGAAGCGCTCCGCCAGCATGCGTTTTTCCTCCTTGCGTCCCGCCTTGACCGAGACGGCTGAGGGAATATCGCGCCAGTAGGTGATGATGAGATTGGCCATGGTGGAAAGCCTTATGCCCCGGTTCAAAAGCGGCGAATAGCCCAAAAACGACGCCTAGCCAATAGCTCCCGAATTTCTTAGAACGGCGATCTCGGCTTCCGTTAAACCAAGCACCTGGCCCAGTACAGAACTTGTCCCGTCACCCAGCTTCGGCGGGGCCTTTTCATATTCGACCGGCGTCACCGAGAACTGTATGGGATTGGCCACCCCCGGCACTTGAACCCCGTCCTCACGGGTAAGCCCGATCTGAAGCCCGCGCGACAGAACCTGCGGGTCGGCGAACATCTGGTCGATGGTGTTAATTGGGCCGCAGGGGACAGCGGCGGCTTCAAAGGCCGCCACCCAATCCGCCGTCGTCCGCGCTTTCATGGGGTCGACGAGGAGGGGGATGAGTTGCGTGCGGTTCTCAACCCGTCCGCGATTGGTTTTGAAGCGCTCATCATCAGCGAGTTGGGCAACACCAATGATTGCGCAATATTCCTTGAATTGCCGGTCCGTGCCCACCGCAATGATGATATGGCCATCGGCGGTTTCGAAGGTCTGGTAGGGCACGATATTGGGGTGCGCATTGCCGAGCCTTCCCGGCGCCTTGCCGCCGACGAGATAATTCAACGCTTGGTTGGCCAGCACCGCAACTTGCGAATCAAGCAGCGCCAGATCGAGGAACTGTCCTTCGCCCGTGCGCTCACGATGAAAAAGGGCGCTTGTGATGCCAATCACCGCATGAAGGCCGGTGAATATATCGGCAAAGGCTACTCCCGCCTTCATCGGCTGCCCGTCGGGTTCTCCGGTAACTGACATGAAGCCCGCCATGCCCTGGATCATGAAATCATAACCCGCCCGTTGCGCGTAAGGGCCGTCCTGGCCGAAGCCGGTGATGGAGCAATAGATCAGTTTGGGATTGACAGCTTTAAGGCTGTCGTAGTCCAGGCCGTATTTCTTCAGGCCGCCGACCTTGAAGTTCTCGATCACCACATCGGATTTTGCCGCCAGCCCACGAATGAGTTTCTGCCCTTCAGGATTGGCCATATCAATGCAGACGGAGGTCTTGCCGCGATTGGTCGACAGAAAATAAGCTGCATCGCCTCTTGAACCGTCTGCATTCTTGAGAAAAGGCGGCCCCCAGCCCCGCGTATCGTCGCCTTCGCCGGGCTTCTCGATCTTGATCACTTCCGCCCCAAAGTCCGCCAGCATCTGGGTGGCCCATGGCCCCGCCAGCACGCGTGTAAGATCAAGAACGCGAATGTTGGATAAAGGTCCGGCCATTTCTAGTTTGCCTCCAGTGCGCGCCATAAAATTTCGTCCACGGTTACACCATCACGCGCCGCCATTTCCAGCTTTTCCACATAGGGATTCTTGTGACGCTCGCCGCCCAGCGCAAAGGCCGGATCAACCGGGCAGCCAATGCCGATATTTGCCTCGACCGAAAGCGGCAGCAGGTAAAGTCCGTGCCGCACATTGCGCAGAAAAATCCGCCCGTATTTTGCGACATGGTCGGCTATGGCTGGTCCCAGAAATACACACGATACATTCTGCAGATCCAGTCCCATGGCATCGGGCACGAGGGCAAGTGACTGCCGTTCATCGGTCCGGGCTTCCAGAAGCAATTTGAGTCCGGGGTAGCCACAGGCTTCCAGCCACGCGCAGTTTTTTGCCGCCGGTTTATTGCCTGGCATAATCCGTTCGGTAAAATTTGAGATTTGATCGAGGCTCACGCGCATGGGGCTACCCCTACAGCAACTCGGAGGTGAATGCGACAGCATCACGGCCGCATTTCATGGGGCCAGCCGCGTTACGGCCATAGTTCCAGCGCCATATGCCCATTGCCAGAGTGTCATGTCATTGTCATACTATCCTGAAATGACAGCAGAAGCCGGAAAACCGGACGTGGCATTTTGAGGAAATAATGCGGGGCATTCCGCCCCGACAGTCAGAGGACAGTCAGTATGAAAAAACTTACTTCTACTCAGGAAACTCTCCGGGCGGCGATGATTTCCCGTCGCTCGTTACTCAAGGCCAGTGCTGCCTTGGGTGCAGTGGGTTTTGCAGGCCCACTTTACGTCAAAAACGCTCTTTCGTCTTCAGGTGACCTCAACCTGCTCATGTGGTCAGATGAATTCCCAGGCGATGTAATCCCGAACTTTGAGAAGGCTTCGGGCATCAAGGTAAACCAGACGCCGTTCTCGCAGAACGAAGAACAGATCAACAAGCTTCAGGCCACGGGCGGCGACGGCTTTGACCTTTGCCAGCCGACACGCAACCGCTCGCCGCAGTACAAGGACTTGAATGTTCTTGCACCCTTCGACATGAAAAAGCTTACCAATACGGGTAACCTCATGGGCTCCATGCTCGAAGGATCGACCAGCCTGTGGACCTGGGAAGATGGCATCTATCACATGCCCCATGTCTGGGGTTCCGAGGCAATTTCATACCGTACCGACCTCTACAAGGGCGATCCTGCTCAGCTGAGCTACGGTTCGCTCTGGGATGAGGGCGTCAAGGGCCACGTGCAGGGCCGTCCGCACTCGTATCTGCTAAGTATCGGCCTGTGGTGGGATGGAAACGGCAAGATGCCGACCAACCGCATGCTCGACGGCTATAAGGACGAGGACAGCTTCAAGAAGGTGTGGGACCCAATTCTTGCCTTCGCCATCGAG
>Ga0214473_10006749_pt1 | contig 13668 bp, 12 predicted proteins | sample RVTome_7_FD_203509 | JGI IMG/M metagenome (GOLD analysis project Ga0214473, IMG submission 203509) | Soil microbial communities from uranium-contaminated site in the Upper Colorado River Basin, Wyoming, United States - RVT98D197 | ecosystem: Environmental > Terrestrial > Soil > Contaminated >... | reverse complement strand
GTCTCCGGCGTATAGCGCACGTGAAGGCGCGTCAGCATCACCTTGGCGCCTTGGCGCGTGTCGCCGGCGACCCAGTCCGCACCGAGGTTTTTCAGCTCCTGCGCGCTCAAGGGGTTGGCGGCGCACGGGTCGCACCAGCTCATGTCCCAGAAATACTCGGTGAACACCACGCGATAGCCCTCGCGCCTCGACTGCTCGTCGAACAGCGCGCGGTAGAACGGCGCGAAAGCGTGCTCCTTGTCGGCCTTGATGTAGGGGGGCAGCTCGACGTTGGCCGGTAGTTTCACGGTGCGGTAGTTGGTCGCTTCCACCCGGCCGTTCTTGGTCAGCACCCACAGCACCAGGTCCTGGGGCCCGCGCGCGTTGATCATGCCCAGCCGGATGGGCAGCATGAACTTCTCGGTCCTGAACGAGAACTGCAGCGGCGCCAGGTACTCGGCGCCCGATTTCGCCTGCTCCTCCAGGTTCACCCTGGCGACGAAGAACTTGAGGTTCTGCCGGATGTAGGGCGCGAGCGCTTTCGATGCGCCTTTGGGAATGCGGTAGCCGTTCTGGATGAGCCAGGTCTCGAGGCCGTCGGATTGCTCGGCCGAGAGGATCACGATGTCGTAGGGGCCGACCGTGTACTGCGCTTCGATGCGCACCCCGAGGTCATCGCGCTGGCGCTCCTTCGCCATGCGCATCTCCGCCTGCGGCGCCGAGCTGGCCAAGCCTGCAATGGAGGCCGGCCGTCGCGCCATGCAGGGATCGGGATCGAAATATTCGGCCAGGCGCGGCGCGCTATAGGCGTCGATGCGGTCGAACAGCGCCCGGAACGGCGTTTTGACGTCCTCCTTTTGCAGTACCACCGGCACCGGCACCACCAGGGCGAACTCCTTGAGGTCACCCTGGTAGTCGTTGAGCATCGAAATCGTGGTGCGGTCGCCGTCGCGCACCATCACCACCTTGGAGGCGTCGTTGAACAGACTTGCGTCGGCCTTGCCGACATAGAAGCCGCAGAACGCCTGCGCCGCGCCCGAGAAGGCGAGCAACGCGCCCGCCGCGGCTAACGTGAAATAATTCGCCTTCATGTCCGCTCCTCGCTTGAGTGGGTTGGTCCCGTATTGAACGAAGGGCGGAGCGAAAAGGGTTAAGGCGTCCATGCCCGAAGCCAAAGTGCTTGCGCACCTGCTCGCGCCGCATGGGGCGATCCCGAACCATCCGCGCTGGCCGCTGCTGGTCTATCCCGGCGCGGTTGCGATCACGGGGCCCGACCCGGCGGTTGCGTTCGAGGCGCTTTTCAGCCGCAACCGCTGGCCGGCGGCGTGGCGCAACGGCGTTTATCCCTTCCACCACTTCCACAGCAACGGCCACGAGGCGCTCGGCATCTACAGCGGCGAGGTGACGGTGCAATTCGGCGGCGACGCCGGGGTAACGGTGACCGCCAAGCCGGGCGATGTGATCGTGCTGCCGGCGGGCACCGGCCACAAGAAACTGTCGGCGCGCGGCGCGCTCGGCGTGGTGGGCGCCTATCCCGAGGGCCAGCACCCCGACACCTGCGTGCCGCCGCTCGCGCGCTTCAAGAATGCCGCGCAAGAAGTCGCCCACGTGCCATTGCCCGCGTGCGATCCGGTACACGGCCCGAACGGGCCGCTGTTCGATTACTGGAAACCCGCCTAGGCGGGGCGCTCGCCGGGCGGGGTCAGCAGGTCCTGCGCGCCGGAGGGCGCGACGATGCCGAAGTGCCGGTAGGTGGTGAGGGTCGCCATGCGGCCGCGCGGCGTGCGCTGCAGGTAGCCGCTCTGGATGAGGAAGGGCTCGAGAACGTCCTCGATGGTGTCGGCCTCCTCGCCGATGGCGTGCGCCAAGTTGTCCAGCCCCACCGGCCCGCCGGCGAACTTCTCGATCACCGCGAGCAGCAGCTTCCGGTCCATGAGATCGAGCCCCAGCGCGTCCACGTCCAGCATTTTGAGCGCCGCATCGGCGACCGCTTTCGATACCTTGCCGTCGGCCTTCACCTGCGCGTAATCGCGCACCCGGCGCAGCAGCCGGTTGGCGATGCGCGGCGTGCCGCGCGAGCGGCCTGCGATTTCGGCAGCGCCCTCGTCGACGAGCGGCACCTTGAGGAGCGTAGCCGAGCGCCGCACGATCTTCGCGAGGTCCTGCACCCCGTAGAACTCCAGCCGCGCCACGATGCCGAAGCGGTCGCGCAGGGGGTTGGTGAGCATGCCGGCGCGCGTGGTGGCGCCGACCAGCGTGAAGGGCGGCAGATCCAGCTTGATCGAGCGTGCCGCCGGCCCCTCGCCAATCATGATGTCGATCTGGTAGTCCTCGAGCGCCGGGTAGAGGATCTCCTCGACCACCGGCGACAGGCGGTGGATCTCGTCGATGAAAAGGACGTCTCTCGGCTCGAGGTTGGTGAGGATCGCAGCGAGGTCCCCGGGGCGCTCGAGCACCGGGCCCGAGGTCTGGCGCAGGTTGACGCCCATCTCCTTCGCCACGATGTGCGCCAGCGTGGTCTTGCCCAGCCCCGGCGGGCCGAACAGCAGCACGTGATCCAGCGCCTCGGCGCGTGCGCGCGCCGCCTGGATGAAAATCTCGAACTGGCCGCGGATCTTGTCCTGCCCGATGTACTCGGCGAGCGTCGCCGGCCGCAGCGAGCGCTCGATCTGCTCTTCCTGTGGCGTGGTCGGTTTGGCGGAGATGAGGCGGTCGGTTTCGACGGACACGAGGATCGAGGATTCAGGATCGAGGATTGAGGGAGGACACCAGTCCGCTAAGCATGCGTCCAATCTCGTCTGATTGTCGCAGGAAACTCGAGACCATGTCGTTCTGCGCAAACCCAAGGCGAGACGCGATCGAGGCGCAGGTTTCAAGCTCCCTTAGGGAGCCGGTCGCAATTGAAAGGTGATGAACATAGGCGCCCGTCGATTTTCTGCCATGGCCCTCAGCTATGTTGCTTGGGACGGATAGAGCTGCTCCACGAAGCTGGCTGGTAAGACCAAACCGCTCTTCCGTCGGAAAAGTCCGTGATAGGCGGTAGGCTGCCTCAAGCAAAAGCATCGACTTCTGCCAAACCAACAACTCTTGATACTTCATGCACGGCAGAACGTTCCAACCACATCGCCGGTTTACCCCTCAATCCTCCATCCTCAATCGTCAACCCTAGCTTTTCGCCAAACCCTTGAGCGCTGCGCGAATGCCTTCGGCGACACCAATTCCCACCGGCAGCTGCTTCACCGCCGCCGCTGCCTCCTTGGCGCTGTATCCGAGGCCCAGCAGCGCGTTGAGGACATCGGTCGCGCCGCCCGGCGCGGGCTTCGCGACCGCGTCTGCCAGCTTGCCTTTCAGCTCCAGCAGCAGCCGCTCGGCGGTCTTCTTGCCGATTCCCGGGATCCTGGTCAGGCGCCCGGCTTCCTGCAGCGCCACGGCCTGCGCCAGATCGGCGACCGACAGGCCCGAAAGCACCGCGAGCGCGGTGCGCGCGCCCACGCCCGAGATGCGGATCAGCTGGCGGAACGCGGCGCGCTCCTCGAGCGTGCCGAAGCCATAGAGGACATGCGCGTCCTCGCGCACCAGCAGGTGGGTGTGCAGCGTCACCGCATCGCCGGTCGCAGGCAGCGCGTAGAAGGTGCTCATCGGCACGGCCACCTCGTAGGCCACGCCGCCCACCTCTACCAATACTTGCGGCGGATGCTTGGCAGCGAGCTTGCCGCTCAACCGGCCAATCATACGAGCCGGCCGCGCTTCATGTGAAGGCCGCGCGTTGAGAGGCCGCCGAGCGAGCCGCCGTGCGCGTGGCAGATGGCGCAGGCAAGCGCGTCGGCGGCGTCGGGGCTGGGATTTCCGGGCAGCGCGAGCAGACGCCTGACCATGTTCTGCACCTGTTCTTTTTGGGCGTGGCCCTTGCCGACCACCGCCTGCTTCACCTGCAAGGCAGTGTACTCCGCGACCGGCAGCCCGGCGAGGACGGCGGCGCAGATCGCGGTGCCGCGCGCCTGCCCGAGCGCGAGCGTGGATTGCGCGTTCACGTTGACGAACACCTTCTCGATCGCCACCTCGTGCGGCCGGTGGGCGGCGATCACGTCCTGCAAGCCTTCAAGGATGGTCTTCAGGCGCGCCGCCAGTTCGCCCCGGCCCGAGCGCACGCAACCGCTGGTGAGATATTGCAGCCGATTGCCGGTCTTTTCTATGACCCCGAAGCCGGTGACCTGCAATCCCGGATCGACTCCCAGGATCCTGAGGCTTCTCACGCCTCTTCCAGCGCCGCGGTCGTGTACACGTCCTGCACGTCGTCCAGGCTCTCGAGGGCATCGAGCAGCCGGCGCATCCTCGCCGCATCCTCGCCGGCGAGCACGTTCTCCGCAGCGGGCTTCATGGTGATCTCGGCGGCATCGGGCTTGAGGCCCGCCTTCTCCAGCGCTGATTTCACCGCATCGAAATCGGCCGGCGCGCAGATCACCTCGATCGAGCCGTCGTCGTTCTTCACCACGTCATCGGCGCCTGCCTCGAGCGCGGCCTCCATCACCCGGTCTTCGCTCGCCCCGGGCGCGAACACGAACTGCCCGCAATGCTTGAACTGGTATGCCACGGCGCCGTCGGCGCCGAGGTTGCCGCCGTTCTTGGTGAAGGCGTGGCGCACGTCCGCCACGGTGCGCGTGCGGTTGTCGGTCAGGCAGATGACCATCACCGCCGTCCCGCCCGCGCCGTAGCCCTCGTAGCGCACCTCCTCGTATGTGACGCCCTCTAGCTGGCCGGTGCCGCGCTTGATGGCGTTCTGCACGCTGTCCTTGGCCATGTTGGCCTCGCGCGCCTTGTCCATAGCCAGGCGCAGGCGCGGGTTGGTGCCGGGATCGCCGCCGCCGAGCCTGGCCGCCACCGTGATCTCCTTGATCAGGCGCGTGAACACCTTGCCCTTCTTCGCATCCGCCGCCGCCTTGCGGTGCTTGATATTCGCCCACTTGCTGTGACCCGCCATGTAATAATTTTACCGTCATGATCGGCTCGATCCTCGGGAAGAAACGTTAGTTGACCACGGCGGGCTACCGCGCCGCGGGCGTGCTGTTCGCGCTGGTGGGCGTGCTGGCGTTTTCCTTCCGGCCGATCCTCATCAAGCTCGCCTACGGCGCGCACCCGGTCAGCCCGACCACGCTGCTGTTCCTGCGCATGGCGCTGGCGCTGCCGTTCTTCGCCGCCATCGGCTGGTGGCTGCGCCACGACGAGCCGCGCATCATGAGGCGCGACTGGGCGGCGATCGCCGGCCTGGGATTCATCGGCTACTACCTCTCCAGCCTGCTCGATTTCATCGGCCTGCAGTACGTCGGCGCCGGCGTCGGCAGGTTGATCCAGTTCCTCTATCCCACGCTGGTGGTGCTGCTGTCGTACCTGTTCCTGCAGCGGCGGCCCACCGTGCGCGAGCTGGCGGCACTCGCCATCACCTATGGCGGCATCGCGCTGGTGGTGTCGAACCAGCTCGGCTCGAGTGTCGAGGAGCGCCAGTTCGCGTTTGGCGTCGCGCTGATCTTCGGCTGCGCGCTGACCTACGCCATCTATCTGGTGGTGGGCAGCCAGCTGGTGCAGCGCGTCGGCTCGATGCGCTTTACCGCCTACACCATGATTGTGTCCACAGTGCCGATCGTGCTGCAGTGGCTGCTGCTCGAGCCCGCGGCTTCGCTCGAGCTGCCCGCGGCGGTCTGGATCTACGCCGGCATCATGGCGATCTTCAGCACCGTGGTGCCGGTGTTCCTGGTATCGGAGGCGCTGAGACGCATCGGCGCCAACCACTTTGCGCTCATCGGTGCCGTCGGCCCGGTGAGCGTCGCCATCACCAGCGCGCTCGGGCTGGACGAGCCTTTCGGCTGGCCGCAGGTGCTGGGCGGGATGCTGGTCATCGCCGGCGTGCTGCTGGTTTCACTCAAAACCAAAGGAGGCAAGTAATGGATCTCGGGATTCGAGGCAAAAACGCGCTGGTGTGCGCGGCATCCAAGGGCCTGGGCAAGGGTTGCGCCATGTCGCTCGCGCGCGAAGGCGTCAACCTCTTCATCATCGCGCGCGGCAAGGAGGCGCTGGAGGCGACCGCGGACGAGATCCGCAAGGCGACCGGCGCCAAAGTGGTGGCGGTCGCGGGCGACATCACCACGCCCGCGGGCCGCGCCCAGGCGCTCGCTGCGTGCCCCAACCCGGACATCCTGGTGAACAATGCCGGCGGCCCGCCGCCGGGGGATTTCCGCAATTGGTCGCGCGAGGACTGGCTGAAAGCGATCGACGCCAACATGCTGACGCCGATCGAGCTCATCAAGGCGACGCTCGACGGCATGATCGCGCGCAGGTTCGGCCGCGTCGTCAACATCACCTCGAGCGCGGTCAAGGCGCCGATCGCGGAGCTTGGCCTGTCGAACGGGGCGCGCACCGGCCTCACCGGTTTCATCGCCGGTATCGCGCGCCGCTCGGCGGCGCACAACGTCACCATCAACAACCTGCTGCCCGGCCGCTTCTGGACCGATCGCCTGAAGGGCAACACCGAGCACAATGCAAAGCAGCAGGGCAAGACGGTCGAGGAAGTGAAGGCGGCATTGGAGAAGAGCATCCCGGCCGGGCGCTTCGGCACCGCCGAGGAGTTCGGCGACGCCTGCGCGTATCTGTGCAGCGCGCAGTCTTCCTACGTGATCGGGCAGAACTTCCTCATCGACGGCGGCGCCTACCCCGGGACTTTCTAGTCCCGCGGGTCATCGCCACTTCACTCTTCGCCGGCGCGGCTAGCCGTGCGCCACGCGCGGTACTTCTTCGGCGCCGAGGCGGCGCTCGCGGCCTGATTGCGCGGGCAGCGCGATCGCCTGCAGCAGCTCCTCCTGCGCGGAGCGCGCCCGCCCGCGGCGCGGCGCGGCGCGCTCGTAGCCGCCCTCCGCGTCCATGATCCAGGCTTGCGCCGTGTCCTCGAGGTAGGTCTGAAGCCCCTCGTGCAGCACGCGTGCTTTCAGCGCCGGGTCGAGCACCGGGAAGCACAGCTCGATGCGGCGGAAGAAGTTGCGATCCATCCAGTCGGCGCTCGCGAGGTAGGTGTCCTCGGCGCCGTCGTTCAGGAAGTAAAACGCGCGCGTGTGCTCGAGGAAGCGCCCGACGATGGAGCGCACCCTGATGTTCTCCGACAGCCCCTCGGCCCCCGGCCGCAGCGCGCACACGCTGCGCACGATGAGGTCTATCTGCACGCCCGCCTGCGCGGCGGTGTAGAGCTCCTCGATCAGCTCGGGCTCGAGCAGCGCGTTCATCTTGGCGATGATGCGCGCCGGCCGGCCTTCCTTTGCGATGCGCGCTTCGTTGCGCACCGCGGCGACGATGCGCCGGTGCAGCGTGAACGGCGACAGCCACAGGTGCTTCATGCGGCTGGCGCGTCCCAGGCCGGTGAGCTGCTTGAATACCTCGTTCACGTCCGAGCAGATGTCCTCATTCGCGGTGAGCAGCCCGAAGTCGGTGTACTGGCTCGCGGTGCGCGGGTGGTAGTTGCCGGTGGCGAGGTGGGCATAACGCTTGAGCACCGTGCCGCGTTCGGTTTCCTCGCGCCGCACCACCAGCGCCATCTTGGCGTGCGTCTTGTGGCCGACGACGCCATAGGTGACGTGCGCCCCGACCTCCTCCAGGCGCGAGGCCCAGGTGATGTTCGCCTCCTCGTCGAAGCGCGCCATCAGCTCGAGCACTACGGTCACCTCCTTGCCCTGGCGCGCGGCGTCGATCAGGATCTCCATCAGCTCCGAATCGGTGCCTGTGCGATACACGGTCTGCTTGATCGCGATCACCCGCGGGTCGGTGACCGAGGTGCGGATGAACTCGATCACCGGCATGAAGGATTCGTAGGGATGGTGCAGCAGCACGTCCTCCCGCGCGAGCGCCGGGTACATGGCGCCGTTGCGCGCCAACCGCGCCGGCAGCGCGGGCTGCATCTGCGGGTATTTGAGATCGGGCCGGTCCACGTTCTCCGGCACCTCGCGCAGGCGATAGAGGTTGACCGGCCCGCCCACGCGGTACAGGTCCGCGTCCCCGAGCTCGAACTGCTGCTGCAGGAACTCCGCGGTGCGCTGCGAGCAGTTTTCCGCCACCTCCAGCCGCACCGCGTCGCCGAAGTGCCGGTGCAGCAGCTCGCCCTGCACCGCGATCCTCAGGTTCTTGATCTCCTCCTCGTCCACGAACAGGTCCGAGTTGCGCGTGACGCGGAACTGGTGGCAACCCTGCACTTCCATGCCGGAGAACAGCTCGTCCATGTGCGCGTGCAGGATCGAGGACAGGAACACGAACGCGTGCTTGGCCCCGGCGATCTCGCCCGGCAGCTTGATCACGCGGGGCAGCGCGCGCGGCGCCTGCACGATCGCGGCGCGCGATTTGCGGCCAAAGGCGTCGCGCCCCTCGAGCTCGATGGCGAAATTGAGGCTCTTGTTGAGCACGCGCGGGAAGGGGTGCGCCGGATCGAGCCCGATCGGGGTCAGCACCGGCAGCAGTTGGCGAAAGAAATGATCGCGCACCCAGGCGCGCTGCGCGTCGCTCCAGGCCTCGCGCCGCGGGAACACGATGCCCTCGCGCTCCAGCGCCGGCAGCAGCACCTCGTTGAGCAGTTTGTACTGCTCTGCGACCAGAGCGTGCGCCTTCTCCGAGACCAGGGCGAACACCTCCGCCGGGCTTTTGGCATCGGGACCCGATTGCTTCACGCCGAGCTTCATCTGCTCCTTGAGGCCCGCGACCCGGATCTCGAAGAACTCGTCGAGGTTCGACGACACGATGGTGAGAAAGCGCAGCCGCTCCAGCAGCGGCACGGCGTCGTCGGCCGCCTGGGCGAGCACCCGCCGGTTGAACTCGAGCAGGCCGAGTTCGCGGTTGAGGAAATGCAAAGGGGGCAGGGCTTTCCGGATCATTGCCTGCGCGCGAAGCGAGGGTGGAGCGGCCTAATTATACGGGACCATGATTGCGGCAATATGACAGGCCGCAGTCGCAGTTTGCTGTGCGCGTGCGCGAATGCTAACTTGCGCGCAGCATGGCGCGCCCGGACGTTCTCGCGGCAGTGGACCTCGGCTCCAACAGCTTTCACTTGCTGGTCGGGCGCGTGGTGGAGGGTCAGATCTACCCCTTGGACACGCTGCGCGAGCCGGTGCGCCTGGGGGCCGGGCTCACTGCCGACAAGCGCATTGACCGGGCCACCCAGGCGCGCGCGCTCGAGGCGCTCGGGCGGATCGGGGAGCGGCTGCGTGGCTTCTCGCGCCGGGCGGTGCGGGCGGTAGGCACCAACGCGCTACGCGTGGCGAAGAACGCCTCGCAGTTCCTGCGCGAAGCGCGCGCCGCGCTCGGTTTTCCGATCGAGGTGGTCGCCGGGCGCGAGGAGGCGCGGCTCATCTACCTCGGCGTCGCGCACTCGATGCCGCCCGCGCCGCACCGGCGGCTGGTGGTGGACGTAGGCGGCGGCTCGACCGAGCTCATCATCGGCCGCGGCATGGAGCCGGAGCTCACTGAAAGCCTCTACATGGGATGCGTCAGCTGGAGCATCGCCTTCTTTCCCGAAGGCCGCATCGAGAAGCCGCGCATGAAGAAGGCCGAGTTGGCGGCGCGCCAGGAACTCGCGGGCATGGTGCACGCGTACCGCGCCGCGGGCTGGGAGGAGGCGATCGCCTCCTCGGGCACCGCGCGCGCGATCGAGACGATCCTGCGCGAGAACGGCTGGGCCGACGAAGGCATCACGCGCGAGGGGCTCGACCGATTGCGCGCGCTTCTCCTCAAGCACGAGCGTGCCGACCCGGACCGCATCGCCGGGCTGCGCAGCGGGCGCGCATCGGTGCTGCCGGGCGGGCTGGCGATCATGCGCGCCGTGCTCGAGGAGCTCGGCATCGAGCGCATGGCCGTCTCGGAGGGGGCGCTGCGCCACGGCCTGCTCTACGATCTGTTGGGACGCGTCGAGCACCGGGACATGCGCGAGGCGACCGTGGCGCAGTTCCTGCGCCGCTACAACGCGGACGCGGCGCAGGCCGCGCGCGTGCAGGCGCTTGCGCTCGCTATCCACGACGCCCTTTGCGCGCAGCGCGACGAAACCGACGCCGAAGACGACTCGGCGCGCATGATGCTCGACTGGGCGGCGCGTCTTGCCGAGGTCGGCCTGTCGGTTGCGCACGCGCAATACCACAAGCACTCGGCCTACATCCTGTCGAACGCCGACATGCCCGGGTTCTCGAAGATGGAGCAGCAGCGCCTTGCCCGCCTGGTGCTCGCGCACCGGGGCAAGCTCTCCAAAGTCGAGGACGCCGGCATCGAGAGCAGCGACTGGAAGCTGGTGTTCTGCCTGCGGATCGCGGCGCTGGTGCTGCGCAGCCGCAGCGACGTGCGGCTGCCGCTGACCCGCATCTCGGCGAGCGAAGGCGGTTTCGCGCTCGAGCTGCCACAGAGCTGGCTTGACGACAACCCGCTTTCGGCTTCCGCCTTCGACACCGAGGCGACCTACTGGAAGTCGATCGGCATGCGCTTCGAGGTGCGCGGCCTCTCCGAGCGCAAGCTCGCGGTGCTGACCAAGTCCGGCTGAGCCGGAGGCCGGGGTGGCGCGCAGCCCAGCTGCCGGACCGGTCAGGGCGCTGCGCCCGCGCCTGGCACCGGATGTGACGGCCGAAGAAGCTTTTGTTGCCGTATTCGCCGCGTCGTTGTCCCACGTCGCGCGCAACGCTCCAGGCGCGGCGCGCGGCGGCGATCCGGAATACCTGCACCAGCTGCGCGTGGGCCTGCGCCGCCTGCGCGCGTCCCTGCGCGCGTTCCGCCCGCTGGTGTCTCGCGCCTGCGCCGAGAAAATCGTCGCGCCGCTGCGCCCTCTCGCGCCGGCGCTGGGAGAGGCCCGAGACTGGGACGTCTTCTACCCCAGGCTAGTCGAGATGGCGCGCGCTGCCGGCGGTGCCAACGGCGCTCGCGAAGCGCTCCTGCGAAACGCGGTGGCGCGCCGCCGCGCCGCCCAGCAGCGCTTGCGGCGGGCGATCGGCGGCAAGCGGTTCGCCCTCTGGTTGCAGTCCGCCTGGCGCTGGCTTGCGCAGGCGCCGTGGCGAAAGCAGCGCACGGTACCGGCCGCGGCGCGCAACCGCCGCCTCGCCACGCACGCGAAGGCGGTGCTTAAACGTATGCGCCGCAAGCTGTGGCGGAACGGCGCGCGGCTCGATTGGAACGACGCGCCGGCGCGGCACGCGTTCCGCATCCGGCTCAAGCGTTTTCGTTACGCCTGCGAACTGTTCCGCGCGGCGTTCGAGGACCGCGTGGCCGCGAGGTTCATCAAGAGGCTGAAGCGGTTGCAGGACGTGCTGGGCGACCTGAACGACAACGCGGTCGCGCAACGGCTGCTCGCCGAGCTTTGCGCCGCTCCGCCCAGGGAGCGCCGCAGCGCGCTGCCGGCCCGGGTGCGCGAGCGCCTCGCCCTGGAGGCCGCGCTGCTGCAGCAGGAGCTCGCGCCGGCGTGGCGCGAGGTGCGCAAGGCGCCCCGGTTCTGGTAGCGCGCCGCGCTACAGCAGGTCCGGCGAGACCACCGCGCGCACCACCACCTGCGCCACTTCGCCGCGCACCCTGTTGGTGAGCCACCACAATCCCCCTTTTTTCACACTCCAAGCGCCGCCCGCGCCCGCGACCAGGCGCGCGGCTGCCCTGCCGAGGTCGGGCTGATGGCCGACGATGACCACGACCTTCCTGCCGCCGGGCCAGCCCGCAACTTCCAGGATGTCCGCGGCCGAAGCGCCGGGAGCGAGCCGCGACGAAGTCCTGATGCGCGCACCCAGGGCGGCCGCGGTTTCCTGCGCGCGCCGCGCCGGGCTCGCGATGACCGTGAATTTCGAGGGCAGGCGCCGCAGCAGCCACTCGGCGACGCGCGCCGCCTGTTTGGCGCCTTTCGGCGTGATGCGCCGCCCGTGGTCGGGCTCGCCTTCTGCCGCGTCGGCGTGGCGCCACAGGATCAGGTCCACGCGCTTCCCCGCTGGCGTCAGCCCGGAACCGTCTGCGCCGCCGCGAGCATCCGCGCCGCCGGAAAGCGCACGCGGAAAACGCTGCCCTTGCCGGGCGCGCTGCGCACGTCGAGCGCCGCCTCGTGGCGCGCGAGCGCGTGCTTGACGATCGCGAGCCCCAGGCCAGTGCCGCCGGTGTCTTGCGAACGTCCGCGGTCCACTCGATAGAAGCGCTCGGTGAGGCGCGGGATGTGCTCGGACTCGATGCCGATGCCCGTGTCCTCGACCGAGAACTCGGCGCCTTCGGGCGACGCACGCCACGCGATGCGAATGGCGCCGCCATCGGGGGTGTAGCGAACGGCGTTGCTGACGAGGTTGGCGAACGCGCTCGCGATCTCGCTCTCGGCGCCGGAGACGTCCTGCGCGCCAACGATCTCCAGCGCTATGCGGTGACGCCCGCCGGAAAGCGCTTCGGCCTCGGCGTGGATGCGCTCGAGGAGCGGCTGCACTGCGACGCGCGCCTCGGGCGGCGGCGGCGCGTGCTCCAGCGTCGAGAGCGTGAGCAGGTCCTCGATCAGGCGCCGCATGCGCTCGGCCTGCGGGCGCATCAGGCTGACGTAGTCTCGCACGCGCTGCGCGTCGAGCTTGAGGTCCTGGATGGTCTCTAGGAACCCCGTGAGCACCGTGAGCGGCGTGCGCAGCTCGTGCGAGACGTTGGCGACGAAGTCGCGCCGCATCGCATCCACCCTCTCGGCGCCGGTCACGTCATGCGTAAGGAGCAGCCACGCATCCTCGTCATAGGCGACCAGCTGCACCGAGAGCGTGCGCGAGCCGGCGATGCGCAGCCGGAGCGGTTGCGAGAAGTCGTGCGCCTCGAGATAGGCGGCGAATTCCGGCTGGCGCACGAAGTTGGCGATCGGCTCGCCGCGGTCGCGCTCCGGGTCGAGCGCCAGGTGCTCGCGCGCGGCACGGTTGCACCAGTCCAGGCGCATCGCCGCATCGAGCACCGACACGCCGTAGGGGAGCGCCTGCGCGGCGCGCCGCGAACGCACGATGAGCCGCGCCAGGCGCCGGTGCGAGCTCAGGTTCGCTCGCCGGTGCCGCTGCAGCAGGTTGAACACCTCGCCCCAGGCGCCCTCCGCCTCGGGCGCATCCGGCAGGCGCGAGCGCGACACCCAGCGGCGCAGCTTCGCGAGCTCGCGCAGCTGCCGCAGGACCGCCCAGGCGAGCGCCGCCACTGTGACCGCGAGCGCGAGCTCGAGCGCGCTCAAGAAGGCCGCGTCGGGCGCAGCACGTAACCGCTGCCGCGCACCGTCTCGATGAGGGCGTCATGGCCGCTCGGGGCGAGCGCCTGGCGCAGCCGCCTGATGTGCACGTCCACCGTGCGCTCCTCGACGATCGCGTTGTCGCCCCATACGCCGTCGAGGAGCTGCGAGCGCGAATAGACGCGGTTGCGATGCGTCATGAGGAAATGCAGCAGGCGAAACTCGGTCGGCCCCAGCTCGAGCGCGCGCCCCTTCCCCATGACCGTATGCGCGCCCGGGTCGAGCGCCAGGCCGCCGATCTCGACCGGCGCCTCGCCCAGGTGCGGCGCGCGGCGCCGCAGCACCGCGCGGATCCGCGCCACCAGCTCGCGGGGCGAGAACGGCTTGGTGAGATAGTCGTCGGCGCCCGAATCGAGCGCCGAGACCTTGTCGTGCTCGTCGGCGCGCGCGGTGAGAAAGACGATCGGCATCTCGCGCGTGCGGGAATCGGC